>Ga0126381_100000831_pt1 | contig 33574 bp, 24 predicted proteins | sample PanSoiMetPlot_28_FD_96465 | JGI IMG/M metagenome (GOLD analysis project Ga0126381, IMG submission 96465) | Tropical forest soil microbial communities from Panama - MetaG Plot_28 | ecosystem: Environmental > Terrestrial > Soil > Tropical forest > Bulk soil | place: Panama | collected 2016-02-17 | reverse complement strand
CTTGAGAAGTTGCAGCACGCCTTTGATGGGCGTTTCGCCGTCGCCGAACGGCATGTTCGGCCCGTGGTTCTTCTTGCGGTCCTTGATGTGCAGCACCAGCACCTTGTCGTGATGCTGCTGGATGTAATCGACCGCGTCATAGCCGGCCGCGGTGAAGTGGCCGATGTCGAGGTTCACGTAGAACTGCTTCGACATCTCCATGGCGGCAGCAAAGCTCTCCGGCTTGGCGAACTCGTTGGGGTCGTCCGTCTTGTCGTGCCCGTGCATCGCCACGCGCACCTTGTGTTTTTCGGCGAACGGCACCAGCCGCTTGGCGCAGGTGAGCGTGGTGGAGGTCGTGATGAGGTCGGTGCCCATCGCTTTGGTCGCCTGGAAGCCGCGGTCGATCTCGTCATCGGTGAAGTTGTCGCGGAAGTTCAGAGTGTAGGCAAAGATCTTGATGCCGGCCTTGTCGAACTTCGCGCGGACTTCGGTGAAGTAATCCATCGGCGTGCTCAGCCGCCAGTCCCTGAGCTCGTTGCCTTGCAGCTTGGGTTCTACGTGGCCCTGGAACAACTCGACCTGTCCGAACCCAATCTTCTGCATGGCATCGAGCGTGCTCTCCAGCGGTCGGTCGCGGAAACTGTAGGTTTGCGCGCCGATAGTGACGCCGTTAATGCGCGAATTGATCCCTTCCGCCAACAACCGCGCTGCCGGAACCGCGGCCAGCGCCAATCTCCCGATATCTCGTCTGGTATACACGACCTTGCCCCCTTCGCAGCTATCAGCGCTCCGCCTTCAGCAATCAGCGAACACCAGGGCGCCGGAAAGCCAAAAGCTGAAAGCTCATTTTCTGATCACAAACCGGTACACCAGCGCGCCCGCTCCCACCGTGGCGAATGCAGTCAGCGACGCGGCTGGCTTCGAAATCACACCGAAAATCATCATTGAGACGCCTACCAGGATATACGATGCAGGCACGAGCGGGTAGCAGAACTCCACCGCGCGCAGCCGCTGCCACGTCGGATGCCGCCGGCGAAATACCATCAGCGACAGCACCGAAAGCACGGTGAACAGCGTCAGGCTCATGCCGATGTAGAGGATCAGCTCGCGAAACGGTGTCAGCGTCATCACCATGGCGCAAAGGCCCTGGCTGAGGATGGCGAATACCGGAGTGTGCCAGCGCGGATGTACTCCGCCGGCCGCTCTAAAAAACGCGCGGTTCTTGGCCATCGCGTAATACACGCGCGGGCCCACGGTCACTTCGGCATTCACGGTGGATACGATCGCCAGCGCCATCAACGCGGCGAAGGCGCCTCCGACGCCCGCTCCGAACAGGTTCGACGCCGCCAACGACCCGACCGCCATTACGCCCTTCATCTGTTCCAGCGATGTGGAATAAATATAAATCGTATTCAAGCCCAGATAGAGCGCCGTCACGAGGGCGGTGCCCGTCGCGAGTGCGAGCGGCAGCGTTCGCTCCGGACGGCGCACCTCCTCGGCGATATAGGTTGCGGCGTTCCAGCCGCTATATCCGAACATCACCCACAGCAGGCTGATGAAGAACTGCGAGGGAATCGGCAGCGTAGAAGTGCGGACTGCCGTCTCGGAAAAGTGACTCCAGCTTCCGTGGCCGCCCGCGAAGCCCGCGACCAAAAACAGAAGGATGACGCAAATTTTGGTGGTGGTGAGCGTGTTCTGCACCTTGGCAGTGAGCCGGAGGCCGAAGCAGTTGATGAGCGTGAAGCAGGCGATCAGGGCGGACGCCACAAGCTGTCCCGGCCCAAGCTGGAGCGAGAACGTTCCCGAGCCCAACTGGATGGGCGTGTTGGACGCCTTCAGCGCCGGGAAAAAATAGGCGAGGTATCCGGAGAATGCCAACGCCGACGCCGCGATGGGCGCTGAAAAGCCCGCGAAGAACGATACCCACCCGGTCATGAATCCCCATTCGGGGCCGAACGCCTGCGTCAGGTAGACGTACTCGCCGCCCGAACTGGGAAAGTTGATGCCCAGTTCCGAATAACTCAGGGCGCCTGCGAAAGCGAACAGAGCGCCTACCGCCCAGCAAACTAGAATCAGGGCGGCGCTGCCGAGGTCTCCCGCCATGAACCCGGTGGTCGCGAAGATACCGCCGCCAATCATGTTGGAGATCACCAGCGCGGTGGCCGAGAAGAAACCCAACTGGCGAAGCAGCCCAGGCTTGATTGCCTGCATTTCGAGTTGCGCCATTCGGAAACCTAAGGCTATTGTATGCTGCCCGCCCGGCGGTGAAGCTTCGTACCGATTTTCAGGCCGGCACTTGCCACAATGAAGTCGTGTCCGGCCGCGCACTCGCACTGATTCCGGCTCATCCTACCTGGGAGACGCTTCGCGATGCCGCGCTCGGCTGCCGTGCCTGCGAGCTCTGGCGCCGCGGCACGCAGACCGTTTTCGGCGAAGGTACCACGCACGCGCACGTCATGCTGGTGGGCGAACAGCCGGGCAATGAAGAAGACCTCGCCGGCCATCCGTTCGTCGGGCCTGCAGGCCGCCTCCTGGACCGGGCTTTGGAACAAGCGGGTATCGCACGCTCCGACGCATACGTCACCAACGTCGTCAAGCACTTCAAGTGGGAGCCGCGCGGCAAGCGCCGCATCCACAAGAAGCCAAACGCCGTCGAAATCGCGGCCTGCGCCCCGTGGATCGCGGCCGAAATCGACCTGGTGAAGCCGCAGGTGCTGGTCTGCCTTGGGGCCACCGCCGCGCAGGCCCTCCTCGGTCGCGCCTTTCGCGTCACGCAGCATCGCGGGGAGTTTGTGGCCTCGCCGCTGGCGCCCCGGGTTTTGGCCACGGTCCACCCGTCGTCGATTTTGCGCGCGCCGGACGAGGAGTCGCGCCACCGGGAACAGGAGCGGTTGGTGGAGGATTTGAAAGTGGTGGCGAAAGAGCTGAAGCTGACAGTTCACAACCACCGGCAAACAGCCAAACCCCCGCGGTCGCGTAGGACCGGCTAGGGACGACACAAACTGTGCCACGTCAGACTGTAAGCTGTGGGCTGGCGGCTGTAAGCTGGTTCACAATCTCCTGTCCGATGGCCAGCGACGCGGTCGCCGCCGGGCTGGGCGCATTCAGCACGTGGAGCGCGTTCGGCCGTGCGATGAAACGGAAATCGTGGACGATTTCGCCTTCTGGAGGCATGGCCTGGGCGCGCACGCCGGAACCGCCGGTGGTCAGGTCATCCGGCCGAATCTCCGGCACCAGCCTTTCTAGGGACCGGCAGAATAGCTCGCGGCTGAACGACCGCCGCAGCTCATACCACGCCATCGAAGGATAGCGCTTCAGGAACCGCCAGAATCCGCGGTAGGCGAGCGCGTCTACCATGTCGCGCACATTGATGTCCGATTTCCGGTAGCCCTCGCGCGAGAAGGCCAGCACCGCATTCGGCCCGGCTTCCACACCGCCGTGAATCAACCGCGTGAAATGCACCCCCAGAAAGGGAAATTGCGGGTCGGGCGTCGGATAAATCAGGTTGCGCACTAAATGCAGCCTCTCCGGACGGATCTTGTAGTACTCGCCGCGGAAGGGCACAATGCGCAGTTGGCGCCGCTCACCCGCCATCTCCGCCACTCGGTCGCAGTGCAGTCCCGCGCAATTGAGCAGGAACCCTCCGGCAAACTCGCCGGCCCGGGTCTCCGCCAGCCATCGCGTGCCATCGCGGCGCAGCTTCTCCACGCGAGCGCCAGTTACTACATGTGTGCCGCCGCGCTCCAATTCTGCTTGCAGAGCGGCGCAAACCCCGTGATAGTCCACGATGCCTTCCTGCGGAACGAGCAGCCCTGCCACGCCTCCCACGTGCGGCTCGACCTCGCGCATCTCCTTGCCCTGGAGCCACCGCAGACCCTCCAGGCCATTGGCTGTGCCGCGGGCTTCCAGGTCGCGCAGACGTGGCACTTCGGTTTCGTCCGCCGCCACCACCAGCTTGCCGCAAATCTCGTGCTTGATGGAATGCTCCTGGCAGAATGCCACCATCTGCCGGATGCCTTGCACCGCCAGGCGCGCCTTCACCGATCCCGGCTTGTAATAGAGGCCGCAGTGCAGCACGCCGCTGTTGTGCCCGGTCTGGTGCTGTCCTACACTATTCTCTTTTTCCAGCAAGGTAATGGCCGAGTCCGGAAAGCGCTCCCGAAGCCGGTACGCCGTGGCCAACCCCACGATGCCGCCTCCAACAAGCAGAAAACTGTCCGATGAATTCACTAACTAATAGCTCCTAGCTTTTAGCTTTTGGCTCTTAGCTTCTGACTCGGCAACTGCACCCTATTCGGCGTCGCCCCTCCATCGTCAGACTTAGAACTAATTGTAACTGCAATCTGTAACGTGTTTCACGGAGGTAGCAGGCATGCACTTCGCGAGGTGGTTGTGAGGAAACTTTATATCTTCTTGGCGCTCATGCTGGCAGCGGCCGGAGGCTCACAGACTCTGGCCGCGGCCGATTTTCAATCGGGTCTTGACGCCTACAAACGCGGCGACTACGCCGCGGCGCTCCAGGCATGGCAACCCTATGCCGAGCGCGGCGATGGCAACGCCGAGTACAACATGGGGCTGCTCTACGCCAACGGACAGGGGGTACCGAAAGACACGGCGAAGGCCGTCGATTGGTACCGCAAGGCGGCTGGCCAGGGAGTCGGCGCCGCCCAGTACAACCTCGGTGTGATCTACGCCAAGGGAGACGGCGTGCCGGCCGACCGCGATGAGTCGGCCAAGTGGTTCCAGATGGCGGCCGCTCACGGCATCGGTCGCGCCATGAATAACCTGGGGCGTGTGTACACCTCGGGGCCGGAAGCATCGCACCACGACGCGGACGCGGAGAAGTGGTACCGCGACGCCGCCGACAAAGGCATTGCCAGTGCCGCCTTCGATCTGGGTCTGATGTACGACTTGGGTCACGGTGTCCAGCAGAGCTTCGACCAAGCCCTCAAGTGGTATCGCAAGGCCGCCGACGCCGGTTACGCGCCCGCCTACACGAACATCGGAATCCTGTATTACAACGCTCAGGGTGTGAAGCGCGATTTGGTTCAGTCGTATATCTGGCTGGAGCGCGCGCAGAAGATGGGCGATGCGCGCGCCGTAGAGCTGGTTTCGATTCCGCAGAGCCGGTTGAAGCCGCGCGAGCTTAAGAAAGCCCAAGAGGAACTGGCGTCATGGCAACCGCCAGCGGCGCAGCCGTCGCCAGCCATACATCCGGACCTTCTGTTTACGGCGCCACCCACCAATTCAGCCGATCGCACGATACCAGATCAGCATTAGACACCCCGCTCGCTCACGATGGGCAGCTTGGCCGCGCCCAGAGGGCACCCGCACGCGGCCTGCCGGTCGCCAACCTGCCCCACATCAGGGGCGGGCTAGTCTTCGAGAATCAATAGCCGCCCTCACTGCCCCACAGGCGGGAAATACCAAAGCAAAATCGACTTCCCCACGCGTTCGGTCGGCTTGATCCGGTCGGGCCACCGGAAAAGGCCTGTCTCCTTCCACACACCCGCGCCAATGGCGTTCCATCCGGGCGAGGGAGAATTCGCATTCATCGGGTGGACCTTCGGGAATCCCAGCGCCTGCAAATCGACCACCGTGTAGCGGTCGAAGGTGACGTCGGTGGCGCCCACCTCCTGCAGACGGTGCGCCAGCCGCTTCAAGTCCTGCCCCCAATCGAGGTCGGAGTCTGCGAGGATGTTCTCCGGCTCGCTGCCGGCAAGCTCGTTGAACCACGGCAGGTAATCGGGATGCGCCGCCACCGAGCCTACCGCAAACCAGGCGAGTAGCAACGCCACGGCGATCCCCATCCACCTGCGTTTCTCCGCTCGCTCCACCATGTCTACCGCGCCCGCGGCTGCTACCAGAGCGAATCCCATGTACATGGGCAAAACGTGACGGATTCCTATGTTGATGCGGCTGAACATGCCCACGAGGAGAACGCCCGCGCAGTAGGCTAGCGGTAAAAAGCGCCGCGGAAATCGCTCCCGTTCGCGCCACAGCGCAATTATTCCGACCACCAGCAATGCCAAGACCGGCAGCGGCGTCTTTACTGCCAGTCCCACCAGGTAAAAATTCCAGAAACCAGTGGTGCCGCGCTGACCTAACAGGAACGTATCCTGGCCCGCCGCGTTGTGCTCGCGCACCTGATCGATGCCGGCGAACAGCTCCGGGGCCGGCACGGACGCGCCGCCCGGATGAATAGGTCCGAAGTGGAAGCGGTATCCGGCCCACACCAGGAGGATGGCCAACGTCCCCGCGAGCGCCAGGCCCGGCGCCAATTGTCGTGCGGCTTTTGCCAGAGATTCCACAGGCGGACGCTCGCGAAACCAATACCACGCGAACGCCAGCGCCGCCGCGGCCGGAAAGAACACCAGGCAAGAGAACTTGGAGAGCACCATCAGGCCGGCCATCAGTCCGAACACGACTGCGTGCCGCGTGTCCTGCCGTTCCAGCCAGAGCGCGCCGGCGAGAAAGGCGGCGCCCATGAACGCCGTGAGCGCCATGTCCGTGGTGGCCATCCCCGAATGTCCCAGAATCGGCTCCAGAAACGTAAAGAGGAAAACCGCCACCGCGGCCTCTCTTTGGCCGAAATAATGCGCGCCCCACCACCACGTCACCAGGCACGCGACCCAGAAAAAGGGCAGCATCGCGGCGCGCGCCAGCGAAAGGGCGAGGTCATAGTTGCCGCCCGAAAACAGCATCGCCGAACCTTCCTTGAATTGCGCGAACGGCACATTGCGCGGCGTGCCCTGCGGCCGCTTCCCGATCAGATACGGTCCCAGCGCCGCCATTACCCGAGCCAGCGGCGGATGCTGCGGCTCCCAGCGATATTGGCCATCCACCAGCCATTCCATCCCGCACGCAAGGTGCGCCGGTTCGTCGGCCGTGTGGTTGAACACGGTGTAGGTGGCTGCGATCCGCACCGTCGCCAGCGCCACCAGCGCCAGCGAGATGATGCCGCTGCGGCGTTCCAGCACGGTCAGAATCCGGCGCAAGAAAGAAGCGCGGGCGGGAAGGGAAGTGGAAGGGGAAGCCTGCGCGGCGCGCGGCCGCGTCCGCTGTTTTGTGCGCAATGCTCCTCCAGTTTACCATTGAGGTTCTATGGCCTCGCGCTCGCGCAAGAAGTGGGAAAAGCCCCGGCACGCCGCTCCGGTTGAGGCGGCGGCCGAGGCACCGAAGGTGCCTGTCCCTGCGGCGCCGGAACCAAGTCCACGGCCGCGCCGCGGCTTCTGGAGCGTGCATGGGCCGCTGCTGGCCGCGCTCTGGGTCTGTTCTCTTATCCCCTATCTCAACTCCTTCCGCGACGGTTTCGCCTTCGACAATGCGCTGGCCATCGTCTTCGATGCCCGCGTACACGCCGACACACCGGCCAACATCCACACCATCCTCACCACCGATTACTGGCACAACACCGCAAGCTCCGGGCTCTACCGTCCGCTCACGACACTCTCCTACCTGTTCAACTATGCGATCCTCGGAAACGGAACTCACCCCGCCGGCTACCACATCTTTAACTCCGTGCTGCAGGCTATCAACGTGGCGCTCGTCTACTTTTTGGGATTCGCCATCTTTGAAGCGGTAGCCCCCGCGTTCGCCCTGGCCCTGCTTTGGAGCGTGCACCCTGTCCTCACCGAATCGGTGACCAATATCGTGGGGCGCGCCGATCAATTGGCCGCACTGGCCACATTGGCCGCGCTGCTGTTCCACATCCGTGCAGGCGCGTCCGCCGGACTCCGTAAGCTTCCCTGGTTGGCCGCCACCGCCATGGTTGTGGCCATCGGCATGTTCTCCAAAGAGAGCGCCATCGTGGTACTGGCCATGATGTTTCTGTATGACGTCGCGTTTTCTGCCAAGGGCGGCTGGCTTTCGCGCGTCTGGGGTTACGTGGCCGCGGTGATCCCGGTCCTTGTCTACCTCGACGTTCGCGCCGCGGTCTTCCGCCAGACTAACCCCGGACAGTTTCCCGTGGTCGACAATCCGCTAGTGAATGCTTCCTTCTGGCCGGCGCGGATCACCGCGATGCGCGTGTTGGGCAAATATCTGTGGATGTATCTCTGGCCGGCGCACCTTTCGGCCGACTACTCGTACAATCAAATTCCCGCCATGGTGGAGTGGAAAGGCATCCTCTCGCTGGTGGTCTGCCTGGCCGCTGCGGCGGGCGCCATCGTCTGCCTCCGCCGGTCGGAGCGAGTATACAAGGCCATCTTCTTCTTCGTGGCACTCTTCTTTGTCGCCATCGCGCCCACATCCAACGTATTCATGTTGATCGGCACTGTGATGGCCGAGCGCTTCCTCTACCTTCCTTCCATCGGACTGGCCGGGTGCATCGTAATTGGTATATTCGCCGCCGCTCGCCGCGTTGCGCCGGTTCGATCGCAGACGCTGGCGACGGCTGTCATTGCGATGCTGTCGCTTGCCTTTGCGGTCCGTACCTATGCGCGAAATTTCGATTGGCACGACAATTTGAGCCTCACCATCGCCTCGGTGAAAGGCGCGCCCAACAGCTTCAAGGTACACATGGGGATGGCGCACGACGAGCTGGAGCAGCCGAAGCCCGACCTCAACCTGGCCATTTCCGAGGCCGAGCGATCCATGGCGATCGTCTCCGATCTGTCCGATGTCGACAGCACATGCCGTCCCTACCAGGTCGCCGGCGAGGCATACCGCAGAAAGGGAGATTCGCTGCCCGAAGGTCCCGGGCGCCAGCAGTGGTACCACAAGGCGCTCGACGTGCTGCTGCGCGGAAAGAAAATCGACCTCTTGGACAAGGACATCGTCACGCAGCTCGATCTGGCGCACGGCTTCAAAGTAATGTCCGTGGGATGGGAAGCGCTCTACCTGGAACTCGGCCGCGTCTACGAACGCCTGGGCGAGTCCGACAAAGCCCTGGAAGTTCTGCGGTACGGCTGTTCCATCAAGCCGAACGCCCATTTCTACGAAGAGATCTCACGCGCCTACCGGCTGAAAGGCGACAACCAGCAGGCGGAGGTTGCGCTCATGGAAGGGCTCGTAAACGATCCCTCCGTGACGCTGTTTGCTTCCGAACTGGTGGAGCTTTACACAAAAGCCGAGCCCCAGAGCTGCGCGGTCCGCCGCGGCGCAACCGGGGCGTCGCTCGATCTGGCATGCCCCTTGGTCCACCAGGAGCTTTGCGCCGGCGCCGTGAATGTGGTGCGAATGTACGCGCAGTCCGGCCGCCGCGATCAGGCGGTCGGCAGCGCGCGCACGGCTATCCAGGAAATGGCCTGCCCGGCGGAGATGTTCCGATAGGCGAGAATTTGAGAAGTTAGAAGTTGAGAAGTTAGAAGGTGTCGCGGCGAATTCTGACTTCTAGCTCCTAGCTCCTAACTGCCCATTTTTGTCGCCACCGATTTCGCCTGCAAGAACAGCAGCAGATAATCCGGTCCGCCCGCCTTCGAGTCCGTGCCCGACATGTTGAAGCCGCCGAACGGATGGGCCCCCACCATGGCGCCGGTGCATTTCCGGTTGAAATAGAGATTGCCTACGTGGAAACTTTCCTTGGCCCGGCGCAGATGTTCCGGATTGTTCGAGAAGACGGCCCCGGTGAGACCGTACTGCGAGTCGTTGGCCAGCTCGAGGGCGTGCGCGAAATCTTTCGCTTTCGTCACCGCCAGCACAGGCCCGAAAATCTCTTCCTGAAAAATTCGCGCTTTTGAATCCACGTCGGCAATCACGGTCGGCGCCACGAAGTATCCACCGTCGGGTACGGGTTGATCGCCCACCATCAGCCGCCCTTCCTTCTTGCCGGTCTCGATATACTGCACGACGGTCTTGCGCGCGCCTTCGCTGATCACGGGACCCATGTAGTTGCCCGGGTCGTCCGAGCGGCCCACCTTCAGCGCCTTGGCCTTCGGCGCGAGCTTCTCCAGAAATGCGTCGTACACTTTGGCATCCACAATCGCGCGGGAGCACGCCGAGCACTTCTGTCCCTGGTAGCCGAAGGCCGAAGCGAGTACGGCGTCCACGGCTTTGTCCACATCGGCATCCGCGTCCACGATAATCGCGTCCTTGCCGCCCATCTCCGCGATCACGCGCTTGATCCACACCTGCCCCTTCTGCGTCTTGGCCGCCAACTCATTGATACGCAGCCCCACGTCGCGCGAGCCCGTGAAGGAAACAAAGCGTGTCTTCGGATGTTCCACCAGGGTGTCGCCTACCGCCGCCCCGCTGCCGGCCAGCAGCGTGAAGGCGCGATCTGGAAATCCGGCGTCGCGCAGCACTTCGGCAAACTTGGCGGCGATCGTTGGGGTCTCACTCGAAGGCTTCAGCACTACCGTGTTGCCGGTCACCAGCGCAGCCACGGTCATTCCGACCAGGATGGCGAGCGGAAAATTCCACGGTGGAATCACCACTCCCACGCCCAGCGCGATGTAGACCATCTCGTCCTTCTCGCCCGGAAGCTGCACTACCGGTTGCGGCCCGGCCAGCCGCTCCATGCTGCGCGCGTAATACTCGCAGAAGTCGATGGCTTCGGAGACGTCGGCCTCCGCCTCCGGCCACGTCTTGCCCGCCTCCAGCACCAGCCATGCGTCGAACTCGAACTTGCGGACGCGCAGAAGACGCGCCGCTTCCAGCGCCATGCGAATGCGCTCTTCGGCCGGCGTGCGGCTCCATTGCGGAAAAAATGCATAAGCCGATTCCACAGCGCGCCGCGCCAGGTCGGCATTCGCACGGTGGTGGACTCCCACGATTTCGCTGGTGTTCGAAGGATTGACCGAGGTCAATTTGTCGCCGGTGGAGATCGTCTCGCCGCCAATATGCAACGGATATTCGCGGCCGAATTGGGCCCGCACCTGTCCTAGAGCTTCTTCCATGCCCCTTCGGTTGTCCGGCTGCGAAAAGTCGGCATACGGTTCATTGCGGAATTCGGTAAGCGTCGCTGTGGCCATCAATTCCATGGTAGTACGGTGGCCGGTGGGTGCCGCGTTTATCCCATCGTTCGGCTGCGGGCAGGGTGCCGACCAGCGTCGCCGCCACCTCTAGGCGCACCGTCTCCGGCGAGCCGCCGATCGCTTGCATCGTGATGACCACCCCAAGAACGGCGGCTACGACCCCCAACCCCGGGCAGTGCCTCGGCAATTGCACTCAACGTGCCGGCTGATTCGTGACAGCCGCGGCGCCGCACGTCGATGTCGAGGCCCACCCGGTGGTCCAGTTCCGCCGGGGTCCTCACGCCGATCACCAACAGGCGCAGCGAATCGCAGACGAAGTGGCGCGTGGTCTGATCGTCCAGAAATTCCGGATACCGCGCGAAGATTCGGCTCGCTTCAGGCTTCTCTCTGTCATCCTCCGGTTTCACGATGCCCGCCCGCTGCGCGTATGAAAATACCTCAATAGACCATCCGCAGATGTCGAACGAAGCGTCCGCTGGTATAAGGCGGCGGACGAGGGGCCTGCCGGAACGCCGTTCGCATCTTTAGAATGGCCGCCGGGAGGTTGGATACCAGTGTAATGCCCGCGGCCGCGCCCCGCTCGATCAGACTCTCCGCCGGCTGCATCAGCACCAAAGGATTGCCGTGTTCCAGGATGTGGCCGCCGAATATGGCGATGAAGACCAGGAAAATTATTGACATGGCGAGCATGACGGTATTGGATCCCGTGTGCCTTATCGGCATCATCGCGAAAAACAAGAGGCGATGAGATTTACTCCCGGCTCGTCACTTCCGCCTTTGCTAAACTGTTGTTGAGCCGGAGGGTAACGTGAAATTTTTTCTCGACACCGCGAATCTGGACGAGCTCAAAAAGGGGGCCGCCTGGGGCATCGTGGACGGTGTAACCACCAACCCGTCGCTGATCGCCAAGGAAGGCCGGCCCCTGGAAGAGCACATCCGGGAAATCTGCCAGATTGTGGACGGCGACATCAGCGCCGAAGTGGTAGCCACCACGTCGCAGCAGATGATTAAGGAAGGCCGCGAGCTTTCCCGCATTCATAAGAACGTAGTGGTGAAATGCCCGCTGACTCGCGACGGCATTGTTGCCACCAAGGCGCTCTCGAGCGAGGGCATCCGCGTCAATGTGACGCTGTGCTTCTCCGCCAACCAGGCGCTGATCGCCGCCAAGGCCGGCGCGTACATTATTAGCCCCTTCGTGGGGCGCGTCGACGACATCGGCTGGACCGGTATGAACCTCATCCGCGAGATCTGCCAGATCTATAAGAATTACGGATTCAGGACACAGATCCTGGCGGCCTCGCTCCGCGGTCCCACGCACGTCACCGAAGCGGCCCTGGCGGGCGCGCACATCGGGACGATGCCTTTCAAAGTGCTTGACATGCTCTTCAATCATCCGCTTACCGACAAGGGGTTGGAACAGTTCCTGAAGGATTGGAACAAGGTTTTTCAGGAAGCGCCCGTCGCAGGCTAAGATCATTTGAAAATGCCGGCTGCTCTGGCTTTGTCTTTCACGGCCGCGGAGACGTTGACGCTCGCGCTGGCCGGCTTGCTGGCGGTCCTGGTCGGGATTTTGGGATACCGCGCGTGGAAGGCGTCCCGCGTCTCTCCCGAGGAACGCGAACGTCTCCGCCGCGCCGAACTCGTCGCCCGTGGCAAGATGGGAGACGCCACGCTCCTGGAAGTCCGCGACAACCTGGTCTTCTACTGTTATGACGTCCGCGGTGTCGAGTACACCGCATCACAGGACGTCACCGTGCTGAAGTCCTACCTGCCCAACGAACTCTCCGTCACCAGCCCGATCTCCGTGAAGTACGACGCCCGCAATCCCGCGAATTCAATTGTGGTCGCCGAACAGTGGAGCGGCCTGCGGGGGAAGGTAGGGTAGTGGGAGGCGCGCCTACGACGCCGGCATACCGGTCTTGGGAGCTTGTTGCGTAGATTGTTTGAGCCAGTCTTCGAGGCGCGTCTCGCCGAGCCGCGCGTCGTCGTTAGGAACGAGCGTCCTCTCGTTCACGTGGATACCGTAGTAGCGTGCGTCAGGGTCAGGGATCACTTCGCGTGGATCCCTGCGCGCAGCCAGGTTGCGACGAACGAATTCATCCAGACGAAACCGTTCGGGACCCCCTATTTCCACGATGGCATTTACCGGTGAGGTCAATGCGATTCTCTCGATCGCGCTCGCGACATCATCGGCCGCCATAGGCTGGAAGAGCACTGAAGGCAGGCGCACGTGGTTGCCCTCCGTGGAAAAATCGGCGATCTTCTCGACGAATTCAAAGAACTGCGTCGCACGGATAATTGAGTACGGAACGGAGGAGGCTTTGATCAGGTTCTCCTGAGCGAGTTTTGCGCGGAAGAAGCCGCTTTCGAGCATACGTTCCGTTCCTACGACCGACAACGCAATGTGATGCCGCACGCCCGCGGCCGCTTCCTGGTCGAGGAGGTTACGGGTTGATGTCTGGAAGAACTGCAGCACTGCTGCATCCTCCCATGAAGGGGCGTTCGTTACATCGACTGCTGCCGAGGCGCCCTGCAGCGCACCCGCGAGTCCCTCGCCTGTGATTGTGTTGACGCCAGTACTGGGCGACGCGGCTACTGCTTCTTGCCCATGCTCACGAAGCTTCTTGACAAGCCTCGACCCAATAAGTCCAGTACCGCCGATTACTACGATTTTCATGATTGTCCTTTCGTGTTTAATCGAGGCGAATCCAAGTTGCCGGTTATTCGCTAGGACTGCCCAAATTCACAGCAACGGGAGATGGATGTGCAAAACTTTCAATGGCAGTAGAGGCTTCGAAGAATTTCCGTCATTAACGACCGCGCCTCTGAATTCTACAGCCGAATTATCGCTCTCCGGTTGGCCGGAGCACAAGGGGCGCATTCTCCCGGGGTCTCGGGAAACAACGCCGCTACATGAGGAGCATGTCGAACCCCGCGGTGTCGGGCCTCAGTGCGTCATGGCGTAGGTGATGTAGTTGAGCACGATACGAAAGGCGAGGCCTGAAAACTTTTCGGGATAATCTCCGGCGTTGGCCCACTCCCATGCGTCGCCCAGGTGCATGTTGAAACAGATGGCGACGATGATGCGGCCACTCTTGTCGCGAATGCAGCGCCAGTGGGGGACATAGCCGTCCTTCTCATAGGTACGTCCGGTCATTACGTACTGCTCGCCCGGGATCTGGAACTTCTCGCGGATGTCATAGAGGTCATGGAAAATGGAGTCGTTGTCCGGGATATCTTCGACCTCGGCGTCGGGCAGCACCATACTCATGCCGCTCATGAAGCGGTTCCAATCGGCTTGGCCGTGGAAGTGATCGACCATGAGAAATCCGCCGCGCGCGATGAAGTCGCGGAGCCGCTGGGCTTCGGCGTCGGTGAAGGCCCAGTTGGAAACGCCTACAGCGTAGATCCACGGGTAGTCCCACATGTGGTCATCATCGATATCGACCACGTTGAGGGGCGAGGGCGAATCGATGCGGGTCAAACGCCTGAGGGCGACGAGGCAATCGTGGTCGGCGCGCGGGAAGTCCTGCGCCCATCCGCCGCCGAATCGCCGATATCCATAGCCGCCGCCATAGCCGGTGTTGTAGCGGAGCCGGCTGAAGAAGAACTCGGAAGGGATGTTCTGGTCGGAGGGATCGTAGGGTTGAAGACCGGAGGATGCTCCGCCAAACCGCTGCCAACCGGAGAGCTGGATGGCGGCTATCAACAGCCCGATCGCAAGTAGGGAACAACCCAGTTTCATGGTCCGTAGCCCCCTCTGATATCCTGAAGCGTATCACGAACGGCCTGCGGGACGAAGGTCCAAGCGAGTTTTTTCCGATGCCGAGCCAACACCCATGGATCGCCGCGATTTCCTGAAACTGGCCGGAGCGGCGGCGGCCGGACCGCTCGCGGGGCAGCAGACGCAGGCGCCGGAACCAACGGCGGGATCTATGACGCCGGTGCGTTCGGGCGCCAAAGAGATCTCGGGAGCGGTATTCAACCTCGAGATCGCACCGGTAACGGTGGAACTTGCGCCCAACCGGATCGTGAGCACGATCGGTTACAACGGCATGTCTCCCGGACCGCTGCTGCGGATGAAGGAAGGTGTGCCGGTCACTCTCAATGTAGTGAACAAAACCGATACGCCCGAGTATGTCCATTGTCACGGGCTGCTGATTCCGGCCGACATGGACGGCTCCGAAGAGGAAGGTACGCCATCGGTTCCGCCGCATGGCAGCCGCAGCTACCAATTCACACCGACGCCAGCGGGCACGCGCTGGTATCACACGCACGCGATGTCGATGGAAGACCTGCACCGGGGCACATACACCGGACAGTTCGGATTTCTGATCGTGGAAGGCGGGGCCAACCCGGGCAAATACGACCAGGAGCATTACCTGGCGCTGCGCGACTGGGAGCCGTACTTCACGTCACAGTACATGGATACCGACGATCTCGACCCCTCGGGGCCGAAGCCGGAGAAGCCTCCAGTGCTGGACACGCGGCCGCCGGGGCTGGAGGTGACGGCCGATCTGTATTCGATCAACGACAAAGCTCTGGGAGCAGGCGAACCGATCCGCGTGCGGGCGGGCGAGCGGGTGATGTTCCATTTTCTGAACGCGAGCGCGATCGAGAACCGGCATCTGGCGCTGCCCGGGCATAAGTTCAATATTGTGGCGCTCGACGGCAACCCGGTGCCGCGAAGCGCGGCTGTGGACGTCCTAATGCTGGGGCCGGGCGAGCGAATCGATGCCTGGGTGGCGATGAATCAGCCGGGCGTGTGGGTGATGGGAGCGCCGGAAGATATGGTGCGCGACGGCGGGCTGGGCGTGGTGATCGAGTACGCCAATCAGCGGCGGAGCCCACAGTGGATGCCGCCGCCGCAGTCCGGCTGGGACTACACGATTTTCGGCAAGGCGCCATCGGGACCGGCGCCGGCGGAGCGGCTGGAGATGATTTTCGAGAAGGTGCCCCGCGGAGCCGGGAGGTTCAACCTGTTCACCGTGAATGGCAAGCCTTATCCGCACGAGAGCGAGTTCGTGTTGAAGCAGGGCGCGCGCTACCGGCTGACCTTCCGCAACCGGACGGACGATTCGCATCCGCTGCACCTGCATCGGCATCAGTTCGAGATCACGGAGATCTACGGAAGGCCAACGGCGGGGCTTGTCAAGGATACGGTGGTGGCTCCGTCGTTTGGTCGGGTGAGCGTGGATTTCACCGCCGATCAACCGGGCGCGACGCTGTTTCATTGCCATATTCAGCATCATATGGACTACGGCTTCAAAGCGCTGCTGAAATACGCCTGATGGCGCTAGGATTTGCTACCGCGGCAGCCCTGTGGCCGGATCGAGATAAAGCCTCCGCGCATCCCCGCCGTCCTCGAACTCGAACAGATTGAGCAGCGACCCGGCGATCGCGTCGAACGACGTCCCGCCGATCCTCCCAAGGTTCCAATTGTCTTCGATGAGCCGCAGAATCGATGTCTGGTCCGTCAACGTGTGGTCGACATAATTTGCCCTGGCGTGGCGTGAAATCGCGAGCAGCGGCAAGCGCTGTCCGTAGCCGCATCGGCCTGTCGGCGCCCCGGCGGCCTGAGTGCCGCACGACCCGCCGCCGGTCAGCGCATCGGCCGGCGATCCCGATCCATTGAGGATCGGCGGCACCACATGGTCGTACCATCCGTCGGAATCGTCATACGCGATGATCACCGCGGTGCTGTTCCAGAAGGGCGAGTCCTCGAGCGCGTTGATTGTGTTCACCAGGAACGTCTGCTCATCCAGCGGGTTTGAGTACATGGCGTGGCCGTCCTGATACGCCGGCGCCTTCAGGAAACTCACGGCGGGCAGATGGCCGCTGCTGAGCGCCGTGTAGAAATCGGCGATATCGTATTGGTGGTTGGCCTGATCGGTCTTGCCGATCATATCCGCCGATGTCGCTGGCAGGTGGTGCGGATTCGCGGTCGACTGATAGAACTGAAACGGATTGTGATTGGGGACATAGTCCGCCACAGACGCCGTGCCGTCGAATTGCGCGTGTTGCGACGCGCAAACGGCCGAGCCATCGGAGTTGCGCGATGTCGCGGCGAAACCACCCTGGAACCATCCCCACGCGATGCCCTTCTTGTTCAGCAGGTCGCCGACATTGAGCCCCGCCATCGAGATGGTATTGGCGGTGGACGCCACGCAATCGTCAAATGCCGGCCGGATGTCGTTGATCACCGTGCCCGTCATCAGCGCCGCTGCCGCGGTCCCGGCATCGTGTACGACGGTTGCGCCGTTGGTCTGGCCGGAAATCAGGTTGAGATGCCCGAGCGTGGACGGGCCGAACGTGGTGCTGAAGAAGTTGTCGCTCAGGGCGAAGTGCTGCGCGTAGTTCCAGAGCGCGGTCACCGTGTTGCCGTCGTAGTAGCCCATCACCAGCCCCATCCCCATGCCAAGATCGTTGCAGTTCGACTGCGTAGTTCCATCCAGGCTTACGAACTGGTCCATGGCGCCGTGATCCATGGCCTTCTGTTCGCCGGTGTAGTCGTGGTTCTGGTCGCACACAATCGCCTGTTTCCGCGACATCCGGAACGGCTGCACCGCGTTTGGGTTGCGAGTCAGCAGCGGACCGTTGAGGCCGTTCAGGCCCGGCGTACGCGGGCCCGCCACAAACAATGGCTCTCCCGCGTTATCGGCGGCATTTGGATACGTGGCGAAGTAGTGGTCGAATGAGACATTCTCCTGAAAGATGACCACCAGGTGTTGGATGGGAGTGGCCGTTGTCTGGGCGACGGCCGGGCTTAGTGCCGTGATCAGCCCGATCCATCCAAGATTTGAAATAGCGGCGGCAAGTTTCATAGACGCGCTGGCTCCTCGTGGAACGTTCGTACGACCTGAGGAACCAGGAGCGGGAAGGAGAAATTCCCGCCGCAAACCGATTTTACAGAAGTGAAAGATGCATTAATTGCCCTGGTAATAGAAGGGTATGGCGCTCGCTGAATCCATGATTACATCTCTGGGAACAGCGCGGCAGATACTATGGTTGTCCGGGATGACGAAACGCAGGCCGCTGCTGAATCCCACGTTCGATTCGAGGGCAACCGTTGATTTCACATCGATCGATGCGGGTAGCGGCGCTCCCATTCGGTCAACTGAGCGGTGAGCTGCCCCAATTGAGTCGAGTATTCCGCTTCATCCACCCGGTTGTTCAACTCATCCGCATCGCGATCGAGATCGTACAACTCGTTGCCGCCGTCATCGTAGCGGGTCAGTTTGAACCGCGGCGTGCGCAGCATGACGGCGCGATTCTTGCCGGGCACGCCTTGAGCGGCGAAGATCGGGCGCGCGGGATCGCTTGTCTTGCCCTGCCATCGAGCGAGCAACGACTGGCCCGGCAGACCTTCCGGTTTGGGAAGAGTCATCAAATCGCAAAGCGTCGGGAAGAGGTCAATGCCCGAGACCGGATCGGCGAGAGCAACCCCGCCGCGCACTCCTGGCGCACGGACCACGAACGGAATGCGCACCGCCGGTTCGTAGAACGCGAAATCTTTGCTCATGAACCGGTGCCGCCCCATGGTATCGCCGTGGTCGGCGACCAGGATCACAACCGTGCGCTCGTCCAACCCCAGTTCGCCGAGCCGCTTCAAAACCAAGCCGATCGCGTAGTCGGAATACGCGCCCATCCCGTAATACAGCGCGAGAATCCGGCGAATTTGCGCGTCGGTCATGCGCGAGGCGCCTTGCGTTTCAAACGACTGGCGCTGGCGCGGCGGTTTATTGGCGAACTCGCCGGCGCGATAGGGAGGCACCGCGAGACTCGCCGGGTCCACCAGCGTGTCGAACGGCCGGGGCGTCATGTAAGGATCGTGCGGTCCGCGAAGCTGCAGGAAGCAGGCAAACGGCTTGTCCTTGTTGGTTTCGAGAAAGCGAATGGCGCGCTGTGCGCAATAGACGTCGAATCCATGTTCGGGCGCGACACCGGCGCGGCCGCATTTCCATTTCAGCGGCAGATCCAGGTAACGCGCCAGACTTTGCGCGCCGTTCAGGCTCGAAAGCGGCTGCGGGTAGCCGAGGGCGACCAGCCACTTCTCATGCTCAGCCCGCTCGCTCTCCAGGCTGTAGCCGTTCGGGTGCGATGAAACATATCCGCCGGCGGCGAGCGTGCGCGGCAGCGACGGCGTTCCGGCCGCAAGCTGGAATCCGCCGCCCACACCGTGGGTCTGCGTGTACAAGCCAGTGTCGAGAGATGCCCGCGCCGGACCGCAGGTCATCGCGGCTCCGTAAGCATGCGTGAATGTCACACCAGATTTGGCGAGTCCGGCGACGTTCGGCATGCGGGCGTGGGGATCCAGGCCGGGCAGCGCCAGACCGCTAAGCTGATCGACCAGGATGTACAGGAGATTGGGCCGCGCGACAGCAGTCTGCGCCTGCACCGCGCGCCCGGCGGCGGCGGATCCGCCCGTGGCTGCCAGAAAGGATCTTCTCGTCATAGAGGCCTCAGAAAGAGAACCGCGCCAGAAATTGCATCTGGCGGGGCGTGCCCGCGCCTACCGGCGACGTATTGATCGGTGCGGTGATCCGCCCGAAATTCGAACTGGAGCTGATATTGGCCGCCGGCGCCGCAAGCTGCGGATGATTCAGAACGTTGAACGCCTCCACGCCGAACTCGAGGGCCATCGGCTCGCGCAGCGGCACGCGTTTGGTGAGTGCAGTATCGATCTGGAAAAGGCCCGGAGCGCGCAATACGTTCCGGCCGAGGTCGCCCCAGGTCCCCTTGGCGGGGACGGCGAACGCCGCCGGGTTGATCCAAAGGCCAGTGGTGCCGTAGTCGAGATAAAGCGGCACACCGGGAACCAGGTCCGGCCTCTCCGTCGACAGTACGTTGCCGTCGGGAACATCGGTGGCTTTGCGGGTTATGGAGACTGCTAAAGGCAGGCCGGTGCGCGCCGTGGAGATGGCGCTCCATGTCCACCCGCCGTACCAATGCTTTCGGGCATACGGAATGTTGTAGGCCAGGTTGGCGGTGAACACGTTGGTGGCGTCATAGGAGCTGTTCCCCTTCTCGCAGGAGCGGCACGCGACATTCTCAGGTGCGCCGTCCGACGAGCCGCCGCCGGCCGAGCCGTCGTTCAGCGCGTGCGAATACATGTAATTGACGCGCAGCAGGAGGCCCTTCCATTGGTTCACCTGGAACGTGCTTACCAGGCCATGAAAGCTGGAAACACCGTCTTCACCGCGCACGTCGATCTGATTCAGCGAAGGGATCGGCGCCTGTCCCGTCAGCGGGTTGATGACGTTTGCGTAGGTTCGCGAGAACACGTGATAGTTTTGCTGCCCGTTGTATCCCACCTGGAAGGTGATCTTGTTCGTGATCGCCTGCTGGATGCTGAGTCCCCACTGCTGCGAGGTCTGGTTGGCGTGGTTGCGCGGCATGGAGCGCGGCGCGGCCGCCAGCGCGGCAGTCGGGTTGATGAAGGGTTCAAACGGGTATGAGAGGTTGGGCGTAGTGGCGAGGGAAAGCGCGTAGCGCGAAGCGTCATTGTTGGCCGGGCTGTACTGATCGCCCAATTGCGCATCGCCGTAGAAGATACCGGCGCCCACGCGAATCACCGTCCGATCCTTGAGCGCGGCAGGCGACCAGGCCAGGCTGAGGCGCGGTGCAAGATTGGTGGTCGGCGGAAAAGCGAAGTCTGAGCCCGGCTGGCAATACCCGCCACACGTCTGCATATCGAAGGGAATGTCGCGGTGGTGGATCTCCGTAAATGCGTTGAAGAACTCATAGCGCAGACCGATATTGGCGGTCAAGTTGGGCCGAATTTTCCACTCGTCTTGCACATAGCCGAAGTATTCGATCTTTCGCATCTGCTTCGTGGGCAGCTCGCCGGAGCCGGCGACCGTATTGAGCCGGTCGGCCTGAAAATCTGCAAGGCTGGCGAAGCTGGCCGTGCCGTCGGAAAGATTGAAATCGTGGACGATCAACTGCACGCGACGGATCTCCACGCCGGCCTTTAGCGTGTGGGCGCCGCGCAGCGTGGACCACTGGTCCACCAGCGACTGTGTGATGCCGAAGCCGATACGGCGGTTCCCTCCGGGAATCGTAGAGAGCTGGGGAATGCTGATAGCGGCGGGCGCGCCCGAAGGAATCGAGTGGAGCGGCTCGGCGTAATTGGCGCCCAGCCGGACCTCATTCGTAGTGCGCGGGCTCGCAATGTACAGAAAGTCGAATACACCGCTGGTTGGAGCATCCAGGTTGCGCGTCGGGTACGGCATAGCCTTGTCGGGCGTCAGGATGTCGGTGGCGTTCTTGTCAAAACGGAAGTAGCCCGTCAGCTTATCCGAGAAGTGGTGATCGATCCGCATGAGCCCGACGTGCTCATCTTGCGTCGACGGCGCCACACCGGTCCAAAGCATCACGTTCGGGACGGAGGTCGGCGTCTGGCCTTCGGGGTAGAGATTCATAAGCGGCTTGACGGCGGAGACCGCTGCCGCGCGAAAGGCGTCGGAGGGTACGTCCGCGATCAGTGTTTTGCCCTGGCGCTGCACCAGGCCCTCGTAAGAAAGGAAGAAGAAAGTGCGGTTCTTGACGATGGCGCCGCCGGCCGCTGCGCCGAACTGGTTCATGCGGAACGGTGGCACGCTCGGGCCGTCAAAGTCGCTGCGCGAATCCACGGCGCTGTTGCGCAGGTATTCGAACAGGCTGCCGTGGAGCTGGTTCGTACCCGACTTCGTGACCACCTCTACCTGCCCTGCGGTTGAGCCGCCTGTCTCGGCCGTGTACAGCTGCGAATTCACCCGAAACTCGGCGATGGCGTCCTCGGATAGCATTAGCCGGCTCTTGCTCTCCGCCTGGTTGCGAACCGACGTGGCGTCAACACCATCGATGCGAAAGTTGTTGTCGTCGCCGCCCTGTGCAAAGAATCGGACACTGGCGCCGTTGCCGGCTCCGGTGTCCACCGCGCCCGGAGTGAGGGTCATCAGGTCTGCCCAATTTCGGCCGTTCACGGGAAGTTGACTGATTTGTGTGTTCTCAAAGGTCGCGCCGGCAGCCGCCGAATTGCGCACCAAGTCCGCCTCCGATACGACCTCGACCGTGGTGTCCGTACCCGCAATCTCCAGGTCAAAGTCGAGTGTCTTGGTTTCTCCGACGCCGAGATCGGTTTCCGTCCGTATGCTGCGAAATCCGGCCTTCTCCACTTGAACGACTGCATGGCCCACCGGCAGTCCCGCGATCAGGAAGTTGCCGGAGCCGTTAGATAGAGTCGTGCGCCGAACACCTGTGGCGGCAAGATTGACGGTAAGTTTGCCGCCCTCCACCACGGCGCCGGAAGGATCGTGCAGTACCCCGGTTACGGAGGCGCGATCCACCTGGCTGAATCCGGCGGCACACATCGAGAGTGTTAGCGCTAGAGCGCGAATCAGATGCTTCATGGATACGGTGAGGATAGCGACAGCTCTGTTAAAACGTGATGAGAACGGAGTGAATGAACGGTGTCGGAGCCCGGGCTGAGCCTATCGCGGCTCGATGCGGATCAGGTGATCGCGGTAGTTCACCGTCAGGACGGAATCGGTTAGCGCTGGATATCCGATAAGACCCGCGATTTCGATGCGGTGATAGCGGCTGGGACCGGACAGGTCGACGGCAACGACTGGATCGGCTGCCAGCTCCCGCGACCCCAGACGAAGCCGGACCGTACCGCGCAACAGCGGGGCGTCCATCTCCGCCGTGCCGCCGTGGAGAGGGATACGCTCGACCATCAATTCCGCAATGTGCAGTTCGCGGGCGACCTTGTGCGAGATCGCGCTGTAGGTTGCGCCCGTGTCGAGCAGAAAGTATCCTTCGGATTTGTCGTTCACCGTTCCTTTGAGAAATAGAACGCGATTGTTTTCGAGCGTCGGCAGAGCGCCCTCGAGGTTCGTCTGATCGGCTGGGTAAGGCAGCAGATCCAGGCTCTTGCCGGGGATGTCGAGGCGAATCAGAAATTCGCTGAAAATGGACAGAGGCAGCGCGCCCTGGATACCGTCCGCCAGCTTTCGGTCTTGGATCACCACCGGGACATCGTGGAGTGTGAGGCTGCCCACCCGGAGCGTCTCGGCGCGCTGCATTTTGACTACCGTCGGTGTGGATGCTCCGGCGCCGATCAAATCGAGATCGCTGCCTCCGATACATCCCGATCTCGCGGCTGCCTTGCGGTCGATTACGGCGTACTGAGCCCCACTGTCCAGCAGCAACCGCAGCACGGGACCGCCGTTGAATCGGGCCTGGACGACCATTCCCACGTTGCGCGTGGGAGGCACAATGAACGGGCCGAGCTTGACGCGGTATTGAGGAGAAGTGGAGGGCAGGTGGGGAGTCGGAGCGTGATTGGGCGCCGCAAAGCACACCGACAGCGCTGTAACAATCACCCCGGATTTCCAGACAGACCGCATGAATTACGAAACCGTTACCAACATATGACGATTTCATTTCAATCGCAATAGAAATATGTGCGGCCGAACGGGAGATCGCGGACTGAACGTTTTGGAAATGACGCGGTAGGCGGGTTAGGAACTACCCATGTTGCCCATGACGTTCCATGCGACGCGCGGGCTTGCTGGCAAAGAAATCGCCCGACATTGGTTCATCGGTTGTGTTCATTTTGGTCTGCGTCGCATCGAAGAACTCGTGCAGGTTCCGGCCGGAACAGTCTCCGCACGGGAGCGGAGGCGCGTGCGCGAAGAATATGTCGCTCGCGCGATCGAGATTCTCGCCGGACGAGCTAGCGGTCATCACCGCGGCGCCTGTAGGCGTGCGGCCCCCGCCAGAACTGTCCGCCTGCACAATAACAGGAGCATGCCGTCAAGAGGGACCCGATTGTAGCGCGCCGACCTATCGCCACCCCTACGCTATCATGGAAGGAATCCCTATGATCTCCAATGAAATTCGTGAGGGCCTTACTTTCGACGACGTTTTGCTCGAACCGGCCCGCAGCGAGGTGATTCCAGCGGAAACCGACACCAAAACCTGTCTCACCCGCCAGATCGGTTTGAATATCCCCATCGTTTCGGCCGCCATGGACACGGTGACGGAATCGCACCTGGCCATCGCCCTCGCGCAGCAGGGCGGCATCGGCATCGTCCATCGCAACATGACGATCGCCAAGCAGGCCGAGGAAGTCGACCGCGTCAAGCGCAGTGAAAGCGGGATGATCGTCGACCCCATCACCATCGCCCCCGACCGCTCGATCGCCGACGCGCAGCAGCTTATGGCCCGCTTCCGCATCTCCGGCGTTCCCGTCACCAAGGACGGCAAGCTCGTGGGTATCCTGACCAATCGCGACCTGCGCTTTGAGACGCGCTACGACCTGCCCATTTCCGAGGTGATGACCAAAGAGAATCTCGTTACCGTACCTGTCGGCACTACACTCGAGCAGGCCGAAGCCATCCTGCACCAGCACCGCATCGAAAAACTGCTCGTAGTCGACGAGAACTACAACCTGAAGGGCCTCATCACCGTCAAAGACATCCAGAAGAAGCAGAAGTACCCGAACTCGGCCAAAGACGCGCAGGGCAGGCTCCGCGTGGGGGCGGCCATCGGCGCCACCGGCGACTATCTGGAGCGCGCGCAGGAGCTCGTCCGCTTTAAGGTGGATGTTCTCGCCATCGATACCGCCCACGGCCACAGCGGCCGCGTGATGCACGCGGTGAAGAACATCAAGAGCAAGCTGCGCGACGTGCAGTTGATCACCGGCAATGTCGCGACCTATGAAGGTGCCTGCGAGCTCATCTCCCTCGGTGTAGATGGCATCAAGGTGGGCATCGGCCCCGGTTCGATCTGCACCACGCGCGTCGTCTCCGGCGCTGGAGTGCCCCAGATCACCGCCATTGCCGAGTGCTCGCGTGCTACTCGCGAAGCCGGCGTACCGCTGATCGCCGATGGCGGCATCAAGTACTCGGGCGATATTACCAAGGCCCTGGCCGCAGGCGCGGATTGTGTGATGATCGGCAGCCTGCTGGCCGGCACCGATGAAAGCCCCGGCGAAACGATTCTCTACCAGGGGCGAACCTTCAAGAGCTATCGCGGCATGGGATCGCTCGGCGCCATGGCCCAGGGCAGCACCGACCGCTACGCGCAAGACCCGAACGCCAAGCTGGTTCCCGAAGGCATCGAAGGGCGTGTTGCTTCCAAAGGGCCGCTCGCCGAACTGGTCTACCAGCTCGTCGGCGGGCTACGGTCCGGCATGGGCTACGTGGGCGTTCGCTCCATTCCCGAGTTGAAAGAGAAGGCCCGCTTCCTGCGTATCTCCCCGGCCGGACTCCGCGAGGGTCACGTACACGACGTCATCATCACCAAAGAAGCGCCGAATTACCGGGTGGAGTAGGGCGCGGACGGAGCGGTTCGCTAAGGTCTTGGCGATCGTACTTACTTGGGAGACACCAGGCGGTCGAGGTAGTTTTTTACAAGGTCGTAGGAGGCGCTAAGCGGGAGCTTTTCGCGCCGGCCGTTGACGACCACCACGAGAGTTGGTGTGCCGGTAATCTGGTCCTGTTGTGCCATCGCGACGTCTACCGCTACTGTGTCATCGAGGGTGGCATCTTCGCTGACCAATTTGCGGATCTTCTGCATCGTGCCCGGCGGCAGCACCTGCATGAGCTGCGCATCAATCTCCCCCGTCATGCCCCACTGAGCTTGCGTCTTGAACAGTTGCGCCACTGCCGTATCGTATTCGCCCACCCGCCCGGCGGCGTTGGCGTAACGCGCCGCCAGCCGTGAATAAGCGTGCATTGGCAGAGGGAAATCGCGATGCAGCAGCCGGATTTTGCCGGTTGTCACGAAGTCCGTCACCAACTGCGGCACCATGTTCTGAAACGCCGCAGCGCAGGCAGCACACTGGTAATCGCTGTAGATTTCGCAGACCAGCGGCGCGTCGGCGGAACCGGACTCCTTAAAATTCCGCAGGGCGGCCGGAGTCGGCTGGGATTTCGGGGTGGCCTTGGAAACCGCCGGCGGGCTGTCGGCCGGGGGGGTTGTGGGCTGCTCAATCGGAGGCGCCGCTGGCGGCTCAACCGCCACGGAGCGCGGAGCCGGCATCTGGGGCGGGTTCGCGCACCCCGCGCCCGCGCAATACGCCTTCGGTGCCTCCAGCAGCCACACCGCCAGGCATGCCGCCATCGACGCTCCCATAATCAGAATCCGTTTGCGCCGGCGCCGCTTCCTTGTCTGTTCGAAACGGCGCATCGCCTCGAGCCCGCGCGCGCTGTCCGGCTGCCAGTCCGCCGGCGATGCGAGTGCCGCGAGGCGCTCGTCCACCCATCGGTCTACATTCACTTCACGGCCTTCCATAACGCTTCAGATACTCCTTCCGGAACACCCGCTGCGCGCGGCTGAGCAGGGTTCCCACGGACGCCGGATTCAGCCCCAACGCCTCCGCAATTGCCTGGTAGCTCAAGCCCTCGCCCCGCAGCAGCAGCAGTTCCGCGTGCCGCGCGCTCATCGACGTCAATACGCGGCGGACGTGCTCCCGCTCTTCGTTGGCGGCGTGCGACTCTTCGGGTGTGGACGGAGTGCCCAAAAACGGAAATAGCCGGTGATACGTAGCGCGGCGCGCTTCGCGACGGAGCTCGTAGAGCGCCGCGCGCACCGCCGACCGGTAGAGCCACCCGCCCACTTCGCCGCTGAGCACTGCAGGCTTCCGCCACAACTTCCAAAAGACTTCTACCGCCAGCTCTTCCGCACGCGCCGGATCCTGCACCATTCGCGCAATCGTCCGCGCCACCCGCTCGTAGTGCTGGTGAAAGACCGCCTCAAACTCCCCCGCCGCTCCTCCGGCGATCCGCCCCGCCGCGTTACTGAGTGCGCTCACAAACGATTAAGGCTCCGTAAAGAACGTTTGTGACAAACAAATGCTCTCGCAAAGAAGGCGCCAAGAAAACCAAAAAGGCTTTGCGTCTTTGCGAGGGCCGTTGTTTCTTACCCCCGCTTATACTCCTCGAAGTCGGCTAGCACCGCTTTCTGCATCTTGTGTGCTGCCTGGAGCAGCCAGCCCCGCGGACGCTTTATCAGATCCTCGCCCAGCACCCGCGCCTCTTGGGTGCCCAAGTGGACGTTGGCAGTTTCGAAGCCCATAGCGTGCAAGAGGCGCAGCTCGTCCCGCTCCTTAGGCAGCGCCGAAAGCTCGATGCGCGAGCAGTCCGGCGCCAAGCGCCGCACAATCCACCGCCTTTGCAGGCGCACGAAAGGATCGAGACATCGCACCGACCGGTCCAGGATCTCCTGGTAGTGGATGGGCGCGGCCCGCTTTCCGCTCTCGGCCCATACGCACGCAGAAGGCGCCAGCGCCTTGGCCTCGCGCGCCACCGACCCGCCGTGATAATCCGCGATGCAGACGAACCGTTCGCGTCCCAGGCTGCCGAGCCCGGCGATGCGGTGAGAAGTCTTCCACTTCATCCGGCGCTCGGGCATCATCCGGCCGATCGACTTCTCTACGCCCGCCGGTGTACTCTCCTTCGTCTCTGCTAGCGCGTGCAGCTTCGCCCAATATGCTTCCGGCTGGTGCAGCCGCGCCGTGGCCATCTGCCGCAGCGCGGGGTGATGTTCGGCCAGCACGAACGGCCGCCCGCCCACCTCCAGTGCATCCATGTACCCCTTCACAAGGGCGGCGATACCCGCCTTATGGTCGCATCCCATCTCCGCCAGCAGCGCGCTAGTAGCCAGCCGGACGAGATCGTTGGTATACGGCATGCGCCAGGCCTCGTCGAAGTCGTTGATGCCCCAAATCAGCCGGCCTTCAATGTCGCGCCATGTTCCGAAATTCTCGACGTGCAGATCGCCCACTGCCAGCGCTCGCGGTGCCCGTGCTACGGGGCCGCATACTTTCGCCCAGAACTGCGCCCAGCGGTAGTACGTGGCGCGAAGAAACGGAAACGGCGCTGACCGCATGGCCTCGTGCTTCAGCCGCAGGTCGTCTTCGATGATCCTCAAGTGGCGTCCCAGCCAAGCTTCGTATCGGTTCGTAGCTTTAGTAATTTTCATAACACTAGCGGCATTCTACCGCGCCTTGGCAAGGTCTGCCGTTTATTGCCGCAATCGGCGCGGCGATTTCCACTTATCACGCCAATAAGAAGTTTCTATTCTTTTCGTTGTAACACCGATGGGGTTCGGTGCTACACTCTCACAAAGCTCGAAGTCTACTGCTTCGCATTTCGCTTGGAATTAGGGCGGCCGGCAGGGTGATCGCCGGTCATTTGCACCAGCGTTACCGGTGTTCGTCCATCGTTGGACAGCGCGCGCTCTCTGTGGAGCTTCCGCAGTGAGGCTGCGGCTTTTAGCCGGCTGAGGCCGGCAAAACCAACGTATGGAGGAGACCGGCATGTTAAACCTACACGCGCTTTGTCGAAGCATTCGAAGACTCATGAGCGGCGCCGCGGCGCTGCTGGCAATCGCAACCTCACCGTTGTGGATCAGTGCGCAATCTTACTACGGGGGATTGCGCGGCACCGTCGTCGATCAGAATGGCGGCGCGCTGGTCAACGCCAAAGTGACGTTGACCGACCAAGCCACGGGCGCGCAGCGCTCCGCGCTCACTTCGCAGAGCGGCGAGTATCTTTTCGGCGAGCTGGTTCCTTCTACTTACACCGTCGCCGTGGAGGCCCCAGGCTTCAAACGGTTCGACCGGAAAGATGTCATCGTGGGGACGCAGCAGCAGGTGTCGATCGACGCCACGCTTCAGCTTGGCGCTGTCTCGGAAACAGTTCAGGTGACCGAAGAGGTCCCGCTGGTCGAAACCGCCAATGCCTCGCAAGGCCAGGTGCTCGATAACCAGAAAGTCACCGAACTGCCCAACCTGGGCCGCAATCCCTTCATGCTTTCCAAGCTCGTGCAGAACGTCGTGCCGGTTGGCAATCCGGCCTACAACCGCATGGAGGACCAGAGCGGCTCCTCGCAGATCTCCATCGCCGGCGGCCCGGTCCGCGGCAACAACTACCTCATAGACGGCATTCCGATCACCGACGCTCTCAACCGGGCCATCATCATTCCGTCGCTCGAGGCCGTGCAGGAAGTGAAGATTCAGGCCAACACCTACGACGCCGAAATGGCCCGCACTGGCGGAGGCATGTTCAACACGCTCATGAAGTCGGGCACCAATAGCTACCACGGCTCGCTCTATGGCCACCTGCGCCGCACCGATTGGGACGCCAACAGCTTTTTCAGCAACGCCGCGGGACTTCCCGTCGCCAATCAGCCCAACGATACCTGGGGCGCCAGTTTCGGCGGCCGCTTCTATATTCCGAAACTCTACGACGGCAAGAACAAGACATTCTTCTTCCTGGGCTTCGAGCACTACGACGATACGCAGTCTGCCTCGTCCACTTTCGTGACCCCCACCGCGCTCGAGCGCGTCGGCGATTTCTCCAAGAGCAGTGTGATCCTCTACGACCCCCTCGACACCGTGAACGGCGTGCGGCAGCCCTTCGCCGGCAATGTGATCCCATCATCCCGGCTCAATCCGGTCGGCCTCGCCATTGCCGCCACTTATATGCCGCCCCAGACGCAGCCTGCTTCGTATGGCGCGAGCGATCTTACGGGAGCCGCCACCCTGCCGTGCCGCGCCGCGCAATACACCGCCAAGCTAGATGAAGATTTCACGCAGTGGTGGCGCGCCAGCCTGGGCTACCAGCGCTATTTCTCGCTGGAGCCGGGCAACACGTGGTTCACGACCGTTTCGACGCCGGACCAGTGGCGTCTGCTGCGCCGCGTGGATTCCACCGAAATCAACAACCTGTTCACCATTAACCCCACGACGGTGCTCACGGTGCGCTACGGCTTCAACCGCTTCCCCAATACCGAATATGACGTGAGCCAGGGTTACAGCCTCGCCAACCTCGGGTTCCCGGCAAACATCGCCGGAACCGTGCCGCACGCCCTCGCTGCGTTCCCCGTGGTCAACATGACCAACATGTACAGCATGGTCGGCGCCGGGCAAAACTTCTATTACGACCTCGCCTCCAAGAATTTCTCCACTAACGTCTCCAAATTTCTGGGCCGGCATAACCTCAAGTTCGGCTTCGACTACCGGCGCATCCTCGATTCCGGCGATAACTTCAACGACGAATCGGGCAACTACAGCTTCAACGGCATCTTCACCAAGTCCGCGCCCACCAGCTCCGGGTCCGGCGGCGCCGATCTTGCCGACCTCCTGCTTGGCTATCCCTCAAGCGGTGCCATTTACACTGCCAGCAAGCTGAACTACGTGGCCAATTACTATGGCCTTTATGTGCAGGACGATTTCCGTGTGACGAAGAGGCTCACCCTCAACATCGGCATGCGATGGGAGCACGAGGCTGGGCTCTCCGAAACGCACAACGGTGAGTTAGTCAACTTTAACGGCACACTGGCCAATCCTTTGGCCGCCAACGTGACAGGCATAGCCCCGAAGGGTGTTCCCGTTTACGCTGGCAACGGCGTGACCACCGTGAGCAATCCGTACGGCAGCAAGTGGGGGCCGCGCTTCGGCCTCGCCTACTCCATCACTCCCAAGACAGTTGTGCGCGCCGGTTACGGCATCTTCTGGGCGCCGCAGTTCGCCGTCAGCACGCCGCCCGCCACCGTCGGCTACGCGCAAACCACAACTTACATCGCCTCTACCGACAACAATGCCACGCCGGCCAGCTCGCTCTCCAACCCGTTTCCGACCGGCATCCTGCAGCCGGCTGGCAACAGTCTAGGTAACCTGAGCGGCATCGGGCAGCCGATCTCGCTCGCCGATCCGCGCGCCCGCTCGCCCTATACGCAGCAGTACTCGCTCGACATTCAGCGCCAGCTCAAGTGGGGCATCGGCACCGAGATCGGCTACGTCGGCTCGCATTCCAGCCACATGGTACTGGGCTCCGCCAACGTCAATGAAAACGCGCTCTATCCGCAACTGCTCTCGCTCGGCTCGGCGCTCACCCAGTCGGTCGCCAATCCGTTCTACAACAACGGCGGCACCGGTGTCATCGGCACCGCCAACGTGCAGGCGTCGCAGTTACTTCTGCCTTACCCGACTTACGGCGCGATCAACCTGACGTTTAGCGGCTACGATAAGGCCCGCTACGACTCCCTCGTGGTGAAGGCGCAGAAGAGCCTCGGCAACGGCCTCACCATGCTCTCCACCTTCACCTGGTCGCGCAACTGGGATGCCTCGGGCGGCGGCGCTGGCAACACGCTCAATGCGGGAAATACCGGGCCGCAGAACCCTTACAACCTGAATGCGGAATACGCATTTTCCAATATCGACACGCCGTTCCGCTGGTCCACATCTCTCTCGTACGCGCTGCCGTTCGGCAAAGGCAAAGCGATGCTGAACAAGGGCCGCGTCACGGACTACGTGGTCGGAGGCTGGTCCGTGAATACGGTATCGATCTACCAGAGCGGATTCCCGCTGCAGATCACGCAATCCACCAACTTCAACTCCGCCTTCGGCTATGCCAGCCAGCGGCCTAATGCCACAGGCACTTCGGCCGCCACCAGCGGCAGCCTGGAGCAGCGGCTTTCCGGCTACATCAACAAGGCAGCTTTCTCCACCGCGCCGCAATTCACCTTCGGCGACCTCGGCCGCACGCTCGATATGCGCGGTCCCGGGCAGGCCAATTGGGACATGTCGGTGTTCAAGAACTTCGTCTTCAAAGAAACGTTTAAGGCGCAGTTCCGCATGGAGGCACTGAACGCTTTCAACACGCCGCTGTTCTACGGCCCGAACGTCTCTTTCGGGTCGAGCACCTTCGGCAAGATCACGACGCAGGCCAACTTCTCTAGGCAGTTGCAGATGGCGCTGAGGTTTAGCTTCTAGCAGTGAGCTCTCGGCTTTTAGCTATTGGCTTTCAGCCGTCGGCGCGGAGTTTGTGGGCTTTCGGCTACAGGGAACAGGGGTGGGAAAGGGCCGGATCGCCCCGGCCCTGTTCCTGACTGTCGGCCTAACGCGAATCAATTACTTCGGTGTCACATGGATCACGGCGCCGGGATTGGCGTCTTCCAGCATCCACAGCGAGCCATCGGGGCCTTCTTCCACATCGCGGATGCGGTGCCCCACATCCCAGCGCTCGGCGGTCTTGGCGCCGCCATGGCCGTCAAAGACGATGCGGTTGAGCGACTTGGTCGCCAGACCGCTCACGAAGCCGTTGCCGTCCCATTGCGGGAAGGTCTTGGTCCCGTGATAGAACATCAGATTGCCCGGCGCGATCACTGGCACCCAATAGAGGGCCGGCTTCGCCAGGTCGGGGCGCGTGTCGGGCTTGGGAATGGGCACGCCGTTGTAGTTCTCACCATACGAGACAAGCGGCCAGCCGTAATTTTTGCCCTTCTCGATCAGGTTAAGCTCATCACCGCCACGCGGGCCGTGCTCAACCTCCCATAATTCGCCGGTGGATGAAAACGCCAGGCCATAGGGCGTGCGGACGCCGCTAGCCCAGGTTTCCGCCGGCGTCAGGTTGGGGCCGTCAAAGGTGTAGGTACTGACCGTCTGCGCGCCCTTGGCGGCTTCAGTGTCACGGGGCGGATCGATGAGTGAAATGGTGGCAGCGCCGGTCTTGCCGAAGTTCGGATTCCCGGGGGCCGGTTTGCCGTCCAAGGTGAGCCGTAAGATCTTGCCTACGGGTTGGTCCGGATCCTGGGCGGGAGTCATGCGCTGGCGGTCGCCGACCGCGAGGAACAGATACTTGCCATCGGGAGAGAAGGCGATCTGCGCTCCTTCCTGCCCGCCTTTACCTGTGGGCAACTGACGCCACAGCACCTCGAAGTTTTCAAATTTAGCCGAGGTGGCGGTGGCATTCAGCCTGGCGCGAGCCAGAGCTAGTCCTCCGCCATACTCGCCCGGCGCGGCGTAGGTGAGATAGATACTGTGGTCGGTGGCGTAATGGGGCGAGAGGAAGACGCCGTGCATGCCGCTCTGGCCCTGCCAATAAACCGGGGGTGTGTTTTCCACCCGGATCTTTTCTCCCTGTTGGGTCACCAGCCAAACGGGCCCTGGTTTTTCGGTGATCAGCATGCGGCCATCCGGGAGGAAGGCCACCCGCCAGGGCAGTTTGAACGTTGTCACCGTGGTCATGGTGAAGGGCAGGCCGGCTTCCGGCTTCTGCTCGCCCACATTGACCTGGGCCCAAACGGCCACCGCCAGGGTGAAAAGCCACGCCCCTTTCGCCAATTTCATCGTCATTTCTCCTTGGTTCCCAAACGCCCGACCTTAAGCAATCAGGGGCATAATAGCCATCGTACAATACCGGGGGAGCCGCACCTCGCAGTTACGCCAGTGCCGGCGTGAGCATCCACTTGAGCACACCCCGCGGCTCGCGGCCGATACGGTCGCAATCGATGCGCATCAGGGCGGCTTTCTTCATGTCCACCTGCAGGGCGGAGCAGGCGAGGAGGAAGGCGGCCAGTGCGCTCATCAGCGGCTCATGGCTGGCCAGCAGAATGGCGGTTTCGTCGTGGCGCGCGCGAATCTCTTCCCAAACTTCCTGAGGCGAGGCGTTGGGAAGCAGCGCGCTCGTCTCCACCACCTTGTGCTTGTAGTCCAAAACGTCGGCAGCGATGGCCGCAGTCTCCGCGGCCCGGCTATAGGGACTTGCGAGGATCAGGCTGGGGGAGACGTCCGCCGATCGTCCGCGCTTGAGCACGCGGCGCAGCTTCTCCCGTCCTTCGTCGGTCAGCTCCCGGTCGGCGTCCGGCTGCCCGGCGCTCGCGTCTTCGGCGATTCCGTG
>Ga0126381_100000830_pt1 | contig 33574 bp, 26 predicted proteins | sample PanSoiMetPlot_28_FD_96465 | JGI IMG/M metagenome (GOLD analysis project Ga0126381, IMG submission 96465) | Tropical forest soil microbial communities from Panama - MetaG Plot_28 | ecosystem: Environmental > Terrestrial > Soil > Tropical forest > Bulk soil | place: Panama | collected 2016-02-17 | reverse complement strand
CCTCAGGGAATACTTTCAGCGCGGACTGGAAGCTTACCCGGAACTGCACTTCGATCTGAAGGATGTCCTGGCGGGTCTGAACAGCTTAGTGCTGTATTACACGAATCAAAAGGGGACGCGCACTGGTGAGTTTCTCGACTTGGACGCTGGTGGCAAGGTAACACGGGTTGTTGCCCATTACAGCATTTAGCGCAGCCGGAAGAGTCGATAACCCCTTTGGCCCGAGTTCTGGCGGATCACGGGCAATCCTGAAGGTTATTGATTCCCAGTCTCTCCCTGACAACACGCTGTTGTGTACTGTTAAATAAATAAATATTAAGCATGAGTTATCCTAAAAAAAGGAGTAGCAAGGCGCAACTCGCCGCATTTTTATTGGCGATCGGAGTTATGGCGGAGAGGGGGGGATTGTAGCCCCAATTGGCAAGCGGGGGTGAGGAGTTGGTGAGTGTTGGTATGTCTCTTGTTTTCAATACGCCTTTAGAATTAGAAGTAATCGCCAGTGTTCATGTGGGTTCTAATTACCGTCAAATCGCACGAAATTAGTAGCAAGATTAGTAGCATATGACCGCTGGCGTCCAGATTCCCTTTTCGGCTCCAAGCACATCGACACTGCAAAACAGTTCCCAACTTTGGGATTCCCATCGCCCGCTCCATGACTCGCGACCGCTCGACGACCACGAAAATAGCACGAACATCTTCTTGAAGGAATATCGCAGCCCGGCCCCTTTGGCCCTTGCGTTCTACACCAAGCGATTCTCCTTCGCGTACTCTCGATGAATCCCGTCTAGGAAATCCTGCCGTCGCAAAACCCGCTCGCCTCGGGAAATCGCTTGCAGCAACACGTGACGAATGACGTTCATGATCATGCCGCCGCTCAACTCGTAGCGCGCCGCGATCTCCGCGAGATCAACGCCCGCCTCTAGCGAAGCGGCACAAGGAAGCCCCTTCTTCCAGATGAGATGCCGCTCCTGCTGGCGCGGCATCGGGAAGTGCACGAGCTGTTCGAAGCGGCGCGCGAAGCTCTCGTCAACATGACTCGCCAGGTTGGAGGCGAGAATCACGAGACCGTTGTACGTCTCGATCCGTTGCAAAAGGAACGACACTTCCTGGTTGGCATAGCGGTCGTGTGCGTCGCGCACCTGGGTGCGCTTCCCAAACAGCGCATCGGCTTCGTCGAAGAACAAGATCCAGTCCTTGTGCTCGGCCCGATCGAACAGACCGGCCAGATTCTTTTCCGTCTCGCCGATGTATTTGGACACGATCATCGAGAGATCGACTCTGTAGACCTGCCGACCCGTCGCCTTGCCGAGCACGGTTGCAGTGAGCGTCTTGCCCGTCCCGGGCGGCCCGAAAAATAGCGCGCGGCAGCCGGGCCGGAGCTTGTGCCGCATGTTCCATTGATCCAAGAGCGTGTCGCCATGGCGAATCCAATTTTCCAGCTCTTGGACTTCCGCGAGGGTGCGCGGTGACAGCACGACGTCATTCCATTCCAAAGCTGTTTCCAGATGTTGAGCTGGAAACCGCATGCTCAGTCGCGGGGCTCGCACCTTCCCGCTGATGAAACGTTCCGCGTAATCGTTGTCCAGCGCTAACCGGCCGCTCATGGGAGGGTCGCCTTCCACCGGCTCCTCCAGATACACGATGCCCTCTCGAACGAGCGGATGTTCTCCGCATAGCAGCGTTTGCCAGCGCGCGCGAGCGTCCAAATCATCGCCGGCGAGGAGGAACAATGCCGTGTCGCCGGTCGGGAGCAGGCCGCGATGGTTCCGCCCGCGCATGCCGCCGAATTGCGGATACTCGCCGGTGCCGGGCAGGACTTTCTGCATGATGCGATCGAAAAAGTCCGGCCTGAGCCAGGGTGCGAACGCGAGCATGACGAGCAGCTGCGACTCGGCATCGAGATGGTGCTCGCGCACAAAGAGGCCGTATGGCGTGCAATCGTTGGGCTCCGGCCACTCCGGAACACGTCGGTCGCATTCGGGAGCACTCACACTGAAATACGCGCGGAGCCGTTCCTCGAGCGCGCGCTCGAACTGGCCGAACGCATGCTCGAGTCGTCCGGGCGATTGGACAGGCTGGATTAGGTTAAGCGCGGCATTCATAAGACATCTCAATCAGGCGACAGACACCAGTCGAGAAAGCGCAACTCGACCTTCCCCTTCGACGTCTGGATCTCGAAACCGTTTTCCATCTCCAGCGTTGCCGTCCACCAGCATCCGCCGATGACATTCACGACCTTGAACTCCTTGACCGTCACGTTTTCGATCCGGAACTCGTGCTTCGAGTCTACCCGGACGTCCAACGAGACGAACTGGGGCGACGACTTCGCCTTGAAGTACTTCTTCGGACTGTCCGACCACTCCACCAAACTCCAGAAGTCGACGATGTCGACGTTAATGCCGTGTGGAACCACCTGGTTCCTGTCGTTCGGGATCACCGTGCTCCCGCTCACGACCTTGACCGACGCTGGCAACTTCGGAGCCGCCGCCTTGTCCGCTGCGGCCTTGTCCGCTGCGGCTTTGTCCGCCGCTTTTTTCTTCCGCTCTTCCTCCGCCGCCTTCGCCTGGGCGATCGCCTGCTCCGATTCGTTGTAGAAGATGTCTTTCTTCAGTTTATTCTGGTCGTAGAACGCGATCAGCGTGTCGTCGCCGGCGATGCCGTCCGCCTTGATCTTCAGCGCCCTCTGCAGGTCGTACACGGCGTCGGCAAACTCGTCGCTGTCCACCTTGATGCCCGGCTTCTTGACGAACAGCGTCGGATCCCAGCCGCGCATCTTCTGATAGATCGCGTTCTGCTTCCGCGCGTTCGGGTAGTCGATCTTCCGCTCTTTCGCCACGGGCGCCGGCATTTCGGTCTTCTCAGCCTGTTTCTTGGCTTCTTCAAGATTCAATTTGCCGGACTTCGGATCCAGCGACTGCTGCAGCAGTGCCTGCGCAGTCTGCCGGTCCTTGAACTCCTGCATCGACAATCCGCTCTCCTTGATCTTCTTGAGCAGCTCGAGCAGCTCTTCCTTCGTCGGCTTCTTGCCGCCCGGCTTGCCGAAGACCTGCTGCAGGTCCTTCAGAATCTCCGGTGCGAACTCGGCCTCCCACTTATCGCGATGCTCGCGTAGCGCCGAGTCGGGGATCTCGGCTTTCGCCGTGAAGTTCATCGACGGGATCGGATCGTCCGCGATGTGGCAGTGATAGTCCGACAAGCCAGGGCCGAGCGCGTTGTTGATCATCGTCTGGTAGTACGGTGCGATGTACTTGAGCACCAGCTTCCGCACATTGGGCGTGACGATTTTGTCGGCGAACCATTGCGTGCCGATCACCAGACCCACCATCGTGCCGATGCCCAACTGCGCCACGAGACCCCATAGGCAGCCCAGGCCGGGCGGCGACAGGCAGGAGATCAGCTGCACGCCGATGCGGATCAGGTCGATCGACGTCGTCGCAATGTCCATCCAGTACTTGACTTCCTGCACAGCGGCGACGAGGTCTTCGATCATTCTGATGACGCCGCCCCATCGGTTCTCGATTTCGGCCTTGGCCGATTCGAACAGTTTGCGAACCTCGCAGATTTGTTTGCCGAACTTCTCGTTGATCTCGTCTGTAATTTTCTCGAGCACCTTGTCCATCGCCGAATAAAAGCAATCAGCGAAGAAGTTGAAGCTCTCGGTGATGAACGACGAGAATGCGACCTTGCAGGCGGCAACGACGACTTTGATCAGCTGCTGGGCCCACCCGCTTTTGACGATCGTGCCTTCTTCGATCGCCTTGACCTTGTTGCGGATGCCGGACATCTTCTCTTTCATCTTCTCGAAGACGGCGAGCACCTTGTCCCACGCGCTGCCGAGCAGAAACCGGATCTTGCCGAGGAGCCGCCCCCAGATCCCGCTCCAGAACATCAGAGACTTGTAGTCCTTGACCTCCGACTTCTCGTTGCCAGACTGAGTGCGGCCGCTACGACCAAGCCGCTTCTCGAAGCGCGCCTTTTCGCGCCAGCCTTTCAGCGACGTCTTCAGCGCCGCGCGGAACGGCTTAGCAAACGCCGAGCGCTTTGTCTCCCACTCGCGTCCCTGGTCGGCCCAATACGTGCCCGACCGATCCTTGGTGGTGCCGCGCTGGATGAACTTGCCCTGGCCCATCGGGTCAGTCCGCGGATGTTTGACTTTCGTCAGGCCGTCGCGGACCGTGCGCATCTCGGTCAGGTGCTTGGTGAACAGCTCGGGTGGCGGGCCGGTGTACTTCCGGGCGAAATCAGTGTAGAGGTACACGCCCGGATTGAGGCGCGCGACCCAGAGGCGGCGGTCTTTGATCGTCGCGGGCTTCGCCTCAACCTCGTTGGCTTTCTGACTCTCCCAGTTGTCGAAGTCCAGCCATGCCGGCAAGGTCACGTTCAGGCGGCCGAACTTGATCGACGAGCGCGTCTTGCCCTTGTTGACCGTGCTCAACTTCTCGACGAACTTCGAATAGCCCTGCTGGTAGTGATCCAGCTGCGCAATGCCGTCCGCAGCCATCACCGTGTTCCACGGCTTGATCTCGCCGAGGAGAATCTCGGTTGGAAAGTTGCCCTCCCACTTCTTTGTCTTTTTCGTGAATGTAGGCGACGAGGTCACTTTAGGCCTGGTTTTTTGGACCTCCGGGTTGTTCATCGATACGACGTCGTCTTCCGAGTCGAGGTCTTTGTACGCCTTGACTCCGGTGACCGTGCGCGGTGGGGTCGATTGATAGAGGTCGGCTCTCCCGATCTTGTTCAGGCCTTCGAAGTTTCGATTGGCGCCGGCGATCGCCGCCTCGGTGACGAGCCCGTCAGGATTGAACTTGTGGAGAATGTTCCCAATGATGTTGTGCACCGATTCGCCCGAGACGCGGTGGCTGTAGTACCACTTGTACTCGGGCAGCTCGACTCGCCTGATGACGTGCGGGTCGGCTTTCTCGCGCACCGGCCCGTTGTTGCCCGCGCCGTTCTGCTGCACGACGTGCGTCAGTTCGTGCGCGAGCAAGTTCTGGCCGGAGCTGGTCTCGGGACGGTACTGGCCCGAACCGAAGTAAATGTCGCTGCCGCTCGTGAACGCCAGACTGCGCACGTCGCGATTGAGCTGTTCGGAGTTCGCGCCCGTGTGAACGCGCACGTCGGAGAAGTCGTGGCCGAAACGCGATTCCATGAACTCTCGAGTAGTCGCCGGCAGTGACGACCCGCCGCCGCGCGACGCATCGAGGCGCGATTCCAGATCCGGCGGCGGCGACACGTCGCCCGGCTCACGCTTGGGGCTGACCTGCTTCTCGGGCGTTGGTTCCTCGTCTTCGGTTTCTTCGTTCTCTTCCTCTCCTTCCTCTTTTGGCTCGTCCTTCGCGTCGCACGAATCGGTGGCGTCGCGCTGCAGGAGGCTCGCGGTGACCGGCGAGATCGGCATCCGCTGAAGCTGCGTTCCGGCCGTGCTCATGAGCGCGTCGGGGGCGGCCGTGCGCATGACCGCGTCGGCCATCGAGTCGGCCTCCCGCTCGTAGCGATCGCCCGGCGCGCCGATGGTCAGCTTGGTCTGCAGCTTCGGCGCGTCGTCCTTGCACGCACACCGCTGCAGCGTCTCTTCTTCGGCGCAGGCCGTGCACTTCGCCTGAATCATCGGCGCAAAGAATGGACGCGCCGAGCCGGACCGCTCTCCGAAGAACGATCGCGTCGCATGTGAGTGCGATTCCTTCGGCGTGCTGTGCGTCAGAGCCATTTCTTCAGCGCCGGAAAAAGCTTCAGCATGTCTGCGTTGAGCATGAACTGATAACCGGGCCCGCCGATCTTCGGCATACCAGGCACTTCCTGCATCAGCCACGAGCCCGGCTCGCCCGGCTGCGATCCCGGAAGGAGGAGCGGATAAGGACTCAGATCTTTGAACGTCTTGCCTTCGACTTTCAGCCCTCCGCCAAAAAAGCCCAGGCCGAACTTCCCGCCTGTGAGCGACAGGCCCTTGCCTGCCGGATCGTAGGCAGATTCCAATCCAAAGGTCGCATCAGTAAGCGGAAGGTGCGGGTACTTCTTTCGCAACAACGCGAGGTAGTCGGCCACTGTGAAATCTGCTGAGAACCCATAGGCGGACTTGCCAGGCTGTGGCAGGGTGTATTTGAAGCCTTCGATCGGCGCATATGGGATCCAGCCGAGCGGCTTGCCAATGTTCATACCCGACAATGCCGCTCGGATTCGTGGATCGAGAGAAAAGGCGGCTAGCGCCGTACTGAGGTTCAGCCCCAGATAGGTCAGCATCGCCGCCTTGTCAGCCGGACTCGCCTTGTCCCACAGCGTGTATTTCAAGCCTTCGAGCTTCGGCTCGTACCAATCCTTAAACGGCTTGTGTTTGGCGAGTTGTTCTCCGGTGGTCTTGAGCCCTTCGGTGAGGGGATCCTTCTTTTCTTCCTCGTTAGGGTTCTCCTGGCGCTGAACCATCGGACGCTGAAAGAACGGACCATCAGCCGCCGAGCGCTGCACCGCCGACCGGAAAAAGGGTGAAGGCCGGCACGGCACGGCGTCGCAGATCTTCCGCTTCAACGTTCGCATGACGCGATCCGGTCCCTATGACGCGTGAGAGTCGCGCTATACCGTCTTTTTCTTCCTCGCGATCAACACGGCGAGGATGATCAACACGAGGATCAGAATCAGAATCCACCACCACCACGGCCACCCCGGCGGCTGGCCGACGCCCGCGAGCGTCGGTTGCCAGCCGGGTCCGCGCGACTTGAACCCCTGCATGACCTCGTAGCTCTTCGCAAAGCCCGTGTTGCCGGTGACAGTCACGTCAAAGATGCAGTTGGCTTTCTGCGCTGGGTCGCTGACTCCGCTGCAGGCCTGCGCGGCGACCTGCGGAGTGGCCGGGTCGGCTGGGGTTTGACCTTGAATCAGGCAGGATGAAAATTCGCCGTTGCTGCTGGGCTGCGGCCAGGCGGCAACCGTGAACGTCGCCGTGCTCGTGCCCTGCGCGTAGTCGAACAAGCTCGTCTTATCAGTCACGCGCCACGAATTGGCGAACTTCAGGTAGAGATCCTGATAACGCTGATCGAGCGCGGCCGGTTTGGGTCCAAGCGACGAGCCGTCGCGAAGCGCCGGCAGCCAGCTGTCGCGAGCCAAACGGCCCCAAATCCCTTTGCTCGCCGTCGTCTGATATATGGCGAGGTTCATGTACCAGGTCCGTTGCGAGTCCCAAAACTGCGGTGTGGCGACCAACTGCGTCCCATGCGCATCTTCGAATACGTAGGCGCCACCAAAGCCTTGTGTAATGCGGCCCTCGATCGCCCCTCCGCCGGCCCGAAGGTCGATCCCGCGATCGGTTAGCGTGACCAGCTGCCCATTCACACGGAGCTGGAGACCGCTCGGATCGGGCTGGCCACTGAGATTTGGCTGCAAGGTGACGCGGTTCGATCCAATCTGCATGGCAACCGCGCTGTAGGTTGCGACGCACACGGCTAGCCCCGTGTAGTCGCTGGGCCCCGGAACCGTCGTAGTGGGCACAGGCCGCTGGCGGGTCTGGACCTCGAACCCGTCTTCCGTCAACGCCGTAAACTCGCCTGCGCTTTGGAAATCGTACTTTATGTCACGGGCGGTCACGTGCGGATCACCCCATCCTCCGCCCTGGGCAGCGTTTACCACACTGAGGGGGTACGTGCGTGTCCCGCATTTACCGTCGGTGGATATCACCTTCACCGTCACATTTTGCGTCGGCAAGTTGAGATCAGCGGCAACGGGGGTGCCGGTGAGGCTCGCCTTCAAACTGTTATCTACTGTCCCATTGATGGGATCCATGGAATTTTGGGGAATCTTGACTGTCAGGTCCCCGACGCACTTTATGGTGCTGTTGTTCGGCGGGTCGATAACTGTGCACTGGCCGATATCAGTGAACACCCACTGAACTTGTGCGGTGCCAGCGCCACTGACCGCGATGGGTTGGTCGGCCGGCGCCACCGCAACGCCGGGGTTGCCCTTGTAGTTTATGGGCGAGTTGGCGGGGCACACGCCCGGCGTGACGGGGGTAGAGACGGTAATGTCCTGTTGGGCCGCCTGAGCGCTGGTTGCGACGAGCGTGATCAGCAGGCCTGCACTTGAAAGATTGTGGAAGCTCACGTTTGCACCCTCCTTATTTAGATTTAGTCAAGCCAACGAACGAAAATCTGCGTCTTCAGCCATGGAGGCGCGATGACACCGAAGCCCCATGGCAGCCGTGCGAGGAGCACGTCCTGCGTATGCCGCTCGATGGTGAGAAGCCAGCCCGAATCCGCGCGTTCGAGCTTGCCTTCACGAAGAAAGAACTGCTCGCGCAGCCAATGCGGAGAGCTGCTGCGCAGCGCCGTCCAGTGTTCGAGCAGGGCACGAAGCAGCGCGTCGCATGCAGCCACGTCGTCCTCGTCGAGTCGCGCGGGCTCGAGCGGCTCCTCCAACTCAACGCCACAGAGCACCTTGGCCAACACCAGCTCGTATTCAGGGAGGTCCAGGCGGCCGAAGGTGAGAAAGCCGATCAGGTGCACGGCGCGGTATCGCGCCTCGAGGCTGCGAAAGCTGCGACGTTCCAGGAGCCCGCGCTCGCGAAAGAGTTGTTCGAGGAAGGGATGAACGAGAATAACGCCCGCGCCCGGGAGGTAGATTGCCTCGTCTTCGACTTCTCGTCGGCTCTTTGCGGGAGGGCGGGCCGGCGGTAGAGACTCCCCCGGTGCGCGGCCGTTCCGCTCGTCAGTGCCGGAGGGCCGTTCAGTGACGGGGCGCTCGAACGGCGCCGCGTCTTGCGACAAGTACCATCCGCGCCACGGTTCCGGGAGATCGCGGTCGACGGCAGGAGTTCGAGCTCCGCGCTGGCTAGCGTCGTCCGGCGGCGCCTTGAAGGGGTACGGCTGCGCTGTATCCGCGCCACACATGTCACGCAGCATCATCAGCTCACGTACGAGATGCGGGCCTGCGCGCGGCGGAGCGAGTCCGCCCGCGGCAACCCAATCGAGCACCAGTATCCAGAAGCCGCGCCGCCATTGCCGCCGTGTATCGGCGGCGAGACGCTTCGGCGTCAATAGCTCCAGCACTCGTGCGGCTTCAAGCACGCCCGACCAACGGACGATCGCCCGTTCCAGCAACTCGTCATTCACGGAGTACACGAGCCGGGAACGCGCGCGGGGATCGGAAGAGACCGTTTCGCGCAGCGTATTCCAGTCCGCATCCGAAGCGTCCAACAAAACGTGGTTCCAGCGTTCCGCCGGCGCGCTGGCCCACCACGGCAGGTGCCCATGAGCCAGGAAGAAGAGGAACTGGCGCCACGCTTCCGCGGGACCGCGATGGCCGCGCCAGTCTTCGCCGGGCTCCGAAACAGCCGTATACTGCGCGAGGGCGCGAGTGAGCTCGGCGACCAGCCTTCTACCAAACTCCGACGGCCATTCGCCGCCGCCGATGGCGCCCAGATCCAACTCCAGACGGTCAATCAGTAACAACTCGTCGGGACCCGCAGCGCGATCGAAGACCTGTTCCAGTTCAGGGACGGCGCGATCCCAGAATGGACCGGCCAATGCCTGATGCGCCGCCGGACCTTCCGCTGGAGCGCCGATGGTGAGTTCGACGATCTGGCGTTGAATGCGATGGCGATTAGGGCGTGTCGTTAGCGATTGCATTAAGCGCCTCCACCATTGCCGCGCGCGCGGTATCGACCGTGGCGGCGGGCGCGCCGGGAATGAGCACGGTGTCGAGCCAGTCGAAATAGCGTTGCTCGAACGTGTCGAAGCTGGCGGGCGAAGCCGGGCTGCCGGGACTCGACTGGTCCACCCAATACACGGTCGGCATCAGATGCGCGGGGCATGCCTGCTGGATCACCCGTTCCGCGTAGTTCCGGAACTCGGTGTCGCGAAATCGATCCGGCGTCACCGGCGTTGTCGCCGCCGTCGAGCGTGGCAGCGAGAAGTCGCGGGCATATCCGGATGGAAAGACGAGCGAGATTCGCTGGCTGTGGGATCCCGTTCACGCGCGTTCTTTCCCATGGGAAGCGACAGGAAAGGATCGCCAGCCTTCCGCGGCCGCAGCAGCACATGTTCGATTAGAAAGAAGCCTTCCGCGCTGTAGCTGCGATACAGAAGATCGACAGTCGCCGCGAGCGCTCGGGCGGCATCATTCGTTGATGGCAGAGCCGCATCGCGAACGGCGACGACCGTCCCGGATGGATCGTTCAGCTGATAAGTGAATGGCGCAGCAGTCGAGAGGACATAGTTCCATTCGTCCATGCCGTACCGCAGAACCTGCCGGATCGAATCCTGAGCCATTTGGATCGCGAGCGCATCGGTGGCGGCATCGAAACGCACCGGGCTGTTCAGCAACACCTGCCCGGCATTCCCTGGCAGCTCGAACAGACGCCAACGCTTTCCAAACAGCCCGGCTCCGGGAGGATCGTCAACGATCTGGAAGTTCACGCTCGTCGGCGTCAGTAGCCGACGACGCAGCTGGTTGCGAATGCCCGTGAGATACGCGACGCGTCGTTCGAACGGGGCCGGTGACGACTCGAGCTGCAGCTGCGCGAAGACGCCTGCGATCTCCGCCGCTGCTGCCGTAGCGGCGGGACCCCCGGTGAACGTCTGCGTGCTCTCCGCAACGACTTGAGCGGCGGCGGTCGTTCCATCCATGACACGCAGCCGACGCTGCCCTCCGCCGATGTCGACGACAACATACAACGGGAGGCGGGCGGCGAATGCCAGCGCGCTCTCGGCCGCGATGTGCGCAGCCGCCGTGGTGGCGAACGTGCTGACTGAGCGCAGCCGTTCCTGATTGCCCGGTGCCAGGTGCCAGCTGAATCCGGTCCCGCTCGGCGTGATTTGCAGCAGGTCACTGTCTTCAAACAGCGGATTGCCGTTGGCCAGCAGACGGAAGGCATTGAGCTCTGGCGCGTCGTGCAACAGCGCCGCCTTGATTTGCACCAGCCGCGCATTCGCGGCGTCACGCCGCGCGGCGATGGCCTTGCTCGCCGCCTGCTGATCGGCCGGCAGGTTCGCGGCAAGCTCCAGCTGTGCCCAGCGGTGCAGCTCCTGACCGAACGCGACCATGTCTTCACCTTGACGCGCCAGCAGGTGATCGAGCATCCGGTTTCGCCGATCGAGGACCTCCGTCCGCGTTTCCGCCGCGTCGTGCAGGGCGCGCTTCACGGGGTTGTCCGGGTCGCCGACGAACGCGGTCCAGTCGCCGCCGACAGGAAATCGTCTCAAGAGGCTCGGCACACCCGGCAGGTCGAACGGGGGCCTCGTGAAGTAGCTCGTATCTTCGCCCGCATCGCCCGAAAAGAACCGGTTGATGTTCCCGAGCTGCGTGGTGACGTCCGCGAGGATCTGCTCGAACAGGAGGAGATACCCCTGCAGTTGCCTCACCCCCGCATGGCGGGCGGGCCCGGCACTGTCAGGCAGCACCGAGTGACCCACACCGTAGGTAGTCGGCAGCTCCTCTTGCAGCGGCGTGTATTCCTCGACCGGCAGCAAATCGCCGCTCTTCACCGGCCAGACCGGCGAGATGTCAGTCGTGCGCGATCCCTTGTCCACCTGCTCGAGCAGATGCGCGAAGAGCGTCTCCACGCGGCCGATGTCGTAACTCACCTCGGAGTCGTTGCGCACCAGCACGATCCGCGATTTGGCGATGCTGAGACTCGGCCGATAGCGCTGGACTTCGACGAGCTTCAGGCAGTCTTCCGCGTCGGATGTAATCGGCCGATTGTTGATGAAGTTTGTCAGCGCGAGGTCGGTCACCGCGACAATGTCGCGGCCGACCGGATTCTCCTGGGTCACCACGTCGGACCCGGCCGCGCTGCGCCGACGCATGATCAGGCGCAGCACGTCCGACAGAAACAGGACCGCCGGATGCGAAGCCGCGAGGGCCTCCGTTGTCAGAAAGCCGTTGCGCAGCAGCGGGCCGTCGTAAATGCGCTCGGGATCCGGCTGCTTGTTCCGGAGAGTCGCGAGCGACTCGAACCGCACGCGCGGAGAGAGCATCTGGTCTAGGTCGGCGAAAATCTCGGCTAGGAGCTGTTCCACATCGATGCCGCCAGTGACCTCGATGCGCGCCCGTACCGCGATTTCCTGCACGCGAGCCACGCCGATTCGCACGGCCTGCTCGCCAAGATTGCGCCAGCCCGCGAGATAGGTTTGCAGCTGATTGACCGCGGCAGCGGCGCGGCGCACGCGGTCGGCGAATTGGATGACCGGCGCGGCCGGCGGGCCCTGGGCAATGGACTCCACCGCCGTGCGCGCTGCTCCCAGAATTCCCGGGAGGACAGGACCAGGCTGCGGCAGCACGGTCGTGATCTGGAGCACGGCCCAGGAGACGACGTGATCCGGCCCGGCCGGTGTTGTGTAGGAGACGTCGATCTTCCCAAAGTAGCTCTGCGACTCCGGCAGCGCGCGCCAGGCCTGACCGCTGTCTAGAACCATGGCGACGGCGGTCACGACCGCGCCTAGCCGGAAAGGTGCGGCCTCTGGCTCGTCCCAGAAAGGCAGGGCGAGATCGACGTCATAGTTCTGTCCGCCCGACGTGACCCTGAACGAGTACGTGTTGCTGTTCAGTTCCTGATTCGTTTCGGGGTCGACCAATTCTACCAGGACCTCGTAGAGGCCGCCCGGTCGGATCCGAGGGGTGCCGGATGTATAGGTCAGTGGTGGATTGCCGCCTGCGAGCTCGTAGAACTGCACTTCGCCGTCTGCCGGCAGGAAGATTTGCGCGTCGCTGACCGACGGATGGTCGAGCAGCACGCGGCGTAGATCCTGAGGATTAACAGGTCCCACGGGCAAGACGCGATGCGCGGGCTCGAGGTCGGCAATCCCATGCGATTCGCCGCTGCGTAGCAGATCGCCAACGTCGAGCTGGACCCTCAAGCCCAGCTCCGTCATCGCGTAACTGCAAGCTTCCAGAATCGTGATGCCGGGATCGTGGATGTTGTGATCGGTCCAGCTTTCGCCGGCCCACTTGCGGATCAACTCCATGCCGCCCTCGCGCAGGGCGGAGTAGTTCATGGCAACCCGTGCGGGAGGCGCGCTCGAGATGGTGACCGGCTCGCTCATAGCGTTAGGTGAGACTCACGTGATGACTGGCCCAGGCTCCGTTTGCGCCCCCGCCGCAGCGAGCGCCTGCTCCAGGTGCTCGACCTTGGCGGCAAGCTCCTTCACGGCGTTGATCAACACATACGTCAGCGCCGAGGGGTCGAACACGCGTAGGTCATCGAGCTCCGGATCGTCCGCTACGTTTACGCGCTGGACCGTCTCTGGAACGATCGACTCGATTTCCTGGCCAAGCACGCCAACGGCGGCTCGACCAGCCGGCGTGCCCGCGCGTCCGTTGTATCGAAAGCGTACCGGCCGCACCTGGCGCAACTCGGATAAGCCCAGATCGAGATCGCGCACGTCTTCCTTGACCCGGGCGTCGGATGTACCCCAGGTGTTGGATGGGGCTTTGAAAACATCTCCGGACACTTGAAGCACCGCCGTCGCCGGAGCGCCTGCGAGATCGGTTTGACCGCCTATAATCACATTGCCCGCGGCGGATACTCCCAAACGAACCGAGAGGCCCCCTTGGCGGATGCTGACGTTCTGACCCGACGGCGCATTCAACTGCACTTCGCCGCCCGGCCCCTGCCGTAAAGCAAAGTTGTTGTTGACTACGGCCGTGGTTGCCTGCTGCTGATGTGCGACGACGGCGAAAGTTTGATTGGCGAGGCCGGCGCCGTTGCAGCACACCACGTTGCCGAAATGCACCTGATTGCCGGGGCCATCGTTCGCCGCGAGTGGCACATCGAGACGAAATGTAGGAGCTGCCGTAAAGGAGCCAATGCCGACGAAGCCGTCGCGGGCGGCCGCCGGCTGGGGAGTTGTCGGCAGTTGAAAGCCACCCCCACTCCCGGAAGCGACGTTAGTCCAGGTGCCGCCGGTGAAGACCTGGAGCTGATTACTGTTAAATCGCAGTCCGCCGGCGACGGTGGCCAAGCTATCGCCCAGTCGTACGCCACGGGTCAGCACCAGGTTGCCGTCGCCGTCGAATGAGACGGCGTCACTCTGGTTGTTGACGAAGCTGTCGATCAGGTCGCCGAAATCCGCGCCTGACGGTCGTTCGCCGTCCTTGAACAGGGGTTTGAGAAAGTCTCGCGTTCGTTGGGTCATAAGATTCTCCGTAACACTTGCCGGGTCAATGAGAGGAAACCCGAAGCATCGGTCATGGTGCGGGCTCCAGCTGCACGATGAAATCGAGTCCGACGGTCATGTAACCTATACCGAGCCTGGTCACACCCGGGCACACCTCGGAGCCGGGAGCAATCGATGTAATGAGGTGCTCGGGGTGCGACACGAGAATCGCGTGTGGCTGCGTGGTCTCGGCGACTTCGACGCCACGTCCGACCACGAAGTCATCGCCGACCATCATTTCGGCAATGGCGGGCCGCGGTTTGGCTCGGATGAAGAAATCCACGCCGATTCTCATCGACCCGATACCGTCGCGCGGTGCACCGTCGAAGCTGTGATATAGCTTGAGGTCGGTCAGGTGATCGACGTAGTCGCGGCTCTCCACGAACGCCAGAATATCCGAACGGTACACTCGGCCACCGAACAGGATGTCTTCGCCGTCCTGATACGCCCAGGGCGAGAGAAAGCGCCGCAGCTCGTCGTTCAAAAGCGCCGAGTAATACCCCGGGTCGCGACCCGCCTCGAATACGACATTCGCCTCGACACGGAGGCGCTCGAACACCGGCTGAATGGCGTGTACTGTCGCGAAAGGCGACGTCAGGCCGGTCACATGCGCCTCGATTTCCTCCATCAGCACCGCGCTGGCCCGTGGCTCCAGCACGTTGACCGCGCCCGTGCGTCGAATGTTCGGCACGATCACCAGCGCCGCGTTCCCGGCCTTGAACGATCCGGTTTCATCGGTGTGCGGTAGACACTTGACCTTGAAGACTTCCGGAAAAGCCTCGAGCACGAGCCGCTCGAGATCCCACGCGGTCACCGCGCGGTTCCGATGCCGCAAGCGCTCGCTGATGCGCTGGAAATACTCGGGGCTGCCTTCGTGGCCCCGCCCGTCGAACGAAGGACTCGGCTGCTGGACGCGCTGGATGTTCGCGCTCCGCTGCATCAGGCGCGTAATAATGTCGGGCCGCAGCCCGGTGAGGAGGTGCTGCTCGTAGTCTTCGAGCGTCAGGCCGCTGCCGGGCTTAAATCGCGCCAGGGCCGCATTGGGCTTCACGTCCACGGTTCTCGACGCGCTCTCGGGAGGACTTTGGATGAGCGCCCGCAGCCAGACGAGATCGGACCTCAGGCTGTCGTGCTGAAGGGAAGCATCTCGCGGTACGGCAATCGCGATCAGGCCGGGCTTCTGAAAGCCCTCGGTGCTGTCGATGAGTACCGCCGACGAGCTCAACGTCTCCCACGAATCTCCAGCGGTGAGGTAGCTCCACACCGTGTCGCCGGGCTTCAGCACCTGCGCCGAGGTGGCGGTGCCGACATCGATCTGGAATAACAGTGAGAGGTTCGCGGGCGGCTGCATTTGCTCGATACCGAGGTACAGTGCCGCCTGCCCGTCGATCTGCGGCACGACGCGCGCGGCCGCTCGCACGCCTGCCCGCGTGGCGCCGATGGGACCGACGATAAGAAATGTCGCGGCGCTGTGAACGTCGCCCGGGACGAGATCCGCCGTCGCGCTGTAGTCGAGCGCCAGCGACTTGAGCACAGGCGTGTACGGCTCGTTCGGCAAGGTCCCCGCCTTCGACTGGCTGAGAGCAATTGCGCTCAGCGTGTACCGTTGGGAGAACGCACTGTGGCCGAACGCTTCGAATGGCACCGTCGAGGAGTTCGCCGCGAGATCGTCGCGGGTCGGGCTCGAGAGTACGAGCCGCACAAAGCCATAGCTCGTTCCTGCTGTGAACGAATCCAGCGGTTCCAGATCCGGTTGCTCCTTATACCCTATCTGGCCGGCCAGGGAGTTGAAGATGCTGGTGTCGGCCGAAAGCGTCCGGAGATCAGTTGACACCGGCGCGAACAGCGGTTGGGTGCCCAGAAGACGGCGGAACGATCGCTCGTAGAGCAGATCGCCATCGACGGTAAACAGGTTCTGGAAGCTCGAGGGAGTCTGGTCGCCCACCCTATCGAGATACCCCGCATAATAGTCGAGGAAATTGAGGGGAGGCGATTTCCATTCGAGGTGCAGATCGAGCGATGTCAGTCTCTTGCTGAACGCTTCGACACTTCCGATGTAGAAAGGGTCGCCGATCTGCGGCTGACTGCCAAACAGCGGCATGGCCTGGCTGGAGCTCAGAGGACCATCCGCATTCTGGACAATTAGATTCTTGACGCCCTTGACCGCGACTGACAGCTCGATTTTCTCGACGACGAGGCCGTCGAGCGTTTCGTAGATGCCGGTCTCACCCTTGATGAGACAGCGCAGCAGCGGACGATTGAGCGATGGCCCCGGTCCGTGCAGCACCGGGTTGAACGCGACAACGGCGGCCGCAGCTTGGCCGAGCGTCACCGTGAGCTTGAGCGCCGGCTTCCCTGAACCGTCATCGCTGACATCGCTGATCAGGCTCGCCTGAACGCGGTCCGCCGCCAGCCAACCTTTAGCGCCCGTCAACGACACGTCGAGCGCGTACTCGATGTTCTGAGTCACCACAGGTGTCGTGAGATGAGCAAGGAGCGTGATAGTTCGTTCACCTTCGGCCAGGCTCAGGATCGGCGCCGCCACCGCGAATCCCAACGGCGCTTCGGTCATGAAGCGCTGACTCGCATCCAGGTCGAGTTGTCCTCGGCCGAACGTGAACTTACTTGGGCCTTCAAGATCGCTGAAGCCGTCGGCCGCGAAGAAGCGCCGGTTCCGGCGGAGATCCCGCTCCATCACCAATCGCGCGATGCCGCTCACCGCGGCCGCCGAGACGACTAGCTCGTTTTGCGTTGCGTAAGCCAGCGGATGCCCCTTGTCGTCCTTGCCGGCATCCAGCAGTGTGCCAGCCGGAATACGCGTCGAGTCCGCATTCCGCGCCAGCTGGAACACGACATGAACGTCGTCGGCGGAGGCCGCGCGGAGTTGCAGCCCCAGCGCCGTCTCGTAGTAGTAGCGCAGATGTCTTACGGTGAGCTGATTGAGATCTCCCTGCAGGTTCTGGAACAGTTTCAGGAAGGCGAGGAACAAGACCAGATGCGGCGGCCAGTCCGCGCGCGTGTCCAGAACAGCTTCGAGCTGCGCGGTGGGCAACACCTGGCTGGGGCTGGTGGCAGGATCCAGGAGCAGCTCCACGAACGGGCTCCAGTCACCGGTGGATTGGCCGCTCAGATCGTAGTAACGGATTTCGGCCGCCACGCTCCGTGCGTACTCGACCAGATCGGAGAACGCCCGCTCGTCGGGGACGATGTAATCGGCCTCGAGCGCAGGCAGCAGGCGCTGCAGCTGATTGGTCCCGTCCGACCGTAGCAGATTCCCATACCGCCGAAAAAGGTCGATGGTCATGCGTTGGTGGCCTGAGTAACGTAGAACGGGTACACGAGATTGGTCCGCGTGTTCGTCATTTTTATCGTGTAGTCGATCCTGATCAGAACCAGCCCCACCTGGTCGGGCTCGCTCTCGAAGTTGACGGTGTTGAGTGTGATCCGCGGCTCGAAGAACAATATCGCCGTCTCGATTTCCCGCATGAGATACGCGGCAAACGAGGTTGCCACCGGCTCAAACATTAGCGAGTCGCGCTTCCAGCCGAACGTCGGATTGAGCACGCGCTCGCCGATGTGAGTGGACAAGAGGATCTCGAGACTCTGACGAATGTCCTCCTCCGCCTCCGCAACGGTGATCGCCCGGCCCTGGTTGCCGAACGTCACCGGAAAGCCCCATCCCCTGCCGAGAAAGCGCTGGTCGTCCGCCACCGTTTTCAGCCTCCGATCATCACCGTGGAGCAGCCGAGGATGATGCTGCCGCCGTGCGCCGTCTGGTCGCCGAGCCGGGCCGCTGCCATGCTGCCGATCATCACGGTGCCGCTGCCGGCCGCGACCGTGTCCGGCGGTCCTGTGCACGTGAGCATGTCTCCCACGCGCAACGCAGGCATGCCCCCAATCAGGACGGTCGGCTCGCCCGGCGGCAGTGCCGGCCCGCCAACGTGCGGCACGACGCCCGTCACCATCGGACAAACATGCATGTCGCCGGCTCGCGCTGCTGGAGGCATCTGTCTCGTCCCCGTCAGTTGATCATGACCATCGAGCCCTTCACGGTCAGCTTGCCGCTGCTCGAGATCTCCGCCTTGCTGCTGCCTTTGACCGTCGCGCCGCTGGTCGCTTTGATTTCCGCGTTCATCGCTTCGGCCTTGAGATCCGACTTGGCCTTGATCGTCACGGCCTTCTTGTCGCTCGTCAGCGCGATGCCGTCCTTGTTCATGACGATCGAGTTGCCGTTCTGATCCTCGAGCTTGATCCCGCCGTCGTCGTCGCTCAGCGTGAGGCGGTTGCCGCCGGGCGTCTCCAGGATCGCGACCTTCTTCTTGTCGTCGATTCGCAGGGCTACCTTGCTACGCGAGACGTAGACTTTCTCGTCGTTGTCGTCGGTCGGCGTGATCGGCGGCGCCTTCGCGCTACTGTGCATCATGCCGAGCACGACAGGCTGCGTCGGGTCGCCATGGAAGAAGCCGAGCACGACCTCGTCCTTCTTTTCCGGGCGAAAGACCATTCCGCGCTGATCGCCCGCGTCGAGCGTCGCGACGCGCGCCCAGACGCCCTGTTCGTCCATGCCCGCGAGCGGAACTTTGACCCGGATGCGATGTTCGTTGTCTGGATCGCCTGTCAGCTCCGTCACGACGCCGACTTGCAGTCCATGCACTGCGGGAGCGAGTCCTGCCGCCGGCAGATGGCTCATCGGGACGCGTTCGGCGTGCGTCTCGCGAGGCAGCCCGAACTCGGCGTCAATCGTCCAGTTGCCGCCTCCGAACTCGTGGCGCACGCCGGTGACGTACACGGTGCCGTTGAACCGGTCACTCAGCCGGGAAAGCGTCAGCACGGAACCCGGCTTGACGGCCGTCACCCCCGGAAACCGCACGCGTCCATGCGACGCCGCCAGACGGGCGCGCAACATCGCGCCGTCCGCGATCGACTGCAGTGCGTCGGAAGGAAGCGCGCCGCCGTGCCAGAGGAGATCTTCTTTGCGCCCGGAGGCCCCGCTCAACTTGTCCGCGGTGAGGTTGCCGTTGCCACTCCATTGCGGATCGGTCGCGGAGACGTCAAGGAGTGACTGTCCGGACGGATCCCACGCGAGCGCCCGAACGCCGCCCGTCTGCGTTCGCGCGTCGATCTCCGCGTCGAGCTCGAGGACCGTCCCGCCGACGCCGAAGCTGAGGTCCGCCACCGGACTGCCCGACAGCGACGGCTTGCTGCTGCTGACTTTTCCGCTGTCGACGAAACAGAGCTGGCCGGCCGCCTCCAGCCTGCTGATCATGAAGTCCCAATCGGTGGCTTGGTACTGTAGGAGCTGCGCGTGCGTGACGGTCGTGGCAGTGACGTCGCCGGCTGAGACGCCGTCGCCCGAGTAGTCGTTCAGCAAGGTCCCGACGGCGTCGCTGTCGCTCTGCTTTTCGAAGTAACGGTTCTTGCGAACCAGGGTCATCTTGAACGCCGCGTCGCGGGCCTCGACCTCGAGCCATGAGGAGCCGCGCCGCACGACGACGCGCTGGGTGAGCACGACGCCGCTGAAAACCGGTTCGACTTTGTCGTGATAACCCGCGCTGATGGACAACTTCGCGCCTGGCACGAACAGATCGCCGCTGCTCTGAGCGAAATCGCCGCTGGCGGAGTCGCCGTCGCCGATGCGCAGCCGCGCATACGGAATCCGGTTCGCCTGACTTATGACCTCCGCGCCGAGAATCGGTACGGTTCCCGGCAGTTCGGTGCCGTCGACGCTGATCGTCAGCGTGACGACGTCCGGCGCGGCAGTGAACGGCAGCGGACTCACGATGCCGCAGCCTTTTTGTCGAGGGGTGGAAAGGAGAGGCGGGTCGCCGACCGCAGACGGCGGAAGTTGACGAGTTTGTTGGCGCTAGCCACCTGGATATAGAACTGGCCGTCCCCGTAGATGTCGTAGGCGAGCAAGGGCAGCGTGTCGCCGTCTTTCACGTCGCGCAGGTGCGTGAGATCCGCCGACTTGGCGTCTTTCTTGAGATCACTCTCTGCCTGCGGAATCGACTCGCAGAAGCTGCATTTCGCGATCGCGCGCAGCGGCGTGCCGTCCTCCTTGAACAGCGTGTAACGGTAGTCGACCGACGTCAGCACGCACGGGAAGGTCAGACTTCCCCAGACCATAAGCACCGCGCGCGGGCGGTGCTGCTCGCTGGAATAGTTGTACACGACCTTCTCGAACTTCCCGATCTCGTTCATGACGACGAAAGGCTCGTCCGGCGAGAGCGCCGAGGCGATGGCCCCGACGAGCGGGATGTCTCCAAGCGTCGACGGCTTGGGCACCACTCCAGTGCCATCAAACAGGAATTCGAAGTCGAGGTGGACGGGCCGAGTGTTCGAGAATTTTGCCTCGCTCGCCGTGAAGCCCAGCCCGCGATCGTAGGTGTAGTTCACCAGGCGGTTGAGCGAGTAACTGCTCGGGTTGACTTGAACGGTATAGCTGTCCGCGGAGGCATCCGAGACCTGCCGCGGTTCTTTCGGACCGCCGGCGGGCTTGAACGCGCGCAGCGTCAGCTTCTCGAGCTTGGCCTTGTCGAACAACCCCATCTCACCGCTCCAACTTGTCCTCGAGGATGCGCAGAACCTCGCGGACGCAGCTCTGCACCACGCCGTCGTCGGCACCCGCCAGCGATTCCGACTTCGACTGCTCGTCTGCCTTCGACGACGAGGGCCCGCAGCCGCTGGCAAGGGCTTCCGCCTTCGGGTCGACCGTGGCGCGGATGACGAGCTCGCGGATTTCGATGGGCATGGCGATCACAGACTGATGCCGACGCTGGCGCTGAGTCCGGCCGCCGCATCGAGCGCAATGCTCGCCGGATCGTAATACTTGAAGTACTGATAGGTTAGCGCGAGTGTCTCGACGAGAATCTCATTGTTCGCGGCATTGATTCCGGAGATGTCCAGCCGTTTGGGAACGGCATTCACGACGTACCAGTTGTAGATGGGCAGGTGCTCGTCGTCCAGCAGCGAGATCATGAGGTTGGTCGGCTTGTACTGGAACTGCTCCATAGCCTTCCGTGCCCAGTGCAGGATACCCGAGCCCAAAAACTTCCCGCGCTTCAGCACGAGCTCACCGAACTGGAGGCTCTTCGGCAACTGATGAGCGAAGCGGTTTTCGCCGCCCTCTGGCCACGCTTCGAATTCCGTGCTGACGGTCAGGCCCGTCACTTCCTGGAAACGCACGTCATTGGGGAACTGCGGAAGCAGCTCGAAGACCACCAGAAAATGAAATCCCGGCTGAGGGTAGTCGAGATCCATGTCTCATCCGTTCTCCATGGTTAGGCCCTCGTGCGTGAGCACCATGGTCTCGATCGCGGTCTCATTGCCGGAGGCGTTCAGATCGGTGGACGTGACCTTCGTCGGCCACGCCTTCTTGACCTTCCACACGACGACCGGGTCGTGCGACTCGTTGAGCAGGCTGATCGTGATGTCGCGGCGCTCCACCGTGTTCAGCGCCACGGTGTTCCACCAGGCGTAGAACTCGTTGTCTCCGGCAAACACTCCACGCTTGAGCGTGAGGTCGCCGAAGGTCTGCATGCCCGGCATGCGGGTCTTGTGATACTCCTTGCTCGCCCCATCGCGGTATTCGATCTTCTCCGTCGTCACCTCGAGACCGGTGACTTCGGTGAAGCCGATCTTGGTACCGCCCCACTGCACCTGGAAGTGGAATTTCGGTATCGGATACTCAGCCATGTGTCATCTCCTCGGTCGCTGTGGTCAACCTACGCTGCGAGATCTCAGGACGTCTGCATCTTGTGCGCGAATCTCAGGATGATGAATTCCGCGGGTCGCACGACGGCCATGCCAACCTCGATGATCATCCGGCCTTCGAGAATGTCCTGCGCCGTCATCGTCTCGCCCAGGCCCACCTTGACGAAAAACGCCTGTGCCGGCACCGCGCCTGCCAGCGCGCCCTGCCGCCACTGCACGGTCAGGAAATTCTCGATCATCGCCCGCACGCGCACCCACGTGCCTCGATCGTTGGGCTCGAAGACGAACGGCTCGGTCGCCTTCTTGATCGACTCTTCGGCCATGTTGAAAAAGCGCCGTACCGGCACGTACCGCCATTCGTTGTCGTTGCCAGCGAGCGTCCGCGCGCCCCAGACCAGACAGCCCTTGCCGGCAAAGACGCGGATGGCGTTCACGCTCTTGCCTGTGCTTGTGACGTTCAGGCCTTCCTGGATTTGATCGTTGACCTTCGCGGCCACGCCGCTCACGTCGGCCAACGACACGTTACCTGGCGCCTTCCACACGCCGCGTGTCCGATCGACGGCGGCGTAAACGCCGGCGACGGCCCCTGACGGCGGGAGCAGCACCATCGTTCGGGTGACCTGACTAACGATGTCGCCGAACACGGGGTGCTTGGCAAACAGCTGCTTCTCGGCCTCGCCGGCGAGGAAGTCGGCCGCGGAGAACAGCGAGAGCATCGCCGCGGCGAGCGGGTCGAAAAACTTTCGCAGGGCTACGCCTGCGTTGAGTGCCGTCTCGCGCAGGTTCGCGCCCGTGAAGACATCTGCGCTGGCGGCAATCACTCCGACGTTGGCGTTCGGCTTAATCCAGTCTGAGCCATTGAGGCTCGCGTAGTCTGTCGCCACGTCCGCCACCGCTCGTGTGGACGACACGGCGCTCATCACACCGGCGTTCTTCTCGTAGGCGACCAGACCGGACACGATCGTCCTGAGATAAGTGTCCCCGCGCAGCTCGACAATCGCTAGGGACAGCCCCGCCGGCAGACCGGCGGCCGTGTCGAGCGTGCGCAAGCCGAGCGCAATGGCGCGAGCGAGCAGCAGGAGATTGCCGAACCGCTGCCGAACGGCCGCGTCCGGCGCGGCGGCCGGTAGCTGCTGCAGCTGGTTGAGCAGCGTCGCGAAGTGAACCGACAGTTGTGGGAAGTTGGCGCGGGTCAACGTCAGCGCACCGGGGTTCGTCATGCCGGTCACGTTCACCGCGCTCACCACGGTGCCGACGGTGCCATCGGCTGTGCGCACCGCCGCTGGCAGGGCATCGAGAACGGCGTCACCGGTCAAGCTGTCGATGGTGGCGTTGGGAATCGCAGCCAAAGCCGTGGTCACCAGGCTCAATTGCCGAAAATGCACGTCCGGCGCATAAATCGTTCTGACCCACGGGTAATACGCGGCTCCGTACTTGAGGCTGGTCGTGCCGACGTTCTGGCGGAAATTCGCCACCGGGTCTAGCGCCAGGGACGCGAGCTGATCGCCCTGACACAGATCCATGATGACGAACCGGTCCTGCAGCAGTTCGCACTGCGCCAGCGCCGCGACCTGCAACGAGCCCATGTCGGCAACGCTCAACGACACGCCGTCGGGAAACACCAGCAGCGTGGGATCGTCAACGGGTGCGACGCTTGCCAGGCCGCCGAGGAGCCCCGTGGTGGCGTTGCCAAGAGCCGGTGCGTCGGCGTACGAACCGACCGAGACGATGAAGCATGGCCCGCCGCCGTTGGCGTAGTAGTGGCGCACGCAGCTGAAGAGGCGATACCGTCGCTCGGCGGCAGCGGCGTTGCGCGCCGACACCGCGCCGACTGCGTTGCCTGCCGTCGTGTCCAGCACCACCTGATATGTGGTCGGCACGAAGTCGCCGCCGAAAAGGGCTTGATATTCGAGCAGCGACTTGATGCGCGTGGGCACGAATCTGAGATTGTTTCCCCCGTTGTCGATCGCGGTCTCCGTGTATCCGATGAATGCGGGAATGGCGGTTTCGACGGCAACCACCGATGGCGCCAACGTGGTGATTTCTTCGACGTACACTCCAGGTGTTTTGTAAGCCATGGCGACTCGCTGCTCCGTCTTCGTCTGCTATAGATTTCCCATCTGCGATGCTCCGGCTCAGGCTTCCTGCATCTTGTGAGAGAAGCGCAGGACGATGAATTCGGCTGGACGGACCACGGCCATGCCGATCTCGACAATCATCCGGCCTTCGAGAACGTCCTGAGCGGTCATGGTCGTGCCGAGCCCAACTCGCACGTAGAACGCGTCTTCGGGCTTCGCTCCGGCCAACGCGCCCGCGCGCCATTGCACGACCAGGAAGTTCTCGATCATCGCCTTGACCTTGACCCACGTGCCGGCGTCGTTCGGCTCGAACACGAATGGCTCGGTGGCGTTCTTGCACGACTCTTCGACCATGTTGAAGAAGCGGCGAACCGACACATACCGCCACTCGTTGTCGTTGCCGGCCAGCGTGCGTGCGCCCCAGACGAGGAATCCCTTGCCCGCGAACGCGCGCAGGGCGTTGATCGACTTGCCGCTGGTGTCGACGTTCATGTTGTCGTTAAGGTCTTGGTCGATCGCCACTGTCAACGAACGCACCGATGCCAGACTCTCGTTCGCGGGGGATTTCCAGACGCCTCGCGTTCTATCGACGGTCGCGTAGACGCCGGCGACGGCGGCCGCTGGCGGCAGCACGACGCTGAACAGGCTCAGCTCGCTGCGGACGTTGCCGTAGATCAGAGGGCTCGGGTTGTTTGCGTCCGACTTGAGCCCCGTCAAGGTCATACCGTTGTGCGGGCTCGGCATTGTCAACGTCCCGTCATCGTTGCGACGCGCGAGCTGCGAGACGGTGATTGTGCCCTCATCCCAATTCCAGGGCATGGTGGTCTCTATGAACGGGTGATACGCCGCACCGTATTTTAGGTTCCGCGTACCGATGCCGTTGCGGAACGCCGTGATACCCGCGCTGCCGGCCGCGGCGCCGTCCCACAAGTCGCAAATCAGAAAGCGATCGCCCAGCGTCGCGCACTGATTGAGCGCCTGAACGAGCACCGAGTGATACGACGCTCGGACAGCCGCGACTTGCCCCGCGTTGGTCGCATCCGCCGCCGCCATGCCGCTCAGGTCGGGAAAGACCAGCAGCGTGGGCTCGTCTTCGCGCGCCAGCGCATCGAGTCCGTCGAAATGCGCATTGGCGATGTCGTCGGCGAGCGCGCTGGCGCTGTAGTTTCCGATGCTGACGACGTAACACCGGCCGCCACCGTTGTCGTAGAACTGGCGCATAGCATATGCGAGCCGGAACCTCGCGTTTGGGCCGGCGTTCGGGTCGGCGATCGCGCCGACGACGTTGCCCACCTCGTCCAGCGCCACGGAGAAATTGCCGATGAGCGGCGGCGGCCCGAAAATCGCCTGGAACTCGAGCAGGTTGTTTACGGCGACCGGTCGGTTGAGGAGGTTCTCGCCGGCATACTGAGTCGCGCTCGTGTAGCCGACAAAGGCGGGAATGGCGGTTTCGACCTCAACCACCGACGGTGGAAACTTGGATTCCTCGACGACGTAGACGCCCGGTGTTCTCAGATTCAATGCCATGGCTCAGGGTCCTATTGTGAAGTTGGGGACGTATGTTTCGGAAAACCATTCGGCGTTCTGCCGCCGGATGCGTTTCACTTCAGGGGCCGGCAAGAGAATTTCCTCGGATACGGTCGGCGTCGCGGGGGAGTCAGCCTGCAATCGCGAGCCGACGCCGAACCGCGTCAGTGGCCGAGGAGCCGGCGTGACAAGAATACTGTTGTTGCCGGCTTCGACAGCCACGTCCGCCCCGGTGCCAACCTGCTGCGCCAATGGAAAGATGTAGCGCCAGCGCGTGGCGCGGTTGAGAAAGCGCACCACAAAGCGCGGAGTTCGCAGCGTGCCGTCGTTGTTGAACAGGGCGAAGTCGGCGGTCCCTATGCCGATCTCGATGACACCGAACCAGTTCTCGGTGATGGCCCGCGGCGAGAGGAAGCACGGGAGTTCACGAACGACGACGCCTGCGGCGTTGAGGATCTCCAGGCGGTAGCGTCCCGGCGTGAGCCCGCGCAGGTCGATCTGTACCTGGCTGAGCGTGCCCTGCGCGGTCACGAACGTCTGCTCCGTCGCGGCGACGGTTCCGCCTGACGGAAAGACGCGAACTATCGCCAACGCCAGTGCCGCGTCGCTGATGTCCAGGTTGAACAGGTCTGAGACAGGCAGGATCGTATCAGTGACCGTTACGTACTGATTGCCGAGCATGCCCACGGGTTGCCACTGCGTGGCATTGGTAAGGTCCGTACCTGGGTTGTCGACGAGAGCTCGAAAGAGCTGATTGCTGAAGAGGACGATGGCTCCGGTCCGATAGGTCGTAGACGCGCTCCATGTGTCCGGTGGAATGCGCCTCCAGTCGGCGGGGACCGGTGCCGCCGTGGGTCCGGTGTCTCTCAGCGCGAGAAACAGGTCGAAGGTCGCGCCTGCCGCCTGAGCGCGGACCTCGCCGGCAACGTACCGTCGCGTGGCAGAGAACGCAGGCACTCGGCTCGAAAGGAAGTTCGCGTCCGCCGTGCGGTTTTGCGAGTCGTTGCCGAAGCGGTAGAAACCCGTAGCGACCGGACCGAGTTCCGTGTAATTGGCAAATCGCAGGTCGGCGAGTCGCAGAGCGAAGGTCAGTCCGAAATCAGGCGCCGGCGGAATGAGCGGTCGAACATCGGTTGCTAAGGGGTCCAGCTGGACGGCGACAGTGAATCCAGACCCCGTCGCCTTGAAGAGCATCTTGTGACCAGCCAGCGTCGATACAGTTTTGTCGTCGGGAGCAATTTCGAGATAGTCGTTCACGGCATAGAGACTGGTCAGAGCCGCGCGATCAGCATCCGCGTGCGCCTCGAACACGACGTCCCCACGGCTGAGGAAGTAGTCGTGCACAATGTCCACGTGAAACAGAGGTCGGTAGCGAATCATGCCGTGATGTCCTGGGTCGTGACCTCGAGGTCCTGGATCCTCGCGCCGGTCTCCAGCAGACGCTGGTCGGCAACGACGACCAGCCGGCCTCGGTAGATGGCAAAGGGACTTTCCCTTGTGCCGAGGAATCCCCAGAGGTGATTGACCTGTTCAAAGCTCAGCGAGAGCAAATCCATCACCAGCGAGAAGTCCACGATCCCGGACTGTGGCAAGTTGGAGCTAGGGGAATTCGCGAACGTGAACTTCTGCTTGCCCTGAAAAAACGTCAGCACCTGGGCGAGACGTCTCAGCGCCGTCTCGTAGTTGCGGTAGTTGGCCGTGAACAGCAGGAAAAGGTTCAGATGAACTGGACGATTCCGGTAGGCAACGTCGCCGGTAACGATAGTAAAGGCCGTCTGGCCGTTCTTGAGCGCCCGCTCTTCCTCGAGGTTGACCAAGCTCAGGACTATATGGTTGTCCAGTTCCGTGGCGACCTCCGGGCGATCCAGTTGGGCAATGTTGCCCGACACCGCCTGACTGGGTGCACCCGCACTCCCGTCTACTTGCGAGATGTAGTCATTCAGTTGCTTGAGAAGCAGCGCAATCGCCTCGACCATCATCGACAAATGCTCCCTCTTGCCTCTGCTTAGCCCCTCTGCCCCTCGCCGACCCAGGCACCCATAAACCGTCGTTCCGTCATTTCGGCGCTAGGACCTCCGAACTCAGAGCAAGAATCGGTGCGCCGGTCCGCCTAGCGTGCATGGACCTTCGCGAGGCAGTTAAGATCAACAACAGCACGCGCCCGCCAATGGATCGCCGATAGCAGCACGGCCACCCGCTCGCAACCTTTGATCTCACGTTCAAAAATGCCGACCAGATTGCGCAAAGGCCCATCTTGGATCATCACGTGTTCGCCGGGCACGAGCACTGGCGCCGGGCCTCGCGTTTCGATTTCGGCAACCCTCGCCCGCAGCAGCCCGATCACGTCGTCACCTACTCGAGCCGGACCATTGCCGAAATTGACCACATCTTGCACTCCGTTTGTCCTTCGTATGCGCCATAAGTGTTGTATCTCCACAAATCGAGCAAAAATGTAACCTGGAAAGAGTGGTACAAACCGGTAGCCTGTCTGCATCCCAATCTTGAGCGGTGACCGCTCCCAAATAGTCGGAGCAAACGTTTCAAACTCCGACACACGCAGGTTTTGTTCAGCTCGACACTCCTGTTTCGGTTTCGTTTGGATGGCGTACCAGAGAAGTTCGCCGGAGGCATCATGGGTTCGCATGATTGACTTGATATGGCACGCTTCCGCCGTTCGGGATGCCCAGGGAAGATCGTGCGCCAAGTTAAGTTACTCGCCGTGATCGCTAATGGAGAGAATCAGCTGTAATGGCACGACCACCGGTTTCTCAACGCCAACCAATTGCACCACCGCAAACGCTTGGCGCGTATCGCCGGAGTCGGACATATCAACTATGGTGCCCTCAACAATTTGTTCGCCGTATAACGTCGCCAGCAACTCATCTACATCGGGAATGCACACGTCACGAAGCCTAAGACGCACACGCCGATTAATCAGGTTAAGCACCGCCGTCTCTGCCATGGCGACACGGTGTCGCCAGTACTTAGGTGCATATAGCACGTGTTTGACCACACGCGCCGTTCTCTGGGTTCGTCCGCATGTTGCTCGTGGGTTAGCGGATAGGTTAGCAAGAAAAGCGCGACCGCACATCGTTACACCCGGAAAGAGATTTCCTGGAGCACTTACGATTGCCGGAAAACTGTTTCCGGGTGACCTGCTCCCGCATCTAGTCCATGCGAAATGTAACTTCTCCTTTTTTGAGCGGACCCTTTTTCCGTAACAACTGCCGGGGACTAACTCTGAAACTGTGACTGCAACAGCCCTACTATGTGACCCACTGGCTTTGGCCGGGTTCCGATTGCCAAATACTCCCGCGTGTACACATCCGCCACACTGTACCTGCCGCACAAGCGGTGCCGTGGCTGGCTTCACCAGTTGTTTTTGCGGCACATCCTGCAGCATCGCTCGGTCCAGCGTGCGCTCCGCCGCCAACTTCGTCAGGCGCTATTGTCGTCCTGGAGCTGCTGCTTCCACTGGCGTATTAACTATTGGGGAGCCGCTCACCAGCGGTGTCACTTGGCACCGCGCAGTTGATGCTTGTGCAGTTTGTTGTGTACGCTTCGAGCGCTGACTCCGATCAGTCGAGCCGCTTGCGACTGATTTCCGTTGGCCTTCCGGAGGGCCTCTTCGAGCAGGAGTCTCTCGCAGTAATCGACAGACTGCCGAAGGTTCCAGGCGTGCGCCTCTAATAGCTTCTGAAAGCCAATGGGGAGGAACTCCTGGGTGGTCGGCGTCGCAGGCCCATGATTGTATGTCCTCGCTCGCTCCGCGATTTCAGCCCACACTTTAGGTTTGAGGTCGCGTAGCTCAAGATTCGTGCCGTTTCCGTTGTTGGCGAGCGCATGGTGTACCAAGTTCATTAGTTCCCTCGCATTCCCAGGGAGTTCGACGGCCTGCAGCGCCTGCACAAACTCTCGGCTTGGCGATGGCACAGGTTTTTCGGTAACCGAGCGACGTTCCTCCAATATGTAGTTAACGAGCACCTCGATGTCCTCCCGCCTTTCCCGAAGCGGTGGAATAGCCAAGGTGAGGACATCGAGTCGGTGCAGAAGGTCAGACCGGAACGTACCGCGGGTCACTGCTTCGGCCAGATTGCGATTGGATGCCGCGATCACGCGCACATCAACCGGCACCTCTCGATCCTCGCCTATTGCGAGCACGCGGCGCTCCTGCAATACGCGCAACAGTTTCGCTTGCAATGTGACATCCATTTCGCCGACCTCATCGAGGAACAGGGTTCCACCGGCGGCTGCTCGAAACAGCCCCTTCCGCGGTTCCTCCGCGCCGGTGAATGCTCCCCGGCGGTGGCCGAAGAGTTCGCTCTCCACAAGCGATGCCGTCAGCGCGCTGCAATTGACGGGTACAAAGTTGCTGGATCGCCGTTTGGGATCGAGCGCATGAATTGCTCGCGCCGCAAGCTCCTTTCCGGTCCCGGTCTCGCCAAGGATCAGAACAGCCAGATCGCTAATGGGCGCAAAGCGTATGAGTTTGCGGAAGACAGTCAGCATCGCTTCACTGCGTCCGACCAAGCCTAGCCGCCGCATCGAAACGCGTATCTCAGCGGCGCCCTCGGAGTGCGCCCGCGCTTCAATCAACAGACGGCAAACCCGTCCAGCCACATCCTCGCTGAACCTGAACTTGGTGCTGTCCAGAAGAGCTTGGGCACCGGCAAGCAGAGCCTCGCAACGGCTTCCGAGTGGCCAATCGTCCGCACCATCGGCGTAGCACAGAATCACACCACACGAACTCCTAACTGTCTGGACGATTTGCAACGCCGCGTTGGTCTTGTTATCCAAAGCGACGAGAACGACCGCGGCGGGTCGCAGGCATTGCACGGCCGCAGCAGCGGACGAGTTGTCCAGGAACGCAAGCTCTGCGGGAAGATCTGACAATATGGCATTGAGAAGCCGCCTGCGATAAGGGTTGCCGTCGACGATGAATATCGAGGGGCGGCTAGAGCAGGCTGGGGCTGACCCCAAGTTCTGCGGGACCTCGTTTCTGATCTCCCTCGTGGCCATGATCTCTTTCTCAGTCAAAGAAAGGGTTTCACGCCCGGCGCCTGTATGCAGTTGGCGCTTCATTCGCAAACAACAGTTTCAGAGGTCGAACCAGCGACAGATTTTCATCGCCGAGTGTCGCATCCCACGATCCGGCTCGCCCCTCTTCGTAGCTTGAGAGAATCGCTACACCCTTACTGCCACGCTCGGCCGTAGCTACTATGCCGACATTACCGGTGGCAATGCCGCGATGGTAATAAGCCCGTCGCCTAGTACTTCGATATACGTTCCGGGAATGATCATCTCCGCGACGCTGACGTCACGCCGAAGAACGATGTTGTGATTGCGCGTTGGGCACTCGGCGCAGACAGGGGATGACCAAATAGTGGAAAATATGGCAGAGTCGACCGCAAGGTGTCCGATACTTCGCAGGCTGGTCATAGGGCGGGCCTCCCTGGATTAAAGTGAACTTTGGGAGCGAATCGTTTCATAAGCCGGAAAAAGCGTCTGTGAACTCAGGCTACTCCGCCTGCGCCCTCAACTTCACTTCCGGACACACTTCCGGAACACCGGTTGACAATCGAAGTGGGCCCTTTTATATCACAGACACGTACACAATACTGTGTGATATTAAGTAAGGAAGCCATAACATCTCAGAGGATTAGACACAACTTGCAATCCAGCGCGCCTGAGTCGCACCGGGCTTCTCCGAGCCTTGATAGCAAAGTGATGACGGCCCTGAAGAGCGCAGAGAACTTGATCAGAGGGGGGCATGAGGGAACACGTGTCTACCCAAACCTACAGCATCGTCACGGTCGGCGGCGGTATCGCAGCGCCAGCATGCGCTGGCCAGGCGTCGTAGTGAACGGTATCAATAGCGAGCGCATTACCGCTCGGCTCGTTGCAGCAGCCGACGGTCAAGGGCGCCTTCACTGAAATGGGTAGGTTTCACCGTCGCGGAGCAAACCCACGATTACTACATGGCGGGTGTGCTGCTCTGTGATGTCACTTCGCTGCCAGACACAATGTACTTCATCTTCAACTCACAGTTCGGCATGTGCATCGGACTCATTCCCATCGGCAAGAATCGGCATGTGCCTATTACATGTACCCGAAGACGATGGAGTATCGTCTGCGAAGTGCGCAAATGCTCGATTTGCTCTTCCGCGAGTCGGCCAAGTGCTATGCGCTCTCGCCGATTACTACGCTGCGGCCAAATGCATCGGGCCGCTCGCTAGCTTCGACGTCAGCGAACTCTGGGTCGAACATCCCTATCGTGACGGCGTAGTCCTGATGGCGATGCGGCGTCCACCTCCGACCCCACCTACGGCCAGGGCCTTTCTTTCGCCCTGCGTGCTACGCGAGTTTTACGGGACGAACTCATCGCAAATCCCGATTGGACTGCTGCGGCAAATCACTACGCCGAAAAGCATCGCCGCTGGCGCTTGCTGCACCGTTGAGGGGTGGTTCCGTACTTTGTTTCAAGATCCCAGTTCGCAATCCGCAGCATTGCGGAAAAAAGCCATGCCGCTGATCGCACGAGATCAAGCTGGAGGCGCAGGCGCGTTGTAAAAATGGCGGCTGTCCAGGTGCGCACCGCGTTGGGACGATACGACTCGTTTCTATATACTTGTATGCTATATTGAATCAGCGTTAGCCGATAAAAAGTAGTAGCAAGGCGCGGAAACCCGCATAAACATTGGGTGTTTTTGCTATGACGGGGAGGGGGGGTTCGAACCCCCGGTACACGTTTTAGCGCGTACAACGGTTTAGCAAAAAAAAACGGGTGATTGCGTCTGGCTCTGGACGGTTTGGGCACGGTTGGCAGCGTATTGGGATAAATTGGGATAAAGGCTTTAGACCGCGCTGTGGACCGAGGACGCGGCAAATTGTTCGTGCGTCGCATTCCCACTCCGGCGGAGCTGTATTTCGTTGTACCAGGCGAGCGCCCTAGCTTAGCAGCTAGCCTAGTGAAACGTGTAGGTCGCGGAAACCAATGGGATCACCTTTGATCGTAATCCGCCGTTATCCAGTTTGAGCAAAACACTAGCGCTCAGGAGAAAGGCACCAAATGGACGGTAGCGAACCGCAACCGAAGCACTGTTGCTTCGATAGGTTCCTTTGTAGCCTTCCACGGTTGTCTCCTGCACGGGTTGACCGGGATTGCTGCAGTTGCTAAACGTATCGCACAGGCCCGGAGCCGCAGCTTCTACCAGGTGGATTCGGCCGGCATTGAGAAACGTCTGCCCCACCAGATCGGTGCTCACCGTAAGACCTCTCCTAACCCCTGTTTCGAGCCCAACGGAGTATATGAGTTGCCCCGGGAGGCTGCGCTCCCCGCTGGCGCTTGGGTTTCCGACTAAGGTGTTGCTCGCCAAAATCGATTTTCCGTTCCACTGGTAACCAAGGTTGGCGTGAGGTGACAGCCTGCCGCTGCGGGACCAAATAACGAACGGCCGAAGGCCAAAGGCGCCAGTACCAAGAGAGTGTCGCTCATCCGCGGTTGGGATTCCTTGCAGGGCGCCGAGGACGCGATGCAAGAGACGTTGCTTCGCGCTTGGCGGTATCGCGACAGCGTGAAGGAAGGCGTGCCGCTGCGCCCCTGGCTCTACCGCGTGAGCCACGAACGCCTGCCTCGATGCGATTGCCCGCGATGAGCGGCGCGCGGTCCTCGTGGCAAGGGCCGCGGAGCAGGATGACTGGACCGTGCAGTCGGAGGATGTCGTCTGGCTGGGGCCGATTCCGAACTCAGTACTCGAGCCAACGACCCCGCCGGCGCAGACTCCGGAGGCGATGATTGCGTGTCCGCTCCATCTCCTCTTTGTCGTCGTAGAAAACGAACGGGCCTTACTAAAGTGAGACAAAATGCCGTCATTTTCCTGGAGGCACAATCATCTCCACGTCCAGCGTGATCTCGACTTCGTTCCCGACTACAAGACCTCCATCGTCGAGTGTTGGGCTGTACGTAAGACCGAAATCCTGACGGTTGATTTTTGTGGCTCCGGATACCGCAGTCCGTTGCAATCCCCACGGATCCTTGATCGGAGATTTCGGCTCGGTCATGTCCAGCACAACGGATTTCGTCACACCATGAATCGTAAGATCGCCAGTAATTTTGAGATG
>Ga0126381_100000829_pt1 | contig 33602 bp, 28 predicted proteins | sample PanSoiMetPlot_28_FD_96465 | JGI IMG/M metagenome (GOLD analysis project Ga0126381, IMG submission 96465) | Tropical forest soil microbial communities from Panama - MetaG Plot_28 | ecosystem: Environmental > Terrestrial > Soil > Tropical forest > Bulk soil | place: Panama | collected 2016-02-17 | reverse complement strand
TGGTGGGCAGGGACAGAATCGAACTGTCGACACAAGGATTTTCAGTCCTTTGCTCTACCGACTGAGCTACCTGCCCGGATGCTGGTCAGCGCGGCGATATTTCAGACGACTATAGCTACCCGTCCGCGCCTTGGCGCGCAACTCCCTCTTGACGCTATGAGGTCAAGCAATCAGGCCATACCTATGCGGCCTTGCCGTGGCGGGATTCCAGGATTTCGTCCACCAAGCCGTACTCTACCGCTTGCTGCGCGCTCATGAAGCTGTCGCGCTCGGTGTCCTTTTCGATGCGCCGCACGGTTTGGCCGGTGTGATGGGCCAGGATGTTGTTAAGCGTCTCGCGCAGCCGCAGCGCTTCGCGCGCATGCAGCTCGATATCAGCGGCCTGCCCTTCGAACGCTCCCGACAGTTGATGGATCATCACCCGCGAATGAGGCAAAGCGTAGCGCCGGCCCTTGCTGCCCGCCGCCAGCAACACCGCCGCCATGCTCGCCGCCTGGCCCACACACAGCGTGGACAGAGAAGGCTTGATGAACTGGATGGTGTCGTACACCGCAAGCCCGGCCGTGACCGAGCCGCCCGGCGAATTGATGTAAAGATTGATCTCCTGCTCGGGGTTCTCAGCCTCCAGAAACAGGAGCTGCGCCGAGATCAGGTTGGCCACATCGTCGTTGATCGGACCGCCCAGAAAAATGATCCGGTCGCGAAGAAGACGCGAGTAGATGTCGTAGGAGCGCTCGCCGCGCCCGGTCTGCTCGACCACATAGGGTATTAAGACGCTCATGGTCTTAAGTATTACTGGCGAAGCGCCGCGCGTCGAGTCCCCGCCAGCCTCTTAAGGCCCTTGTGTGTCACAATTTAAAGAAACCCAGGCACAGGCGGGATGCCTGTGCCACAGCCCCTAACGCAGCTGGAAGCTTTCGCCGAGGAACACTTCGCGAACCGCGGAACTTTCCACGATTTCTTGCGGCGTACCCTCCATCAGGATACGGCCGCCATGGATGATGTAGGCGCGATCGATCACGGACAGCGTTTCGTGAACGTTATGGTCGGACATCAGCACGCCGATGCCCCGTTCCTTGAGATACTGGATGATACGCTGGATCTCGACCACCGTTATCGGGTCGATTCCGGCAAACGGCTCGTCCAGGCACAGGAATAACGGGTTCAGCACCAGCGCACGCGTGATTTCCACCCGCCGCCGCTCGCCGCCCGAGAGCACCCCCGCCTTGCTGCGGGCCAGGTGGCTGATATCCAGTTCGCTCAACAGCGATTGCAAACGTCCCTGGCGTTCCTCTTCGGTAAGCGGCATCGTCTCCAGCACGGCCAGCAGATTTTGCGCGACCGTCAGCTTGCGAAACACCGACGGCTCCTGGGGCAGATAGCTGATGCCGCGGCGCGCGCGCTGATAAAGCGGCAGGTTGCCGATATCCTCACCGTCGAGCATCACCTGGCCGCCGTCAGGCTTGAGCAAGCCGACCAACATGTAGAACGTGGTGGTCTTGCCCGCGCCGTTGGGGCCCAGCAGGCCAACCACCTCGCCACCTCGAATCCGCACCTCGACCTGGTCAACCACGGCGCGGCCACCGTAGCGCTTGGTAAGTTTCATCCCATCAAGCGTACTGCGGACAGCATGCGACGCGTGTGGCTGCACCAGTTCAACCTGTTGAGCCTTCAACGCTTGAGCCACGGTTTGCCTAGTCTCCCCATCTCCGATCTTTTTAACTTCATTTGCCGGCAATTCCTAGCCCCCTTGCGGGCGTATCGCGCAGACGCCGGGCGCGGCCGGCTGCCTGCGGCCCGCGCCTTACCTATGATATGCTTGCCGCCAGATGCCGAACCAGGCAAGAAAGATTTACCTTTGCGGGCCGATCATGGACGCGAATCCTGACACCGCCAAAGATTGGCGCACACGTGCCAAGGAGCGTCTGGCCGGCAGATTCATCTTGCTCGATCCGATGCGCCGCAATTTTCGCGACCGCGAGATCGATTCCGCCAACGAAATCGTCGAGTTCGATTTGCAGGACGTCCGCGACGCCGACCTCCTGCTGGTCAATTACTGCAAGCCCTCGATCGGCACTTCGATGGAGACGTTTTATGCCAGCTATCACCTGGGCAAATTCGTAATCGCGTTCAGCCCGCTGAGCTTTGCCGACGCCTCGCCTTGGATGGTCCGCTTTAGCACTAAAATCCTTCCCGATCTGGAAGCTGCGCTCGCCTACATAGAACAGCATTTCATCTGATGCCGCGAGCCTCAAGCGCTCCGGCTCCGATTCCAAGTTTCGCCATTTTCCGCCCGCATCTACAATACCGCGCAAGCCGACATGGCCTCTGCACCAAAAGACAATGCCAATGCTTTGGACGAACGCGCCGGCGCGTCCGTTGACAGCGGCACGCAAGGGGGCCTCGAGCCGGCCGAGGAGACGCTGGACGAGCGCGCCTACGAGCACACTCACAAGTGGCTGATCGCGACCGCCGTGATGCTCGGAACGATGCTCGAGATGCTCGACACGTCGATCATCAATGTCTCCCTTCCACACATGCAGGGCGCGTTTTCGGCCAGCGTCGATGAGATCACCTGGGTGCTGACCAGCTATCTCCTGGCCAATGGAATCATGATTCCGATGACCGGATGGATCTCCTCGCGCTTCGGGCGCAAGCGCTACTTTCTAACTTCGGTGGTGACCTTCGTGGTGGCCTCGGGCCTGTGCGGCGCCGCCCGCAGCCTCGACCAGATGGTCCTGTTCCGGCTGTTGCAGGGACTGGCGGGGGCCGCGATGGTACCTTCCTCGCAGGCGATTATGATGGAAACCTTCCCACCGCAGGAGCAGGCGATGGCGATGGCGACCTGGGGCTTGGGGATCATGGCCGCGCCGATTATCGGCCCAACGCTGGGTGGATGGATCACCGATAACTGGAGCTGGCGCTGGAACTTCTACATCAACATTCCGGTGGGAGCCATCGCGGTGCTGATGGTCTCGATGTTCGTTCATGACCCGGCTTTCATGCGCAAGCGACGCGCAGTCGGCGGACGGGTGGATTACCTGGGGATTATGCTGCTGATACTGGGGCTCGGCAGCCTGCAAATCGTAATGGATCGCGGGCAGCGCGCCGACTGGTTCGCGGCGCCTTGGGTAGTGTGGACGACGGCACTGGCTGCCGTCAGCCTGGTCGGGCTGGTAGTGCGCGAGCTGACCTTCCGCGAGCCAATAATCGACTTCCGAATCCTCAAGATACCCACCTTTACCATCGCGGTTGCGCTGGTCGTGTCGATGTTCTTCGTCACCTACGGCGGCGGCGTGCTCAATCCGATTTTCCTGCAGGAGTACCTGGGCTACTCCGCCATGATGGCGGGACTTACGATGGCACCGCGCGGGATAGCGATGGTGATAACCCTGCTCGTGGTCGGCCAGCTCGCGCGGCTTAACTTTGACACCCGCTACTCGGTTTCCTTGGGGTTCGTGCTGAGCGCGATTGGGCTGTGGCAAATGTCGCATTTCGAGTTACACATGGGTATGTGGAGCTTCGTCGTTCCAAGCGTCCTACAGGGTGTGGGCGCGGGAATGATTTTCCCCAGCTTGTCCGCCGCAACGCTTTCATGCATAGCACGCGAACGCGTCGGTTACGCCTCCAGCCTCTATAGCATGCTGCGCAACAACTTCGCCGCGGTCTCCGTCGCGTTTCTGTCCACCACTCTGATCACTCGCGAACAGGTCCATCAGACCTACCTGGCGCAGCACTACACCGTGTTCGAGGCCTGGCGAATGGGGGCGTCGTCGGGTTACGGCAGCGCAAGTCATTTCGGAGAGGGCGCGCGGAGGGGAATGGAACTGCTCTATCACGGTATTCAAGCGCAGGCCGCGATGCTCTCGTTCAACGACCTGTTTCGCATCCTGACCTTTATCGCGGTGATTCTCATTCCCGGACCATTTTTGTTAAAGCGCCCCGCCGCTGGCCCGCAAACCGCCGGCGGCCATTGAGGCGCTGTCGATGTTGGTCCTGAACCATCGCGATGTCCTGGCGCTGGCTCAAGGCGGCAGCGCGCAGATCGTGGATGTGCTGCCGCTCCACGAGTACCGCTCCGCTCATATCCGCGGCGCGATTCATCTGCCGCTGCCGCGCTTGTGGCAGGAGGCAACGACGGCGCTTTCGCCGGCACTTCCGGTCGTGGTGTATTGCCGCGATTCGCTTTGAGACTTGAGCGCGCGGGCTGCGGCGCAGCTCGAATGGCTTGGCTTCTCCCAGGTCTATCGTTACACACGTGGCAAGGCAGACTGGATCGTGCGCGGCCTGCCTTCAGAGCCGCGCGCACCTGCGAACCAGCGGCTCCGCGTGCTGCCCTACTTCGTGCACAACCTGGCACCGTCGGTCCGTCAGAACTGGATCAAGCTCTCGCGCCGGCGTTGTGTCAGTGAATCGATAACGTCGCAAATGATACTGCTGCGTCCGGACGAGTTGCTACCCGATTCCTTCACCTCAAGCGCCGCACCGTTTGCGGCGGTGCTTGATGACGCTGGAATACTGCTTGGCGCGATCGATCGGAACCGCTCCGGCGCAGCGGCTGGCGAGGCGATGAATCCCACGCCGCAGACAATCCGGCCCGACATGACAAGGCGTCTCGCGTCCGGTCTGCTGCGCGATTCGCCGTACTTACTGGTTACAGAGGCGGATGGGCGATATCTCGGACGTTATGTAGTGTAGCAAAAATCGCCGGCACGGAGTCCGGTGCTTGCGGAGATCCCGAAAGCTGGAATCCCTTGCTGGCGCCGGCCCCAGCACCGGTTATTTTGCGGAGACGGTGTCGGGGAGCCACGCCAGCGCTAATCGATTCCGTAGCGTTTGCGCTTGCGCCATAGCGTGGCGACGCTGATGCCCAGGGTGTCGGCGGCCTCTTCCAGCGTAACCGCGTCCGACAGAACGCGGCGGATGTGGTCGCGTTCGACCTCTTCGAGCGAGGCAGAGGTCTCCGGCACGGCGCGTGGTGCGGCCTGCGGCCTGAAGATGCTGTCGGGCAGGTCTTCCTGGCGGATCGTCTCGCCGCGGCTTAACACCGCTGCCCGTTCGATTGCGTTGCGCAGTTCGCGAACGTTCCCCGGCCATCGATAACGGCACAGCGCCTGTGCCGCCTCCGGCGCGAATTTGAGCCCGGGACGCCGATTGCGCAGCGACGCCGCCGCCAGAAAGCGCTCCGCGAGCGCCATGATATCCTCGGGCCGCTCCCGCAGGGCCGGCACCGACAGCATGATCACGTTGATGCGGTAATAGAGATCATCGCGAAAGCGTCCGGCGGCGACTTCATGCTCGAGGTCGCGGTTGGTGGCGGCGATGATGCGCGCGTCAACCTCGATGGTCGCTGCTCCTCCCACCCGTTCGAAGCGCCGCTCCTGCAAAAAGCGCAGCAGCTTGGCCTGCAGGGCCCCAGTAAGGTCGGCAATCTCGTCGAGGAACACGGTGCCGCCGTCGGCCGCTTCAAGGCGGCCCGGCTTGTCCTTGACGGCGCCGGTGAAGGCGCCTCGCACATGCCCGAACAACTCGCTCTCCAGCAATTGCTCGGAGAGCGTGGTGCAGTTGACTACTACAAACGGCCGCTTGGATCGCGGGCTCCATCCGTGAATCTCGCGCGCCAGCACGTTCTTGCCGGTGCCGCTCTCGCCCAGCAGCAGGAGCGTCGCGTCGCTGGCGGCCGCCTGGCGCGCGGTTTCGACCAGCGCGTGCATCCGCGGGCTGCGCGACTCTAGCATCGGCAACTCGTCGAACACGGCGCGTAGCGCGCGGTTTTCGACCCGCAGGCTCCTGATCTCCAGGGCGCGGTCAACGACGTGCTGGACTTCTTGAAGCGAGAAGGGTTTGCTCAGGTAGTCGCTGGCCCCGGCCTTCATCGCGGCGACTGCGTTCTCGACCGTAGCGTAGGCGGTCATCAGGACCACCGAGGCGTCGGGAAAGCGCCGCTTGATTTCGGTGAGCAGCTCCAGCCCGTTCATCTCGGCCATGCGGAAGTCGGTGAGGACGAGATCGAAACCGTCTTCGGTGGCCAGAACGTCGAGCGCCGAGCGCGCGTCCGATGCGGTGGTTACGCTATGCCCGCAGGAAAGGAAATAGGTCTCCAGCGAGCGGCGGATGTTTTTTTCGTCGTCAACTATGAGCAGCCTGGACATCGTAGGTTCCCGCCGGCAACTCCACCGTGAATTCGCTCCCCTCGGCGGAGCTTTCCACGAAAATCCGGCCGCCGTGCCCCTCTACGATATCCTTGGCGATCGCCAGACCCAAGCCACCCGCGCCGGCCTCAAACCCGTTGGGGCTCCATTGCGCAAAGCGTTCGAAAAGATGGTCCCGAATCTGCGCCGCGATACCCGGACCGCTGTCGCGCACCTTAAGCTGCACTCCGCCATCTTGAGGCTGCGCGTAAACCGTAATCGTTCCGCCGGCGGGCGTGTAGCGCAACGCGTTGCCCACCAGGTTCGAGACCACCCATGAAAGTTTCACCGGGTCACCCACCACGGCCAAATCCGGCGCCGCAATCATGGTTTTCAGCTTGACCTGCTTCTGTTCCACCTGGATAGCGAAGGTTTTGACCACCGAGCTGACCAGATCGCTGAAGTTGAGCGCCACGCGCCGGATCGCGATTGCCCCGCCCTCGCCGTGCGCGACGCCCAGCAGGCTGTCGGCAAGCTGGCGCATCCTCGCCGCCTCTTCCCGAATCGTGTCCACCCATTCGCACTGTTTTTGGTCCAGGCTGGTGCGGGAGCGGTCGAGCAGTTCGGCGGCCAAGGCGAGCGAGGTCAGCGGCGTTTTGAGTTCATGGGAAAGAGTGGCGACCAGGTTGACGCGCGCGCGGTCCTTGTCGCGCAGATAAGTGATGTCCTGCAGGATCAGGATGGTGCCGAATGACGGCCCTTGGTCCTGACGCAGCGGCACCGCCTTTAGCACGTAGGTATGATCGCGCCCGCGCACGTGCAGGTCCACTTCGACCTGGCGCGCGTCGGGCCGCGCGCGCATATCGTCCACCGCCGCACGGATGCGCAGATAGTGCGGATGACTGCTGTCGAGGTCGTCGAAGGGGCTGCCCAGCGCGGCCTCGCGCTCCACGCCCAGGATGATCGTCGCCAGCTCGTTGATGTGGGCGACGATTCCCCGCGTGTCGATCATGACGATCCCGTCTTCGAGGCTTTCGATAATCGCTTCGGTCTTGCTCTTTTCGTATATCAGGCGATCGACGTTGAGCTTGTCGAATTCCTCCAGCCGCTCCGCCATCCGGTTGAACTCCTGCGCCACCGCCTGGAGTTCCGCGACATGCTGTTCGCCCAGCCGCAGCGACGGCCCCCGCAAACTGAAACTGCGCAGGCGATCGGTCAGCTCGGCCAGCGGTTTGGAAATCGTCCACGCCAGTGTCCACGACAGCGCGATTCCAATCAGAAAGAGCAGCGCCAGCCCGCCGGCGTACTCGTAGGACAGCCGTTGACCCATCAGCGTGGCGCGGCTGTCGGCGCGGAACATCGCCTGCTTGTTGATCCGCACCAGTTCATCCAGGCGGCCCCGCAGCTCGGTGAACTCGCTGTCGCGCTGCGCTTTGGCATCGCCCCCGAGCGCGTCGAAGAGCGCGGCCCCGCGCCGCTCAATATCGTGGGCCAGTTCGGCCTCGCCAACCTCCGTGATATCGCCCAGCTCCACATCGATCCAATGCATGAACTCGTTGCGATTGGCCGCCAGGACGTCCTTCAGGGTTCCGTCGCGCTGGGCAAGCTGCGTCGCGGACAGCGCGGCATTCATATGCTGCGCGGCTTCGATACTGATGTAGTTGCGGTAAAGCGTGGTGCGAATCGCTCCGCCCAGTCGGTAAACCCTGGGCAGCGCGATAATGCCGAGGACCAGCGCGATCGACAGCATCAGCAGCGTGCCGTTGCGGATCCTGCTGCTTAAGGGAGAAGCCTTCATGATGCGTTCTTGCGGCGAATATGGTGCGGCCGCTCAGTCGTAGTCGACCCTGTTGCCCGCCACAAACATGCGAAGCTGAAGCAGGCCAGGATTCGATACAATCTAGCACGAAAATGTTCGGATTTGATCTGGTTCCCGGTGGTACGCCTGGGCGCGTCCTGCCCTTTGAGCACAGTCAATCGCAGGTACTCAGTCCGCGCGCAATCTACTTGGCGGCCAGGATTTCCGGGATGCCGTCGGACCGGCGGCGTACTGCCGGACGGGTGATCCTGACCGGGGGCTTCACGGCCTGAAGCACATGCCTGGCAGCTGCTGGAAGCGGCTCGCAGGGACCGCTGACGAAGGTCTTGATCCGGATTGCAGCCGCTGGCCCGGACATCGGCGCGTCGTAACCTTCCAGCGCCGTAAGCTTGCCACGCGATCCCTCAACCAGGAACGCCCAGCCACATCGCAGACACGAGTAGCGATAACGATGCGCTTTGAACCAGCCGCGCGGTTGGCCCAGATCCTCTACGAAGTAGTCGTGTTTCACGGACATCTGTGCTCGCCCCGACGGGAGAGCACCGCTCCTGTCTCGATAAGAGCATGACGTGTGCCGCGCGGAAAAAGGCGTGTTTAAAGGGATTTTTCAGCGAACTAGGGCTCTCACATTTCAGATTGCAAGAACCCGCATTTCACTTTGAAAGGTAGTGGCGACGTGGCGGCACAGGTACAGATGCCCGGCTAAATCCGTCTCTGTCCGCTGCGCCCCAGACCTACCACCTCTATCTCGAATTCGCGCCCCCGGTCGATCAGGTCGGCCGTCACCGATCGTTTGCGCAACCGCCCGCCCAGCCCATGACGGGCGCGGCCTACGATTATCCGTTTGATCCGTGCGTCACGGGCGAAATCGAGCAGCGCCTCGGCAATGTCGGGCGCCTTGAGCCATACAGCCTCGGCGCCCATGTCGGCGGCCAGCACGATACCGTCGAGTAAGGCGTGAAAATCATGGTCCACAGGCCCGGTCTTGTCGCGAACCTCGCAATCGACGTGCACCGCGTACCAGTTGGCATCAAGTTCCGCGGCCGTCCTCCACGCCTTGCGCAGCAAAATCCGCGCACTGCCCGAAGGACTGGAGGAAAGACATACCATCACGCCGGCGCGGGGGGGGGGCGCCGGGAAGCCGATCACTTTTGCCGGCCCGTTCATTTCTCTGCCTCTTCTTCTTCCGCGTCGCTGATTACATGTACATCGAAGTCGCGCGCACGGTCGATCAGCCGCCGTGTAACCGAGCGGTCGAACAGGTGGCCCAGCAGGGACCGGTGCGTGCGTCCGACCATTATGCGAGTGACGCGCTTTTCATGGGCGAAATCGAGCAGTGCGCGGACCACGTCGGGACCCTTCAACCACACGACTTCGGCCCCCATGTCGGCGGCCAGGTTGATCGAGTCGAGCAGGGCGCGGAAGTCGCGCGTGCTGATTTTCTGGGTCGATTCGGCCGGCGTCTCCACGTGCACCGCGTACCAATCGGCGTTGGCTTCGCCGGCTGCGTGGCTGGCCTTGCGCAGGAGCTGGAGGCTGCTGCCCGGACGCGAAGACAGGCAGACCATGATCCGCTCCTCCAGCGCCGGACGGCGCCCGCCCTCGCGCTTGATCATCTCGCGCTCTTCGCGCTTGCGGCGTTGGTCGCGCGCCACCTGCTGCAGGGCGAGTTCGCGCAGCGCGCCCAGATTGGCCGGGCGGAAGAAATTCCGGAAGGCGTTTTCGATCTGCTCGGGCGGATAAATCTTGCCCTCGCGCAGGCGCTGGCGCAGGGCTTCGACCGAGATATCGACGTCGATGATCTGGTCGGCGCGAGTGAGGAGAACGTCGGGCACGGTCTCACGCACCTCGACTCCGGTGATGCGCTTGACCACCGGAGCGATACTCTCCAGATGCTGTACGTTGAGCGCGGTGATCACGTTGATGCCTGCGGCCAGCAGGTCCTCGACGTCCTGGTAGCGCTTGGAATTGCGCGAGCCCGGCGCGTTGCTGTGAGCCAGTTCGTCAACGATCACGTATTCGGGCTTGCGCGCGAGGATCGCCTCGAGGTCCATCTCCCTGAGCGTCGCGCCGCGGTAGGAAATCTCGCGCAGCGGCACTACTTCGAGGTCGCCGATGAGAGCGGCAGTTTCCTTGCGCTGATGGGGCTCGATCAGTCCCAGCACCACGTCGTGGCCCTGGCTACGTAACTGATGGGCCTCTTCGAGCATCCGGTAGGTCTTGCCCACCCCGGCCGCGCCCCCCAGATAGAGCTTGAGCTTGCCCTTGGGGGCTTCCTCCTCAAGCCCCAGGAAGGATTCAGGATCGCGTCGCTCTTGTTCGGCCATTAGGTTGGACGGTCATATCTTATTCCCTCTCGCTGACCACAGAGAGAGGGGTAGCGTGTGGGTTTGGCTGACCCCTGAATCATCCGTCTCAGCAACCGGTTCGCCAGCCCGTCAGGAGGCAGACGCCGCCGTGGAGGCCGCCCCAACCCCAACTCCGCGGGCCGCGCAGCACCCATGCGGCATGTGACTCCTCTACTTGCTTGCCTGACGCTGTATTGGCGCGGCCTGATCCAGCGCCAGGTTTAGTTGCAATACGTTAACGCCCGGCTCGCCAAGTACTCCCATCCATCGTCCGCGGGTGGATTGCTCGACCAGCTTGCCCACCTGATCTTCGCTGATTCCGCGCGCCTTGGCCACTCTTGGTACTTGCAGTTGCGCCGCCGCCGGACTGATTTCAGGATCGAGCCCGCTCCCCGACGTGGTTACCAAATCGATCGGCACCTGAGCGGGGGAGGTTCCGGGGTTTTCTTCGAGCACCCCCTTGAGACGAGACTTTACCGCTTCTATCAACGCTTTGTTGGTCGGTCCCAGGTTGGAGCCCGAGGACGCGCTGGCGTCGTAGCCCTTGTCACCCGCGCTGGAAGGCCGGCTGTGAAAGTATCCGGGTGCGGCGAATTTCTGCCCGATCAGCGAGGAGCCGATCACCTGGCCGTTGCGCTCAACCAGGCTGCCTTGCGCCTGAGTATGAAGCAGGACGCCGCAGATGCCGGTCATCGCGATCGGATATATCAGACCGAGAAGAACCGTCAGCACGATAGTCATCTTGATAGCGACGATTAAAGTTCGCATTGAACCATGCCCCTAAGCCAGATGCATCGCCGCGACCGCGAGGTCGATCAGCTTGATACCGATGAACGGCACGATTACGCCGCCGAGGCCGTAAATCAGCAGGTTGCGGGTCAGGATCGACGCGGCGCCCAACGGGCGGTAGGCCACGCCGCGGAGCGCCAGCGGAATCAGCGCCACGATGATGAGCGCGTTGAAGATGACCGCGGAGAGGATCGCACTCTGCGGAGTGGACAGATGCATGACGTTGAGCGACTGCAACTCCGGGTAGCCGAGCACGAACATCGCGGGTATTATTGCGAAGTACTTGGCCACGTCGTTGGCGATCGAAAAGGTGGTCAGTGCGCCGCGCGTGATCAGCAGCTGCTTGCCAATCTCGACCACCTCCATAATCTTGGTCGGATTGGAATCGAGGTCCACCATGTTGCCAGCTTCGCGCGCCGCCTGCGTGCCGGCGTTCATCGCGATTCCCACGTCGGCCTGCGCCAGCGCCGGCGCGTCGTTAGTGCCATCGCCGATCATCGCGACCAGCTTGCCCTCCGCCTGCTCCTCGCGGATCAGCCGCAGCTTGGTCTCCGGCGTGGCCTCCGCGCGGAAGTCGTCCACACCGGATTCCTCGGCGATTGCGGCCGCGGTCAGGGGATTGTCGCCGGTGATCATTACGGTCTTGAGGCCCATCGCGCGCAACCGCGCAAACCGCTCCCGGATTCCCTCTTTGATAACGTCCTTCAGATGAATCACGCCCAACGCCCGGCTGCCGTCGGCCACCACCAACGGTGTGCTGCCCGCCCGCGCGATGCGCTCGACGATTTCGCGCAATTCGCCGGGAACAGCGCCGCCGGCCTCGGCGACGAACTTGGAGACCATGTCGGTGGCGCCCTTGCGAATGCGGCGGCCGTTCAGGTTCACGCCGCTCATCCGGGTCTGCGCCGAGAACGGAATGAACTCGGCGTCCTTTTCAGCCAGCTCGCGACCGCGCAGGTTGTATTGGTTCTTGGCCAGCACCACTATCGAGCGCCCCTCCGGGGTTTCGTCCGCCAGCGACGCGAGCTGCGCGGCGTCGGCCAGTTCCTCGGGTGCCACCCCGGGCAGTGCAATGAATTCGGTCGCCATCCGATTGCCCAGCGTGATGGTTCCGGTCTTGTCCAGCAGCAACGTGTCAACGTCGCCCGCGGCCTCAACGGCGCGGCCCGACATGGCCAGCACGTTGTGCTGCACCAGGCGATCCATCCCGGCGATACCGATAGCTGACAGCAGGCCGCCGATCGTGGTCGGAATCAGGCACACCAGCAGCGCCACCTCCACCGGCAGCGACAGCGTCGTAGCGGAGTAAAGCGCGAAGGGATACAGGCTGACGCACACCAGCATGAAGATGATCGTCAGGCCGGCCAGCAGAATGCTGAGCGCGATTTCGTTGGGAGTCTTTTGGCGCTGGGCGCCTTCGACCAGGCCGATCATTCGATCGAGGAAGGTCTCGCCGGGGTTGGCGGTGATCTTTACCTTGATCCAGTCGGAGATTACGGTGGTGCCGCCAGTTACCGCGCTGCGGTCGCCGCCGCTTTCGCGGATAACCGGGGCTGACTCTCCGGTAATCGCCGCTTCGTTGACGGCCGCCACGCCCTCGATCACCTCGCCGTCGCCGGGGATAACGTCGCCGGCGCGCACCATCACCACATCGCCGCGGCGCAGCGAGGTGGCCGGCACGGTGATTTCGCTTCCTTCGCGCAAAAGTTTGGCCTGCGTTTCGGTCCGGGTCTTGCGCAGGTTGTCCGCCTGCGCCTTGCCGCGCCCCTCGGCCATCGCCTCGGCAAAGTTGGCGAACAGCACGGTGAACCACAACCACAACGCGATCTGCAATTCGAAGCCGGCCAGAGCCATGCGCCCGAGAAAAAAGTCGCGCACCAGGATCAGCGTGACCGCCGCGGCGGTAACCTCGACCACGAACATCACGGGATTGCGCGCCTGGATGCGCGGATCGAGCTTGCCGATTGAGTCGAACGCCGCGCGTCTTACGATTTCCGGTTCCCACAGCGGCGTCGGTTTACGTTCGGATGAATGAGCAGATGCCATAACGCCTCGTTCAGTAAAGCTTGCCCTTCAGCATCGCCAGATGCTCCACGATCGGTCCCAGGGAGTCGGCGGGGAAGAAGGTCAGCGCCGCGACGATCAGGATGACGCCTACCAGCAGCACCACGAAGATGGCGCCGTTGGTGGGAAAGGTCCCCGCGCTGGGCGGCACCGATTTCTTGCCGGCCAGGGATCCGGCCAGGGCCAATGCCGGAATCTTCATCATAAAGCGTCCGAACAGCATGCTGATCGCGAGCATCCAGTTGTAAAAGGGCGCGTTGGCGTTGAGGCCGGCGAACGCCGACCCGTTGTTCGCACCCGCCTCCGAAAACGCGTACAGGATCTGTGAGAAGCCGTGTGGCCCGGGATTGCTGATCCCGGCCAAGCCGGCTTTGGTCACCATACCTGCGCCCGCGGGGAGCAGGATAACCGTGGGAAAAATCAGAACGTAGAGCATCGCGAGCTTCATCTCGCGTCCCTCGATCTTCTTGCCCAGGTATTCCGGCGTGCGTCCCACCATCAGGCCCGCGATGAACACAGACAACACCGCCATCACCAGCATCCCAAACAGGCCCGAGCCTACGCCGCCGAAAATGATCTCCCCGATTTGCATGTTGAGTAGCGGAATGAAGCCGCCCATCGGCGTGAAACTGTCATGCATCGAATTGACCGCGCCGCACGAAGTGTCGGTGGTGACCGTCGCCCACAGCGCCGAGTTGACGATTCCGAAACGGACTTCCTTGCCTTCGAAGTTGCCGCCGCTCTGCGTGGCGGTCGCGGCCTGGTTGATGCCCAGTTTAGAAAAATTGGGGTTGCCGCGCTGCTCGGCCCAGATTGCCGGCGCCACTCCCATCAGGAAGAGCAGCGCCATCGCGGCAAATAGTGCCCATCCCTGGCGCCGGTCTCCGGCCATCTGGCCAAACGTATGAGTCAGCGCCGCGCCGATTACGAAGATCGCCAGCAGTTCCAACAAGTTGGTCAGCGGCGTGGGATTCTCGTAAGGATGGGCTGAGTTGGCGTTGAAAAAGCCGCCCCCGTTGGTGCCCAGTTCCTTGATGATCTCCTGCGAGGCGACCGGTCCCTGCGCAATTACCTGCTCGGCACCCTCCAGGGTTTTGGCGTGGACATAGGGGCTGAAATTCTCCGGCACTCCCTGCCAGACCAGCACGATCGCACCGACTATACTTATAGGAAGTAAAATCCACAGCGTGGCGCGGGTGAGATCGACCCAGAAATTGCCGATAGTTCTGGCGCTGCGGCGCACAAAGCCGCGAATCACGGCGATCGCCACCGCGATTCCGGCCGCGGCCGACACGAAGTTGTGAAAGGCAAGCCCCGCCATCTGGGTCAGGTAGCTCATCGTGGACTCGCCCGCGTAGGCTTGCCAGTTGGTGTTGGTGGTAAAGCTGGTCGCTGTGTTAAAGGCCAAGTCGGGCGCTACCGGTCCCATCCCCTGCGGGTTAAACGGCAGGAAGCTTTGCAGGCGCTCCAACCCATAGAGCAGCAGCATCCCGACCAGGGAAAAAAGCAGCATCGCGACCGCGTACTCCGGCCAGGTCATCTCGGTTCCCGGCTGTACGCCGCAAACCCGGTAAATCGCGCGCTCCACCGGCCTCAGCACCGGATCAATAAACGTATGCTGGTCAGAAAAGACCCGGGCCATATAAAGTCCCAGCGGCACGCTGAGAATGGCGACCAGAACGAAGAACAGTCCCACCTGAAGGACAGCGTTAAAAACCATAAATTTCGTTCCTGTTAGAACTTTTCCGGGCGCAGCATCGCGTACACCAAGTACGCGGTGAGACCGACGGCCAGGAGCAGAGCCAGGGTCAATTCAAGGGGAGTCATAGCTTTTCGCATCCCCTGACATAGGCCAGGCTGAGGAGGAAGAAAATCACGGTAGCCGCAATGGACAAGAGATCCAGCATGCTGGGCTCCTTGTGCAAAGTTCTTGCCGTCGTGTGAAGTGCCAGTAATTGCTTGCGAATTTAGATGCTTTCCATTTGTCACTGTTCATATTGCAACGAGTCGCAGTTTTCAACTTGAAAAGCGAAACGCGCCTGCAACGATTGAAATTCGCCGATAACATTAGGCCATTGTGCGAAACTTCGACTCCAACAAGAGTGTTGGTTTGCAATGAAAGCAGCCCGGGGCCGGCGTGGACGGAGAGTATCCTGATGCATTCCGAAAGATTGGGAATTTCATGCAGCGTTGAATCACTTGGAGCGTCCGAAGCGGTGGAGACGGCGCGCAAATTCGAGGCAATGGGTTACGGCACGCTCTGGTTCGGCGAGGCGGTGGTAGGCCGCGACCCCTTCGCGATGGCGGCACTGCTATTGGCCGGCACACAGCGCATCAAGATCGGATTGTGCGTCGCCAACATATGGAAGCGCGAGGCTCCGACCATGATTAATGCCGCGCGCACGCTAGCAGGCCTGTTCAACGACCGGTTTATCCTGACGATCGGCGTCAGCCATCAGAAATTTGTAGATCGCTACGGCTTGAATTACGAAAAGCCCTACCGGTTCATGCGCGATTACGTGGCCAAGATGAAAGCCGCGCCTTTTCTGGGGCCTTCCCCCGGCAAAGAGCCGGCAGTGCTGATCGCGGCGCAGATGCCACTGATGATGAAACTGGCGCGCCAGACCGACGGCGTATTCGTGACCTTCGCTCCCCCCGCGCTGACGGCACGGGCCCGCTCAGTGGTAGGGCCGGGCAAGATGGTGTGCGCGATTCAGGCTTTCGTACTTGAGACCGATCTGGTCAGGGCCCGCGCGATCGGGCGGGAGTACACCGGCTTTTATTCGCGTCTGCCCAACTACCGCGATTGCCTGTTGTCAATGGGATTTACCGAAGACGACTTCAAGGAAGGCGGCAGCGATCGCCTGATCGACGCGATCGTCGCATGGGGCACGCGCCAACAGCTGCAAGAGCGGCTTGAGGCGCAGTTCGCCGCCGGCGCCGACCACATAGACGTGCTGCCGCTGTCATCGTCGCTAGCTACCGGCGCTCCAGAAGTGGATGACGCCGCGGCGCTCGCCCTGGCGCCCCGGTAAAGGAGGGAAAAGCGATAGATTAGAGAGGCACGTACGGCGCCCGTCCCGCACTTAAGTTCATTTTCGGCCAACCCATCAGATGACGCTCTGGTCGCACTACCGGCTCTAACAACACTGCCAATGGCACCGCAGCCACCCGCGTTCGGCGGCGGTTTTGGTTGCTCGCTTCTCTTTATCCATTTCTCGATTTTCAGGCTGGAAAAAGCCGCCCGCGCAGCGATAGACTTGCGGCAGATTTCCCGGAGGTCACTACCATGGCGGATTTCAAGCTGAGCGGGGGATGCTTTTGCGGCGGCGTGCGCTATACCGTAACCGCGCCGGCTGTCGATACCCATCATTGCCATTGCGGGATCTGCCGCAAGTTCCACGGCGCCATCTTCGTCACGCTGTCGGTCTTTCCCCGCAACGCGTTCACCTACGACAAGGGCACAGCCAACCTCGGCACTTACAACAGTTCCGATAAGGTGACTCGGCATTTCTGCAAAACCTGCGGCTGCCCGGTGACCTTGGACCTGGTGGAAAACCCCGGCGTGATCGCGGTCGCCACCGGCACGATCGACAATGGCCAATGGCCGGGGTCCCCGAAGGGAGAGCTGCGCCACGCCTTCACACCCTCGAAGGTGGGGTGGTACGAAATCGCCGACAAGCTGCCGCAGCACGAGGGTCTATAAATCTGCTTGAGCGCTCTCCTTCTGACTGAGCAGAGAGAGGTTTGGGGCTAGAATGCGTCAGAGTCGCTCATCCGGCGCTTCGCCTCGAACTCCTCCATCGCCGGCGGAGGATTAGCGGATCAATACACGATCACCGACCTGATCGACTTGCCTTGATGCATCAGGTCAAAGGCCTCGTTGATCTGGGCCAGCGGTAGCTTGTGAGTGATCAAATCGTCGATATTGATCAATCCCTGCATGTACCAGTCGACGATTTTCGGCACGTCGCGGCGGCCTTTGGCGCCGCCGAATGCGGTGCCCTTCCACACACGGCCGGTCACGAGTTGAAACGGCCGAGTCGAGATTTCCTGGCCCGACGCGACCACTCCGATAATCACACAGGTGCCCCATCCGCGCTGGCAGCATTCCAACGCCTGGCGCATCAGCTTGACGTTGCCCACGCATTCAAAGGAGAAGTCCGCGCCGCCGCCGGTCAGGTTGACCAAATAGGGCACCAAATCGCCGCCAACCTCCTCAGGGTTGACGAAATGCGTAATGCCGAACTTCTCAGCGATTGTTTTGCGCGCCGGATTAAGGTCGATTCCGACGATCATCCCCGCCCCCGCCATCCGGGCTCCCTGCACGACGTTGAGCCCTATTCCGCCGAGACCGAAGACCACCACCCGATCGCCAACCTGGACCTTGGCGGTGTTAATCACGGCGCCAATTCCGGTGGTGACGCCGCATCCGATGTAACAAATCTTGTCGAAGGGCGCGTCGGCGCGCACCTTGGCGAGCGCGATTTCCGGCACTACCGTGTAATTGGCAAAAGTCGAGGTGCCCATATAATGATGGACCATCTTGCCATCCTGTGAAAAACGGCTGGTCCCGTCAGGCATGAGCCCGCGTCCCTGCGTTTCGCGAATCGCCGTGCACAGGTTGGTCTTGCCCGACAGACAGGACGGACAGGCGCGGCATTCCGGCGTATAAAGCGGTATCACGTGATCGCCGCTGCGCAGCGCGCTTACGTTGGGCCCGGTTTCGACCACTACGCCGGCCCCCTCGTGCCCCATGATCGAGGGGAATAGTCCCTCGGGGTCGGCGCCCGACAGCGTATAGGCGTCGGTATGACAAACGCCGGTGGCCTTGATTTCCACCAGTACTTCGCCTGCCCGCGGGCCTTCGAGGTCGACTTCGGTGACTTCCAACGGCGCTCCCGCCTTTTGCGCAACAGCCGCCCTGACTTTCATCGCATACCTCCGTGATGAGGCTAACTTCTAGCGCTCGGGATGGCTGGATGAAAGGAAAAAACGTGCCGTGCGTGGCCTATCCGCCGAGCCACACGGGATCGTGACGCAGGCCAATCGCGTCCAACATTGACATTGTGATGGCGCACTTGCGTAGCTCCGGAACAGACCTGGTTCGGCGGTCGTGCCCGTGCTGATTGCGTGACTCTACGCGAGGAACAGATCGAGATTGACTTCAGCGTGATCGAGGATTTGGCCGATGGCGATCCGGCCGCGCTGGCCGAACTGACCGCAACATTCGTGCGACATACCACCGACGGGATCGCCAAAGTCCGCGCTGCGATCGACTCGGTTGACTTCGCACAGGCGATCCGCGTCACGCATACCTGCATCGGCTTCACCGCCACCATTGGTATCGCGGGTCTGGTGCCAATCCTGCGCGAACTCGAAGCAGCAGCAAAAGAGGCGCGGCGTGAAGAACTGGCCCGCCTGCTTGCGCTATGGGAGCAAGGTTTCGAGCGGGTTCGCAGGACACTCCAAGCGCGATTGTCGCGGAATACCTAGCGTCGTCAGGCTCTACCATCGCGGCCTTTCATTGCGTATTTCTGAATTTTTCAATCTTTTTTCGTTGAATGCGCCGCAATATTTTCAGTCGATGCGGCTTCAATCGCGGCCGCGAAATCACCCGGATTAGCTGTCCGACGCTAGTCAAAGCTTTGTTAACGGTTCTTTTAATCTAAATATCAGACAGGATTTGCTAATATTATCCGTGGGTAGAAACAGGCTAGTTCTTGTTTTGACCAATACTGCGATGCTAAATCTTGATTAAGCAGGCTAGAGATTCGGCCGCATAAATCTTTATTGCAACCTAGTGAAAGCCAGGGCATACCCTGCCTTTTCCTCGCGATTTGAACCGCAGGCGGATATGAAGCATTTTCTCAATCGGTTTGCCAAGCTTGATTGGCGTCAACTTGCGAGCCTCGCGAGCCGTTCTCGTGGCGGCGTGCTGACTGCTTTCCTCGGTGTTTCTCTTGGGGTTTTTTTTCTGTCGCTGGTCCTGTACCCCATCGGAGGCTATGCGGCCTCAACTAAGGCTCCGAATTCCGTTGCGCGACCGCAGAACGGTGTGAATGGCGGCGGTGCGATCCGTATCGCACCGCTTGATTTACCCCTTTCCCAATCGATGCCGCCTGCACGAAGCGGTGGCGAGCGGGAACGGAGCGCGAACGAAACGGTTCGCCTGCCAGGTCATGTTCTCAGCGCGCTCAAGAAGGCGACTCTGCTTTCGCCGGGTATCGATCGCGATGGGCAACCCCTCACGATTACCCTTGTGCTGAAACGCAGCGACGAGAACGGCTTCAATCGCTATCTCCGTGATGTTTACGATCCGCACTCCGGGAAGTTCCATGATTTCCTCGTCCCGGCGGAGGTTTCAAACCGCTTTGGACCCTCGCGGAAAAGTTACGAAGATCTCTCGTCATGGTTAAGTGAAAACGGATTCAAACTGCATCAGCGATCGAAGAACCGGATGACGCTGACGGCAAGCGGTACACGTGCCCAGGTCGAAGATACTTTCAAACTGCGGATAGCCGATTACCGGCTCGGGACGGAGACATTCTACGCAAACGACAGGGATCCCGCTCTGCCCGCTCAGCTCGCGTCCTCAGTTCAGGCAGTTTCAGGCCTGTCGGACCTGAGAACCACCCATCCCGCTTTTCTCGACATTCTGCTCTATATTCTTTTGGCATTTTTGGCCGCTTTGATTTTACTAGCTTTGATTTTTTCTATCATAAATTTCTTCAGCGGCTTTAACCACGGCGCGAGCGGGGCGGCTAACTCTGCGTCATCCGGTACAGGAAGCAGCGGACATCTGATAAATCGTCTTAGGGCCGGCAACGCCGCAATCGCCTCCGAACTCGCGCCTGATTCCGCTGCCTGCCGGAGTTGGGCTGGCGTAGATGGAACCGGCCAGACGATCGGTTTGCTTGAGTTCGACACGTTCCAGCCGAGCGATGTCTCCGACTACCTCGCGCTTATGGGTAGTCCCTCGGGCCTGATCTCGCACGTCACAAGCGTCAATCTGGGCGCCGCACCCGGCACTAATCAAGACGAGGTGTTGTTGGCCATCGACAACATCCTGACAATCGCACCGGGCGCCAAAGTCGTGGTGTACGAAGCCCCCTTTACGGGACCGGGGGCCAGTTTTCAGCCAGTCATTAACCAAATGATCGATGATGGTGTCACAATCATCAGCAATAGCTGGAACTACTGCGAGGACCAGACCGACAGCGCTGATGTCACGAGTATCGATGCGCTCTTTCAAACGGCCGCGGCTTCCGGCATTACGGTTTTGAACGCTTCGGGCGATTCGGGCAGTAGCTGCAAAGATGGCAGTCCAAATACGGTGGCTATACCCGCAGAGTCTCCCAACGCGACCGCGGTGGGTGGCACATCACTTACTCTCGGGCCGGGAAATACTTACGGCAGTGAGACCTGGCTCAACGGGATCGCACAAACACCCGCAACAGGACAGGGCGGCTTTGGCCTGAGCAAGTTCTTTGCCCGGGGCAGTTATCAGGCCGGGTTGAATCCTTCCTCCGCACGCTCCGTGCCTGACGTTTCGGATAACGCCGATCCGGCTCATGGTTTCACCATCTGCCAGGCGAGCGGCGGCGGATGCCCCGCAACTACAGCCAAGGGCGGTACCAGCCTTGCCGTTTCCACCTGGGCGGCGTTCACTGCACTCCTCAACCAGGCGCAGGGCCATAACCTCGGTTTTCTCAATCCCGTGATCTATCCATTTGCCGGCACCAACGGGTTCCATAATGCGGCATCGATGGGTAGTGACTTTGCCCATGTTGGCATTGGTTCTCCGGACCTCTCGGCTCTGCACTTGTTGCTTTGCGGACAAAAGCCCGGCCCTGGAGACGCTATCGCTTCCAACGTTCTTCCACTCATATCAGGGAAGGTCCCGAACAGCGGCAGCTCCGGAGTTCCCGCCGACGGCTCAAAGAGTTCGGCCGCGGTACAAGTGAAGCTGCTCGACGCGGACGGTAATGTCGTCAGCGGCAAGACGGTGAAGCTCGCGGGAAATTCAGGCAGCCATGTGACCATCACGCCGTCCAGCGCCGTCTCAAACGTCAACAACGGTGTTGTCAATTTCACCGTAAGCGACCTAGTCCCCGAGAACGTGAGTTTTACGGCGACCGACAGCACCGATTCGGTGGTCGTGAAGCAAACCGCACAGATCACATTTACCGGCCCGCCGGCCACTGGGGCCGGCCTCGATGTCTTCCCCGCCAGTGTCAGCGCCGACGGCAAGAGCAACGCCGTGATCACGGTTACGCTCAAGGACTCACTGGGGCGGCCCTCTCCCGGCAAGCTTATCCAGATATCGCAGGGTCCGGGTCACTCGGTCATCAAGGGCCCGCTTCCCGCAGTAACGGACGCCAGCGGGGAAATCCGGTTCAACGCCGTCGATCTGATCAGCGAAACCGTTACCTACTCAGCAACTGACGTAACCGACGGTAATGTCCCCTTCCCCACTACCGGCAGCGTGTCGTTCATCAGCGGGCTGCCGAGTGCATGCAACAATCCGTCGCCGCCGGCCGCACCTGGGTTCCTGGCCACGCCGTATGCCACTGGTTTCACCGCGCAGGCCTTCAACTGGGGTGACGTGAACTTTAGCAACTGCTCGGGCGCTTACGGGATGGCCTTCGACGCTTCCGGCAATCTCTATGTAACCGAACAGCCCACCGGGAACATCTACAAGTTCCCGCCGGGGGGCGGCGTGGCCGATGCCGGCACACTGGTCACCGCCACCGCACTGGGACCGTCACTGGCTGGACTGGTAATCGATCACAAGGGCGAGATGTTCGTCAGCCGCGACGCCACCATCGGCAACTTCACCACCGGCGCGGTGTTCAGAATCAACCCGGCCAACGGCGACATCCTGCAAACCGTCTCGTCCAACCTTACCTGTCCCACGGCTCTTGCCGTGGACCCGCTGAGCGGCGATCTCTTCAGCGACGATTCCTGCAGCGGTGCGGGCTCGGATAATCCCGACGTCTGGCGCATCTCCGATCAGGATACTGCGACGCCGAAAACCACTGTATACACGACGCTGCCGGGCACGCCGAATGCCAATCTCTCCTTCGCCTCTTCGGGGACGATTTACGCCTGGGCGTTCAATAAACCCGCTCCTGCCGGGGGAGGCATTCCCGTCCTCGCGCAGATAAGCGGTACTAACCAGCCCTCCCCTCCGGCCATCAACGTCATACCGAATCTTCAGCTCTCGGCTCTCGGACTGCTGGCCAGCGGCGCCCAATCCAACGGCGAGGCGCAGTCGCTGTATCTCAACCCGTTTGACGGCGCCACCAACACACCCATGGGAATCGCCGCGTTCGACCTCACCACCAAACCGCCCAGCCTTGGTATCACGCTGGCCACGGGCAACGGTGCCAACAATCTGATCTTTGGTCCCGACCGATGTATTTACGCGGCACAGGGCAACACGGTCTTCAAGATCACCGACGATAAGGGCGGATGCACCTATGCGGCGGCCAGCCAGCCGCCATCGCTGGTGCTGTCGCCTCCGACGATCTCACCCAACCCGGCGCAGGGGGCATCGCAGACTTTTACCGCGAGTTTTCATTACACGTCGGCGCCGCTTGGCACTCCGATCACGTTCGACGTCGAGGGAGCCAATCCGCGAGCTTCGCTAGTGCGGACGAATGCCCAAGGCCAGGCCTCTTTCAGCTATGCCGGCCTCGCTCAGGGCGTCGACCGGATCACTGCAACGGCGAAGATAGGCACGACTAGCCTAACTTCCAATAAGACCGTTGTGACGTGGGCATCGGGTCTACACACCAGCTTTCTAACTCTGAACCTGAGCCCGACCACGGTGATGGCAGGCAAGCCCGTGACCCTCACAGCCTCGCTCAGCGACGTCTCGGTCACGCCGGCTGTCCCAGTTGTCGGAGCCAGCGTGCAGATTATGCTGGAGGGAAGTTCGTGCTTTGGCAGCACGAACGCCAAGGGCAATGCCTCGTGCTCTTTGACCCCGCTTATTGCTGAACTCACCTCGCAGACCGCAAGCTTCGCGGGCAACTCGACGCTTCTGCCCGCCACTGCGACGCAGCAATTCAATGTCACAGGTCCGCCCACGTTCATCCCGACCTTCACGCCGGGCAAGACCCCGACACGCAGTGCGACGCCAAAGCCAACGCCCAGTCAGCTAGTTCCAACCACAACCCCGACGCGAACACACACGCCAACGCGGACGGCGACGCCAACTCCTACTCCGACCCCGGCCAAGTGCGTAATCACCACACCCAAGCCCACCGTGCCGGTGCCCACGCCCACCCCGCTGCCCGGCCATCCGGTGATTACCAGCCTCACCAACCCGGTGCTGGTCGGCGCCAGCTTTGTCATCAACGGCAAAGGCTTCAGCGCCAAGCCCATGGTCAACTTCTTCGTCGCCACCGCCACCGGATCGGTCAACGAGGGACCGCTCACTCCCAGCTCCGTCAGCGCGACGCAACTGGTGGTGCCGGTTCCCAAAACCGCCAGCCAGGGCGATGGCTTCGTCTCGGTGGAGGTGATCAATACCGACAAGGGCTTTGCCATTTCCAATCTCGGCTACGCGCTCCTGCAAGGCTCGGCGGCGGCGGGATTACCCAGCATCACTGGTCTCAACGGCCATGGCCTGGCCGCCACCAGTATCCAGCCCGGCTTCGCCACCGCCAACGTCGAGACCACGCTGATACAGGGCAGCAGCGTGACGATCAACGGCAGCGGCTTCGACGTCGCCAACGGCGTCGCGGTGGATGTGTTCTGCGCCTGTTCGGGAGACAAGCTGACAACGCAGTTCCTCAATCCCGGCAATCCCAATCTCAAGAGCAACTCGATCGTCTTCACGCTGCCGCTTTCCGCACCAACCGGACCGGGCTCGATCGTGGTGAGCAACGCCGGCGCGGCCAAGAGCTACACCATCAAGAGCGAAGCCGTGTCGGTGCCGCTGGGAGCGCGGATCATCGTCACCAGTGTGACGCAGAGCGGCAGCCTGATAACCGTTGACGGCGCCGGCTTCTCGACTCTGACGGTGATCAACTTCTTCAATGCTCAGGGCGGCACCACGGTCAACCTGGGCGGCATCGGCGCTAGCGGCAAGCCGAACATTGCGCTTACGCTGGTGAACTCGACGCGCTTTACCTTCACCAAACCCAAAGGCGCGGTGCCCGGCGAGGCCTTCGTGCAGGCGCTCAATCCGCCTTTCGTCCCCTTCACCAGCAGCGGCAACGATCCCTGCGGCGCCTTTGCGCTGCATTAGCCAAGGAAGTTGAACAGACGCAGCCGCGCCGTGACCACATCTTTGATCGCGTTGTAAGCTCCCGGCAGGATCTTGTAGGGCGCGACCTCCTCTGGATGCGCCTTGAGCTCGGCCTCCAAGCCGCGACGCCACGCCAGGCGCAACTCCGTGTTGACGTGGACGATGGTCATGCCGGCCTTAATTGCGCGCTGAAAGTCCTGGTCGTTCGTTCCAGAGCCGCCGTGCAGGGTCATGAAGATGCCGCAGGCAGCGTGCACCACTCCAATTCGTTCGATGTCCAGGTGCTTTTGCGCCTCGCCGCGCACCATGCTCTGAAGCAGTCCGTGCATGTTGCCGACCGCCGGGGCCAGCACGTCGATACGGGTGGCGTTGACGAATTGCGTCGCCTCTTCGGGTGTCGTCAGCGCCCCGATTCCTTCCGGCGCTTTGGTAAGGATTTCAGACGAAGTGCCGATATAGCCGACCTCCCCCTCAACCATTATGGCCGGGTTGATTGACTTGATCGCCTCCACCGCCCTGCTGGTCTGTTTGACATTTTCATCAAGGGCCATCGAGGAGCCGTCGAAGATGATCTCATCGAAGCCGGCCCGCGCGGCCTCTTCGGCTTTTTCCAGCGAATGGGTGTGATCGGCGTTAAGGAAGATCGGATGGCCGGTCTCCTCGCGCAGGCTTTTGACCAGTGTGGCCGCCTGGCGCACGCCCACAAGGGCCCGTTCGCCCTCCGAAACACCGACCATCACCGGAACATTCAACTCCCCCGCCGCCGCCACAGCTGCCCGCAGCGCGGTCAGATCGGAGAAGTTGAAATGACCCACCGCGACACCGCGGCGTTGTGCGTCCTGGAGAACCTCGCGCAGCGTTGCCATGGCATCACCTCTATGCGGCCTATCTTCGCATTTGCAGCCGCAGGCGTAAGCGGTTGTATGTTGAGCTAAACCGGCTTGAAGCGGGGCGGGCGCTTTTGCACGAAGGCCAGCACGCCCTCCTTGAAATCGCCCTGCTTGAACATGTTGAACATGATGGTCGTGCTGTCGTCGGTAGCCATCTGATAATCGCCCGCCAGATGCTGCCACAACATGCGCTTGGCCTCCGCCATCGCAGTGGGCGAGCAATTGGCGGCAATCTCCCGTGCCATGTCAATGGCGGTGCTGACCAATTGGTCGTCGGGCACCACGCGACTGACCAGCCCCATCGCCAGCGCCTCCTGCGCACTGATAATCCGTCCCGTCAGCGCCAAATCCATCGCATGCGACATCCCGACCAGGCGCGGCAGCAGCCAGCTTGACCCATGTTCGACCGATAACCCGCGGCGGACGAAGATGGCGCTCATCCTGGTGCCCTCGCCAGCGACCCGGATGTCGAAGTGTAGCGCCATGCTGAGCCCCATTCCGACGCAGTTGCCGTTAAGCGCACCGATTACCGGCTTGTGCATGTTCAGGATGAAGCCAAACAGCGAGTGGTGATTGATGTCGACGGCGTGGACCGGGGCGGGCTCGCCCTTCTTGCGTTCGGCGGCAGCTTGCAGCACTCCCATGTCCATTCCGGGACAAAACGATTTGCCCGCGCCGGTTGCCACAATCGCGGCAATCGCTGGGTCGCGCTCCGCGTCGCCCATCGCATCTCTCAGTTCACCGGCCAGCGTCGGCGTGATGGCGTTCATGCGATCGGGCCGGTTAAGCGTCACAATCGCGACCTTGTCCTGCTTGTCGTAGATGATCTCGCTGTAAGCCATCGCGCATTCTCCCGCGGGCATCGCACCCGCGGCCCATTATGCCCAAGGGACGTCCGGCAAAAAAGGACCGCTGGGCCCGCGCGGCAACGTCTGCTTTGTGGTCTGAGCCCGAGCGACAGCGGCGAAATGGTCGTCAATCCTCCGCATCAGTGAGCCGTGTAGCCGCCGTCAACCGGCAGTGCAAGTCCGGTCACGAAGGATGCTTCATCGGAGCACATCCACATCACTGCTTCGCCGATATCCTCCGGCGTACCCAGCCGCCCCAGCGGATGCGACGTGTTGTAGGCTTCCTCGAGGCGCGGATCGCGCTCGAAGCCCCGTTGCATCATCGGGGTCATGGTCGAACCCGGACAGACCGCGTTGACCCGGATGTTTCTCTTCGCATACTCCAGCGCCGCCGTCTTGGTCAGTCCGACTACGCCATGCTTGGCCGCGCAGTAAGCGCCGGTACGTCTCTCACCCACCAGCCCCATGATCGACGCGGTGTTGACAATCACGCCGCCCCCCTGCCCTACCATTTGCGCGAGTTCGTATTTCATGCAAAGCCACACGCCGGTCAGGTTGATGGCAATCACCCGGTCCCAATCGTCCTCGGGAATTTCTCCAATGCGGCCGCCCGCCGGGCTGACGCCGGCGTTGTTAAAACCGCAGTCCAAACGTCCGTAAGTGTTGACCGCCTGCGCCACCATCTCCCGAACCTGCGCAGTTTTTGAAACGTCGCATTTGACGCTGAAGGCATCGCCGCCGGCTTTTTTGATCATGGCCACGGTCTCTTCGCATCCGCCAAGGTTAAGGTCGGCAACCGCGACCTTCGCTCCCTCCCGCGCGAATATCAGTGCTGTAGCCCGGCCGATGCCCGAGGCTCCCCCGGTAATCAACGCCACCTTGCCCTGAACCAATCCCGCCATCTGACTCTCCTGTCCGCCAGCCGTCATGAAAATCATGGCGCCTCGCGGCAGTCGAACTTGCCACAGTTCAAGGCCGATAGCGAGCGGCGTTTGTGAAATGCGAAGAGCAGGGATGGGCGGTTTTTTGAACCGCCCATCCCTGTGTATCAGTTAGCTCCCCATGTCGTGCGGAACCCTTACGTTCACGCCTGAGGTCGCCCTGATTGCCCCAGGCATCGACGCAGCCGACCCGATCCAATACACGCGGCCGCTCCCCGAACGCAGGCGCGAGGCCGCTAGGTTGACAGTAGAGAACCCGTGATCCTCCAATTCCCCGCGGTCATCGCCTCATTGCTGCTAACGCCGGATATTTTGCATAGAGGCGCCGGGTCGGGCACAACTCGGAGGCCGAAACCTTCACTGTCACCTGCACCATTTTGTGATTAGGCGGCCAAATGTTTTCGGGATTGACCGTGATCGAACGAATCGCGGGACTCCGGGATATGAATCGTTTCGGATTGGCGGCCGGTGCGGCCACAGGTGACTAAAACGGCGTCCGCTCGTGCGCTGCCGCCGCTATTGCAGGTTCGTCGGCGTGGCCGTCCGTGCCATAAACCCGCAGCCTGCGAGCTCGTCGCTGTCGACCATGAAACTCGCTTCGTACCGGCCGGGGCGCGGGATGCTCATCCCGTTTATCGCCAGGTCGATGTTGGCGACATAACGCTGGGTCAGCTCGTCGCGGCCTTGCGCCAGCATTTGGCCCGCCAGCTCGGTGTTGAAGTCGCCTTCTTCGCTGCGGATGCGCATGGTCACTGAATGCGCCCCTTGGGTCTTCACGGCAACCTTGGCGAAGATATGAAATGGCGGCAGGGGCGCCGTGTACGCCGCCACGTTGAAAGTATCGAAGATACCCATCAGGCTGACCTTGCCGCTCATTTCATAACGAACGTCATCGCACAGCACAGCCAGCAGGATTTCGGCTTCTTCCATTTTTGCGGAGGCCGCGCAGGGTCACGCCCGCTCCTCCGCAATGAATTATAGCGCGACTGCGGGACAAAGAACCGGGCCCAGGGAACCTCGACGCGATTCTCCGCTTGCAAACCGATGCCCGTGCCCTGCGCGAAACCGCCTCTCCTCAGTGGCCGCCGTCTTTAGCGGCGATCAGCCCCACCCCGCCGGCCGCGCCCAACAGAGCCGTCAGGTCCGCGATGCTCAGGGAACCGCTCAGTCCGTGCGATACCACCACCAGCAGCGAGGCCGCCAGCATCAAGTAGCCCGTAATCGTGGTTTTGGGATTGCTCATCAACATCATCACCTCCTCCTCATCAGATGCAAAAAACCGCTTCTCGATTTCGCCCGTAAGCACCAGATAGGAACGTCAGGAACGGAAGTAAGAACTAAGATAAAGTACGAAGGCCTGCTCCCGGATGGCCGCTCCCTGTCTGTTCTCACTTCCCTCCCCTCGCCACTCGGCTCTCAGCCCGGATGCTCCAGGTCGATCAAATGCAGGTACCAGTAGCTCACATTCTTGCTCCAATTCTGGTTGAGTCCGCTCGGATCGTTCGGGGCGCCGTTGGGCGCCCAGATTCCCGCAAACCAGTCGATAAAATCCTGCCCGTAGGCCACGGCCTGCGTGCCGTCAGGCGCTTCGTACGGTTCCAAGGTTTGGTTGTCCTGATCGTACTCGAGCAGCCGATGGCGCACGGTTTGGCAGCAAACCTCAAGCTGCGCCGCGTAGTTCGGCGCCTTGACGCTCAGTACTCCGAACTCCCGTCCAGGGCCGCCGCCTTCGGCCTTGCGAATCGCCGCCACGAAATGCCAGTCCAGTCCATATTTCGCCGCCGCGATCTTGATCAGTGCTGCCTCGTCCTGCCATACGGCAGGCGTCCATTCAGAGTTGCCCATCACCATTCTCTCCGTTTTGCCACCTGAACCGGCTCGCAGCTTCCAACCGATCCACCGCTGCCTCCTGCCGCGAAGTAATTCTCTCGGCGCGATTGACCACCGCCTCGTGCCGATCCACAACCTGGCGGACTCCTGTCACCAGCCGATCGGCGAAGTCGTCCATGATTTTTCGGAACACTTCGAGCAGGCGCAGCGCGTAACGCGGCGCCAACACCATCATCAGAAGCACCAGCGCGGTGGGAAAACCGACCTGCTCGATTATTTTTACGATATGGTCGAGCTGTTCCATCGTGTCTGCCGTGTGCCCCCGTGTGAAACCCCTGGCCTCAGTGAATCTTCCAGGCGCTGCCGTCGCAGAACACGGGACAGGCGGTGGCTCCGCCCCCAGTCGGCGCGGCACCATAACTGCAGGTTGCGTTGTTGTCGCTCACAGCCGTCACACTGAAACGGTTGGACGTGTTGCATACGCCCAGGCTGGCCACGGTCGAGTTGCCCAGGACAAGCCTGCCGCTGCCCGCCACATTTATGCCTGGGGTGAACAGACTCCCGCCCAGCAGTGAGAAAGCGCCCGCATTGGTAATGCCGAAATCCAGACTTTGCGACCCGTTGCTGCCGAGCCACAGCGCCCCACTGGTGCCCGCGCGCGCGGCCGAGATATCTCCGGGCGACGATCCGGTGGCAGCGGCTCCGGCCGCCAGCACCCCCGCAACGACTTCGTTGCCTGTACCGTTCGCGCTCGGCGGCAGACCGTCCAGACTTCCGTCCGGTATTGTGTCCACGAACGAATTCGCCCCCACCGCCGTGTTCGCAACTGAGTTGGCCGGCACATTCAGCGCGAATTTCTCCGTTCCAGGCGCGCCGCCGGCCACTGTCCGGTAGATGTTGTAACTGTCCGCGCCGAAGACTGCGCGCAATGCGCCGCTGATCGATACGCCGCCTACCCCGACCTGGCCCGTACAGGAAACAGCGACGCTCTCCGGACTGGCGATTGTCTCTCCGCTTCCGCTCAGTGCTGTATATTTATAGAAATAGGTATTGTTCGCCGGTGAACCGCCATCGCTGCACGAGGGCGAAAGAGGTGAAGTTGCTGGGTTCGATAACTGGTTGACGGTAAGCGGTCCTCCGACGTCCCGAATCTTGCTTGGGAAGTCGGTGCGAAAACTATCTATACCCGACGAATCTCCGTTGATCAGGGCATTGATGAAGTACTCGCCGAGCCCCGCCGATCCGGTCCCCCCGCCGTTCGCACCTGGCAACCTCTGCAAATTGATAAGCGTAATCTGATCGGATGGGCCATTGGTAACCGCGGTGTTGAAGTTCTGCTTTGCGAGACCGCGGCAGCCCAAGCACTCGAAAGTCCGGCTCCCGGCTCCATTCACGCTTAAATTCACGGTGGCTGTCACCACCGGCGGATGTGGGCTGCTCGGAATCAGCCGGAATCCAAGTCCGAAAAACGCGAATTGATCATCGTTGCCGGCAATGAAATCGCCGTTGGTCGGCAGAAATAGGCCTCCGGCGAAGTTGGAATTCTCCAGTTCCAGTTGCCCGCCTCCGGTTCCCCCGAATCCGCTGAAAAGCGCCAGCATCGTAGGTCCCGCCTGACCAAGATTGATCCAGGTAATAGCGTTGTTGTCGTTAGTCGCGTGCCACGCTGTGCCGCCGCTGGAACTGTCGTCCGGTGCCGTCTGCGTGTAGGTAATTGTCGTCGCGGTTACACCGCTAATCGTAAACGTTCCATTGAAGCTGTTGTTGGTGGCTTCGGTTATCGCCAGCGTTTGTCCGGGCGCGAAGTCGTGCGGGGAGGCGGTGGTGACTGTCACGACGTTGGAGCTGCGGACCGCCGTCGCGACGCTGAAGTTGGTCGCCTGGGTTGCCCAAATAGGTTGGGAGCCGCCGCTTTCCTCGGACAACGCAAGGAATCGCACTTGCTGAAGATTCCCGTTGCTGTCCCTGATCACGAAGTCGCGCGGGTAAACTGTGTTTGCCGCCCATGGAGCTGCGACTGTCGGTGCGGCGTCGGTCTCCTCATTATAATTTCGCACCGACATGAAGCTGGCTTGCCCCAGCCAAAACCCTACGCCGCAGTCAAGATTTTCCACGTTGTCGACATTGGTGCTGGTGCCCAGATGCGTGTCGAAGCAGACCGCATCGTGGTCGCACGTCACGTCCCGGAAGCTCCACTCCACGGCCTGCCTCTGGTTGAGTTGAAAGCCGTAAATCGCCTGGGTCGTGCGAACGTTTTCAATCACGCTCCGATCGTTCTGCGCCCCGACCGGGTCCGCCTCAACTCCCGTCACTACCAGCGCATTCCCGTTGCCTGCACCGGGCAGGTTCAGGAACTCAAGGCCGCCGCACTGAATGTTGTACACCCGGTTCCAGGACGTGGGATGATGCGCGATGGGTACAATATTGTTGAGTAGATCGACGCATGCCGTGGGCTGCGAAGAGGCCTGGTCGCTGCCCATTATCGCGAAATCGTGAACCCGCACGCCGACGCTATCGGCGATTTGAATCACCGGAGCGTTTCCCCCGGCCCATATGATTAGCGTACCAATCGGGCCTGGTGCTCCAGGTCCCATACCTTGTCCCGCAAACTCGAGACTGCGACCACTGATTTCCAGCGTCTGACTGGTCATTATCGGCAGCCCCGGAACCTTGATCACACCCGTGCCGTTCAGTGGCACCGCATTTAGCGCTGTGTTGATTGCGGCCCCGTCGTCTGTTCCAACAAATGCCGCCGCGTTGCTTTGGCTCGGCCCGCCATACGGGGCGCTCAAGATCGCATTGGGCACGGCCACTGCCGTAATCGTCCCCGTAAACGTTCGCGTGCTCGTGGCTCCCCCCGATGCGGTCCAGATCACGATCAATTTGCCCACATCAGCCGCGGTGAAGTTGGCACTGACTGAACTCACCGACGTTGAGCCATTGACTACACTTAGATTGGTGATCTCCCGGGCATCGAGCTTCGCCCCGTACTGCATCGGATTGAACTCGTTGTTGACGTTGTAATCCGAGATCGAAAACGGGCCGCCAGTGCTGTTGCCGGTGATATTACGGCCCGACGTGATTCCGTTGACTAACAGCGTGCCGTCATCCGCCAGCGTCGCATCTCCGCTAATCGACTCCGGCCGCCATTGGTTCGCGCCAGTGCTGAAAATAGGTAACTGAGCGTCCGCCGGCGCCGCGGGCGAGAAATTGAACCCCTGAATCGCGCTTACCTTGCCCGGCTGGAGCACCGCCGTACCGATCGCGCCTGTACCCGGGTTCGTTACCGTCAGTCCGCAATCGCCCCCGGAGCCGATCGACAGCGCCGAGACCACCGAGGGCGGGTCGTTGTTGGCCAGGATTAGAGTGGCCAAATCCGCGCTGGCCGCGAGCGGGATTTGGATCTGCACTGGCTGGCTGCTTCCCACCGTCACTTGGACGATCGCCCCCTGCGGCACCGTAACTCCCGCCGGCAGATTACCCTGCGAGTCGGTGAATACCGAAAACGACGAAGGCGGAATCACCGTTCCGCCAAAGGACTGGGTCGCAACGGTTTGGAAGAAAACCTGCGCGTTGGCGCCCGCCTGTCCGTCGACCAGGGTAAGATTGCCGGTCAGTGTGCATAAATTGACCGCTGCAGCCACACCGCTTATCCAGACGGCCGCCGCAACCGCGCCCGCCATCCCAATGGGCCGCCACCACCACCGCTTCGATGCTTTTTTCATTCCCTGCCCCGCAACCACGCCGCACACAAGCACAAACGGCCCGCCGGCCGCCCAACTTGAAACGCCAGAACACTCAATCTGGTCGGATACCTAAAGGCTGAACTCGGTGAACTTCCGGCTTCAGCAGAATATATGTATTGATTAACTGGCTATTGAATTATTTATTATACTATAAACCAACAGTACTGACTAATCGGGACGAGTGTCGAATCATTTTGCCGTGCGCTCCTGGGCCCATTGCGTCTTCCCGCACAGCTCAGGCCAGGACTCGTAATTCCTGCCCCGGGCCCACGTAAACCGGCCGGTCGCTTTTCTTGTCGTAACCGTAGAGTTCCCATCCGCCCGGCAGGACTGCGGGATCTTCAAGGCGACGCGCCACGCTGCCACTGAACTTCTGCAGTGTCGGACCCGCTGGCGGCGCGGGCTTGCGTGCTGTGTTTGCTCGCCGCGCGCTCCTCCGCGCCCTCGGCGCTGGGTGCCGATCTGATGCCACTGACTTCTCAGCCGCCGGTTCCGGGGCAGTGGGGCCGGACGCCAGGCGTAGCGCCGGCGCCATTCCGGCAAGACCGGCTAGAGATGTTGGAATCGCGGCCGATAGACCGCGGCCGTTCATCCCAAGCGCGTGTAGGAGTCGCTCTTGCCCAGTGCCCACATTATGGCTTTGCAGCCCCGTTCCGAGAGTAACGCCCAGCTTTTGTGCTAGCCCCAGCGGATTTCCCTTGGAATTTGGGGCGAGTAACCCGGATGCTGCCGCCAGCATCGCGTTGGCCACGTTCAGGCGATTCTGCCTGCCCAGCTGCTCGTTCGGACTTTGCGCGCCATTCAAAGGCTGCAACGCTCCCACCAGTCCCGGCAACTCGTTGATCATCAGTCGAGCGATTAGACTAGGGCAATCCGACCACGTCTAACCACGTCCGATGAACTAGGAAACTATTGCGCAATAGCCAGTCGCTA
>Ga0126381_100000828_pt1 | contig 33620 bp, 23 predicted proteins | sample PanSoiMetPlot_28_FD_96465 | JGI IMG/M metagenome (GOLD analysis project Ga0126381, IMG submission 96465) | Tropical forest soil microbial communities from Panama - MetaG Plot_28 | ecosystem: Environmental > Terrestrial > Soil > Tropical forest > Bulk soil | place: Panama | collected 2016-02-17 | reverse complement strand
ATTCGGTTCGGCCGGCCCAGTATGGGAGCCTGGATTACCTACGGCATCGGTAGTCACTCCAGCGATCTTCCCGGATTCGTGGTTCTACAATCGGGCCCTCGCGGCCCGCGCGGCGGCGCCGCTCTTTGGTCGAGCGGCTTTCTTCCGACTGCCTATCAGGGTGTGCCGTTCCGCTCGGGGGGCGACCCGATTCTGGATCTCTCGACGCCGGCCGGAATTCCCCAGGGCACGCAACAGCAGACGCTCGAGGCGATCCGCGATCTGAATCAAATCAAGCTCGATGCCACCGGCGATAGTGAAATCAGCACGAGGATCGCGGCTTACGAAATGGCCTACCGGATGCAGACCAGCGGTCCGGAACTGATCGATTTCGCAAAAGAAAGCAAAGAGACGCTCGAAATGTATGGAGCGGAGCCCGGCAAAGCGAGCTACGCAAACAACTGCCTGCTGGCAGCGAGACTTGTCGAGCGCGGTGTGCGTTTCGTGCAGCTCTATCACACGGAATGGGATCATCATGCGGATATCGGGCAGCCGCTTGATCAGGCGTGTAAGGAGATCGACCAGCCTACGGCAGCGCTGATCAAAGATCTGAAGCGTCGCGGACTGCTCGAGAACACTCTGATCATATGGGGCGGCGAATTCGGTAGAACCCCCATGGCGGAAGGCCGTGAGCTGGGAGACAAATTCGGCCGCAATCACCACATCGACGCCTTCACGATGTTCATGGCCGGCGCGGGCGTCCGTCCGGGCGTTCAGATTGGCGAGACCGACGAATTTGGATTCTCATCGATCGGAGAAAGACTGGACGTTCACGATATCCACGCAACCTTGCTCCATCTGCTGGGAATCGAGCATACGAAGCTTACCTACACTTTCCAGGGCCGGGCGTTTCGCCTGACGGATGTCTCCGGGCGCGTGGTTAAGAGCTTGCTCGCATGAAATTTCTCATACCGCTTTTGGCGTGCGGAGCTTTGACATTTGCGCAAACGCCTTCAGAAAAGCCGGACGGCAAGGCCTTGTTCGAGAGAAAATGCGCAACCTGTCATTCGAGTGAAACAAGCGAGCGGCGGATTGGTCCCTCTCTGAAAGGCGTCAAAGATGGCCGGTTGCCGGACCAGTACGGCAAAGAGGCGACGCACGAGAACATCCTGAAGCAGATCGACGAAGGGGGTGGCGGAATGCCTGTTTTTCGCGATTTGCTCAGTAAAGATCAAAAAGACGCAATTATCGCTTACGTCCTGACGCTCTGATTTCGCCATCCAGGTCTTCTGTCCGGGAAACCACCTATTGCCCACCTGCTGGGATCAGCTCATGTGGCGCGCCCCGATCCTTGTGCGCTCGCACGTCAGTCCGCGCTCAGGGTTACGCTTTGTCCGCATCGCCGGCGACTGAAAGCGAATATCTTCTCGTAGCCGGGAGACTCGTTTATCTGACCGCAATGGCCCCGGAATGCCGCGATTCCGCGCCCTTGTCGATCCGCATTTCTTCAATAGCCGCGGTGACCTCCGAAGGGCTCACGGTTTGCACAAGGGCATCGTAATCGTTGCAATAGAAATCCACGAGGTCGGGCCCCTCCCGTGGAAGCGCCGGATCGTGCCCGGACAACGAGGCTTCCCGTGTTCCGACTGCGGGACGGCTCTTAAGCGAGTTGGCGCTTCAGCTTCAATATGTCTTGAACTTCCGCGTCGGTAATCTGGCGGAAATCCGAGTACGACTCGCTCACTGCAGAGAACGGTTCGGGTACCGCGAGGCAGATACATTGATCTGCTTCCCGTCCGAGCCGCCGGCAGGTCTCGGACGCTCCGACCGGCGTCGCAATCACGATCATCTCCGGACGAGAGCTCCGGATCGCCCGGGCTGCCGCGAGCATAGTCGATCCTGTCGCTAATCCATCGTCTACAATCACGACGGTACGGCCACGTAGGTTTAGCGCCGGGCGGCCGCCCCGATACTGCTCTTCGCGGCGCTCCATTTCGTTCGTTTCTCGGGCGATAACAGCCTCAATCGCCTCATTAGAGATATGAAGCTCATCGACGAGTTGATGATTGAGAACTCTTGCCCCACGGGCAATCGCCCCCATGGCGAGTTCCGGTTGCCAGGGAACCCCCAGCTTTCGAACCACTACGACATCGAGCGGCGCGTTCAAAGCCTCAGCCACCTCCAGCCCGACGGGAACACCACCGCGGGGCAGGGCCACAACACTCACGTTCGCCGGCAGTTTACGAGCGACGAGCTCGGCTCCCAGCAGGCGACCGGCTTGAGCGCGATCCTGAAATGGCAGATCACCCATAGGTCTTTCTCCTTGGCTCAATGACGCGCGTCGGGAATTTACCAGCCGTTCATCGATCGCTTAGCGGCTCCTGGCATTTAGCTCCTGTGGCGTATTCCGATCCTTTAGCGTGCATCCATGCGCTCGCACGTCAGTCTGCGCTCAGGGTTACGCTTTTTCCGCATCGCCGGGAAGTGAAAGCGAACATCTTCTCGTAGGACACCTTCACGACTGCGGCCTTCATACATCTCCTCCTGCGCCGATTTGATGCGGGAGCCCCGCGTGATCGGTGCATGTTTTGGATTCTCGATGATCGATTGCATACCGCGGGCCGAGGTAAACAGCCAGTGTTCGCGGCCTGCAAATCCGCGCACAGGCAACACAATCATTTCCCAGGGCATCACTTACTCGAGAACAACCAATTCATAATCGGACAACCTCGGAAGCGTAATTTCGGTGTAACCACCGCTCACCCGAACCGGAAGCGATTTCGGTTCGCGCACGGACTTAGCATTTTTGTAGGAGCCCGCGATCTGAATCTGCATTCGACTCATGGGGACAGGTGGGAAATATCCGGTCTGCGACTGGCCGCTCAGGTTGATCAGATGCAGCAGCGTGCGGGACTCTTGTTTCATGAGCGTCATCTCTACGAGGGGATGCGCGTCGGTCCGGATCTGGCGCCGCAGGCCGAGCCGATCAAGAACATCGCGAAAGAGCGCCTCATGGGCGGGCAGGCTGAGTCGATAGTACAGCGCTGCCAGGTTCCACGGAATCCAGGCAATCGTGCCTTTGCCCACCGGCCGGAGTGCGATCGCCGGGGTGTTCGTATCCTTCATATCGATGTGCACGAACTCGGGCGGACCGATCAGGGACGGCGGCACGAGCGTCAAGGACGCGCGCGGGTCGGCTTCGAGTTCGGTGAACGGGCCATTCAACAGAAGCAGGTCGGTATCTTTTAGCGATGGAAAGGCGCCGTGATCGCGGACGCGGACGTAACCTTTCACGTCGGCCATAGAGCGCACCACCGGAGCGATCTCGAACTCCGGTTTGGCGGCGCTTACGATCAGGACCTTGCCCCCTCTTTCCGCATATTGCCGAAGGCCGGCTGGCGCCCAGTCGGAGGCGACGACGAGATCGTAGTCATGTTTTTCGAGCCAGTCCATGTTGTCGGAAACAGCGAAGGGAACATGCTCCTCGCTCAGCAGACGAAACAGCCCGCGATAAGATTCCTCCCCGCTCGCTCCGCCGGAGGGCCCGGCGCCGAGCAGGAGCACCCGCGCCAGGCTGTTCTGCCCGACGTAATATTGCTCGTTTGCGGCGACCCACCGGAATATCGGCCTGACCGCTTCGAGCGCCTGCCGGTCCTGCAGATCCAGAGTGCCGTTCGTCTCAAAAGTGAGCGCGCCGCCGTGCGCGATATTTTGCCAGCTTCGGAGCGCGATCTCCTCGCGAGGGACGGTGGCGAACCTCCACCAGAAGTCAACGAACTGCATGTTGAGGTTGATGGCCATCTTCCCGGGCTGGCTGTTGCGCGCCCGGTCTACGTTGTCGCTGGCCGAGTATGGCCACAGCGGCAAAGGGCGCGCCACCGCCGTGTTTGACTCGGACATGATGCCATCTGTGTATTCCTGGATGTAATTGAAATAGCCCGCCTTCGGCCGCTTCGCATGGATCAGATCGCCGATAGCAGCGGCCACCTCACGAGATGAGGTGAACATGAACCGGCGGTAGTCGGCATCCGGTTTGTCCGGGAGTTCCTTGCCGTATTTCTCGCGATAAAGACGCTTACATACGTCGCAGTGGCAAAGCCCGACCTCGCGCCCGCTGTAATCGCGCGACTGGTTCCCGAACATGTTGAAAAACAGCCCATCGACGTCGTACTTGTCCAGGGCCTCGGTCAGAATCTTCATTGCCTGCGCGCGGTAATAGCCGCCGTTGATGCAGGTCGAGTACAGCCCGTTATAAATGACCGGTTCTCCGTTCGTCTGCCGGAAAAACCACTCCGGGTGCGCATCGAAGACCGCTTTTTGCGTCTTGCTGAAATCGAATCGGCCTACCACTCGGATGTTTTTCGCATGCGCTTCACGCAGGACATCGCCGAACATATCGTGGCCCGGAGGCAGATCCGGGCTCGGATAATGGAACGGAACCTGAGTCGGATAGTACGCCACGATTCCGCCCATGCCTTCCAGCAGAACGTTGGCGCGCATATCCGCCAGTTGACCGACCAGCCTCTTCACGTCCTGACCCGCGTCCGTCTGGCGAATGTTGGTCTGAACCCACCGGATCGGCTCGTTCATCCACCAGCCTTGCTGACCCAGAGTCGAACCTGCAATGAGGTACAGAAAAAGAGTCGATCGTGTCATTTTGGATCAGGTTCCCGGTTACTACCGCTCATGATCTCGCAGCGGAGGAGGATAGTTCCGGGAGGCGTCGTCGAGAATCAGCAGCCAATCGCTGCCAAATCCCTCCGACGGCGCCTTGAAATCGCGTGTGCCGGAATTCGGAAACTCACCTGCATCGGTGGTGTCCCCGCTGCGTGGGTTGAACCACCAGGCCTTCACACGCTGCCCCGAGATTCTTCCCATATTGACTGTGAACGGCCGTCCCTGCGCGTCATAGATGAAAGCGTAATCGTCACCCCGCGCGGCCGCTATGTGATCAGCGCCGGTGAGGTCATCTGTCACCAAAGCCTGATCGGGAACGCGAGGCGGAAGGGGACGAGACTCAACCAATTCGCGCACAAAACGCATTTCCTCCGCTCCCGGACGATGGACTGCTTCAAACCAGTACATCAACGGGCCATTCACTGGCTGGCGACCAGGCGCATACATCTGCCAGACCGCGTGGTTCCCATAGGTATACCCGCAGGCGCCGGAGAGCAGGTCCCAGTAAGCGCGCTGTCGTACGTGCGCATCAAAGCTGTAACCGTTCGTCTTTGATCGAAAAGCAAGCGGGTGGTCCTCATACAGCGGCTCGGCATCAATCACGGGCTTTGGCGGCGCCAGCGCGTAATCGGCGGCAATCTTCTTCCATGGTTGAACCGTTTCGGCTAAGCCATGACCGGTCTGCTGCATATTGACGTCCAGCCAAACGTCGTTATGAAACCAGGCAGAAGAAGTGCCGCCGCCTCTGGGATGGAAGCTCATCAGCACAGCGTCATAGTCTTCGCGCCCCGAAACGCCGATGGCGATGCCTTTCGCCATACTGCGCCAAACATCTTCCACTCCGTCGGCCGGCCGGTCGCCCCCGAGTATCCAGATCACTCCCTTCCTGCCAAATCGCTTGCCCAGGAACTCTCCGTAGGTGAACGCATTCGCAGTGGTGAACACAGTGTCTTCCGGCGCGCGCGGATCCTTAACTACCCAGCGACCCCAGGCCGGTAAGAGCCCGACGTACAACCCCTGACGATTGGCCTCGTCGATGAGATATTCGACGTGATCCCAATAGTCATACTCGGCCGCAACTGCAGGGCGGGAGCCGGGTGTTACTGCGGCCCGGGCAGGATCGCGGTCGATGAGAGGGAGCTTGCCATAGGCGTTCGGAACACTGAGTCCATCCAGTTCCGACAGAGCGACGGCTTGTACGACGGTAAAGCCCTGCTGCGCCCGGATGCGCAGATAATCCGCGCCTTCCTTTCGGTTCAGCCGGTGAAACAGCTCCCAGGCCGTATCAGCAAGGTAGAAAAACGGCTGTCCGTTCTCCTGCGCGATGAATCGATGATTGGCGCTGACCCGTAAGCGCGGAAGGGGCCGGACACGTTCTCGTTGGGCAACGGCAATGGAAAGCGCGAACAGTCCGACAAACAAGCAGCGAGAAGTAAGCATCCGATCATTCAACAGCAGCCGCAGACATCTCCATGAACACATTAATCTCAGGGGCGGTGTCGCCGCCTCCATTGGTGAGTTGCATCATGAAGACGCCAACCAGGTCTTTCTCCGGATCGACCCACTCATAGGTGCGAAATGCGCCGCCCTTGACGAAACTTCCGATCGAGTTATATCGAAACATGCCCTCGGCGTTCCGAACGACCTCATAGCCGTAACCATGGCCGACACCCGGCGCCCAACCCGCTTTGAGATCCCCGGTGTGATTGGCCGTCATCAGTTTCACCGCCGCCGCTGAAAGGACGCGCCGTCCGTCCAGAACGCCCTGGTTGCGCATCATCATATTGAAACGAAATACATCTTCGGCGGTGCTCACAAGCCCGCCGGCTGGCCGGGGAATTCCCCGCCCCTGCGATGCCGATAACTGATTTTTCGAACGTACCAGTCTGCCGTTGTCCAAAGTGTAGAGGGTTGCGAGGCGGCTCAACTTGTCTTCCGGCAAGAAAAAGGAAGTGTCATTCATCTGCAACGGATCGAAGATGTGTTGTTTCAGGAAGGCATCGTAGGGTTGCTTCGATACGACTTCGATGATCCGGCCCAAAATGTCGTACCCGGTATTGCTGTAGTTCCAGCGTGTGCCCGGTTGAAACAGCAACTGCGACTTTGCGCCGAGCGCAGCCACTTCCGCCAATGTTGTCGGTTCGGGGCCTCCACTACTCGATGAAGCGCTCTCGAGGCCGGAGGTATGCGTCATCAGATCTTCAATATTGATGGGGCGGACGGCGGAAATGCCATCGCAGCCGTACGCGCTTCGTCCCTCGCAATTCCTCACTCTGATCCCGTTGTATTCGGGCAGGTACTTCTCGACCGGATCAATCACAGAAAGCCGCCCTTCATCCACGAGCGCCATGACCCCCGCACAGGTGATGGGCTTGGTGAGCGAAGCGATCCGAAACAGGGAATTCTTTCGCATCGGCGTTTTGCTGTCGACATTCTGATAACCGACGGCTTCAAAGCTGGCGACCTTGCCGCGGCGACCCACGATGGTCACCATCCCGGCCGCCTGCCCCGAATCCACAAACTCCTGCATGCGGGTCCGAGTCGCAGACAATCGCTGCGCGTCCATCGCTGCAGATGTGGGCTCCACCTTGTTCGTGTCAAGTCGATCGGCGGCAAAGAACGCCAGAGAATATGCGATCAGACAGAGAGCAGGACGACTCATGATTGCCGACATCTGGGCAGTCTATCAACGCCGAGTCAGGTATCCGGGGAGAGACCGGCATCGGCGCGGTTTGGCGATCCTGGCAACCGGAGTGCAATAACGCACGCGTTGGAGCTAAAGAGATGCGTTTGCGTTTTCCCAAGTCCTGCCTGATTAAGGAACTTATCATCCCCGGCTTGATTCTTCCGTTCAGCTGTTTTTCGCAAACCCCGCAAAGCCATGATTCGCGCACGCCGATTTACCACGTAACCGTGATAGACCGCACAATCAACGCTGTCAATTACCAATATCGGAACGGTCCTACACAGATCGATTTCAAGGGTACCGTGCTGCTACCTCAGGCGAAGGGCGAAGCCATCGTTGAATCGAAAACGGGAAGGACAGATATAGACGCAAAGTTCCAGCATCTTGAAACGCCGGCCCGCTTTGGTCCTGAATACCTCACCTACGTGTTATGGGCAATCACTCCTGAGGGCCGGGCGAAGAACCTCGGTGAAGTCATGGCCAATGGTTCGGATAAGGCTCATCTGCGGGTAACGACTGAACTTCAGGCGTTCGGACTTATTGTCACTGCTGAACCCTACTCATCCGTAAGGTCCCCCAGCGATGTAGTGGTAGCGGAGAATGTCGTCCGGCCTGACACCATCGGCGCCACCGAGCCAATACGCGCTACTGCCGAGCTATTGCCGCGGGGCACCTATACCTACAACATTACCGACCCCGCCGCGTTTAACAACGGTCCTTCGGTTTCCATGGCTAAGTATGAGCAGATCGTAGAGATCTATCAGGCGCAGAACGCTGTACAGATCGCTCGGGCTCAAGGCGCTGACCGTTATGCCGCGGAGCTGCTTGCCAAGGCCACGCAGGAACTGAATAACGCCCGACGACTGGAATCGATCCATGCGGGCCGAAGCCAGGTGGTAACCGCGGCCCGCAAAGCGGCCGAGACCGCCGAAGATGCGCGAGCCCTGACCATGGAGCGCGCTCGCGAAGCCGAACTTGCGAAGGTTCAGGATGAGGCCGCGCAGGAGCGGAAGTTGCGTGAAGCGGCTGAGGCGACTGCGCAGGCGGATCGCACTGCTCTTGAGGCCGAGCGGACGCAACGCACCGAAGCGACTCCCGAAAGCGCTTCGCCGTCCACGGAACCGCCTCCACCACCTCCCTCCCCTCAGGCTTACGCCGCGCCTCAGAGTTACGCCGCTCCGCCGGTCAGTCCGGGCGGTGTTCGAACGGAGAGGAATCAGCGTCGAACGGCCACACGCGCCGCCGTCCTCCAGCAGTTGAGAGGAACGCTCGGCGGATCGGCCGAAATCCTCGACGCGCCTCGCGGCGTAGTTGTTATCGTCCGCGACAGCGATTTCCGCGGCGCAGTGCTGAAAGAGCCGATCGCTTCCCTGGTCGCGCGCATTCCCTCTGTCGTAATGGCGACGCCGGGACTTGCCATCGAAGTAGACGGATTCACGGATTTATCAGGGAGCGAGCGCGAAGCTACCGCGGAACAACGAGCGCCGCAGGTTCGCGAGGTGTTGACGCGCGGTGGCCTTGCCCGCAATGCCATCGTTGCGCGTGGAATGGGGAGCGGCCATCCCCTTGGATCGAACGCCACGGCCTCAGGCCGCGAGCAGAACAAGCGCGTGGAAATCGTGATTTCCGGCGATGCGATCGGTAATCTCCCGCTGTGGGATAAGGTCTACGACTTGAGTCTGCGCAATTAGAACAAGGCTACAGCCCAAGTCCGGCGCGCCACCGTCCAAGCCCTTTATCAATCAACTCAGCCGGCGAGCGCTCTTTTCTTGTCAGGATCGGCCGGGCGGGTTTTCGCCAGCGGCGATACATTAAGGATCGTGCGCCGCCTGATTTTCTTCCTCGCCTCCTCTGCGCTCGCACAGACACCCGAAGCGCAGCGTCTGTTCGAAACCAACTGCTCCACCTGCCACGGCGCGGACGCCAAGGGCGCCCGCGGGCCCGATCTGACTTCCGGCGAGTTTCGGCACGGCTCTTCCGCCGATGAAATCGCAAGGAACATCCACGACGGCATTCCCGGCACTGGCATGCCCGCCTTTCCGCTGGAAGGCGACCAACCGCACCAGATCGCCGACTGGCTGCTGGCGCTCGCGCGAGGCGAAGACGGCCGCGTGAATGGCGACGCTTCCCGCGGGCGCACGCTCTTTTTCGGCGCCGCCGGATGCGCAGAGTGTCACTCGATCAAGGGCGCGGGAAAGGGATTCGCGCCGGACCTTTCGAGAATCGGCGAAGTGCGATCGGTAAGCGACCTGTCACGGCAGATCGCGAGCCCTGGCGAAAATCCGCGCGCAGCCAACAGAGGAGTCGATGTCACCACGTCGCGAGGCGAACATATTCGCGGCCTTATAGTTTCCGAGAATACCTTCTCGGTTTTCATCCGCGACAAAAGCGAAAAGGTGCATTTACTAGCCAAAACGGATATCCGGCAGCGCGAAAATCTAAGATCTCTGATGCCGAAGACCGATCTTTCACCAAGTCAGGTCGACGACCTTGTAGCGTTCCTGAAGCATCCTGAGGTTCCTGCGCAGGACCTCTCGGTCTGGAACCCGGCGCCGGATTTCAATATCACCTGGGAGCGCCTTAAAAACGCCGCCGCTGAACCGCAGAACTGGCTGCATTATTGGGGGGATCTCACCGGAACACATTACTCGAATCTCGCGTCGATTACTCCTGCGAACGTTGGGAAACTCTCCGCGCAATGGACCTTTCAGTTCGGCGGGTCGAATGTCGAAGTCACTCCGCTCGTGGTGAACGGCATGATGTTCGTCACCGGTCCGCACGATAACGCCGCCGCCCTGGACGCCCGCACCGGCGCGACCATCTGGCGATACACGCGGCCGCTTCCTGCGTTTCACGCCAACTGTACAGTTTCAACAAACCGCGGCTTCGCCGTCCTTGGCGATCGCCTGTATCTCGGCACGCTGGATGCGCATCTGGTGGCGCTCGAAGCGAAATCGGGCCGTGTGATTTTCGACATCGCCGTCGACGAATACCAGAAAGGCTTCTCCATAACGCACGCGCCTCTTGTAGTGGGAGACAAGATCATCGTCGGAGTGACGGCAGGCGAGTGCGCGCTTTACGGTTTTCTCGATGCATACGATGCGAAGACTGGCAGACGTCTCTGGCGCGTACAGGCGATTGCTCAGCCAGGCGACCCTGGGCGCGCAACCTGGGCCGGCGATTCCGCGCAGTTCGGCGGCGGTCCCACGTGGATGACTGGAACGTATGATCCTGAAACCGACACGATTTTCTGGGGTACGGGAAACCCTTCGCCGGACTACAACGGCACGGTGCGGAAGGGCGACAATCTCTACACCGACTGCATGCTGGCCCTCGACCCGGCGACCGGCCGGCGTAAATGGTATTTCCAGTTCACGCCCCACGACACACATGACTGGGACTCGAGTGAGACTCCGGTCCTGATCGATGCGGAGTTTCGGGGCAGGATACGCAAGCTTCTGCTGCACGCCGACCGCAACGCATTCTTCTATCTGCTTGACCGCGAGACCGGCGAATTCCTGCTGGGCAAGCCCTTCACGCGACAGACATGGGCGAAGGGCCTCGATGACAAAGGAAGGCCCATTGTTATCCCGAACACGGATCCGACTCCTGAGGGCAACTACGTATGTCCGGATGCCACCGGCGGCACGAACTGGGCGTCGCCTTCGTATGATCCCCGCACCGGGCTCTTATATATCGCGGCGCGCGATTCCTGCGCGATTTATAAGACGGTGACCAAGCCGCCCGTTCCCGGTCTGCCTTACACAGGCACCGGCGATCAGGCCGATGAGTCAATCGGCGGCAAAGGCGTCATCACCGCAATCGATCCCTTTACCGGCGATGTGCGCTGGAAATATACGCTCAACGGCGGGTCGGCGTCCGCTGGTGTGCTGGGGACTGCCGGCGGCGTACTCTTCGCGGCTTCGCGCGAAGGCTATCTGCTGGCGCTTGATTCAAGCACCGGCAATCTTCTTTGGAAGTATCAGACTGGTTCGGAGATCCGCGCGTCTCCCATAGCCTACGCGCTCGACGGACGCCAGTACGTGGCGATCGCCAATGATTCCGCGCTTACCGTTTTCGCGCTGCCCGCGAAGTGAGGCACCGGCATTGGGGCCCGCGTCGCATTCCAGCCGCTCACACATGTTAACGACAAATACAAACACATGGGCTTAGGATGCGCATCGATTAGGTGTTAGACTAACAACTAATTTTTTGCAGGAGCTTTCACGATGCTCGTCCCGGCCACGGAAACATCGTCGATAGATCCGACGCTGGCTGCAGTCAGTCTGCGCGAGCTGACCAGATCCTTTAGGGCGGAGTCCGGCACTTATACAGCCGTAAAAGACATTAACTTTGAAGCAAAGGCCGGCAGCTTCCTGTCGCTGGTAGGTCCGAGCGGCTGCGGCAAATCGACGATTCTGAATATGATCGCCGGGCTGCTTCCCCCTACTACGGGTATCGTAGAAGTCTTCGGGGCCCCGCTTCGCGGCCTGAACAAACGTGCTTCCTATATGTTCCAGCAGGATTCACTTCTGCCATGGAAGACCGTAGAGGAAAACATTGGTCTCGGCTTGCAATTCCGGCGGAAACAGCGGCGTGAAGCAATCGAGCTCGCCGGAGCATGGGTGCGCCGTGTAGGACTGGAAGGCTTCGAGAAGAGCTATCCCTATCAGCTCAGTGGAGGCATGCGAAAGCGTGTCTCGATGGCCCAGAGTTGGATCGTGGATCCCGACATCATTCTGATGGATGAACCGTTCGCGGCGCTTGACGTACACACCCGCCAAAGAATGGAAGGGCAGATTCTTGATTTGTGGGCTGGATCGGGCAAGACAGTCCTGTTCATTACGCACGATCTCGAAGAAGCCATCGGGCTTTCCGATCAGGTGATCGTGCTCTCGGCCGGCCCGGGAAGCCGTATCGTTGCCAGTCACAAGATCGATCTTCCTCGGCCCCGAAACTTAATCGATATCAAGACCGATCCGCGATTTGCCGAGTTGTACCGCATCATCTGGTCGGATCTGCGGCACGAAGTTCTGAAGAGTTATGAGCGCAGCCACGCATAAACGAAAGGTTCCGATCGTTGTATGGCAGGCGCTACTGGGCGCCGTTTTTGTTGCCCTGTGGCAGTTTCTGGTTGATTCCGGCTCAATGGATAAATTCTTTTTCAGCCGGCCTACCGACATCCTGCAACGAATCTGGCAATGGGTAACTTCCGGAACGGTGTGGATGCATCTGTCGGTCACGCTGACCGAGGCGGCCCTCTCGTTTGCCATCGGCGTCGCTTTCGGGGTGGGATTAGGTTTCCTGTTGGCGCGAGTGGAATGGTTGGCTGCGCTGCTCGATCCCTATATTCGGATTGCGAATGCGCTTCCCCGGGTTGTGCTGGCTCCGATTTTTCTGCTCTGGTTCGGGCTGGGCATCTGGTCCAAGGTGGCGCTCGGAGTGACGGTCGTGTTCTTCATCGTCTTCTTCAATACCTACCAGGGCGTGCGGGACGTCGATCGCGTGCTGCTGAACAACGCTCGCATGCTGGGGGCAAATGAACGGCAGTTGATGCGACATGTCCTCATTCCCAGCGCGCTGACCTGGATCTTTTCGAGCCTGCATATCAGTATCGGCTTCGCGATCATCGCCGTGGTTGTCGGTGAGTATCTCGGGGCCTCCCGAGGAGTCGGATACGTGATCTCCCAGGCGGAGGGCGTATTCGACACGACGGGCGTGTTTGCGGGCATGGCCGTGCTGGCGACGGTCGTTCTCGTAGTGGGAGCGATGGTGAACCGGCTGGAACGGTGGCTGCTGCGATGGAAGCCTGAGCGCGAACCCGCGGGTCAGACGATCGCATGACGTCCGATCGGCGGCGCTTCCGCCCTGCACCCAAGCCTATGCCTATGACTTCGTCGTCAACCCATGGGGAGAGGCGTATGGTCGCGACTAAGAAGGCATCAGATAAAGACTCGCCTGTGCGCTGGAGTGTGCTTGTTCTCCTGATCGCATCTTTCGCGTGTGTGTTGAATAGCTGCGGGGTCGCTCGGAACAAATCGGCAAAGATTCCTGTACGCCTCGCGATGAGTTCGCAGATCTACACGCAGATGCCTGCGATCCTTGCCCAATCTCTCGGATATTACGACGAAGAAGGCCTGGCCGTACACATCGAAAATATGCAGAGCAATACCAGAGCGGTCCATGCCCTGATCGGAGGAAGCGCGGATGTCTCGACCGGTAGTTTCACCCAGGTCCTCAGCCTCGCTGCTGAAGGTCGCGACGTCAAAGCATTCATGACGACGGTGGTGGAATCGAACGGGGTTTTGGTGGCCAGCCCCGGCTGGGCAAAGGAGATCAGGACGATTCGAGACCTTCGCGGGGCTCCGGTCGGCGTAGGCGGTCTGGGAGGGCCATCCAACATGGCTCTGAACTGGATCCTTTCCCAGAGCGGCGTTCCGCCATCAGACGTGACTCTCGTCAACATTGGAACACTGGCCACAGCCGTTGCAGCCGTGGAACGACGGAAGGTAGCCGCCGCTATTTTGAACGATGTCGAGTATGTGATGCTCCGCAAACGGGGTCTCGATCCAGTCCTGCTGGCCGATGTGCGGGGTCGCGAAAATACGAAACATTGGTTTGGGGTGGAGGACTACCCCATATCTGTCCTGATCGCCACGGGGCAGTGGCTGCGAACGAACCCGGACACCGCTCGACGGCTTGCGCGAGCAATGAAGCGCAGCCTGCAATGGATGCATAGCCAGTCGCCCGCATCCGTCGTAGACAATTTTCCGCCGCAGTATCGCGGCGACCGGGAGGTCGATATTGAGGTCACCTCGGCATTGCTGCCGATGTACTCCGATACCGGCAGAATGTCGCGCGACGGCGCCGAAGCGATCAGGCGAGTTACCTCCGTTTCGGCGCCAGCGCTGCGAAGTAGCAGCTTCGACCTGACAAAGACCTACACAAACGAGTTTGTGGGCGAAAACTGACCGATGAAACTAAGCCGACGCGCAGTGCTCACGTTGCCGGCAGCGTTCCCCGGATGCAGAGCATCGCGTGAACGTACCGTCCGGCTGGCCTCGGGTAGTAGCTTTGACACGATTAATCAGCTTCCGATAATCGTGGCGCGTGAGTTGGGATATTTTCGCGACCAAGGCATATCCGTAAACATTGACGTGATGACCAGCAGTCCGCTGGCAATGCAGGCGCTGCTGGGGGGCAGCGTGGATGTGATTACCGCTCCTTTTGAACTGCTTCTGCCACTGAGAGCCGAAAACCGAAAGGTCCGTTCGTTTCTTCTTATGGAAACAGTACCCCTTGAAGTTTTTGTAGTCTCGCCTGCGCATAACGGCCGGATTCGGCGACTTTTGGATCTGAAGGGCGCTGTCATCGGAGTTAGTTCGCCGGGATCGCCCATGCACATGGAAGTCAATTACATGTTGAAACACGCCGGTGTGGAAGCAAGAGAGTTCAGCATCGTAGGCCTCGGTTCCAACAGCTCGCGCGTTGCTGCGCTTGAAGCGGGCAAGGTAGATGCGGCCGTTCTCCCTGATCCAGGCGCAACACTGTTGCAGCAGCGCCATCCCGATCTGGTCGTGCTCGCGGATACCCGCACGAGGGAGGGAATGCGGGAGGCGTTCGGATTCGAGGCTTATCCAGGAGGCGTTTTGGTTGCGAGCGAGAAATGGCTGGGCCAAAACCGCGACGCGGCTCGTGCAACTGCAGCCGCTGTGCTGAAGGCAATGCGTTGGATTGCCGATACGCCTCCCGCGCAGGTCACCATGAGGATTCCACGTCAGTACCGGATGGCAGACGACAACATGTATTCCGAATGCATCGAGAGGTTTGTTCCATCGCTGTCTCCGAAGGGCATCATGCCACCAGAACTACCCCGGCGCGTCATGGACGTGCTGGCGGCTTTCGACCAGAAGGTAGCGGCCGCAAACATCAATCTGGAAGAAGCCTATACCAATGAGTATCTGCCGCCGTCATGAGTCGCATTCGAGTTGTATCGGTATTCCTCACATTCACGCTGCTGACGGGCTGCGGCAGCGATCACCAGTCAGCTAAAAAGCCGGCGGTTCGTCTCGCGGTCACCCGAGGAGGGCTCTTGTATATCCCTGTTTACCTGGCGCGGTCGCTCGGATACTACGACCAGGAAGGTCTCGACGTTTCCCTCCAGGAAATGGCGGGAACCCCTAAATCCATGCAGTCGCTGCTCGGCGGCAGCAGCGACGTGGGGTCAGGCGGGTTTATGTCTGTCGTTATGATGAACGCCGAACGCAGGTCCGTTCAAGCCTTCTTTGTTCTCTTCCGGTATTCCGCATTCATTGGGCTCGTCTCGCCAAATACGCAAAAATCCATAACTCGAATCGAAGACCTCGATGGGACTACGGTAGGAGTTTCATCTCCGGGATCCGACGGGCAAATGCTGCTCAACTTCATCTGCCTCAGCCGCGGCGTCAATCCGGCGCATGTGAAGGTAGTCGGCGTCGGAGCTGGCATGTCGGCCGCAATGGCACTCGAACACGGAACGGTGGATGCGGGGCTTGACTCGGGCATGAACGTGTCGCTGATAAGAAAGCGTCATCCAAATACGGCGATTCTATTTGACCTTCGCTCACGTGCGGGGCTTCAGAAATATCTCGGCGTTGAAGACCTTGCGCAGAGTGTTTTATATGCCAAGGCCGACTGGATCCGGGACCATCCTGATACTGTACGCAGGATAGTTCGTGCAACATTCAAAGCTTCTGAGTGGGCGCGAAGTCACTCGCCGGCCGAAGTCCGCGATCGTCTGCCATCTTCCCTGCTCAGCGGTGATTCGGAAGTCGACCTCGATGCGATCGGATCGATGATACCGTTGCTGTCGCCAGACGGAATGTTCAGCCCCGAGCAACTCGAGGCAGCACGGAAAATTCTCGCAGTTACCAACGAATCGATACGAACCGGACAGGCCGCCGACCTTTCGCAGTCTTATACGAACCAATTTATTAGTCGCACGGTAGGAGAGGCTCCGCGGCAATGAGGCCGGGTGCATGACATGAGCCATCGAAGCGCATCTCTGTTTGCTGTACTTGTTCTCCTGGCCGGCTGCGGCCGCCAGCATGGATCCGCAGAGAAACCGACCGTACGCCTGGTGACCACCCGAGGATCGCTCCTGAATATGGCGGTCTATATCGCGAAAGCGCTCGGCTATTACGAGCAGGAAGGCGTTTCTGTTTCAATTGACGAGGTCGCAAGCGCAGCCAAAACGATGCAGTCTGTGGTTGGCGGGAGCAGCGACATTGCGACAGGTGGGTTCATATCGGTTCTGACGATGAACGCGGAACACAGGCCCATCGAGGCGTTCTTTGTGCTGGTTCGATATCCGGCAATACTCGGTATAGTATCGCCTCGCGCACACCGGCAAATCAGGCGCATAGGAGATCTGGAAGGAGCGACTGTTGGCGTGTCGGGCCCCGGGTCCGACGAGCATATGATGGTCAACTTTGTCTGTGCCCGACATGGTGCAAATCCTAAAAAGGTGATTGCTGTCGCCGTGGGCACTGGCATGTCAAAAGCAACGGCTTTCGACCAGGGAACGATCGATGTCGTCGCAGCAACCGGAACCGCTTTGTCGCTTATCCAGAAGCGCTATCCGGGTGTATTGGGCTTGTTCGATCTTCGCTCGCGCGAGGGAATTCGAAAATACCTCGGTTTCGATGACCTGGCGTATTCAGTCCTCTATGCGAAGGCGGACTGGATTCGTGAACATCGCCAGCCCGTCAGTGGAATAGTGCGCGCGACGAACCAGGCGTCAGATTGGGCTCGTACTCATTCGGCGGCCGAAATCCGTGGACTTCTACCCGCTTCGATACGAACGGCTGACGCTGCGGTCGATATGGATGGGATCGCATCCACAGTTCCAATGTTATCCCCGGATGGCAGATTCAGGCCCGAGCACCTCGATGCGGCGCGGGAAATTCTTACCGTGTCCAACCCGGCCCTGAGCACGCGAACGGCAGATCTTACTCACTCCTATACAAACGAGTTTTTCAAGTCGGAGGTCCGATGAGTTTCTCGTATCGTCTACTGCTGCTGAGTTCGACCGTCTGCTTCTTCGCGTGTGGAACCCACGTGTCATCGAAGCAATCCCCCTTAAAAGATGTCCGGTTGGCGGTACTTCGCGGATCGCTTTTCTACCTCCCGGTTTTTGTCGCCGGTCCGTCCGGTTGCTTTGACAGACAAAACCTAACCGTGAGAATCGAGGAGACCGAAGGCTCGACGAAGGCGATCACGGCGCTCCTTGCCGGAACCGTGGACGTCGCTGCCGCCGGTTACCTGCAAGTCCTCGACTTGGTGGCCCAAGGTCGCCGGTTGCGGGCCATGTTCTTGATTCAACAATTTCCGGGCCAGGTCCTGGTCGTCTCGCCGCGAGCATCCAAACCAATCCGCAGCATCGGAGACTTGAAGGGCGCGAATGTCGGAGTCTCATCTCCAGGAACGGACCCCCAGCGGATACTGGATTACGTCCTACGCCAGCATGGCATGAAGCCGGGAGACGTCAGCGTGATTGGTGTAGGCTCATGGGTAACACAGGTTCCTGCGCTGGAACACGGCAAGGTGGACGCCATGTTCGCAGCCGGCATCACGATTCCGTTTTTGCAGAGCCGCCATCCCGATCTCCGGATACTCCTCGACCTCAGAACGCCGGAGCTCACAAAGGCCGCGTTGGGCGTTGAGAAAATGGCTGAAACGGTTCTACTGACTCAGCAAAGTTGGCTACGGTCCAATCCGGATACCGCGCGACGCCTTGCCGGATCCCTCCAATGCTCCCTGGCCTGGATTCAAGACCATACCGCGGAAGAGATCCGCGAGCGGCTTCCCGATTCGGCCCGCTCACCGGATGCCGTCTCCGACCTCGAAGCGATCGCAACGGAGAAACAGATGCTTTCGCGCGACGGCCGCATGACCCCGGAATTGCACGAAGCGGCAGTGCGAATCGCGGGAGTACCCAACCAGGCGGATCTGGCCCACGCATATACCAACGACTTTCTCGATCAACGGTAACGTTGGCAGGGTTTGGAGAAGAACGCGATGCCCACATGGAATCCCGAACAGTACTTGCGCTTTTCAGAGGAGCGAACGCGTCCTAGCCGCGAACTGGCGGCCAGCATTCCCAAAGAGCGGGCGAGTTCCATCATTGATTTGGGCTGTGGTCCCGGAAACAGTACAGCGACGCATATCCGCAACACGAGGGATTTCCGGCGATATCTCCAAATGGGCATCGACTGACGCCGGGCATTACGACATAGTTTTCTCAAGCGCCGCTCTGCAGTGGATCACCGATCATCAGGCTCTGTTTCCGAATATCATGCGGCGAGTTGCTACTGACGGCGTGTTAGCCGCGCAGGTCCCCTACAACGCGGAGGAACCGTTTCATCGGATTCTCTGTGACCTTGAAGCATCGAGCTTTTGGCATCGGCGATTGCCGGCGCGCGGTGTGCGCGCCAGACTTGGTAATGACGCAGGGGTTTACTACGACATACTGGCGCCCATCTCCGGAAAAACAAACATCTGGGAGACGAGATATGTCCTTGCGCTGCCCGGTATCGAATCCATTGTTGACTGGCTAAAGGGGACCGCCTTACGACCATTTCTTGATGCACTTGGCGAAGCGGATCGCGACAGTTTTGTCGGAGACTATACCGATGCCCTTCGCTCGGAATATAAGCCGCGGGCAAACGGGAGCGTGCTTTTTTCGTTTCGTCGATTGTTCATGATCGCAACGCGGTAGCACAGCGGGAAATTAGGTCCTACTTCGATTGGATGAACTCATTTGTGTACGTCTTGGACAGGTCGATCTGAGTTCGCGCGCGCGGGTCCGAAACGCCAATAAACCGCTGGACGTTTGCTGGGCCCTCAGGCGCCATAAGACCATCCGGCGAAAATGCCGGCCGAATATCGCGAACAGCCGCGAGGCACAAAAGCGAGTCCTCGCCTTTGTATTCCTGAGGGATCGAACGGGTGATGTCCTCGGGGGAATGTGCCTGAATCCAATCGAGGCTGCGGCGGGTTGCGCGGCCAAGCCTGCGCGCCGCCTCTCCGTGGGAGCGAGCCCATTCAGCGTTGACCATCAAGCTACTCCAGGGAAGGACGCTCGTTCCAAGCGTCGCTTCGGCGCCTCTTTGCGTGCGGCAATCAGCCAGAACCGCCGGCGAAGATTCTTTAGAGAGCAGCGCCAGCGCTAATGTGGTCGCCACGGCTGCGGCGACTTTGCCGTGCCGAACTGCGGCGGCCATCGAGAAGCCTCCGCCAACCCCTACCGGAGCGATATCAGATGGGGACAGCCCGTTCCTCGCCAGCAAGGAGTTCAGAAAACGATGTCCCGAAGTCCCAGGCGAAGAGACGCCGACCAAGTGACCTTTTAGATCCCCGATCGTATGTATGGAAGAAGCAAATTGCGGCGCCACCACGAGGGAGAGAGGCGGCCAACGCTCAAGCACGGCGATCGATTCGATGAACCTGCCCTCGATGCTCATTTGAATCGCAGCGTCATAGCCGCCGGTGATCACGTCCGCGCTCCCACCGAGCAGAGCTTCGACTGCCTTGGACGTGCTTGCGACGTCTTGCAGGCTCACGTTCAGGCCCTCATCGCGGAAAAATCCCAGTGCCGCCGCCAGATAGACCGGAATGAAATCAAAAGCGGCCCGCGATCCAAGGGCGATCCGAACGACAGGGTGGAGCTGCTGCCGCGCCGTCCGACAGGCCGCAACAAGAGCCGCTGGTAGTGCAAAGGCGCGCCGGGTCATGTCCGCTCAGTATAAGGCTTGGAGCGCCTGGCGTGTTACCTGCGCCCACATGATTGTCCCTGGCGGCTAGCATCGCCGACAGACCAGTCTAACGACTAGCGGAACCGCGTGGCATGTAGTGTAGGCGCCCGCCGCTTAGTCAATACGCGTTCCGGTCGATTGCTCCCGTTAGGGCTGGTGATAGCTTGACCCAGTTTCGGCGGTCGGCTATCGTCGGTTATCTCCCGTCCTGCCGTGAAACATCTGCTACTCGCATTCATCTCGAGCTCGCGATAACCCATGCGGGCACATCCAGGTAAAGTCGCTCGTGCGAAGTCCAGGCCATTCTGCGCGTAGATCCCGAAACCCGCGCGGTCGCCGAAACGCACGGAGTCCTGCCAGGCTAATGCGTTTTATGGGCTTCCATTCGTTTGACAGCGGCATTTCCATCACATATAATCCGCCCCAATCGGGTTGGGGTCGCATAGCGCTCTCCCGCGTGAGCGCCGAATTCCGCAGCCCGAAGGAGAAATCAGATGCTCAGGCTCCTTCTCTGCGCTGCCGTATTGGCCGCTTTTGTCGGGCTTGCCGAAGCTCAGGACCTAAGAACGGCTACCCTTGTTGGAACCATAACCGATCCCAGCGGAGCCGCGGTCGCGAACGCCGCTGTGACCGTAACGAATGTCGACACAGCGGTTGTCAACAACAGCCGAGCAAATGAGACCGGATCTTACTACGTTCCCTTCCTGAACACAGGAAACTACCGGCTGACCGTTGAAGCCCCCGGGTTCCGGAAATTCGAGCAGACGGGTCTGATCCTCAATGCGGGCGAAACACCGCGCGTTGACGTGAAACTTGAGGTTGGCTCTGTGACCGAGGAGGTCAAAGTCACGGCCGAAGCCACGTTGTTGCAGACCGATTCCGCCGTCGTGGGCTCGATTACGAATGCGAAGGAGATCCACGATACGCCAATTCCCCAGTCCAAGCCCCAGCACTTCATGTACTACCAGGAGGGCGCACAGGCAAACAACGATGGCTCCTATCACATACTCGGGCTTCCCGAGACGCAATTGAGCTATACGCTGGACGGCGTCACCGCGAAGCAGGCGCTCGGTAAAGCGCTCGGCGACACGAACACGCTGATTACGCCGCCCGTGGATACGCTGCAGGAGGCGCAGGTTTTTACCACAGGTATTCCGGCGGAAATCGGTCATTCCGGCGGCGGCGCATACAGCCTCACGACGAAGAGCGGAACGAACGAACTGCATTTCTCGGCGGAGGAGCGCTACATCAATAAGGCCTGGCTGCACCGTCAGGTGTTCAACCAGGGCGCAACGAATACGCCGTTCGAATACCACAATTTCAACGCCACGCTCAGTGGCCCGATCGTGATTCCCAAGCTGTACAACGGCAGAAACCGAACGTTTTTCCTGCTCGGCTATCGCCTGGATTACGACCACGAAACGAACTATGCGACGGTCAATGTGCCGACTCAGCAGGAGCTCAACGGCGACTTCTCGTTCAACGGCATCGGTCAGCCGATTTACGATCCCGCCAGCATCAAGTGCACGGCCACGGCTGGCTGCGCGAACGGTACGGGCTATGTTTCCACTCCCTTCCCGGGGAATATGATTCCGACTAGCCGATTCGATCCGGTGGCGGTGAAATTCTTTTCGCTCAATCCGTATAACCTCCCCAACCTGACGCCCACGTTTACGACGACCGGCCCGACCAACGACTTCATCTCCGGTAATCACTACATCTCCGACCGGCAGGGCTATCTCGGCAAGATCGACCAATTGATCTCCTCGAACCACAAGATTTTCGTCCGCTACATCTGGAACAAGTACCGCGTGATCGGGAGCCGCAATAACATTCTTTTCAACTGGACCGCCATTGACAACACGCCTCTGGCCTTCGGGCTTCCGGAGCCGATCGATGAGCGCAATCTTGCATTCGGATACGTCGCTACGCTGAGCCCGACCTGGATTAACGAACTGCAAATCGGTTATCAGCGGCGCAACGACACTATTTATCCTGTGACGGCGAATCAGGGATGGGCGGCCATTCTCGGGATTCCCGGTGTGGGCCCGCAGACGTTCCCCGGCTTCGTGGCGCCCACGGGCAGCAGTTCGGTGGCCTGGACCGCTAATCCGGGCGGGGGATCGAGAACCATCAACGAAGACATCACCATCGCCGACAACATGACGAAAGTCCGAGGTCTGCATACATTCAAGTTCGGCTATCAGGGGATCCGACAACGCGAAAATGACATAGCCGCCACGCAGCCTTCCGGGGCCTTTACGTTCACGTCGAATCTGACTGGGGGCCTCAACGGAGGTTCCGTGTTGCCGAATACCGGGAATTCCTTCGCGACATTCGAACTCGGGGCCGTTTCTTCCGCGAACTTCACCAGTCTGTTGTCAAACTACCTGCCGCATTGGTATCTCAATCAGTTCTATGCGCAGGACGACTGGAGAATCCGCCGCGACCTGACGCTTTCGATCGGTCTGCGCTACAGCGTCGAGACGCCCGCTAATACGCAGTACGGACAGAAATCTCAGTTCAGCTTCACGGCCATCGATCCTCTGACCGGCAAGCCGGGCGCGATCGTCCATCCGACGGGCGGCCTCTACAACACGGACCTCAATAATTTCACGCCGAGAATCGGATTAGCCTGGAACTTCCGGCCTAAGTTCGTATTTCGCGGGTCCTTCGGAATGTTCACTCAGGATCTCGTGCAGACGCTGCCTCAGGACGAATACACCGCGCAGAGCGTTGTGCAGCAGCCGTCGGGGAACCCGTATCCGGCGTTCTACCTCTCGCAAGGCCCGGGACCGATCGTTTACAACACGCAGTCGAACGGCACAGCCCTCTTTGCGGGAACGAACTACAGCACTCGCAACGTCAGCTTCATCGATCCAAATCTGCGCAACCCGTACTCGATGAGCTGGTCCGGCGGATTCCAGTATGAATTTCGTCCGAACTATCTGGCTGAGCTCACATATCAGGGTTCCACCGGCGTGGGGCTCACGGGAACCGTGAACATCAATGTCCTACCGTGGTCCGTCTATCAGTCCACGGATATGACGCTCCTCAACGCAGTGTCCGCAAACTCGCAGGCGTATCTTCGCTTCCCGCAGTTCGGCACGATCACCGAAACCGGCAACTTTGGCCACAGCACGTATCATTCGATGATCGCCCGCATGCAGCGCCGGTACAACTCCGGACTGACAGCTAACTTCATGTTCACGTACAGCAAGAACCTTGCCGGGACCGCGGGCGCCGGCTATCAATATTACGACTGGGCTCTGACCAAGGCGCTGGCGGCCAGCGATCAGAAGTTCCTCTTCACGAACCAGGTGAATTATGATCTTCCTTTCGGTAAAGGACGCCGTTTCGCGAACAGCGGAGGATGGCTCGACCAGGTGATCGGCGGCTGGACCTTTCTGACGATTCAGAGTATTCGCAGCGGACTCCCGGTCACCTTTGCCAACGCGGGAAGCCCCTATAAATACCTGCCCGGCGAGGGCGGTCTGAATATCGTACCGGGGCAAAAAATCAATGTGGACAATTATTCGATCGGGCCCAACATGTGGCCGCAGGCCGCGCAGAATCCGTTCTACAACATCAACGCTTTCGCGTACCCGGCGGCCTTCACCGAAGGAAATGCCGGCAACGCGATTGCCCGCACGGGCTGGGTTTGGTGGCCGCAATACTCCATAACGAAAACGTGGACCTACAAAGAAAAGTACAAGCTGACGGTTCGCATGGATGCCGATAACCTGTTCCCGCAGACGCGCTGGCTGAATACGGCTAACAACACCGTGAACCTGACCAGTCCGCAGTTATTCGGCAAGTTCCCGGCCACCACGGGCTATTCGTTCAGCAATTTCTATGGTCAGAACGGCACGTTGCAGGGAGTGCTTCGGATCGCGTTCTGAGGAATCCACACTCTTCCGGTACGGAAGGCGTGCGATGATGCGCCCCTCCGACAGAACAAGAGAAGGATTCTACCTCTCTGGTGCGGGGCCGAGTGCCCGAACCACACGACAGCCTCGAAGTTGGGCATGGCGCGGTCAGCGCGACGGAAAGCGCGCGCACCGCAGTTGTGCCCTTGACGGGTCCCAAGTCTGAATCGCGGACATGACGCCGGCAGGAGTGCGGTCTGCCCGATCAGGCTATGAACGAATCGAACGCCGTATCTAGACCCTTGCGCGGTTTCTGACAGGTTTTGACCAGGCACTTGTACGAGTGGCGGACGATCCGCCCCGGGGCCGGGCGCTAAACCATTTCCGCGGTAAGGGCGTTAGACAACCCCTTTGCGAATTTCGATCTGTACCGACCTTCGGGCCCCACATCACTGAGAGAGCCAGTCGCCACAGTGAACGGGCTACAGCGTCCTCAGAAATGCGATCAGAGCCTGCCGGTCATCAGCTCTAAGTTTCAAACCGAATTCGTGGCCTTTAACAGGCCCGGGGCCAATGTGGAAGCCTTTCGGCACGTAATCATCTTTCAGCCGCGCCGGGTCGAACCACTCTTCCAGCGTTTCAGCCTGTCCACCGTGGCCGAAGGCATTGCGATACCAAACGCCGCGAAGCGATGGCACTTTATAAAACCCGGTGCCGCGACGCGTCTGTGTCGCGAGCGTGGGATCGGTTCCCACTGACACATTCAAAATGTCGGGGTTCTTGAGGAGATCGTCAGGGACCTGGAAGCCCGGCGCCGGAGTGAGCTTATTATTCGTATACAGCGGGGCGGTGTGACATCCGCCGCAGCCCTGCTGCTCAAAAATCTTCTCTCCGCGGCGGGCGCGATCGTCGGGGGGATTCGGATTCGCCGGTGGTTTCAGGGAGTAGATGTATAGCGCCATTGCATAGAGTTGCTCGTCGCTGTAGCGGGTCCCCTCATCCCCGCTGAACGTAGTTCGCTGCGGGCTCGGCTGAAAATCGCCGAAATGCGCCAGAGTATCCAGCCCCTGGTTGGCGATCGCGTAACGCATCAGGTCGCCAATGGACTGGTGATGCGCCAGACCCGTCGCGTCAAGATGCCTGAGATCGTGAACGCCAATCAGGGATGGAAGGTGAGGAGGATGAGTGGGGCTCGATCCCTGGCGTGCAACAACTCCGGGCTGACGGGCCGTCACTTGCGCAACTGCGAACTCCCTGGTGTACGATTCCAGGAACTGTTCCTTGCCGATGATCCATGGCGCGCCAAACAGCGCCCAGTCACGTTCCGCCCGGCGGCGCAGCGCGTCGGGCGAAGCATCGCGTAACGTTTTAAGCACGGACTCGAAGGGCGCATCCACGATTCCCTGCGCCCCTTCCAGAAAAGATCCGTCCGGCATTATCCGGGTGTGGCACGACGCGCACGAATTGCCGCCCACTTCCAGAACGCCCTTCTGGCGAATGTAGTATCGGGAAAGAGGCAGGAAGTAAGGCAACTCGCCATCTTTCCCGAGCTTCCCGGAGCTCAAATACAGCGCATCTGCTGGCGGGCCGCCGGCCGGGGCCGGCCTGAAAGCGGTATCTGATTCAAACACCAGCTTGCCGGCGTTGATCCAGTCTTCTTTGGTCCGCAACTTCGAGGGATCAAAGATGATCTCCTGTTCCTTCTGCTTGAGGGACTCAATGTATCCCGCAGGCTCCCGTCCAGGCGCGTACATCGGGTACGCACGGTAAATCGGCCGGACTTTCATTGCATAGTATTCGGCGGCGCTTATGTATCGGGGAGAGCGGTCCCGCTGCGCCAGAGGTATCTCAAAGCGAGCAACCTCCGCGTCGTCCCATGCCTTCGGAATATCGGGGCGAAAGGTCTGCGCCTGGCCCATTTGGGCGATTGCAGCACCCGCAATCGCAACAGCATAAGCAGGTATTCGCATTGCGTGTTCTCCAAACTCTCCTTGATGGGTTCCGTAGTCGACTACTGTAAGTCCGCCAAGGCATGATGTCTTGTGCTTCGTCTCATTTTTCAATTCCCCCGGCACGCGACTAGCGCACAGACACAAACGCGGCATTCTATTTGAGCGGCGCCTCCCAGGACGAGACTCCCTCTTCCCACTTGTTGTGGGTCAGCCTGATAAGCATTCCGTCCGCAATCCGATATGCATATATTTCGCCGTAGGACTGCGCTGAAAACACCACGGCCGATTCCACTTCCCGCCGCAGGGACGAGTCGCCGCCGTAAGTTGCGATAACGAAAGCCGCCCGCGATTCCGGCCGGTGCTCCAGCGCCTCGTGGTAGACCTCCTCGACGCGCCTCCACCGCTCCTTGTTGAATGCGATTTTTGGCATGGGGTTTGACCTCCGTTATTGCTTTAGCGATGCCAGCCAGTTGGTGACGATCGTGATCGGAGCGGCTTTCGCGCCTGCCGGAACTGTCCGGAAGAGGAATCGCTGGCCGTCGGGCGAAACCTCATAACCTTCGCGGCCGGGAGCCTGCGGAACCGGCGGCTCAAACAGGACGCTCGGCGATCCAAATTCAAACGTCTCTCCCGTCTTGACCGGCACGGCCATCAGCTTGCCATCCTCGGCGATGTAGAACAGCTCTCGCCCATCGTTGCGCCAGCGCGGCTGAACCCCACCGGTGGTCGAGATCTGACGCTTGATTCCGGTCGGCGGGAAGCTCTGCACGTACACCTCCGTCCGCTGTTTGGATTCATCGGAAACATAGGCGATCCATTTGCCGTCGGGAGACAATTGCAATTGCCTTCGCGTCGCCTCCATCTTCTCGAGCAAGGGAGTGATTTTACCTCCTGCGAGCACGACTGGGAGGCTATCTACACCCTGCGTGCCGAGCAACTGGCCGTCACGCGACCAACTCGTCAGACGCGACACCGGCCCGCCCAGAGGCTGTTCCGCAGCGGCGCCATCGGCCGCTTCCGATAAGCGGAGTAATTCGATGCAGGATTGATATACGCGATCTCCCGTCCGTCGGGAGACCAGACCGGGTATGACCCGGAATCGAAAGTGAAGCGCATAAGCGCGTTTCGGGCCAGGTCGAACAGCCAAATGTTGCGATCCCCGCGATCCACGCGGTCGAGGGCGATCCGCGTCCCATCCGGCGAGATCGGGAACGAGGTATACACTCCAGGGGGTCCGACGTCGCCCACGTGTTCGCCCTTCCGTGTGAACCAAGCCAGTTGATGCGATCTATAGGACCCGGAGTCATACGCTATGACACCGTTTTGGGACATGGAAACCGCTGGAAACGTGCCCCAAAATCCAATCTTCGGCAGCACCAGAAAGGGTTCGCCGGTGAGACGAAACGCAGTTGGATCGAACGGCTGCGCCATCAAGGCGCCCTCCCGCTCGAATAACACATACCCGGCGCGTCGCGGTCCGGGTGCATACACCGCGGCGTAATTCGAGCTGAGAATGAACTTGCGGTTGGACGCCGCCGGGGCATCGATCGAGCCTAGGAAAATCCCATTATTCGCCCGTTGGCGGCTGAAGGCGATGTACAAGAAATGGATACCGTCGGGGAGGAATCCGGAGATATGATGCAACCGTTCCTGCCGGTTGTCATCGAGCGCAGTGAGTTGTACTGGTTCGCCGCCGGAAGCGGGAATCCGCGAAAGCCCACCGCGACTGGAAAACACAATCATCCTTGTGCGGCTCCAGGCCGTAAATGGTGCCCCGCCTGTATTAAAATCGCAAAGCGTCTGTGCCGCTCCAGTCGCAACATCCATCTTTTTCACTTTGGTGCCCGAGATGAACGCAATCTCCCTTCCGTCTGGCGACCACGACACCCCGTTCATACGTTCCGCCGGCAACTTTCTCCACTCGAGCGACTCCAGGTTGCGGATCAGGGTCCCCGCCTGGTCGCGGGAATCGGCCACATGAGCCAAAATCTTGCGCCCGTCTGGCGAGATACTGAAACCGCTAAAATATCCGGCTCGCTCCGGCGGATCGATGGTGAACGAATAGCTCGGTGGGGGCTCGGGCGACTTGCGCCATGGCGCCCATAACAGCACCGCCAAAGTTGCGGCGCACAGCGCAAGGGCAGCCGCCGTCGCCCACAAATACCGTGTCGCAGGTTTCGTGACCGGCGTCTGCTCGATTGCCCATTCGAGCGCGGCTTTCAAATCGATGGCGGTCTGGGAGCGCCGGTCCGGGTCCTTCGCCAGACAGCGCTCTACCACGCGATCGAGCGGCGGCGAGATCGCTAACGGCGCGGGCTCCCGCTCCAGGACGGCCGCAATCACGCTCGCCGGATTTTCGCCCTCAAACGCCCGCTTGCCGGTGAGCATCTCATAGAGCACGCACCCGAAGCTGAACAGATCGCTACGGGCATCCACCGGCTTGCCCTGCAATTGCTCCGGCGACATGTACTGCACAGTGCCGAGAATCGACCCCGCAACGGTGAGTCCCCTGGTCACGGTGGCCTCGCTCCCCACCGGCGGCGCCTGCTTGGCCAGGCCGAAGTCCAGGAGTTTCACGCCCTGCTTTGAAACCAGTATGTTGGCCGGCTTGAGATCGCGATGCACGACGCCCTTGCGGTGCGCCGCATCCAGCGCGTCCAGAATCTGGCCAGCATACTCGACGGCTTTGCCTGGCGGAAGCGGCCCCTTCAGCGGGGCGCCTTCCACAAACTCCATCACCAGGTAATTGGGACCGATGTCGTAAAGCTGGCAGATATGCGGGTGATTCAACGCCGCCACTGCGCGGGCCTCGCGCTCGAATCGTTCGCCGAACCCCTGTTTCGAGATTTTGATCGCGACGGTGCGGTTCAGACGCGTATCACGCGCCCGGTAGACCCGGCCCATTCCTCCGGCGCCAATGAGATTCTCGATACGATACGGTCCCAACTCTGTGCCGGGGGCAAGAGGAGAGCCGTCGTCGAGCAGTTCGGCGGCAATATCCATTGCGGGCTGATCGACGAGGGCATCGGCGCCCTCCGCTGCCAGCAGCGATTCCACTTCCCGGCGCAGGGACGAGTCGCCGCCGCAGGCTGCGGTAACAAAAGCCACCCGCGATTCCGGTCGGTGCTCCAGCGCCTCGTGGTAGACCTCCTCGACGCGCCGCCAATCTTCCTGACTGATCCTGGTTTTTTCCATATCCCCTCCAACCAGTGCTAAAGAGTTTACGTCCCGCGATGACCGCCCCAAAAAGCCCTTCAATCGGGTAAGCGGAAAAGGCGGTGAACCACTACAATCTTTTGGGAAAGTTCTCGGCGGTTTCTAAGGTACTGGCGGCTTCGTTTTCAACTCCCATTTCCTCAGCACCTCTTCGGCCCGCTGTTTGCCGTACAACTGCGCCATGGAAGCTGCACTCTCTCCCGCAGACGTCGTTGCCTTGGGGTCAGCCCCCGCCGCCAGCAGGATTTCCAGAACTTCCGTGTTGCCACGATCCTTGGCCGCTGCCGCGTAGAGGAGCGCGGTCATGCCAGCATCATCGCCCGCCTCAATCGCAGCCCCGTGCTTCAGCAGCAGCTTCACCATTTCGGGAAAGCCCCACCAGGCAGCCCACATCAGAGGGGTGGAGCCTTTCGCAGTGTCCTTCCCCGCAAATCGCGTCTCTACATCCGCCCCTCTCTCCAGAAGGAACGATGCCAGGTTTGTGTCTCCGCGAATCACCGACGCCAGGAATGCCGTGGAGCCCTTTTCCAGGTCGTTCAAAGTAGCGCCGCGGGCTAACAGCATGATGATCACCTCCACATCGCCCCGCATTGCCGCGCGCGCAATGGCAGAGTTGATGGGAACTGGCGTGGCCGAGCGGGCATTCACATCCGGGTTCCGGTCGAGGAGCATTTCTACGGTTTCGCCCGCGCCGTCGTAGTCGGCGGCGAGCAGCAGGGCCGTGTGTCCTCCGTCGGTCCGAGCATTTACGTCAGCTCCAGCTGACAGCAGAATCGCCGCTTTCGCCGGGTTGTGCGCCGCGCACATCAACGGCGTGATCCCGGAGGGCTTCGCTACTGCGTTGACGTCCGCGCCGCATTTGACGAGCTTCCGCACCTCATCGGTGGTCCCGAACAGTGCTGCCCGCATCAACGGTGTGAACGAACCGATTTCGTCATCTGAACCGCTGTCGTGCGCCGTGAGCGACGCGGAATCCGAATGCCCCATCAGAGCGTTGGACACGTGATCCACGTCGCTGAGCGCGAGCGCCATCACCGCCCAGCTCGTGGCGGCATACGAAATGAACTGGTTCTTGCCGTGCGGGAAACCGCTGTCCACGAAAGGCACGCCCTGCCCTCTGGTTCGCCGTGTCTGCACTTCCCAGGTTCCGTCGGTTTGCTGCGTATTCAAAAGAAGACGGATTCCACGCCGGAAGGCGCTATTGGAGGGAGAAACGCCCCCAGCCTGGTTGAGGGCGACGAGCGCTTCTCCGGTCGCATAAGCATCCGATTCCCGTGTTTGGATCTGTGCCCAGCCGCCGTCCGGGTTTTGTGCTTCGAGCAGGCGGCTCGTGGCCCGCGAGATTGCACCCCCGTCTGCGCCCGCCCATCGCAGACCAAGCAATTGCATCGACATGTCTTCGGTGTCGCGCGGCGTTACCCTGGCCAGCCAGGCGCAGGCGCGGCTGATGCGGTCCTCCACTTCGGGCATTCGTGCCGGCGGCGCAAAAGCCTGGAGCGCTCGTACCGCCAACGCTGTTGCGGTAACTTCGCTCCCTTCCAGCGGAGGCCGATAGGGCCAATAGTTCCAATGACCACTCACATGCATCGCTCCCATCAATTTGTGAACCTGCATGCCAGTGCGGTAGTCAGGCGGCAGACCGGCCGCTGCCAGGGCCGTCAGCGCGTAGCTGACGCTGATGAAGTCGGGCACTACCGAGGGGTAGACGACGCTCCGGTCCGGGGCACTCAGGCGTCGCCTTACGGCCTGCATTTCGTCCGACAGCATCGCTTCATCGATAGGAAACCGGCGCTCGCGCGCTACAGCTACGGCCATCATGCCGAGGCCCTGATGGTGGCACGAGATGCATTGCGCGTCGCGGCTCCAGATGCTTGCGCTCTTTTGTAGTAGAGGCAGAACGCGAAGGACGGCATCACGAGGACCGGCTGCGTTGTGGCCGTTCGCGGAGTTCTGTTGGGCGGATGCCTGGGGGACGGCCGCGGCACACAGGCTTCCGAAGGCCACAGCCACCGGGATTAAGGCCTGATAGATTCTTCGTTGTCTCATTTTTCAATTCCTCCTTCCAAAAAGGAACACCTCGCCCCCAAGGTTTTCCAAGTCAGTGAACGGATATCGTGAAAAGCCGCTTTGCAGGCTAGCGATCGGTTACTGCGTCGCCTGCTTCCGCAGCAGCGCAGGCCAGTTCAGCACCACATCGAGCGTCGTATTCGGCTCTGCCTGGTGCACCAGAAAGCGCTTGCCATCGGCCGACACCTCGTACGGAGATGCGATGTAAGTTCTGGCAGTCAAGGGAAACAACTGCTTTGGCGGGGATGGCGCGAGCCCTCCCGCCACATTCTTGAGGCCAACCACCGCGAGCATCCCGTCACCTGAGATGTAGAACAACTCGCGCCCGTCAGGACCCCACTGCGGGAAGCTCCCGCCGCCCGACGTCACCTGCAGCCTTCTCCTCGCATCCGGAAAACTGGCGATGTATACTTCGCTCCGGCCTGTCTCATCCGAGTCATACGCTACCCATCCCTGGTCGGGAGAAAAGCGGCCGTGCCATTCCGAGGAAGGCCCCCGCAAATAGGGCTTCGCCTCGATTCCTGGAAGTGGCTGTCCGCCGGGTGTTACCTGCCCGACCCACAGGTCCCGCTTGGTCTCCGGATCGAAGCTCTCGTAGAGAACATATCGCCCGTCGCGCGACCAGTCGCACAATCTGCGGACCGCCGGCCATTCCGTGACCTTCTCCCCCGGCCCGGAATCCGCGATATCTTTGCGGAAGATGGCGCCTGCCTTGGTGAAAAGCACCCGCCCGCCATCGGTGGACCACAGCGCCGCCGACCCGACGGAATCGGGACGCGCGGAACCCGCGGGCATGAACAGGCCGGGAACGTGGCGCTCCAGATCCGTCAGCCACAATTCGTACGGGGAGGGACCGAAACCTCGCGTTCGCACCTCTACTATGCGTTTTCCGTCCGGCGATAGCCGGAATGCATTCCGGTTGTCCGCCTCGCTCAGGACTTCGAGGACCTGGCCGTCGCGGCTCAGCCACCGAAGATGGCTGGCGTTCGGACCCGCTCCGTACAGCAAAGTACTCGCAGAGACAGCGAAGGGGTCGGGGTTCGACAGGACCGGACTCACCAGCGTTCGCGCCGGCCCCAGTGTCAGCTTCCTGCTTTCGAATTCCCGGGCAACCAGGCTCTGCTCCGGCGCCGTCAGAAGGTACTCTTTTCCGTCTCCGCCAGACGCGTAAAGGACCGGCACGGGTGAGCGCGTCACAAATGCCCGCTTGGAGGGATCGGATAGCGGAGCGGCGTAAATGGCGCTGTTTTCGGATTTGACGTTCAAAGCAAAGTACAAAAAGCGGCCGCCGGGAAGTAATTGGGGGTTAGTAAACGCAACTTCCCCGAGCGAGGCATCCATTTTCGTCAGAGGAGTTGCTGTTCCTCCTGACGCGGGAATCTGCATCAAACCTTGCGGACCGCCTGTAAACAGAATTCTGCCATCCGCGGTCCAGACCGGCGCCGGCCCTCCACTGGCGCGACACAAGGCCACGGGCGTTCCACCCGAGAGATCCATTCGCCAAAGCTGCGAATCCGCAAGCCAAGCCATCGACTTGCCATCTGGCGACCAGGACGGGAAATTCGCATTACGATTGTCCGCGTTATCCACTAGCAGCCGGTCGGCCGATCCATCCAGCGGATGCAGCCAGATGCCGTAACGCCCGTCCACCACTGCCTTGTAGGTTGTGAACCGCTCGTCGGGGGACACCGACAGACCACTGCTCGAGTCGACAACGAAATACGACGACGCGCCTTTCGGCGGCGTGATCTGGAAGTGCACGAGGCGCTCTTGGGCGACAGGCTTCCCAGCGCGCGACATCATCCAGCCCCCACCCAGGCTCAGCGCGAGCCCAACCGCCGCAGCAATGCCGATCCACCAACGTCGCGCAGGTTGGCGAAGCTGTGGTGTCTGCTCGACTGCCCAGTTCAACGCCCTCTTTAAGTCGATGGCGGTTTGGAACCGTTGGTCCGGGTCCTTCGCCAGGCATTGCTCGACTACCCGGTCGAGCGGCGGCGAGATTTCCAGCGGCGCCGGTTCTCGCTCCAAGACGGCCGCAATTACACTCGCCGGATTCTCGCCCTCGAAGGCCCGCTTGCCGGTGAGCAACTCGTACAGCACGCAACCGAAGCTGAACAGATCGCTGCGCGCATCCACCGGCTTGCCCTGCAACTGCTCCGGCGACATGTACTGCACGGTGCCGAGAATCGACCCCGTGACGGTGAGTCCCTTAGTGACGGTGGCCTCGGTCCCCGCCGGCGGGACCTGCTTGGCCAGGCCGAAATCCAGCAGTTTCACGCCTTGCTTCGACAACAGGATGTTGGCTGGCTTCAGGTCGCGATGCACGACGCCTTTGCGGTGCGCCGCATTCAGCGCTTCCAGAATCTCGCCGGCGTACTCT
>Ga0126381_100000827_pt1 | contig 33675 bp, 29 predicted proteins | sample PanSoiMetPlot_28_FD_96465 | JGI IMG/M metagenome (GOLD analysis project Ga0126381, IMG submission 96465) | Tropical forest soil microbial communities from Panama - MetaG Plot_28 | ecosystem: Environmental > Terrestrial > Soil > Tropical forest > Bulk soil | place: Panama | collected 2016-02-17 | reverse complement strand
TTCTCACCACGCTGCCTCGCTTCCTATTGCGCTCCTGAAAGCAACCCATCGCCCGCCGTAAAGGGCAGGGTCGCCATTCTAAACGCAATTCAAACGGCCTAGAGCCCTTTCGCTTCCCGGAAAGTGCGCACTACAGCTGCGGCGTCCTGATGCTGAGCATCCACCGCATAGTTGAGCTTGCGGATGTCGCCGGCGGAAACCTTGCCGCCGAGATCCGCCAGCGCTGCGCGCAGTTGCGGAAATCGCTCGAGCGCAGATTCGCGCGCGATGGGCACGGCGTCATATGGCGGGAAATAATGCTGGTCGTCCTCGAGCGCCACCAGTCCCAGCGCATCAATTAGGCCGTCGGTCGAGTTCCCGGCCACCACATCGACCTGATGATCCACCAGCGCGCGATAAATCAGGCCAAGGTCCATGACTTTCGGCGCTTCCGCAAACTGCAAATGGTAGCGTCTGCTGAGACCGGGGAAACCGTCCGGCCGCTCCAGAAACTCGTAGCCCACGCCCACGCGCCAATGCGGTGTGGAAGCCAAGTCGGAGAGTGTGCGAAGGTGCAGCTTTTCCGCGTCGTCCCCGCGAATCACCATCGCAAAAGTGTTCTCGAAGCCCAGCGGCTCGGTCACTTCCAGGTGGAATCTCTCCGCATACTCTTTCTTGACGCGATTATAAACGTCGGCCGCAGTCCCCTCCGGCTTCTCATTCAGGACTGCGGTCAGCGCCGTGCCCGTGTATTCCACGTAGAGATCGAGGTCGCCGGACAACAGCGCTTTATGGACCAGCAATGTTCCACCAAGGTTCGTCTTGCGAACGACGGGAATTCCGGTTTTCGCCTCGATGTGCTGCGCCACAAGTTCGGCTAGTACCACTTGCTCGGTAAAAAATTTTGAGCCAATCGTGATTTTCGATTGCGCCGATTTTTTGCAGCCCGAAGCAAACGAAAAAATGCCGACACAGCAGACAAAGCAAGGAATCACCCGCCGAAGGCGCCGCGTCTTCACGCGACCCTCAATCGGCGTTCCAGCAAACCAAGGAGAAAATCCGCAAAAAGAGCCAGCAGCGCCGCCGGAATTGCTCCCGCAAGTATCAGCGAATCACTCACCAGCGCCACGCCGCGAAAGATAAACGTCCCAAGACCTCCTGCCCCAATGGCCGCCGCTATGGTTGCAATGCCGATAGTGATGATCGTGGCAGTGCGAATGCCAGCGAGTATGACGGCAAGCGCGAGCGGAAAGCGCACGCGAAACAGAACTTGCGAAGGCGTCATCCCCATGGCCTCTGCGGCTTCAAGCACGGCAGGATCAATTCCGCTCAGTCCAACATAAGTGTTCCGCAAAATGGGCAGCAGCGCATAAAGCACTAAGGCGACAATCGCCGTCCGCTTTCCAATGCCGCCGATAAAGGGAATGGGAATCAGGAATCCAAACAGCGCCAGACTCGGAATGGTCTGAAAAACATTTGCGACACCAATCGAGATGGCCCGGAGAGCCGGCCGCTGCACGACAAACATCCCCAGCGGGACGGCAATAAACATGGCGATCACCATGGAAATCAGCACGAGCTCGACGTGTTCCAACGTCGCGCCCAAAATTTCAGCGCGATGCTCCATAAAAAAAGACCAGGCGCCTAAGCCCGCGCTCATGCCGGCACTCCCGGACCAGTTTCAAGCGAAGCCGCAAACGCCCGCACTTCCGGATGCTCAAGTCGCAGAAACTCTTGCGGAGGTGCGACCGCAACAATCCGCCCCGCTTCTAAAAGCACAATCCGCGACGCGAGCAACAGCGCTTCCCGCAAATCGTGCGTCACGAACACAATCGTTTTACCCAGTCGCTCTGCCAGCGCTCGGAATTCCCGCTGCAGCTCCGCGCGCGTCACCGGATCGAGAGCCCCAAACGGCTCGTCCATCAGCAGAATCGGCGGGTCGGCCGCCAATGCGCGCGCCACGCCCACGCGCTGCCGCTGCCCGCCCGAAAGTTCGCGCGGCCGTCGCCCTGCAAATTCGCCGGGCTCCAGCCCCACTAGCCTAAGCAACTCGCCCACGCGCGCTTCGGTGCGCTCGCGATCCCATTTCTCCAGTGAAGGAACCAGCGCCACGTTTTCCCCTACGGTAAAATGTGGAAACAGTCCAGCCTCTTGTATAACGTATCCGATTCCCCGCCTCAGCCGAATGGGATCCCACTCGAGCGTCGCCCGTCCCTGCACCAGGACCTCACCTCGCGACGGCAGTAACATAGCGTTAATCAAACGGAGCAGCGTGGTCTTCCCGCTGCCACTCCGTCCCAGGAGAACCACCGCATCCCCAGCCGGAACTGCCAGGGTAACCCCAGAAATTACCTCACGTCTCGGAATATCGTTTATGTGAAACGAAACGTTCCGAAATTCGATTAAATTTCCCGAAAAATTACTGATCTTCGCATTCATTTCGGTTGACAGCCCCAAATCTCGGCGCGAACATAGTAATGGAATTTTCCTCCCGACGCCGATTTTTGGCGCATCCTTCGCTGGGACCTAGCATCTAAGAAGGGGTAAACGCCATGGGAGCACTGGCCGCAACTGCTGTCCGTATTCGTCACGATCTACATACGCGTATCTTGGAAGCCCGCGCACGCATCGATGAGCTTTTCCAATTGGTCTCTGAAGAAGCCCTCTGCGACCGGCCCATCGCCGAACGCCACCGCATCATTTTTTACCTTGGCCACGTGGAAGCCTTCGACTGGAACCTTCTTTCTCAACGAGCTTTTGGTTTACGATCCTTCCATACAACCTTCGATCAGCTCTTTGCGTTCGGTATCGACCCCATTGGCGGGAGCCTGCCAACCGACGCTCCTGAAGATTGGCCCACGCGCCAGGAAATTCAGCGTTACAACAAGCGCCTTCGAGAAGAACTCGATCAAGCCATCGAGCATGCCCTCGAACGCCCCGAAGAAGGCCATCCGCAATTGATGCAAATGCTCCACGTGGCCATCGAACATCGTCTCATGCATGCGGAAACGCTCTCGTATATGCTGCACCGCCTGCCTGCAAGCAAAAAGATTTGCCCGCCTCAAAAAGTCGCATGGAAGGCGCTGCGCGTGAAATCGCGCCTCGTTGAGATTCCCGCAGGATGCTCGACGCTGGGCTCGCAGCATTCGAACTTACAGGAAAGCGACGGGGAATTTGGCTGGGACAATGAGTTCGCCGCTCACGAAGTGACCGTTCCGCAATTCGCCATTGATAGCCATAATGTTACCAACCACGATTTCTTGCGCTTCATGCAGGCCGGCGGCTACGAAAACCGCGGGCTCTGGTCTGCTGAAGGCTGGGGCTGGAGAACCGCAGAGAAGATTCGGCATCCCATGTTCTGGAGGGCGGAAGGCAATCTCTGGATGCTTCGCACCATGTTTGGCGAGATGCGTCTCCCCCAGGAATGGCCGGTGTACGTGAGTCACGCCGAAGCTACTGCTTATGCGAATTGGCTCGGGCGCAAGCTCCCGACCGAAGCGCAATTCCATCGTGCCGCTTATGGCACCCAGAAAGACGAGGAAGAGCGTCCCTATCCTTGGGGCAACGACACACCAACCGAGGGTCATGGCAATTTTGATTTTCGCTCCTGGGATCCTTCTCCCGTGGGCTCGCATCCGGCCGGCTCCAGCGCCTTTGGCGTTTACGATCTCGTCGGGAACGGCTGGGAATGGACCCGCACGGAGTTCGCAGCGTTTCCCGGGTTCACCCCGACGCCTTTTTATCCGGGGTATTCCGCAAATTTCTTCGACGGCAAGCACTATGTCGCGAAAGGCGGTTCTCCCCGCACCGCCGCGTGCATGCTCCGCCGTTCTTTCCGCAACTGGTTTCAACCGCATTATCCGTACGTTTACGCAACGTTCCGTTGCGTCGAGGACTAAGCACCCCCGGCTCAGATCCAGCTCGGGAGAGAGAAAGCATGGAGATGCCTGCCTCAACGCTGCAACGCGTGTCGGAATTTGCCGCGGACGTGCGCGAAAGCCTCACCAAACCGGGCCAGCGCGAGCTGCCCTCAAAATATCTGTACGACGAAGTCGGCTCCGCGCTGTTCGAAGCCATCTCCGTGCTTCCCGAGTACGGACTGACGCGAGCCGACGCCCGTTTGCTAAAGGAACATTCCGTAGAGATCGTGTCGCGCGTTCCCTCGCCTGTGCGCGTGGCGGAGCTTGGCAGCGGTTCAGGAAAGAAAACCCGCTGGATTCTCGAAGCCCTGGCTCGCCGCCAGAAGACGTATTACTACCCCATCGAAATTTCGCCTCACGCGCTCGCGGCATGCGAAAAAGAGCTAGGGCAAATTGATCTGGTTAGCGTGCTGGGATATGAGCAACCGTACCTTGAAGGGTTGCGTTCCGTTGCGGCGGGACGCAGCCAGGGCGACCATATCCTGGTCCTGTTTCTGGGCAGCACCATCGGCAATTTCGATCGCGACGCGGGAGATGCTTTTTTGCGCGAAGTGCGCGCCACTTTGTGCTCTGGCGATGGCTTGTTGCTCGGTACCGATTTGGAAAAAGAAGTCGAGCTTCAACTCCTGGCGTACGATGATCCCGCGGGTGTGACGGCCGCGTTCAATTTGAATCTGCTCGCGCGCATCAATCGCGAGCTCGGCGCGGACTTTGACTTAAGCTGTTTCCGTCACGAGGTGCGCTGGAATTATGCCGACCACCGCATCGAGATGCATCTTCGCTCCACGCGCCGCCAAGGCGTGCGCATTCCCGCGGCGAACTTGCGCGTCGTCCTCAACGAAGACGAAACCATCTGGACCGAAAGCTCCCACAAATACAAAGCCGAGGAAATTCCCGAAGTGGCCAGGCGCACCGGCTTCCGTTGCGACGCCCAGTGGCTCGACTCGGAATGGCCCTTCGCTCAAAACCTCCTCATCGCCGAATGACCGGGAATGCCGATTCCCCGAAAATCAGACAGGTTGTAAACGCCGTCAGAATTGCCAAAGCGCGAGCCATGTTCATGGATTGACGACTGCAATCTTTGCTCCATTCGAGCTAGAACGTTGCGAGGCGCCAGACGAGGCGCGTGGACCAAACTTTTTGCGTGGCGAGGGGCGGTCGCCAAACGGCGAGAATTTGCGACCCTTGGTAAACGCGCTCGAAACCTTCTTCGGATTCGGAGACGGTTTCGATCGGTGCGACCCAGAACTCTTCGGACAGAGGCGCGTGCAAAGCCACGCGAACGCGCTGCCAGCCGTCTTCCATGCGCAGGACGGGCGCGGGCAGAGTGCCGCTGAAGCGAAGATCCGCCGGGCCGGTGGGAGTTTCGAAGAAGCGGTCCGGCTCGGTCGGCGCCAGAAAATTGATGATGGATTCGATCCCCACGGCCACCGGCTTTTCAAGAAGCTCTTTGAACTTGAGCTGGATTTCACAGGCAACCTCAAAACCGTTCGCAGACGAATTGAAAGAAAAGTTCTTGAACACGAGGAGCCTCGGGGCCGCCGCCTTGGTTTTATCATGCACCAGAAGCGAGTCCGCGCAGAAAAGGTTGGCGCCAGAAGCTGCCGAATTCTTAACGGTATATTGGCTTCCCGCAAAAGCGGCGTCTTCGCACAGCTCGAGCGTCTCGTAATCGGCCTGCGTGCGCGAAGGATCAAAAATGAGGACGCGAAAAGCGTGGCGCGGCCAGCGGTCATAACGAAGAAAGCGCTCGAGGCCGGGCTCCTTCACGCGCGTTTGCTCATGAATGGAAACGGCGGTGCCAGTGGCGTCAGCCTTCGCGGCCTCGCGCAAGCGCGTGTGGTAAGCCTCGGGCCGGCGAAAAATGGAATTGATGATCGAGGTCGCGGCAGGGCGAAAATCGAGAGCGGCAATCGTGCCGCCGTCGCTAGGTTTCAAGAGTGCCTGAAATTCCGGCGAGGTGAAGAGCAATTCGTTCGCGCCATCAGCGTCGTAGTCGAGCATCTCTACACGCGGGGCAGATGCTCCCGGAGCGAGGCGGTCGGCAATCGCTTCAGCACGAATGAGGTTGCGCGCAGGGTCGGTGCGGAGATGCGGCGCATAGATGCCGCCGAAAATCCCGTGCCAGTAAGCGTCATTGCACTGCGCACGCAGGAGCAGATCGCGCGCTTGCGCAAGGTCAGAAGCCTGTTTTTCGCGCTCGTCGCAAGCGGGAGCGGCGGCCGCGGCAGCGACGCGCGCCGAAACATGCAGCATTTTTTTGTGCAGCAGGTTGGATTCTGGATATTTGCGGAAAAAGCCGCGCCAGGAGCCGCCGCGCAGGAATGCGAGCACTTCCGGTCGCGAAATGAATTCCTGCAGCACGGCGTGGAAGCGCTGCCGCACGCGCGTAGGAAAGACCCACTCCATCATTTCGGTGTAGGAAGCGGTGGGAAGATCGGCGCGGCCCAAGGGCGAATGCGAAGCGAGGTATTCACCCGGGGTGCAAACGTTGAGCCAATCGGAGTTTTTCTCAAGCTCGGCAAAAAAATCGGAGAGCCAGGCGTCTTTGTAGCAGAGCTTGTGCGTGCCGGGCCAGACGCCGAATTTCTCCATATCGTCGCCCATGGCCGCCACGCCCCCCGGATGCACATTCGCCGCCTCGCGCAAAAAGGTAATGACCTCTTCGACTTTCCCGAAAGGGACGATGTAGCGCAGCTTCTTCTGTCCGGGATAGAGCCACACACTTTTGCCGCGGTCTTCGGCAATATAAGCGCCAAAGAGTTCCTCCGGCTCGAACCCAGCAGCCAGAAAGTGCACGTCGTCCACGAGCGTGTAAGCGACATGGGCATTCGCAAGCGCCGTAGGAAGCTGCGGCTCCCAAACGCGTTCGGCAAGCCACGCGCCCAAGGGCCGCTGGCCAAAATGTTTCTCGAGGTAGCTGGCAAGGCGGTTGACTTGCTCGCACTGGTCTTCAGGAGGAATGGAGACGAGAATCGGTTCGTAGAAACCGCCCCCCACGAGTTCCACCTGGCCGTCTTGAACCAATTTCTTCAGACGCGAGAAATATTCAGGACGATTCTTTTCAATCCACGTGAGAAGCGGCCCGGAATAATGAAGGCCAAGGTGAATGCCGGGATGTCTTTCCAGCTGCTGCAAAAAAGGAAGGTAGGAATCGTCGTATGCCTTTTCAAAAACATTTTCAAAATTGCCGCAGGGCTGGTGAGCGTGAATGAGAAGAGCAAGATGGAAGGTCTGCGGCATGGGGACAGTTCTTTCTTTCTCTTTCTTGTCTCTACCATGATAGCAAGCCGCGCGATTTTATGAATTCAAACCGCCGATGGAGTGCAGCAAATATGCAAGGGTGACGCGCGTCACAGGTTAAGGAGCCGTGTGCTTGAGGATCCAGTCGGACACCAAGGCGAGGGCTTCGGGCGCGAAGGTCTCCTCGATGCCGCCGTATTCGGTCGGCGACCCGGTAGGGGCGTGCTGGAAGAGATGATTGAGGCCGGCCAGTTCATGTGTTTGAAAATCCTTGTTGCCGCCTTCCCGAAGTGCTTTCGCGATTTGCTCGAGGTTTTCTTTCGAGGCGATTTGCAAATCTTTGTCGCCGTTGAGGGCCAACACCGGGCATTGCGTTTTCTTTAGCGCGGGGATGGGGTCGTAATCGAGGAAGAAGCGAAACCAGGGAGAGGTCATCATCTGTGCCTGGGGCTTGAGGGTTGTGGGAGGTAGCGTAGTGCTCATTCCCGTGGAATCAACGAGATCGGTTAGCTTGGTTTCGAGGACTTCCGGATCTTTTTCTTTGCGCGCCAAGGCATAGGATTGCAAACTGAAATCGCGCGCCTTGGCAATGCGGTCGTCGTCGAAGCCAGCGGCCTTCAGAATTAGCTCGGACTGCAACAGCATGACCTGTTCGCCCTTCAGGCCGGGAGCCGCAAGCAGCACCATCCAAGCTACGTCTGAAGAGCGCGAGGCGATCATCGGAGCGATGAGCCCGCCCTCGCTGTGCCCGATCAAGCCGATTTTCGTGGCGTTGATCTCTTTGCGGGATTTCAAGTAATTGCCGGCGGCCTCTGCGTCGCTCGCGAAGCCTTCGGTGGTAGCCTGGTCGTAATTGCCGGCGGATTTGCCGATGCCACGCTTGTCGTAGCGAAGAACGGCAATGCCTTTACGCGCGAGATGGTCGGCCAGCACGAGAAATGGGCTATGCCCGGCGACATCTTCGTCGCGGTCGTGCGGTCCCGAGCCAGCGATGAGAATGGCGGCGGGAAACGGACCCGCGCCCGAAGGAAGCGTCAACGTGCCCGCGAGTGAAATTTGCGCTTTCGGATTCGCAAAGGTCACTTCTTCTTCGCGGTATGGGTAAGGCTTTTTAGGATTTTGCGGGCGCACCAGTTCGAGCAATTGATCCGAGCGCTGAAAATTCAAGTTGCGCGTGATGCCGCCCTGCGTCCAGGTCCCGGTAATGACCGATTTCGCGGCGTTTAGATTGCCTTCGTAAACGCCCTGCACGACGGGAATTTCGAAATGAAAGACGGTCAGCTTCTGGCTGACGTTGACGGCCGGGAGGCCGCTGATGCCCTGATCAGGACTGTCCAGGGCCGCAACCAGATGCTTCTCATCATCGTGGGTAACGTGGAGTTGAAAACGCAAACGCAAGCCGTTGGCTTCCGTTGCCGCTTGCCACACTCCTTCCACACTGGCAATGGCGTCGCCGGGCTTCTTTGCTCCGGCGCCTACGGCCTGACGATGGAAGGAGAGAGGAAGTCCAACATTGCCCTGCGACCAGGTGCCTTGAATCCCGGCGTGGCCGGCGGAGAATTTTCCTTCGAATTGAGCGCCCACGGAAGAAACACTGAAGCGGACGTCGGAACCGTTCTGCATTAAAGCCGTGACTTCAATTCCGTAAACGCCTTGATCGAGGCTGTCGATCGTGGCTTTGAAGGAGCCATCTGGCGATTTGGAGACATGCAGCACGAGGTGGAGAAGCGCATCGCCAGCCTCGAGAGAGCCGGCCCAGTTGCCTTCAACGGTGCCGGGGCTAGGAGGAGTTAGTGTCTTGTGATTCGCGGGAGCCTGGGCGTTGCCCGCTATCAGGAAAGCTGCGAAGAAAAGCAAAAAGGCAAGCGCTATTGCGAGGCAACTGCGAATGGCCTTCAAGCAAGACCTCCCGGGGTCGGTTTCAGGAATAGATGACTTTGCGAGGAAAAGAGTTGGCGCAAGCGATCTTGAACACAAGAAAAAGGCGGCACGCAGGTGCCGCCTGAGAGACCCGGCAAAACCAGCGCGGAGATCGCCTACTTTCCCCGCTGGGCGTACCAGTCGGCGTTGACGGGCGTAAAGCTGGCCCACTTTTCCGGTAAATCTTCCAGGGCGAAAATCGCGGTCACGGGACAAACCGGGACGCAGGCGCCACAATCGATGCATTCCGTCGGATGGATGTACAGCTGCGTTTCCGTGGCGAACTCCGCCTCATCTTTGCGCGGGTGGATACAATCCACCGGGCAGACATCCACGCAGGCGGTGTCTTTTGTGCCGACGCAAGGTTCGGCGATCACGTAAGCCATTCGAGATTCTCCTTTATCAAACTTCAGGCCGGGGCTTCAGTGAGAATCGGCACGACCGGCAAAAAAGTCCTTATATCATGAGGCCGCGGGCAGCGACAAGCGGCTACGGGTCATTGTACGCGCGGGGAATGAGTTTCTCAACCGGGAGGGCAATGGATAGAATGAGGGTGAGAGGAGCAGGCATGAGATTGCGAAACGGGCTGGCGCTTCTGTGCTTTCTTGCCGGGGCGAGCGTGCTAGCTGCGCCACAAACCCCCAAAAAGGTCGCACCGCGTGATCCCGAATTGATTGACGCACAGGCGTACCAGAAACTGGTCCAGCAGTATCGAGGCAAACCGTTGCTGGTGAACTTCTGGGCCACTTGGTGCGAGCCCTGCCGCGATGAATATCCCATGTTGAACGAATTGGCGAAACTGTACGCGCCAAAGGGACTAAAAGTGGTTGGCATCAACATGGATCAGGATGGCGACTTAATCCTGATGCGGCGTTTTATCGCCCGCTACAAGCCCATATTCCCCAATTACCGAAGGAACCAGACGGAGCCCGAAGAACCGTTTCGGCTCGCGGTATTGCCAGGGTGGAGTGGATCGCTGCCCATTTCCATTTTTTATGGAAAAGACGGGCAGCCGGTGGGAAGTTTTGTTGGCGAGAAGAATCGAGAAGCGTACGAAGGGGCGATCCACTCGTTGCTCAATTCCGGTTCCAACTAGTCGGCGAACGGCGATTTGCGCCTTGCGGAAGGGCGCAGCCGTGCTGCGCCCGTACCAGAACGTCCTGTAAGTTCAGTCTGAGTGAATTTCCGCGAGGTGCCTTGTGCTCAATTGCAGGGGAAATAGGATCACCTATTTTGGCCACAGCACGTTTTCGCTGACGACGCCGTCGGGGCAGGTGGGGCTGATCGATCCTTGGGTAATGACGAATCCGTGGTGTCCTGAAGAATTGAAAACCGTGCAGCGGCTGGATACGATTTTCCTGACTCATGCGCACACGGACCATATGGGGGACCTGCTGGCGCTGGCCAAGCGGCACCGGCCCAAGATTGTTGCGATGTTCGAAACTTGCCTGTGGATTGAAAGCCAAGGCTTCAAGGAAGAAACCTGCCCGATGGGAAAAGGCGGCTCGCAGAAAATCGGCGATTTTGAAATTACCATGACCCACGCGTTCCATTCGAATTCAATTGAAGAAAATGGCGTGCGCCACTATGGCGGAGAGCCAGCCGGTTATGTCATCCGCATGCCGGGCAAGTTCACGGTGTACCACGCGGGGGACACCGCGGTTTTTGGCGACATGAAACTGATTGGAGAACTTTACACGCCGGATGTGGCCATGCTGCCAATCGGCGACCGCTTCACCATGGGCCCGAAAGAAGCGGCGTACGCTGTCAAACTGCTGGGAGTGAAGCACGTCGTTCCCATGCATTACGCCACGTTCGATTTCCTGACCGGAACTGTCGAAGCGCTTCGAATTGCAACGAAGAAAATGAAAGGACTGAAGATTCACGCGCTGAAATCCGGAGAAAAACTATGATTCGAAGCGAGAATTTGCGCAGCGGCTACATTCAGGACGACGTCGAGGATTATTTATACACTTTGTTGCCCGAGCGCGACCAGGTAGTGAAAGAAATGGAAGATTATGCCGAAGAGCACGACGTTCCCATCATTGGCCCGGCAGTCGCGCGGCTGCTGACGATGCTCGTGCAGGCTTCCGGCGCAAAACGAATCTTTGAGATGGGATCGGCCATTGGTTATTCGACAGTCTGGCTGGCGCGAGCGGCGGGAACGCAGGGCAAGGTTTTTTACACCGACGGAGATCGGGAGAAAGCGAAGCGGGCGGAAGTGTACTTCCGTATGGCGGGCGTGGCGAAGCGCGTGCAAACCCAAGTGGGCGACGCGCTGACGCTGGTGAAAAAGACGCCCGGAAAGTTCGACATGGTTTTTATTGATGTGGACAAACAGCAATACCCTGCGGCGCTAGTGGCGGCGCTTCCCAAGTTGAAGCGCGGCGGATTGCTGGTCGCGGACAATACGCTTTGGTCGGGGAAAGCGGCGCGGTCCGCAGCTCCTGAAGATAAAGACACGAAGGGCATACAGGAATTCAATCGCGTGGTGTACGCCTCGAAAGAGCTTTATCCCGTGCTGATTCCCCTGCGCGACGGCGTAACCGTCTGCGTGAAGCAGTAGCCTCTTCCTAACGATTAGGAGAACATCATCTTCCGGCGAAGCGACAAATTGAATCCCCGGGACGAATCTTCCAACCAGCTTTTTGTCATTGGTTAGGAAAAGATCAGTACCGGCTTGAGCTGCCGAGACCAGGTGAATCGCGTCGGCGGGAGGAAGGCCGAAACGACCTCGAATTTGGTCGTACCGATCTGCGGTCTCGGTAGTATCGTCCACCACCTCTGTGACCATCGCTCGCATGTGACGACGGATAAGGATTCTGCCAGCATCCGCGTCCCGAGCCCTGATTTGTCAGCGGAAGAAATTGCGGAGGATGAAGCCAACGTTAGCGGGGCGCTCAGCCAGGCGGCGCATAAAATAGGGGAACCAGTCGTTGCCAAACGGGATGTAAATGCGCACGCGGTAGCCATCCTTCACCAGCCGGCGTTGCAGGTCGGTGCGAATGCCATAAAGCATCTGAAATTCGAAATCGTCTTTGGAGATTCTCTTTTCAGCTGCGTAACGAATCGTCGCGGCAATCAAACGCGGATCATGCGTGGCAATGGCATGGTAGAAACCACTGGGAAGCAGCATCTGGAGCAAGCGGACATAATTGGCATCCACGTCCGCCTTCCTGGGAAACGCGAGGTCTTCCGGCTCTTTGTACGCGCCCTTCACCAATCGGATGCGGCAGCCACACGCCAAAAGTTCACCGACATCCTTTTCGCTGCGGTAGAGACAAGACTGGATCACGGTACCGACGGCGGGATTGCGCGACCGGACGCGTTTAACGAGGTCAATGGTGCGCTGCGTATAAGCGGAGCCCTCCATATCAATGCGCAAGAAATTATCAAAACGAGCCGCGCGCTCCACGATCGAGAGGACCAAGCCGGCACAAAATTCGCTGTTGATGTCCAAGCCGAGTTGCGTGAGCTTACAGGAAACGTTTGCCAGAAGTTTTTCTTGAGCGATAGTTTCGAAGATTTCGAGATACTCGTCACGGAAACGCTGCGCGTCGGAGGTGCTGGCAACATTTTCTCCTAGATAATCCAGGCTGGCGGCCATACCGGCGTCATTGCAGCGCCGGGCGGCGGCGATGGCGTCTGGCAGCGTCTCTCCGGCAACGAAACGGCGCGCCATGTGGCGCGTGGTCTGATTGGAAGTGACCCACGTGCCGAATTTTTTGTTTTCGGAAACCTTGAGAAGCGCGGATCGAAGCATGCGACTTCATTATCGCAGGCTGAGGGGAACGACACTAGTGTTTGTGTTCTTCCAGGAACTTTTCCGCGTCCATCGCGGCCATGCATCCTGAGCCCGCGGCGGTGACCGCCTGACGATAGCGATGGTCCTGCACGTCGCCCGCGACAAACACGCCGGGGATGGAAGTTAGGCTGCCGTGCTTGGCGATGAGGTAGCCGTTCAAATCCATGTCCAGTTTGCCCTTAAAAACGGTGCTGTTCGGATCGTGTCCTATGGCAACGAAAACTCCGTCGAGGGCGACGTCGCGCGCCTCCTTGGATTCGGTGTTACGCAAGCGCACGCCTTCGACGAGACCTTTGGGAGCGAGGATCTCTTCGACGACGAATGGAGTAACAAATTCAATCTTTTCGTTTTTCTTGACGCGCTCGATCATGATTTTCGAGGCGCGAAATTCCTTCCGGCGGTGAATCAAATAAACCTTGCTCGCGTAACGTGAAAGAAAATTGGCTTCTTCCATTGCGGAGTCACCGCCGCCCACGATGGCGATGGGTTTGCCGCGGAAGAAGTAGCCATCGCAAGTGGCGCAGGTGGAGACGCCGCGGCCGATCAGTTCGCGCTCGCCTTTTAACCCGAGGAGGCGCGCCGAGGCGCCGGCAGCGACGATCAACGCTTCGGCTTCGTAGGTGTGCTTCCCCGCGGTGATTTTGAAGGGGCGTTTTTGGAGGTCCACTTCGGTCACCGCGCCGGCTTTGAATTCCGCGCCGAACTTTTGCGCTTGCTTGCGCATGTTCTCGATGAGTTCGGGCCCCAGAATGCCGTCCGGGAAACCGGGGAAATTCTCAACGTGCGTGGTTAGCGAAAGCTGGCCGCCGGGCTCATGGCCGTCAAGAACCAGCGGCTTCAGGTTAGCGCGCGCGGCGTAAATCGCAGCGGTGAGGCCGGCACAGCCACTGCCGATGATAACGACATTGTGCATTCCATTTTTCTCCAGCCATTAGATTCAGCGCTGCGCCCGCCGGATACAGCGGACGTATTGTAGCATTCCCGACGGCGCGCCTCGGAATCCGCGCCAGCCAATTTGGCGGGACTGTTCTTTCCGCGCTGCATTGACGCGCGCAAATGGCCCTGCGTATAGTCCGGAAAAAGCGGTTGCCCGAGGAGAGCCGATGATGGATCCACGATACCCGATTGGACATTTTGAGATGCCCATCGAGGCTAGTCCCGCGCGGCGACAACAAGCGATGGACGAAATTGCGTCTTTGCCGGCAAAAATGCGGGCCGCCGTGAGGGGCTTGAATGATTCACAGCTCGATACGCCTTATCGTGATGGCGGCTGGACGGCGCGGCAGGTCGTGCATCATGTTCCCGACAGTCACTTGAACGCCTACGTGCGCCTGAAGCTGGCGCTGACCGAAGAAAAACCAACGATCAAGCCCTACGACGAGGACGCCTGGTCCAAACTGGCGGACTCGAAGTCCACGCCGATCGAGGTGTCGTTGTCTCTTCTGACGGCAGTCCACGATCGCTTCGACCGCATCTGGCGCTCGCTCAAGCCGGAGCAGTTCGCGCGCCCGTTGATTCATCCTGAAAGTGGTGAGCGCAATGTCGACTGGCTGCTTTTCCTCTATGAATGGCATGGAAAACATCACACCGCGCACATCACGGAGCTGCGCAAACAAAAAGGCTGGTGAAGAAAATAGTTTTAAGTTGTAAGTCCTGAGTTTTCGTTCCAACCCTAAATTTCTGGCCTTTGCCTTGGTTCTTGCCTCGTCATTTTTTCGGATCTTTTAATGAGTGAGGGTGCGGGGTGGCGTGGCACTGTGCGGCTCGTGTAGGATGATTCGGCACGCGCAACATACAAGGAGAACGCATGGGCCGAGCGGCAGGAACCTACGCCATTTTTGAAACCTCGCAGGGAAACATCGTGGCGCGGCTGTTGGAAAAGGAAGCGCCCAAGACGGTAGCCAATTTTGTCGGGCTTGCCGAAGGCACGAAGGAATTCACGAACGAAAAGACCGGGCAAAAAGAGAAGCGGCCGTTTTACGATGGGCTGATTTTTCACCGCGTCATCCCTCAATTCATGATCCAGGGTGGATGCCCGCACGGAAGCGGGATGGGCGGGCCGGGCTACAAGTTCGCCGATGAGTTTCATCCCTCCCTGAAGCATGCAAAAGCGGGATTGCTTTCCATGGCCAACGCCGGCCCGAATACCAACGGCAGCCAGTTTTTCATTACGGTGGCGGCGACGCCGTGGCTCGACAACCGGCACACGATTTTTGGAGAAGTCGTGGAGGGTCAGGACGTAGCCAACAAAATCTCGAATGTGCCGCGCGACTCCGGTGACCGGCCGCGAACTCCCGTCACCATCCAGAAGCTTCGCATCGAACGCATCGCCTAAATGGGAGTGAAAGCACGCCATGCTCAGGCCGGAGCGGCTCCTGGGGGTCACCATCGAGTTGATTTTCGTGCTACTCGGCGGACTGCTAGTCTGGGTGGGCCTTCGGGGGCCAGTCTACGGGCGCATTGTTGACCGGCACAGCATCAGCTGGCTGATTCTGGGCGTGGCGTTGATCCTTTGGGGGCTTCGCGCGCTCTACAAGCCAGGCCAATGGTGGAAACGCTGGGAAAACTGGACCCGTGGGCTTTCTTTGATGCTCCTGGGAGCTCTGATGCTTGCGATTATTCGCGTTCCCTTTTCGTGGGTGGAGCCCCTGCTCATGGCGGCTGGAGGGGTTCTCGTGCTTCGAGGAATTGTGGCTTCGGCGCTCATCTTCCGGCCACGTTGACCGGAACCCTTGCTGCGAGCCGGTTCAAGTTCTTCTCAGTCTCGATGATTCATCGCATTTTCTCTCCTCTTGGATATAATCCGCGCTAAAGGCGGTCCGGACGGATTCACGCGTAAAGTCTTCACGGACCCGTCATTTGCCTCATCGAAAGCAACAAAGGAGAAAGACGGTGTTGAAAGAATTCAAGGAATTTGCCATGCGCGGCAGTGTGGTGGACTTGGCGGTCGGAGTGATTATCGGTGCGGCTTTCGGCAAAATCGTTTCGTCGCTGGTGGAAGACGTGATGATGCCCCCGATTGGCCGATTGCTGGGGCACATCGATTTCTCGGGCCTATTTATCAATCTAAGCGACAAATCTTATGAAACGCTGGCAGCCGCCAAGGCCGCCGGAGCACCGACGCTCAATTACGGCATTTTCCTGAACGCGGTGATCAACTTCTTGATCGTGGCGTTCTGCGTGTTCCTTGTCGTGCAGCAGGTGAACCGCTGGGCGACGAAACCGGAACAAGCGGCTGCGGCTACCACGAAGGAGTGCCCGCAATGCGCGATGAGCATTCCTATCGCGGCAAAGCGCTGTGGTCACTGCACCTCGCAAATAGCCTGATCGGTGGTCAAATCACCGCTGACTAGCCAGTCTCGACTATGAGCTGGTGAGAGGTCTGCTCGCAGTTTAAGAGGGCTGCTTGCGTTTCTTCTGATTTGCATCAAGGTGCGACCGGAGGCGGCAGACCACGTCATCTTCCTGCCCGTCTTCCATTTCTTTCTGGACTTCCTCCAAGGCGAAGTGGACGACGTCGTGGTGATGCAACTCCATGGGAGAGACCAAGTCGCTGAAACGCAGCCACAGTCGGTGCAAGAGGTTGATTTCATTGGCGGTGAGGTTGGGAGCGTGGGGACCAAGCACCTTGTAGAGCTTGTCCCCGTTGGGCATGTGAATTTCCAGGTTGAACTGCGGCTTCGGGTCGCCCAACTTTTCCCACGCGTCCCCCACTTGCCGGGCTTGTTCCTCGGTGCTCTCTCTTGAAGAGTGGCCAAACACGATCGTGCTGGACTGCAGCGATGTCGCCGCGCGCAAAATGCCTTCCGCGAGATCGTTTGCGGCAACGACGGCCAAGCGAATCGATTTGCCACGCTTCTCTGCCATGCTTAGCGCCTGGGAGAAGAGCTGTTGTTCAATGCCCCCAAAAAGTTGCTCGGCTTCGAGTTCGTATTCACCGGAGGCCGAGCGCCGTAATAAACGAACATGAAGAATGACGACATCCCGCCTGCCCGGTTTTACGCGATCCAGCACGTTGCCCAAGTGGTACAGCGAATGGATGTTGCTGACAGGCACCACGATATTGCCGGGACGGGCTCCTACGGCCGCGGGCGTCAGTTCGCTTTCCATCTCCAGGTGAAATTGGTCCATCTCCACGTGCTTCGCGGCACCGCGCGCGCGGTGTGTGACTCTCTCTGAAATCGTAAAGACGATGAAGAGGATGACCGAGAAGGTGACACCGGCAATTGTCGCGTCTTTCTTTGTGAATAGGTTTACCACCGCGATGCCGAGCAGAATGAGTGTGATCAGGCTCAGCCCCAGCGGGATTTCCACGCCGAATAGCTTGAAGTTCAAAGGCACGCGGTATTCGCGGTCACCCGGATGTGTATAGCGCAGGACCAGGACGGCCATGCCCTTCATCGCGAAACTCCAGATCACACCAAAAGCGTACAAGTTTGCGAGGAACGTCACGTCGCCGCGGCTGATGATGATGGTGATGATTTGCAGCGCGGCGATGATGTTGATGATGCGGTGTGAAGTGCCGAAGCGGCGGTGCGGCTGGCGAAACCAGTCGGCAAGAACTCCATCTTCCGAGACGCGGTTCAGCACGCCGTTCGAACCGACGATGGCGGTGTTCACCGCGCCCGCCAGAATGAGCGTTCCCACCACAACAACAAAGCCATGGAAGACGAGCCGGATCAAGAACGGTCCCTCGAGGCTCATTGCCAGTCCGCCAATGAGATTTTCCAAGTAATTCTGGCGAACGCTGTCGGGAATAATCATTACGGCAAAAAACGAGACCAGCGACGTAAACACCAGGCTATAAATGAAGATCACCAGCCCGGTTTTCTTCAGGTTCGGAAGCTTAGGGCTCTCGATTTCGCGATACACCTGAGCGAGCGACTCTTCACCGCTCATGGCCAGCACGGAATGGCCTAGGCCAACAAAGACAGCGATAAGCGCGGCGAAGTGCGCGAAGTGCACACCGTAGAGCCAGCCCATGGCGTTTGGCTCAAGCTTCAGGTTTTTTGGATGAGGCAGCGGCGGGAGAGCCGGATGCCGGAGCCAGACAGTGTAGAGGCACCAGCCAATCAGAATCACGACCATCACGGTCGTGAGCTGCATGATGCGCATGGCCGTTTGGCTGGATTCGGGAACGCCCTTGATGTTGTACCACCAGAAATAAATTGTTACGAGAATGGCGAAAAAAGCGGCTCCGGCGCCCGGCGAAATGTGCAGCGGGAAACGAATGTAGTCGAACGTCTCGTTGAAAAGACCGACGATATATTGCCCCGCGGATACGCCGCTGATCGGTCCGGTCAAGATGTAGTCGAACATCAGTGCCGAAACGCTGAACTTGGCCAACGTCCCGCCCATGGCTTCCTTAACCACGCGGTAGACGCCGCCGCGGACAAACATGCTGCAGCTTTCGACGTAAATCGCGCGAACGCAGTAGGAAAACAGCATGATCCCGAGGATGAACCACGGAGCGGCCTTGCCGATGTAGCCTTCCGCCTCACCCCCGGCGTAATAAGCGGAAGAGGCGAGATCGTTGAGGACAATCGCGGCGGCACGCCAAAAGGAGATGAAACTGAGCAGCGCCGTGGTTGCCACCAAGACGCGCGGAACTCCGTTGCCCCGGCTGCCCGCAGCAGCAGGGTTATTGGGGATGCTGCTCATGTGTGGGTTTGGCTACCTAGCAGACTGAAATGCTCGCATTTTTCGAGTGTGATGTCTAGCAACTAGAATCCTTAATGAAATCGTGCGAAAGCTCGCTGACCGGTGGGCTTCGCGCTAATTCGTGCTCGCGGAAGGCTCTCTTGCAAAAACCGCTCGGACCTTCGGGCGAAGAAGAAAATAAAAGAGCGCGCCGGAGAGGAGGAAACCAATGCCGCCGCCGAGGAAATCGCCTCTGGCGGCGTTAACCACGTTTCCCAGAATCTGCGTAGCGATAATGATCAGTGCTAGCGCCCATCCCCAGAGGCGGCGACGGAGCCAGCCGGCGCCAGCCAGTGCTAATGTTGCGGCAAGCAACAGAAACGCGATGCCAGCCGCAGTTCCCGACGGTGAAAGCCGGTTGTACGCGCGCGGGTTCAGTGTCCAAATACGATCTAAAAAAGTGCCGCGCCGAACGAGCGTCACTCCGGCAAGAGAAGCCATGACGGAGCCAAAATACAAGAAGACGCCCATGGCTTTGAATCCTCGAACCGGGCTGGTTTGCCGAGGCACGTCGAATCTTGGTTGAGCCATCTCTTGCTTATCTCTTGCGCAGCAAGTCTTCAATGTCCCCAATCTTTTCGCCGAGCAGATTGAGTTTACGGGCCAGTCCTTGAATGTCTGAGGCGGCGCGCCGGTTGACGTCGTAATCCAATTCACCGCGCAGGCGGTCTTTCGTGTCCTGGCGGTTCTGACTCATCATGATCACCGGCGCTTGAATCGCCGCGAGAAGAGAAAGAAACAGATTGAGGAGAATGAAGGGATAAGGATCCCATGCGGCCTTCCTCAAAAAAACGTTGACGGCCACGTAGGCTGTGGACAGGATCGCGAAAAAAATGATGAACGTCCAGGAACCGCCAAATAGCGCCACGCTATCGGCAATGCGCTCGCCAAGCGTGGCTTCGCTTTCGATGATCTCGTTGGGATGACGCCCGGCGCGCACGCGAACGAGTCGTTGCGAGGCGTGGAACTGCCTGCCAAGCACGGTGAGCATATCCATGCCCGCGTGAGGCTTTCGCTGGAGAAGCGTGGCGATGTCGTCGCGCGAAACCTCAAGACACGCGGTCTCTTCGAGAGCAATGGCGTCGGTCTGATGTGGCGTCCTCTCTAACATCGAGGCAAAGCCGAAGAATTCCCCATGCCCCGGCTCGTCGACAACAACTTCCTGTTGATCTTCGTCGACAGTCGTGACACGCACGCGCCCGGAAATCATGACGTAGGCTTGTCCGGCGGTATCCCCCATTTTGTAAATCCGCTGGCGTGGAGCGAAGCGCTTCAGCTCGACCTGACCGGCAAGAACAGCCGCTTCTTCATCGTCGAGAAGCGCAAAGAGTGGAACGTGCTTCAATTCGTTGCGATCACAAGCCATGGTTCACCTCAACAAGCAATTGGAGCATGAAGGAAGCCTTTGCAGAGCATTCCACAGAAGCGATGAGCGGTTCAACCGTCAGGCCTAATGGTCAAGGGGCTTTCGTGAATTGGTGGGAATCTAATCGCTGGTAGCTCGGAACGCTTTGGCGCACTCCTCGCAGGGGCAGATGCTGCGAAGATGATCGTAGGCGTAGATGCCGGTTGAGTGGCCGTCGGTAAAGGTGATCTGAATGGCGTAGTTCCCGACTCGAGTGGCGGCTTTGGCGCGCGGCTTGGGCTTGAACATGGGCAGCGCGGGAGACGACGCCATTCCCGGTGCCGAGTTGAAGGCCGCTTTTTTGTCGCGCTCGTCGTTGCAGGTTGCGCAAGGGCATTCGTCGCGCAAATACGCGAAATCGTAATGGCTTAGATGGCCGTCGGCCCAAGTGATGTCAACACCAGAACCACTAGAAACGTGAATCTTGACATTTGTTGGCTTTTTGCGCGGGTCGAGGGGAGTGGGCATCTTGCAACGTGTTCAGGCTTTCTTTTTTCCGTTGCAGCAGTCACCCGGGGGAATGGGGTTGCCGTGCGGGCAGGTTTTCGGATGGCCGAGGAACGTGCAGATGCGCGCGTCGAGCTCCGGGCTGATGATGTGCTCGAAGCGGCAGGCTTGCGTGTGAGCTTCAGTTTCGTCGACGGCAAAAGTGTCCTTGAACAAGCGCTCCGCCAAGCGATGGCGGCGCACCACGTCGCGCGCCCGCTGGCTTCCCACAGGAGTCAGTTGCGCCTCGCCATTTTGCAGCGCGACCAAATGCAGATCCACCATCCGGGAAAGAACCCGGGACGCAGGCTCTTCTTGCGCGGACGATGCGCTACCCGCCGATCCCGAGGCGTGTAGGCGTACAACTTCAGCGGGCTTTCCTTCCTCGCCGCAAACCCAAATCTGCTCGAGAAGATGGTCGAAGCGAATTTCGTCGTCCGAGGAAATGGACTTGCAGCAATCCGCCGTATCCACCAGCGGACAATTGAGCGGCTGTCCCGGGCCGTGCAGTGCGGAGTCATAGTGCAAGTGGCCGTGCGCCAGTTCAATGCGGCGATCGGCTTGCCGCGCAATGTCCGGATCGTGCGTGACCATCAGAATGGTGTGGCCATCGTTGTGCAGCTTGCGGAAAATTTCGATGACGATTCTTTCGTTCGCTTCGTCGAGATTCCCTGTTGGTTCGTCGGCAAGGATGAGCTTTGGCTGATTGATGAGGGCGCGTGCAATGGCTACTCGCTGTTGTTCGCCGCCGGAGAGCTGCGCAGGCAGATGCGTCAGGCGATCGCCGAGCCCGACGCGCTTCAGCGCTTCTTCCGCTTCCTTCTCGTCGGTGACGCTGTGGAAGTATTGCGCCAACATGACGTTTTCAAGCGCCGTGAGATAGGGCACGAGATGAAATTGCTGGAAAACGAAGCCGACTTTTTCAGCACGATACCGGACCAATTCGCTTTCGCACAGCTTTGCGAGATCCACACCGTCAACCATAACGCGGCCGGAAGTTAGCGTATCCAACCCACCGAGAATGTTGATGAGCGTGGTCTTTCCCGACCCAGAAGGGCCCATCAGCGCAACCCATTCGCCGGTATTCACCGCGAAGCTGACTCCGTTGAGCGCGTGGAGAGCGGCATACTGCTTGGTCAAATTGTCGATGACCACCTGCCGCTCGGCAGTTGCGCGCGGCTGCAATTGGACTGGAGCGACCACCCTCACGCTTCACCTCGAAACACCGATGCCGGGCGAATGCCCGCCAGCCGCCGCAGCGGAAAGGCGCTCACCACCGCCACTAGTATCGTCAAGCCCACAGCTACAGGATACACAATCAAGCGCGGGCGCGCCGCCACGCCAAAGACAGCCTTGCCCAGGCCGATGGAAAGCAGAATCCCGAGCGCCGCTCCGACTAAGCCGCCCCCCAGCCCCAAGAGCGCGGCTTCCGCAAGGAAAAGTCGAACGACCCGCTGCGTCGCTCCGCCAATCGCCTTCATCAGGCCAACATCCATCTTGCGCTCAATCGCAACGTTGGTCATTGCTACCATCACGCAGAGCGCAGTCAGTAGCAGAACGATACCCACGGTGGCGGTCAGCAGCCCGCCGATGCGGTTGTAAATTTTCGCCTCACCTTCCGTGAATTGGCGGATGGGACGAACTTCGGCCTCCGGAATCCTCTTTTGAAGATCCGCGATATAACGATCGATTTGCTGAGGAGTGCCCGGCACGCTAATCTGGACAAGACTGATGCGACCTGGAAGTCCGGCAAGGCGCTGCGCTACATCCAAATGGGGAAGTATCTCACTGTCTTCTGCCCCCCCATTGAGCTGGATTAGCCCGACCTTGCAGGATTCCTGAACCCTGCCGTTGCTCATCGTCAGTCGGTCGCCAACCTGAAGATGCATCTGCGTCGCAACCTTCCCACCAACATTGCAGAGTTGATTGTTCGGCGATTGCAATTCGATCCTGGCAGCTTCTCGTAAGTCGTCCGCCCCCACGCCCTGCGTGCCACCAATAACCACGCGTTGATTCTCTCGAGAGGCAGTCGATGTGACATCCGCGATCAAATACAAATACACGTTCGCGAGGACCATTCCCGCTTCGTTGCGAAACGGGGACACGTCTTTAAGAACCGATTCGTCGAAGGTTGACTCGGAGATCGCCGTTGGGTCCCCTTCCCTAGGCGTAATAAGGACATTGGGGCCGAAGGCGCGGAACTCGGTGGTGAGGCGGCGCTTGGCGTCCACCTGCAAATTGAGCAGTGCGGCAGTGACGGCCGCGCCGGCGCCGAGCGCCAGCAGCATGACCCACAGGCGTCCGCGGTTGGCCCCCAGCAAACGCCGGAGGATGCGCCAGAACATCGCTCGGTTGGGATTGCGAAGCTCGGTCATCACTCGCCTCGCAGGATGGGTGCTGGGTCCATGCGGGAAGCGCGACGCAGCGGAAGGGCGCTGCCGAGGAGGGTCACAATGGCGGCCAGCCCGATGACCACAAAAAAGACCAATAGCGTGGGTTCCGGTGCGGCACCGAAAATTCTTTCGCCCAAAAGGCGCGCCAAAACGATTCCCAGTGCGTAACCCACGCCTCCGCCGACAACCGCAAGCAGCAATTGCTCCGCCGCAAGCAGAAATCCAACCGTGCCGGAACCTGCGCCCAGCGCCTTCATCAAACTGATCTCGACGCGCCGTTCGATCACTGAAGCTGCCGAAGAAGCGCCCACTGCCAGCGCGGCCGCCAGCATCGCTGCAAGAGTGACCAGCCACAGCAATGTTTGTACGTGCGTAAGAATCTGGCCTTCCCCTTCCGCCACTCGGCGGATGACGCGTACGTCGGTCCCCGGCAAAACCTGCTGAACCGAATAAGCAATCGACGAAACATACGGGCTGCAGGACCATCGCTCAAATTCATCCGGCTTCATCGTTTTCGGATCACGCCGCGCAAAATCATCCTCCGGCTTTGTCAGCGCGCTGATATAGAGCTTGCGGTATTGCCCGGGCCGATCCGCGAGCGATTGGGCGTACCGAAGTGGCACAACAATGGACTCATCTTCCGGGCCGCCCGAATTGAGGACGCCGGTGACTTTCAGTGGAGCAGGAGTCTTGGTGACCTCGCCCCTAGCCAAGGAAATCGAGTCGCCGACCTTGATACCGTGTTTTTGCGCAAATGCTGCTCCCACCACGCATTCCTTGGCACCGTCTGAAAACCATTGGCCATCGATACGCCACCAAGGGTTCGTCTTCACAACTCCGGTGTGAAATTCTCCGCCCTCTGGGAGGGAAAAGCCATGCTCGGCCCACGTCCCAATAAGCGGAACATTCTCGATCCAACCAGCAGGCTGGAACTCTCCATCTTTGTCGCTGAACAGCAAAGCCTCGCCGCGGATCTCAAGGATTGGCGCAAATCCAATGATGTTGTTGTGCCAGAAAATGGTCTTGAGTTTCGGCAGGTCGGATTCGGGGAGATACGCCCCGGCGTTCACCGGGCGGTAATCCACGCCGCCGATTTCGAGCGGCAGCGAATCGGCTCTTGACGTGGCCACCAGGTTCGCGCCCAGGCTGCGAAATTCCATTGCCAGGCGGTCGCCGACATCCAGAGCCACGCTGAGCGCCGCTGTGGCCACACCCATACCGAGAGCCAGCGCGGCGCCGGTCAGCAGCTTGTGCCGGGGGCGCCGGCCGAAGGAATCGGCAACGAGTCGTAGAAACATGGGAATCGTCTTTAGTTCCTAGTCCTAAGTTCTCAGTCTTTGGTTCTTGGCGGGGGAAGATCTGGAGATCTTGTTCGAAATTCGTGATTCCTCCGCTGACCAAGAACCAAATACCTTTCGCGTTTGCCTGAAAAGCTTTCTCTAGCCCTTAGAGCGCGCATCCTCATCTATTTCGGAATTTCCGTACTCGCCTGAACGAGGGCGGAGATATCAATCACCATGTCGCCTCCATCCACGTGCGCGGGCACACCGATGGGATTGCAGCCTCCCTGATCGCCAATCGAAGGAATGTAAATTGCCGACGCGCAGTGCCGGCAGATGACATTCTGGCCATCCTGGCGGTAGCCTTCCGCGCCACAAATCCGGCAGGCATCCAGTGCCACGCCCCAGCCGTTGGGCTTTTTGATGACCATAAAGCGCATGGACTGATGGCCTGCACTCACCGTGAAAAGGTGCATCGCCCCATCCTGCACTTCGCTGATGGGCAAGCGCACGATGTCGCCAACGGGGTCAACCGCCCGCGTCGCCGGCGAAGCCGAATTTGCGCGCGTGTAGATGAAGTCCGCGGTCAAAACCAAAATTACCGTCAGCGAAGCCGTCGCCGCCGCAATCATCCAGCGGCGTTGGCGCCGGTTTTGCGATTCGAGCAGACGCTTCTCCGCGTCGTTGAGCGATTCTTTCGCTGCTTTGGCGTGCGAGGCCGCCTGCCATTCGCGCAGAATCAGGAGAATCGCGGAGCCAAAAATAAGAACAAAGAAGAACAGCTCATTGCGCACAATGGGGCCAACCATGGCCATCTCCGCTTTGCTCGAGGGGAGCCACTGGGCTTCACTCAGTTCGTGCAAGCCTTCCAGCCCCAATTGAAACGCCACGAGGATCAGAATAATGCTGGTCGCGGCAAAAAACCGCGGCAGAGCAATGCGAAGCGTGCCTTTGAAGAAGAACAAGCCCACTGCGACCGCCGCGCCAATCCCGGCAAGAGTCCCGATCCAGGTCTGCAATCCTTCGGTCGATAGCTCCACAGCCCGCAGAATCAACCCCAGTTCCACGCCCTCGCGGAGAACCATCAAAAACACAAAAAGGAAAATCCCCCAGCCCGCGGCCTTCCCGGCACGCTCGGCGTAGGACTCGACCTTTTCCTCAATTTCCTTTCTCAGATGGCGCGCAACTCGGTTCATCCATACAATCATCGTAACCACGAACACGGCGGCCACCAGGAGCATCAGCCCCTCGAAGCCGTCTTCGCTGATGCGCCAGCGCTCCAGCCCCACCTCCACGGCCAGGCTCAGTGCAGCGGCGGCCGCAACGCCGTACCAGACGAATGGCGTCAAATGGCTGCGGGCGGTGCGGGAGAGATACACGAGGATGATGCCGACGACGAGCGCCGCCTCCACACCTTCGCGAAGCGCAATAAGGAATGCTGAGAGCACGAGTGGTCCTGCCGGTCTAGTTGTAAATCATTTGCAACTACGAACTCGAGTTTACCCTAGGCGGACACCTAAGGTCAACCGGACTGATTTAGTCCTATTTGATTCTGCACGCAAATCTAGCACTCGGAATAGGCTATTCTGTCTCATGCGCATGAGGCCCCTTCGCCAAGGCTTGTCGCTGATTCTTTCCGCCCTCCTTTTGCCTTGCCAAACATTTGGCCAAGCCGCAACTTCTTCGCCGCCAGCGCAGCAGGCCTCTCCCCAACAGGCGCATCCTGACCTCAAGCGAGCGCGCAGAGCAGCAGATCGGGGTGAAAAAGCGGAAGCTGCCGGCCGTCTTGATGAGGCCCTGACGGCGTTCGAAGAAGCCGAGCGCTATTCCCCGCAGGACCTGACCTACGCGACGCGGGCGGCCGGGCTGCGCTCCAAGCTGGTTCGTTCCTATTCCGACGCTGCGGAGCGCGATGCTCTCGCCAGCCGCTTTGAACAAGCAACCGAAGATCTTGCCGCTGCGCTGGCCATCGACCCGGCAAACGCCATCATCGTCGAGCGATTGCGCGAAATAAAAAGCATGGGCGAGGAAACCGGGCCAAGAACGGCGCCAGCCATTCCCGGTTTGCCTCAACTGAAGCCGCAGGCGGGAAAGCACAACATCGACCTGCGCGGAGACACAAAGACCGTTTACACGCAAATGGCAAGCGTTTTTGGTATCAGGGTCACCTTTGACCCCGACCTGACCCTCCGAGACGTGCACTTGAATATCGGAGAGGTGGATTTTCAGAGTGCTTTGAAAGTTCTTGCCGCGCAGACCGGCACGTTCTGGCGCCCCGTAAACGCCACGTTGATGTTTGTCGCCGCGGACACGCCGGAGAAACACAGGCAGTATGATTTGGAGGCAGAGCAGACTTTTCCGCTTTCTTCCGCCACCAGTTCCGAGGATGCCACGGAGGTTTTGCGCATCCTGCGCGACATCACGGCTGCCCCGCACATTGACCTCGACACACGTACGCACAGCATTACAATGCGCGATACTCCCGAGCATCTCGCTCTCGCAGGAGCGTTGATTCAGCAGATGGAAAGAGCGCGCGGTGAATTGATGCTGGAAATCGAGCTGCTGGAAGTGGACAAGAACACCGCAAGGAAACTCGGGGTTGCGCCTCCCACCAGTCAGAGACTGATCGCCCTTCCCCCCAACTTGCTCAGCCAGTTGACCCAGGCAAACAATCTAACTGCGCTCGAGACGCTTCTTGCCGGAATTTTTGGAAGCGCAGCAACGGGCGGGTCCTCATCGGTCCGTTCGCTCGTTCCGCCCATCGTAGCTGTGGGGGGCGGCAAATCCACGTTTCTCTTGACGCTTCCCTCGGCGGCAGTGGATTTTTCGGACGCCCTGTCACTTGTACAGACCGGCCGCCAAGTTTTGCTGCGAGCACAAGACGGCAAGCCCGCCACTTTCTTTGTCGGCGAGCGATACCCCATCACGCTTTCCTTGCTCTCGGGCAGCCTGGGAACTCCGGCATTTACGCCCAACCCGGGCGGCGCGAGCAACCCCTTCCCCAGCACTTCGTTTGCGGCTGGAAGGGGCCCTGCCGCGCTTGTCGCCGCGGATTTCTTGAATAACGGATCGCTTGATATCGGCGCGGTCAACGAAGTCGATAATTCGGTTACGGTTTTGCTAAACCAGAGCAGCAGTCAGGGAACATTTGCGCCAGCCAACGGCTCTCCCATTTCTTTGCTGGGAGGTGCGCGCGCCGCGGCTCCGGCAACTCATCCCGGAATCGCCTCCGCGACGTTCACGAGCAGTGGATGCCACGATTTGCTTGTCAGCGATCCGCTCGCGAATCAAGTGGACGTGCTCCTCAGCAATTGTGACGGCACGTTCCAGAAACCCGTGGCGGTTCCCGCCGGCTCGAATCCCACCGGGATTGCCACCGGCGATTTCAATGGTGACGGCAAGCAGGATTTTGCCGTCATCAACCAGAACGATGATTCGGTTTCTATTTTCCTCGGCGACGGCACGGGCAAGTTTACCGCCGCGACGGCCTCGCCCTTTGTTCTGGCGCGTCAACTTATCGTCAATTCTACTTCTCTCCCGGACGGTGCTCTGAACACCGCTTATAACGCCACCCTGCAATCCATTGGAGGAACTGGAGCGGTAACCTGGAGCCTCACCACAGGAACGCTCCCTGCCGGCCTTACTCTCGATCCCAGCACTGGAGTCATTTCCGGCACGCCCACCGTATCCGGAAGCTCCGCAATCACGGTTAACGCCGTTGACTCTGCTAGTCCTCCGAATTCAGTGGCAATCGCGCTCAGCATCACTGTCAACGCCAGCGCTCCCACCTTTGCAATCTCGACGGCATCGCTTCCCAACGGAACGATCGGCGTACCCTACGATCAGATTCTCGCCGCCACCGGAGGGACCGCTCCATTGACGTGGACCGTTTCGTCGGGTTCGCTTCCCACCGGATTGACTCTGAATCCCTCAGGCGAGATTACCGGAACTCCCACGTCTTCCACGACAACGCCGCCAAGCTTCACGTTCAGCGCGACCGCTACAGACTCCAGCGCCACACCTTTGAGGGCACAAAAACAGTTCACTTTGACGCCAATCCCCTCCACTGCCGCCGAGCGTGGCCCCGTGGCGATTGCTCAGAACGACTTCGATGCCGATGGGAATCAAGACTTGGTCATCGTCAATCAAGCCACAAACAATGTGACGATTCTCCTGGGCAAGGGCGACGGCACTTTCACCGAAGCCACAGGCTCGCCCATTTCATCGGGCATTGGCAATGGGCCTGTTGCGATTGCCGCCGGTGATTTAAACGGCGACGCAAAGCCGGATTTGGCCGTCGTGAATCAAACGGACAACAGCGTCAGCGTACTGCTGAACAACGGGGATGCGACCTTTACAGCGAGCGCAAGCTCACCTCTGCAAACGGGATCGGGGACCTCACCCACAGGTGTGGCTATCGCAGACTTCAATCAAGATGGACTCACGGATATTGCCGTGACCAACGGCGGCGCCGACACCTTCACTGTATTCGTGGGAGTTTCCAGAGGGCTTTTCACCGAGGCTTTTCAGCCGCCGGCCGGCCCAAGCGGTTCCACGCCGACCGCTATCGTCGCAGGCAGTTTTCAGACCGGCGGATTTCCCGACGTGGCGATCACCAATGATGTGTCCGGCGCCTCGGGCCACGTCACCGTGGTTCTAAGCCCGTCCAGCCTGTTTACCAACGGTGTAGCCCCAGGAGTCCTGCAGCAACCTTATCCCGGCTCGGAATACGTGGACCTCGGCGTAAAAATCAAAGCCACGCCAACGCTTCATGCCAATGCCGAAGTGACCCTCCATTTGGAGTTCGAAATCCGCGCGCTTGCCGGCAGCGCCGTCAACGGCATTCCCATCCTTTCGAATCGCACGCTTTCGCAAACGGTGCGCGTGAAAGAAAACGAGCCAACTCTGATTACGGGAATGATCGACACCGAAGAAACCCGCTCCATTGCGGGCTTGCCGGGTTTCACAGCGGTTCCCGGCGCGCTGAAATATGCATTTAGTTCAAGGAGCCACGCTTTTCAGGATACGGAGCTTCTCATTGTAATTACTCCGCGCAGGCTGCGCCTGGCGGATCACCTCACGCGGACGATTTACGCTGGCCGCGGCGACATCGGCCGCAGTGGGACAGGGGCAGGATTCCGCGGGACTTCCACGCCACGAGAGCCTCAGCAGCAACAGCCCGAGCCGCCGCTCCAACAACCACCGCCGCCTCAGCAGCCTCCTCCTCAACCACAACAACCCCAGCCCCAGCCCCAGCCCCAGCCTCAGCCCCAACAACCGCAGCCCCAACAACCCTAGCCAGGAGGCGAGGCGATGCTCAGCGATTGCTTGAAAAACTGGTCAATGATCGCGGGCGCCTGGTCACCGGGACGCCGAGGTTTTGCAGGAAATCCTCGATCGCTACCTAGCGATCGATCGCCGGGAGGCTGTCCAGCCTTGCGTTCGACGCTCTGCTCGGTGTCGTCGATGACGTGCTTGGCGTCAATCGAGCTGCCGCTGAGCGAGCCAAAGAGGCGGTCCTTGGGAACAGACGCGTCTCCGAGCGTGATGCTCTCGAGCTAGCCGTTATAGAACACGATAGTGCCGACCGCATCTTGAGCTTTGATTCAGGGTTTGACGGATTCCCGGCATGACGCGCTTATCATGCCCTCCAGTGCCCCCGGACAGTGCCGGCAAGTGAGCGCCTTGCCTAAGGTAATGGCTCGAAAACGACAAGAGGCTGGTAGGTTCGCGGCACAACAGCTTCGGCAATGGCAATCAGCTTTTCCTGCTGATTGAAAACGCGCAGCCGCGGGGCCATCGGCGGCCCGCCATCAAGTTCCGTTGTTGCGCCGGGAGGAGGCTCCACGCGTCCGGGTTGCAGCTGTGAAACAGAAATATTGAACTTCGAGCCGTGCCGCACGCGCTTCTCGATGACCGGCAAAACGTTGATACGCGGAAAATTGGGGAGCAGGTTTTCCAGCTTGATCACGCAGTTTGCGAATCGGCCCGCGTGGCTCGCCTCGGCGAGCTCTTCGAGCGCAATGGCTTGTTCCAAGGAAAACTCTCCCACTGCCGTGCGCGTAATCTCTGAGAGATGCGCTCCGCAGCCTAGTTTCTGCCCCATTTCGTGCGCCAGCGAACGAATATACGTTCCAGAAGAACATTCGATGACGAAGCGCGCCACGCTGCCTTCGATCCCCGTCAGCCGGTACTCAAAGACCTCCACTTGGACCGGCTTCAATGCCACTTCTTGTTTTTTGCGCGCCAATTCGTACGCTGGTCGGCCTCCGACCTTCTTTGCGGAAAACGCCGGCGGCGTTTGTTCGAATGACCCGATGCGTTCAGCCGCGAGGCGCTCCAGCACACTTGGGTCGAGCGCCAGCGCCGTGTCCAAGCCTTGCGCTTCGCCGTCGGAGTCATAGGTATCCGTTGCGAATCCGAAGCGGAAACCTGCGGTGTAGCGCTTCCTCCTCCCGGAGTAAAAGCGTACCAGCCGTGTAGCCCGTCCCAGCAGCAAAACGAGAACACCGGTGGCCAGCGGGTCCAAAGTGCCTAAATGCCCGATCTGCCGGAACCCCGCGAGGTGACGAACTGCGTCCACAACATCATGGGACGTTTTTCCATTGGGCTTGTTCATTACGAGCGCGCCGTCAAAAGGCGCGGGTTGTGGCTGGCGTGGCATGCAAGAGTTCTTAGTCTTAAGCGCTAAGCATAAAGTAAAGAAACAGGGACCGTCCAAACCGGAGGCGACTACGAAGTACGCTTACGAAAGAAGCTCCTTGTCGAATATTCGGCGGCTGACGCCAACTTTCATGCCTATGACTTGCAACTGAGAACGAAAAAGGATTACCGGCAACTCTTCTTCTTCGTAGGCGACTTGGCCTTCTTTTTCGATTTGTTCCGTGCCGGTTCACGCTTCCTGATCTCCATGGGCGCCGGTTCGTCCTGCTTCACTTCCCTCAGCAATTGCTCGATCCGCTCGACGCGCTCCTCGGAGAGGTCCAGCGCGAAGTGCAACTCCGGAAGCCGTCGAAGCTGCAGACGCTCGACGAGTTCGTGACGAATAAACCCGGCCGCATGCTCCAGAGCTTTGATCGCGTCGGACTGTTCCTCGCTCGTTCCTTTTACGCTGATGAACACGCGCGCGTGCTTCATGTCCGGCTGCACGCGGACTTCGCTGGCGATGACGCTGCCCTCCAGCCGCGGGTCTTTCAATTCTCCCGCCAGCATGGCGTTGATTTCGTGGGCGATTTCTTCGCCCACACGTTCGTGACGATGGGTGGTGGAGCTCATCTGCGTTTCTTGTTCGGCGCTTCCTAAATGATCTCAACTGCCTGGTTGATTAAAATCGAGCCGAGAATCCCGTCCGCTTCGTCCAGGACCTTCTGCAGCACTTGGTTGACGTGCTTCTCGTCATTCGAAATGGTTACCACGCCCACGACCGACCTCTGCCATGTGTCTTGGTGTTCGAGTTCCGCCACCGCCACGTTGAAGTCCCGCCTCAGCCTGTCTTTCAGGCTGCGCAGTACTTGCCGCTTGTCCTTCAGCGATTGCGCGTCGGGAATGTGCAGCTCGAGGGTAAGCAAGCCGACTGGCATCTGCGGCTCCGGGGAAAACCTGCGGCTTATTTTTTGCCCGCGGGCGCGCTGGCTTGTCCAGCGGCTTCCGCGGCGCTCATCTTGGTGACGCTGAAGCATTCCAGAACGTCGCCAACTTTGATGTCGTTGAAGTTGGCCACGCCCGCCCCGCACTCAAAGCCCGTGCGCACCTCGCTGGCATCGTCCTTGAAGCGCTTCAACGAGCTCAGCTTCGACGCATAGATCACCGTGCCATCGCGAACCACGCGTACCTGCGCATCACGCTTTAGGATGCCGTCGACCACGTAGCAACCGGCCACCGTGCCTGCACCCTTGACCTTGAACGTGTTCCGCACTTCTGCGCGGCCCAAATAAGTCTCGGTGATGACCGGCTCGAGCAGGCCTTCCATGGCCTTCTTAATCTCGTCAGAAACTTCATAAATGATGTTGTGCGCGCGAATGTCCACGTGTTCCTGCTGCGCCAAGTCCGCGGCCTTCCGGTCCGGTCGTACCCCAAACGCGATCACAATCGCACCAGAGGCCGAAGCCAGCAGCACGTCGTTCTCCGTAACCGCACCCACACCCGAGCCGATGATCTTCAGCTTCACCTGATCGGTGGAGAGTTTCGGCAGCATCTCACTCAACACTTCCACGGAGCCCTGCACGTCCGCCTTGATGACAATCGGGAGCTCCTTGACTTCGCCGGCCTTGAGTTGTTCGTGGAGCTGGTCGAGTGTGATGCGCCCGCCGCTGCTGCGCGCCATCGCCGCGTCGCGCTGTTTGCTCTGGCGATACTCGACAATGTGGCGCGCCTTGGCCTCGTCCGCCACCTGGAAGTGATCGCCAGCTTCCGGCACGCCCTGTAATCCCAACACTTCTACGGGAGTGGATGGCGGGGCGTTCTTCACCGCACGGCCACGATCGTCAAACATCGCGCGCACTTTGCCGAACACCGAGCCGCAGATAAAAAAGTCGCCCGCGTTGAGCGTGCCGTTCTGCACCAGCACGGTAGCCACCGGACCGCGGCCTTTATCCACGCGCGACTCCAGGACCGTACCGCTCGCCGGCGCATCCGGATTGGCTTTCAATTCGCGCAAATCCGCGACCAGTAAAATAATCTCCAGCAGCTTGTCAATTCCCTTCTTCTGCTTCGCCGAGACTTCCACAAATTCCGTATCGCCGCCCCATTCCGCGGGCATTAAGCCTAGATCCGACAACTGACGCTTCACGCGCTCCGGTTGTGCTTCTGCTTTGTCTATTTTGTTGACCGCGACGATGATCGGCACATTCGCCGCTTTGGCGTGGTCGATGGCCTCCTTGGTTTGCGGCATGACGCCGTCATCGGCAGCCACGACCAGAACTACAATGTCCGTCACCTTCGCGCCGCGCGAACGCATGCGCGTGAACGCTTCGTGGCCGGGCGTGTCCACAAAAACCACACTGCGGTCGTTTACCACCACTTGGTACGCGCCGATGTGCTGCGTGATTCCGCCGGCTTCCCCCGCCGCCACGTCCGCTTCGCGGATCGCATCCAGAAGGCTTGTTTTTCCGTGGTCCACGTGGCCCATCACGGTTACCACTGGCGGCCGCGGCTTCAAACTCTCCTTGGTCTCTTCTTTCGCGACCTCCAGCACCATTTCTTCTTCGAGCGAGACCACGCTCACGACGCCGCTAAAGGCTTCCGCCAGCGTCGTCGCGGTTGGCACGTCGAGCGCCTGGTTGATGCTGGCGAACACGCCTTTGTCGAGCAAAGTCTTCAGCAGATCTTTCGCGCGAACATCGAGTTTTTCCGCAAGCTCGCGGATCGTGATGCCTTCGGTGATGGTCACTTCGCGCGGCGGACGTGGTTCTGGCGGCGCAATGACGGCCACCGCAGTGCCGCGCCCGGCTCCCTGCCGCATGCGCGTCGGGTGCAGCTTGCGCTCTCCTTCGATCTCGCGTTTGTCCACCACCGGCCGCTGGCGAGGAGGAGCCTTTCGCGCATA
>Ga0126381_100000826_pt1 | contig 33724 bp, 25 predicted proteins | sample PanSoiMetPlot_28_FD_96465 | JGI IMG/M metagenome (GOLD analysis project Ga0126381, IMG submission 96465) | Tropical forest soil microbial communities from Panama - MetaG Plot_28 | ecosystem: Environmental > Terrestrial > Soil > Tropical forest > Bulk soil | place: Panama | collected 2016-02-17 | reverse complement strand
TCCGGGCTTGGTATTGCCGGTATTCTTCGCGGGAGGAACTGCAACCGCTCAAGCACCGATTTTCGCGCTCGGCACCAGCAGTAAGCCACCGTTTGGTTTCACATTTCCGACCTTTCAGGGCGGGCTTAATGCTCAGGGAGGAGTTGTTGGAGCAAGCTTCAACATCGGAGGAATCAATCCATTGTTGAGGTCACCGAAATCCGACGTCTGGTCAATAAGCGTCGAGCGCAAAATAAGCGACATGTTTTCGGCCAGTGTTGGGTATAGCGGCTCTCATTCCTACGATATCGTCGGCAATGGGACCTCGATCGGAAATGTCTCGTATGGAGTCGACGTCAATGTGGTTCCTGGTGATCTTATTACTCACCAGAGTTTGAAGCCGACCAGGCTCAATCCGAGTTTTGGGAACATCAACTACGCCGACAATAATCGGTATGGTAACTACAATGCGATTTTCTTTAGCGTGAAGGGCCGATTCATCTCCCGCGGATTTTTCGAAGCCTCGTACACACGCTCCAGTTCGAAGGATGATGGGCTTGCATATCCCGACCCCTTCCATCCCTCCTTGTACTACGGGCCATCGATATTCGACGCGCCCAACCGGTTCTCCCTGAGCTTCAACTATTCGATCAAGGGACTCAATGGCGGGACCGGTGCGGTCGGAAAATTGACGGGCGGCTGGGGTATCAGCGGAACAAGCATTGTCCAATCTGGCTATCCGCTGACCGCGGCGAATGGTAATTCCTTTCAACCGGTGTGCCAGCTGTCCGGTCTTGGTGCACCGCCGTGTCCGTCCGCGGCCAACCCAGCGATCGGCTACGGTCCAACTAGCGGGGACTACAACGCGGATGGTGACAGCCAGCTCAATGGAGTCGGTCTCGACTATCCGGACGCGCTCAGCTATCACCAATCGACGGACAACAAAACCTGGCTGACGGGTGCGATTCCCAAGAGCAATTTCGCCGTCCCTGCTTTTGGACAGGAGGGGAATGAACAGGTTCAACGTTTCCGGGGCCCGAATTTTATCGAGACGAACATCAATTTTTACAAGGACACAAAGATCACCGAACGAGTCAACTTCCAATTCCGATTTGAAATATTCAATCTTTTCAATCGAGCAAACTATGTCGGCTTAGGAGGCTCCGGCATTGATATGAACTTCCCGGACGGAAACTTCGGAGCTGCCAGAGGAACCCACGAGCCGCGATTCTGGCAGATCGGAGGCAAGCTTTCCTTCTGAGTGTTGCCGAAAATGCAGGCCCGCTTCTCCCGAGGCGGGCCTTCTTCTCCTGAGATTTCGTGCTGAAACAAGACTAAGTCGACTCACCCTAAGTGTACCTGACCAATCCCGATCATCTTGAGGATGAGATCCTGTCGACAACGTACAATCGTCTGCATCGTTTCGGCTCATAATGTCCAACAAGCATCCAGTCAACGCATTGTTGCTCGCGCCTCTTCTTTTCATTCTCGTCAGTAATAGTCTCGCTCAGGTTGATAAAACCACCGCAATCGCCTCCGCGTTGCAGAGTAAAGATTTCGATCATGCGCTCGAATTGCTGAGACCGGCTCTGCGCCAAACCCCAGAGAGCGACATTTTGTGGACGATGCAAGGTGTGGCTCTTTCAGGGAAAGGTCAGAACAAAGAAGCGCTCGCATCTTTCCGACGCGCACTCAAGATCGCCCCTGACAACATTCGCGCACTTGAAGGAGCGGTGCAGATCGACTATGAGGCGGGTGACCCATCGGCCATTCCGCTCCTGAAGCGACTGCTTCGCCTTCGGCCCAGCGACCAGACCAGCCATGCCATGTTGGCGATACTTTCTTATCAACAGGGAGACTGTCCGACCGCAGTCGATCATTTTGCAAAAGCAGGATCGCTGCTGCAATCTCAACTTCCGGCGCTTCACGCCTACGCAACCTGCCTCGTAAAACTCAAGAAGCTCGATCAGGCCGCTGCCATCTTTGAAAAGGCGCTTGCCGTCAATCCGCAAGACGCGCAAGAACGCCGGCTGCTCGCTTCGATTCAAGTCATGGCGCACAAACCTCAGGACGCGATCGCGACCTTGTCGCCCCTTCTCGCGAACGACTCCGCGGATGCTGAAACTTTGGAGCTGGCGTCTGCCGCCTACGAAGACGCGCATGATACAGATAGGGCGGTGGACGCGCTGCGCCGGGCCATTTTGCTCGATCCTCGGAATGTCAACCTCTATCTCGACTTCGCGGCTATTTCTGCGACACACCAGTCATTCCAAGTCGGGATCAACGTCGTGAATGAAGGTATCCAACTGCAGCCCAAGGGGGCTTCGCTCTACTTCGCACGAGGCGTGCTTTACGTTCAGCTGGCGGATTACGAAAGAGCGCAAGCCGATTTTGAAACCGCGTATAGCCTGGATCCCACACAGTCATTGAGCACAGCCGCTCAGGGGTTGGCAGCCGCGCAGCAGAACGATCTCGATCGCGCATTAGTGAGCGTCCAGGAAAAGCTGGTCAAGAAACCCCACGATCCGATCTTGCTGTATGTGCAAGCGGATGTTCTCGCCCAGAAGGGAGCGGAGCCAGGGAGCCAAGAGTTGCAGACGGCGATGCATTCGGCAGAAGAAGCGGTCGCGTTGCGTCCCTCGCTGGGGCCTGCCCGAGCGGTCCTGGCAAAACTCTACCTGCAATCAGAAAAATATTCCGAAGCGGCGACTCAGTGCCGAAAGGCGCTGGAAATCGATCCAAAAGATCAGACTTCGCTTTACCACTTGATTCAGGCGTTGAGAAAAAGCGGCAAGACTGCAGACATCCCCGATCTGCTCAAACGACTGGCGCAGCTTCGCCAGGATGCGACCAAAGAGGAACGAGAACAGTATCGCTACAAGCTGGTCGAGGGGGATCCCCCGCCGAACTGAGCAGCTAAAGGAAACCGTGTTCCCCTTCGTTAGGACTTCAACAGCACGTACGTGCTGTAGCTCTCCTTATCGATGTTCATAAAGGGACGCATGGCGATGTTGCTGCCGTCGGCCGATGTCGCCATCCAATCCCCGGTGGCGTTATTGGTGGGCTTGGCCGCCAGCAGCGAGTTCCGGTCGAAAGCGGGCTGAGCATCTGCCATCGCAAACAGGACCAAGGGACCCTGCACGAGGGCGACTACATTAGGATGATTCGCGTCCACTTGTTCCAGGCGGAGTGGCATCGGCAGTTCTAGCTCGATCACATCCCCGTCCTTCCATGTGTTTCGAACACCCGCGAATGTCCCTGCATTAACTGGGACCGAAACGCGCTTACCGTTAACCGAGAGAATCGGATTCGGCTGCGACCAGCCGGGAATTCGTAGGTAGATCGTGTACTCCGCGGCCTGCGATCCGGAGACACGAATCTGGACCTTGTTGTCGAATGGGTATTTTGTTTCCTGCTTCAGCCCGTAACTTCCGCTTCCGTCTTTCCATCGGACAGTCGAAGGGGTAAAGAGATTCACATAGACACCATCTGCCGAGCGCAGATATGTGCTGATGTGATAGTCGCCTGCGAGTTGTGGGAAAGTTCCCGAGCAGCACGGCCATTTGTCCTTGTACCAAACCTTCTTCCCGGTGGAAGCATAGTCGGAATAGTAGAAGGAAGTCCCATCGGCCTGAATCGGCCAAGCTCCCAGAATCGTGTTGTACAGCACCTGTTCCATGCTGTCCCCGTAGTGAGCGTCCTTCGTCGTGCGCAGCAAGTAGCGGGTAATTTTGAAGTGGCCGTAGGCTCCGCAAGGAGTCTCGAAGCTGGCATGAGTATCGCTCAGGCTGTTTCCGAGTTGGCCAGTCCCGGGTTCACCAAAGGCCTCGTTCGGACCCCATCCACCAGTCGCAAAGCTCTGAGTCGTTTGCAGCATCTCGAAGCCATTCTTGGCAGCTTTCAGGTGCTTTTCGCTTCCGAGGGTAATGTAGGCCTGCATTGCCGAACTGAACGCATTGACGTGACTGTACGCGTGCTCGAACGGCAGGACATTGTTTCCTTCGGAAAGCGGGCCGAAGTACGTATCGTCTTCGAGGAAGCGCTTGGCCATGTCACGGTAAAACGGCTTGCCGCTGCGCTGATACGCGAGGAAGAGATTTTCCGGAAGTGTGTAGGTCTCATCCCATGTATAGGCGGTGTCCTTGTGCGCTCTCGAACGCTGTTCTGCTCGGGAGAGCGCCTTCTCCGGCAGATACGTGACCATGGCGCGCGTCAACTTCTCGTGGATATCCATCGCCATCGGATCGTGCGCAAACTCGTGAGCGTCGATTAGGCCGCAGGAAAGCTTGTCGTAGGTATATGCCGGCAGGCGGTAATCGACAAAGAACTTCGCTTTCGGGTCGAGAGTTTCCCCGTACCCTTTGACAAGGCGGTTGATCTTGGTGCGGGTGGCGTCTGAGCCCGTGACAGCGTAGGCGCGAGCGAGGCCGGAAACATATTGGCCGAAGGAATGTCCCGCGATGAATCCGTGAAAGTCGTTTCCCTCCAGTGAGAAACCGGTGAGGTCGTACCAACCGCCCATATCCTCACCGGGCGCAGGCAATCCCGCCACTTGGCGGAAAACTTTCAGCAACCGATCGTCGTCGAGATTCTGGAATCGCGCATGATTCTCGTCGAACTGACGCTTCATCAGCCCGTCGAGTAACTGAACATCGGCGTAGGGGAAGGTCGACAACGGCAGCGAAACGGCGACAAGGTTTTTTTCGTTGGAGGCGGCTCGAATCGGTAGCGCGTGGGCCGCATAGGCTCCCACGGCGGTTGCACTGGCTGTTTTCAGAAACGATCTACGGTCAATGCGGACAGACATCAGCGGCCTCGCTTTCCGAGTTCAAGCAGCACTATGAAAGTAATCGTTTACTCTAAAACGTTATGGCGGCCCAGGCCGTTTGTCAATCGTTTTAGTGCACACTATTCACACTCGGGTCGACCCGAGTGTGAGTTGTGCCCTCTTCATCGTCAGCTGATGTCTATTGAGGAAACTGCCTGCACGTGGCTGGCAAGGTTTGCGCTCTCCAGCGCGACAGTAAACGATTGCTGAACTGCCTTCAGGAGGTAGACGCTCAGAACTTCAAGAGGTCCTCGCGGTATCGATTCCGCAGCCAAATCTCAATCGCAATTGTGTTGCTCGTGAATCCGATCCAGAACGCGTAGCCAAAGAACTGCTGCGGGCTGAGATGCGTGAGTTTGCTCGTTGCGAAAAAGATCCCCATCACCGGACGTGTCGTTGCAATGCCCAGCAGGATTGCCACACTCCGCAAAAGCGCAACGTGCTTGCGTAGGTCATCATGCCTGCGAGCGAATGCGAAGGCCTTTGCCAGTTGATAGAGAAAGAGCGAGTTGAACACGAACACCGCTGCGCGTTCGACCCAGCCTCCAACCGCCCAAGCACTCATCCCGTACGCCGTTATCCCGACCATCAAACCAAGCGGATACATTAACCGCTCCAGCCAGCTAAAACGGCCGTCTTCTGTCAGCAGTACCAATGGCGTCAAGATCACGAATACGAGCGCTGGCACGATGTGAAGGAGTGTCACGAGTTCGTGGGAGCGAAACGCAGCATCGAGTTGAAGCATATCCGGCGGGCCAGATGGAGACGGATGAAGGAAGGCGATCAACCGCCTCATCACTACGGCGATGCTGATCACAATGCTTATCCAGAATCCCACTCGTACCCAGGTCGAGACGGGTTGGTTGGCGGTTGGGGCCGGAGAGATCGGGGCCTGAGAAGTCATATCCAATTCCTGCGAACTGACGTTATGATTTAAGTTTACAACATGTCAAACCAAAGTAAAACCCGTATGCACGCTACCATAAAGGGAAATGTTCGCTCCCGAAAACGTCCATATCGGCTTGTGCGGCGGCTCGAGAAGTCGGACTCAACGCGGTTAGCGCTGCTTGCTGCTGCGAAGCGACGTTTTGAGCGAAGCGGATATGAGAGCGTCACGATGGAGGCATTGGCGTCCGATACGGGGGTTACCCGTCAGACCGTTCACAATCTGTTCGGCACTAAGGCGCAGCTCATCGAGGCACTGTTCGATGAGATTGCACTGGAGGGTGGTTTGCACCGAATGGGCGCGGTCATGCGTCCCCACGATCCCCGATTGATGCTGCGGGAATTCGTAAACCTTTTTGCCGATTTTTGGGCCACCTATCGGCTGCTTATTCGGCGGATTCATGGGATTGCTGCGATCGATCCCGAATTCGGGAAGGCCGTGGAGGCGAGAAATCGTCGTCGCCACATGGCTGCGACGCGGATCGTAAAATCGCTGGACGCCGCCCTCAGCAGAGTCGACCACCCAGGGCAAGTCAAGAGAATAGCGTTATTACACACCCTGACCTCTTTTGAATTCTTCGATGGCCTCGCCCGCAATCTGCCGGATTCCGACCTCAAGAATGAAGTACTAGCCGCGGTCGAAAAATGCGTGGTCGCGTGATCACGTCGTTGCTGCCATCAATATGCTAGTGTTAGTCCGCCCCCACTCCAGAAACTGAAGACCCAGAATGATGAACGCCCATTCTTCCAGTTTGCTGCGCCGCTTTTTTCTTGTCGCATGCCTATTAGCCGTTCCTGCGACCGCCTGTGCGCAATGGTCGCCCATGAATCCGGTCCTCTCGTTCCAGAAGCAAGATCGGGGACTACAGTTCGCGATGAAAACGGGTACCCTTCGGGTTGAAGTCTGCACTGACTCAATCATACGTGTGCGTTATTCCGCCACTTCGGCGATTCCGACTGAACCAGACTATGTCGTGATCAAGAAGGAGTGGCCGACGACGCAATGGTCGAGCGAAGCAAACGACGAGATCGTGACCCTGACTACGGCAAAGCTCAAAGTGACCATTGCCCGCAAGGATGGAGGGATTACATATTTCGATCGCGATGGCAAGAAACTCTTCAACGAAGCGTCGCGCAAGCTGACGCCGACCAGAGTGAATGATGAAGACACACATCGCGCTGAATCGTTCATCAATATTTATGGTTCTCCAGAAGGGCTCTACGGGTTAGGCCAGCATCAAGCAGGCGTGTGGAATTACCGCGGCGAATCGGTCGACATCTCACAGGACAACAGCAACATCGCCGTGCCGATGCTGGTATCGAGCAAGGGATATGGAATCTTCTGGAACAATGCATCTCGCAGCCGCTTTAATAATCGCTTTGCGAACTATCTCTACATCAGCTCTGAAGTCGCCGATGTCATCGACTACTACTTCCTCTACGGTCCCGATTTGGACCAGGTTGTTGCCGGCTATCGCGAACTGACCGGCGATGTGCCCTTATTCGGCAAGTGGGCGTACGGTTTTTGGCAGTGCAAGAACCGCTACAAGTCACAGGATGAAATTCTGGGCGTAGCGAGCAAATATCGCGAACTGCATATTCCAGTCGACGATATCGTGCAGGATTGGTTTTGGTGGAACCGAAAAGGCGAGCACATCTTTAGCAAAAACTATCCCGATCCGAAAGCGATGGTGAATGAGCTTCACAACAAACATTTCCATCTGATGATCTCGGTCTGGCCGTTCTTTGAGCCAGGTTCCGCGGTTTACGACGAAATGGATCGACGTGGATGGTTCATCGACAAGTTCAAGTTTGCGAAGCCCCCTTTTCACACCGACGGTATGGCCGTTTACGATGCGACCAATCCGGAGGCCCGCAAATATTATTGGGCACTTATGAACCAGGGGCTCTTCAGCATTGGTGTTGACGCCTGGTGGCTCGACACCACCGAACCGGAGACGGAGGGGCAGGAAGAGAACATTCAACTCCACCACAAACTTGCCGTCGGCAGTGGAGATCGGTACGTGAACCTATTCCCGTTGATGACCACAGGTGCGGTATACGACGGGCAGCGCGGCACCTCAAATCAGAAGCGTGTCTTCATTCTTTCCCGATCCGCTTTTGCGGGCAGCCAGCGAAACGCCGTTACCGCGTGGTCGGGCGATATTAATTCGGACTTTTTCAGCCTGCGTCGGCAGATTCCTGCGGGTCTGAACTACTCGCTCTCTGGACTTCCTTATTGGACGACTGACATCGGCGGATTTGTCTCCGGCGATCCTGAAGACCCTGCATATCGCGAGTTGTTTGTGCGCTGGTTCGAGTATGGAACGTTCTGTCCGATCTTCCGGGTTCACGGCACACGTAAAACCGATCAGAACGAACTTTGGTCGTACGGACCCGACGCGCAGAAAATCCTGGTCAACTTTGATCGGCTGCGTTATCGGCTGCTCCCCTACATCTACTCGCTGGCCTGGAAAACGACATCGTCCGATTACACGCTCATGCGACCGCTCGTGATGGATTTTCGCGACGATGTGCGCGCAGAAAACATTGCCGACCAATTCATGTTTGGAACAGCATTTCTTGTGAACCCCGTCACCGAACCTCAAGCCACCACGCGCAACATTTATCTGCCACAAGTTCGTTGGTACGACTTTTGGACAGGCGCTTCCACCGATGGCGGCCGGATGCTCGCGGCTGCGGCTCCTCTTGATCACATTCCGCTCTATGTCCGTGCAGGAGCGATTGTTCCGATGGGTCCGGACGAAGAATGGTCGGACCAGAAACCGGAGGATCCTATCGAACTGCGCATCTATCCTGGCGCGGATGCAGATTTCACCCTCTACGAAGACGAGAACGACACCTACAACTACGAAAAGGGCGCCTACGCGACGATCCCACTTCATTGGGATGATGCGAAACATCTGCTAACCATCGGCGAACGGAAGGGACACTTTCCAGGAATGCTCTCGGATCGTGTCTTCAACGTCGTTGTAGTCCGCGAAAACCACGGTATCGGGGTAGAACCCGAAGCGACTGTCGATAAAACGGTCCGCTATTCGGGTACGCCAGTATCCGTGAGTCGCTAACCGCGGGCGGAGCACGGGCAGCGGGTGCGAACCATCGACGCTAAGGGCGCTGACGTCCCGATCGAGTAGCGCCGCTCGATCTTCGTGATATAAAAGCCATTCGGCAGAAAATCAGCGATGTATGAAGGACGGCCGCGTTGCCGCCTCAACGGTTACCTTCGTAATGTGATCCGCTGGCCGCCATTAGGTTCTAATCTTGGTAATCACTCCCCCAGAGTGGACGTTTTCGACAATGAAGAATCTGGACGTGTTTATTTTTGCGCAGTCTGCTTTAGCGTTCGGCGTTGCCGGATTGCTTTGGCCCGAGAAACTGATGCCTCTCTTCGACGTCCTCATGTTTCCCTGGCCCGCCAGCTATCGCACGGTTCGGGCAAACAGCGTGGCCGCCATCGGACTAGCCGTATTGCTCGCCGCTCGAATCCTGGCCACTGCATAATCGACTGCCGATTCCAGATATTGCTTTCCGCCTTGCACTCGACCGCTGGTCATCTCAGAGAAATTAAACTCTAGTAATAACCAAATCGTTATCCCTGGCTCCAATTTCCGAGCCTGCCCGGCAAATCTTGCCTCGCAAATTTTCTATTCCATCCGTGAGCTAGCCCACATTCATCGCAAGAAGCTTGTGGTATCATCGCGCGGTTCTTTCGCGAGGTAGATGGTCGTTTTACAACGCTCCGGGCTCGATTTTCATCGAACAGGTCCGGAGGGCCATCCGGGGTTTTCTGAGATAATAGTTCTATAAACTTCGCTTCCCAGAGCCTCTTCGCGCTCCCAAAATTTCTATCCTGATTGTGACTTCCAGGGGGTTCACAAATGAGTACGATTCCGCAGAGTCTGGCGATCCCGGGCATCCTCGCCAGGGACGAACAGATTATCCTCGCCGATTGGCTGAAGGAGATGACCACTGCTACCCGCCGCGGCGACCTCATCAAGGACAACGAACTACGCGCGCAATGCGGCCAGTTTTTAAAGCTCGTGCGGCTAGCTACGCAGACCGCCGGATCCAATTTCAAGGCCTCCGTCTGGGATCCAGTTCGCGAGATGCTGGCCGATGTCTCTCGCAGTCGTGCTCTTCAGGGCTTCTCTCCCACTGAGACCGCGACGTTCGTCTTCTCGCTAAAACGGCCATTGTTCATTCGAATTCAAGAAGAATACAAAGGGCAACCAGACGCGATGGCCACCGAGCTTTGGGCTGCCACCGAGCTGCTCGACGAAATGGGCTTGTATACGACCGAGGTCTATCAAAAGTCGCGGGAAGAAGTGATTCGTCGGCAGCAGGAAGAGTTGCTTGAACTATCGACTCCAGTCGTAAAACTATGGGATGGTGTGGTTGCCTTGCCGCTGATTGGAACGCTTGATAGCGCTCGCACTCAAGTGGTTATGGAGTCACTGCTCCAAGCCATCGTTCAAACCAACTCGCGAGTCGCGATCATCGACATTACTGGCGTCCCGACAGTGGATACAGTCGTCGCTCAACATCTGCTGAAGACCGTGACCGCCGCACGACTGATGGGTGCGGATTGCATTATTAGCGGAGTCCGTCCGCAGATCGCGCAAACCATTGTTCACCTCGGAATCAACTTGTTGGAAGTCACTACGAAGGCAACTTTGGCTGCGGCTTTTTCGGTAGCGTTGCAGCGACTCGGGGTGCAGTTCGTCAAAGAGACGCCCAAGAGCTAGGGAGCCAAAATTGGAAAAAATACCGATTCTGAGAATGGGGAACTACCTGCTGGTCACGATCCAGGTAGACATGCACGATCGTCTGGCTATGGCGCTCCAAGAGGACCTAACGCAGATGATTAGCGATACCGAAGCGCGCGGCGTGCTCATTGACATCTCGAGTCTCGAGATTGTGGACTCGTTTATCGGGCGCATGCTGGGGAACATCGCAGCTATGTCTCGAGTCCTCGACGCCGAGACCGTAGTGGTTGGAATGCAGCCCGCCGTGGCTATCACACTGGTTGAACTCGGCCTTTCGCTCGCAGGAGTGCGTACGGCTCTTAATGTTGACGCCGGAATGGACCTGCTCAAGGCGGCTGTTTAGGAATCAAAGCATTCATGGCGATCGTCTCCAGCGAAAATCTGCCCATTCATGCGGAAATCGACATCGTAACGGTGCGACGCCGCGTGCGCGAAATTGCGGCGCGCCTCGGGTTCAGCCTGGTCGACCAAACCAAGATGGTCACTGCGGCGAGTGAACTCGCCCGCAACACCATGATCTATGGTGGCGGTGGATCGATGCGAGCCGAAGCACTGAACGGACCTCGCACCGGCTTAAGGCTCATCTTTGAGGACAAGGGGCCAGGAATTCCTGATATCGGTCTGGCCCTACGTGACGGTTTTACCACCGGCTCGGGTCTTGGTCTCGGCCTTGGCGGTTCCAAACGTTTGGTAAGCGAATTTCAGGTGTCGTCGCGTGTGGGCGAAGGCACAACCGTGACGATTACCCGGTGGAAATGAGGCGCGTGTGCTGATCGAGGTTTCCGAATCCAGCCAAACCGGCGAAGCGCGGAGAAGGGCCGTCGCTTGCGCCGAAGAGCTGGAGTTCGACCAGACGCGTTGCGGCGCCGTCGGAATCGCGGCAACGGAGATGGCTTCGAATCTGGTCAAGCACGCCGGAAAAGGGAATATCCTGCTGGACTCCATTCAAGATAACGGGCATTCGGCGTTGCGAATGATGGCGGTTGACTGTGGGCCCGGAATCACAGATCTGGGAATCGCGATGCGTGACGGCCACTCTACGGCTGGCACGATGGGCAGCGGACTGGGGGCGATTCGTAGACTCTCTGATGTCTTTGAAGTCTATTCGGGACCCAATCTCGGTACGGTAGTCCGGGCGGACTTTTGGCGAAAGAGTTCCAAGATTCCAGTGCCCACGCGTCCTTTGCAAATCGGGGTAGTTTCAGAGCCTATCGCCGGGGAAGACGTCAGCGGAGATGGATGGGCTGTCCGTTCAATCGCAGGAGCGGTCCTGATGCTGGTGGTCGATGGCCTTGGACATGGGGAGATGGCTCACGAGGCGGCGGAGGAAGCCAAGCGCGTCCTGTTGGAGACGAACCATTTCCAACCGGAACGCATCGTGCACGATGTTCACGGAGCGTTGAAGAAAACAAGAGGCGCAGCGATGGCAATCGCAAAATTGGACGTGCCAAGGCAGGTTCTCCAATTCGCGGGTGTCGGCAACATCGGCGCCAGCATTGTTTCTCCCAATGCCAGCCGCGGGCTTCCGTCCCACAATGGAACGCTCGGACAACATTTCACCCGAGTGCAAGAGTTCTCGTATCCCTGGAATTCCGATCACCTCCTCATCATGCATTCCGACGGGCTCGCCACACGTTGGGATTTGCGGAAGTACCCGGGAATCTGGCACAAGCATCCCAGCATCATTGCGGCACTATTGCATCGTGATTTTTGCCGAGGCCGCGACGACGTCACTGTTTTTGTGGCGAAAAATCCGTAATTTCTCAGGTCGAATAGTCATATGTCTGTAAAGCTCTTCACGATCGAAATCCGCCTCGAAAACGATGTTGTTCTGGCGCGCCAAAAAGCGCGAGCTGTCGCCTCCGCTCTACGTTTTGATACGCAGGACCAGACCCGCATCGCGACAGCCGTGTCGGAGATTGCTCGGAATACATATCAGTACGGCGGCGGCGGCGCTGCCGAATTTCGCATCGAAAACGCGAACGAAAAGATGCTCGTTGTCACGGTACGCGACAAGGGTAAGGGAATTGGTCATTTGAAAGACGTGTTGGATGGAAACTACGTCTCTCAAACCGGCATGGGACTCGGCATCATCGGCGCCAAGCGGCTCATGGACCATTTCAAGATTGAAACCAACCCTCGCGCCGGAACCCTCGTAGAATTGGGCAAGAAGCTGCCGGTCAAGTCTTCGAAGCTAACCTCTTCGGATCTCGAAAAACTTGTTTCGAAAATCGAACGTCTATCACAGAGTCCCTACGATGAAGTTCAATTGCAGAACCGGGAGTTGCTGCGGGCACTGGACGATCTCAGGACTCGTCAGGACGAACTCGCGCAGCTGAATCGCGAGCTGGACGATACCAATCGTGGCGTCGTCGCACTCTACGCAGAGTTGAACGACAAGGCGGATTTTCTGCAAAGAGCTTCTGAGCTCAAGACTCATTTTCTGTCGAATATGAGCCATGAGTTTCGGACACCCTTAAATTCCATCACTGCTCTAAGCCAGATTCTGCTCGACCGCATGGACGGAGATCTCAGTCTCGAGCAGGAAAAGCAAGTGAAGTTCATTCGGAAGTCCGCTCAGGAGCTTACTGAGCTGGTAAACGATCTGTTGGATCTGGCCAAAGTCGAGGCGGGGAAAGTCACCCTTCGAACCACAACGTTCGAAATCCCTAGCTTATTTGCCGCGCTTCGCGGAATGCTTCGCCCGCTATTGATGCAGAATTCTTCCGTAAACCTGGTATTCGAAGATTCAGTTGATTTGCCTGAGCTCTCTACTGACGAGGCCAAAGTCTCCCAAATTCTGAGGAACTTCATTTCGAACGCGTTGAAGTTCACCGAACGCGGAGAGGTTCGGGTCTCAGCGGTTCGTGGCAGCGACGATAACGTCATTTTCTCCGTTTCTGACACGGGAATTGGCATCGCTCCAGAGGATTGTGATTTGATCTTTCAGGAGTGGACCCAGGTCGAAGGCAAAGCGCAGAAAAGAGTCAAAGGCAGTGGTTTAGGACTTCCGCTGTCCCGAAGGTTTGCCCAACTTCTGGGTGGAAGCGTCTCAGTCAAGAGCGTATTGGGACAGGGATCGACATTTTCTGTAACAGTACCCATCCATTTTGAGGGCGAAACGAGCGTTGCCTACGTGCCTCAGGTCAAACGCGAATTGGAAGCCGACAAGCTTCCTGTCTTGGTGGTCGAGGATAACCCAGAGGCACTTTTCATTTACGAAAAATATCTGAGGAACAGCCATTTCCAGGTTGTGCCGGCGCGAAATTTGAAAGAAGCTCGCGCCGCCCTGCAAGAGTTCAAGGCAACCGCTGTTGTGCTTGACGTTCTTCTGGAAGGCGAGCACTCCTGGGATCTGCTCCAGGAAATCAAGAACAATCCGTCAACCGCAAGCATTCCAGTCTTCGTCGTGACCGTCGTCGACAATAAGGAGAAGGCGATTGCTTTGGGTGCAGATGCATTTCATGCCAAGCCACTGGAACGCAACTGGCTGATTCAAAAACTCGAGGCATTAGAAAACCGGCGTTCCAAGCTGAAAGTGTTGCTCGCCGATGACGACGAGGTGTCCCGCTATGTCGTCAAGAACATGCTTTCCGGAACCAGCATCGAGTTTCATGAAAGCGAGGGCGGCAAAGAAGCCTTGCGTTTGGCGGATGAGCAGTTGCCCGACCTTATCGTCCTCGACTTGGTGATGCCAGATCTGTCGGGGTTCCAAGTGTTGCATGCTCTAAAGGAAAACCCGCGCACCGCGAAAATCCCGGTAATCGTAAACACATCGAAGAAAATCGACGCTGCCGAACGAAGAGCTTTGGATCAAGCTGTAGCCATTATTTCCAAAGAAACTAAGTCGCGTGAGATGGCCTTTGAGCATTTTCAGTCGGCCTTCAAAAAAGCTGGATTGGCGCTTCCATCCCTGTCGCGCAAGAAAGTCATCGAAGAACAAAACATAGTAGCCCAGGAGTTGTAGGTGGAAAAGTCCATTGGGCACAAGAACAACGCGAGTGGCCTTCGGGTGCTCGTGGTTGACGACAATGATTCGTTAAGGTATGCAGTGACCCGTTCCCTCAAAGGGGCGGGCTATGAAGTCCTGGAGGCTCGAAATGGGTCGCAAGCACTTGCCTTGGCTGCACAGAAGCCCGACCTCATTACTCTTGATGTGAATCTTCCGGATATTTCCGGGCTAGACGTCTGTCGCCGGATCAAGGCAAATCCAGAGACGGAGCACATTCCCATTCTTCAGTTGTCGGCTACCCTTGTGGATAGCGAATCTCGCGTTCGCGGTCTTGAGGGAGGTGCCGATGCTTATTTGACCGACCCAACGAATAGAGCGGAGCTCGTTGCCACCGTCGGCGCCCTTTTGCGAATCAAGAGCGCGGAACGCCTGGCCAAGGTACGAGCGACCGAAGCCGAACAAGCTCGAAAGCAGCTTGCCGAGTTAAACGACACTCTCGAGCGGCGAGTGCAGGAACGAACGGTGGAACTCGAAGCAGCGAATAGCAGTCTTCGTGAACTTTCTCATCGCCTCCTCGTCATCCAGGATGACGAGCATCGTCGGATCGCTCGTGAACTTCATGACGGTGTCGGACAGTTGCTGGCTGCTATAGCGATTAACATTTCGCTGGTGAATCTCGAGGCCGACAAACTTAGCAAGCGGTCGAAGGATGCCCTTACTGATAACGGATCGATGGTACAGGAGATCATCCGCAGCATACGTACAATCTCACATCTGCTCCATCCACCTCTGCTGGATGAGTCTGGGCTGGCGTCTGCGCTCTCGTGGTACGTGGACGAATTTGGTCAGCGTAGCGGGATCAAGGTCTCGTTCCAGTGCTCGCCGGAACTCGGGCGTCTCTCGAGCGAGATGGAGATCGCTATTTTTCGAATCGTCCAGGAATCTCTCGGAAACGTGTTGCGTCATTCACAGAGTAAGACTGCGAGCGTGGTTCTAGACGTTGCGGGTGGATATTTAAACCTTGTAGTGCGCGACGAGGGTATTGGCATACCGGTCGAACGACAACACCAGCTGAAAACCGGCAGTCGGGCTGGTGTTGGGTTGCGAGGTATGCGAGAACGAGTGAGGCAACTGCAGGGCACTCTGCAGGTTCAGTCCGGTCCCGAAGGCACCGAAATTGCTGTCATTATGCCTTGCCGACGCGAAAAGAGCGCGAGCGACGCGGTAGCCTGATACTAAGGAGCAACCTTGGATCGTTTTCGTTGCGTGAATTTTTCCGGTGAGAGAAATCCGAGGTTGAGAGCGTATTGCACGATCTGCGCGCGTGACTTCAGTCCAAGTTTATCGACAAAACGAGCGCGATACGCTTCCACAGTCTTTGTACTGATCGCGATTTGATCGGCTATTTCTCGACTGCTGAATCCCTCGGCCACCAGTTTTAGCACCTGCTGTTCGCGCTCGCTCAAAACATTGCCGCCATCTTTCGTCTCTGTGCCAATCTTGCTTCCGAACGCGTCGTGAACCAAAACATCAGCAAATTCAGGATCCACGTATCGTCGTCCTTTGTGCACAGCACGAATCGCGGAGAGAAGATCCGCATCCACGCTCTTCTTCAGTACATATCCCGCTGCTCCCGCGGCCAGTGCCGTCCGGAGATATGCCGGATCCTCATGCATCGTGAGTAAAAGCACGCGCGGTGCCCGCTCTCCTTTTACTATCTTGTGAATCGCGTCGAGTCCACCGGACCTTGGCATGGTGAGATCCAGAATCGCGACATCAGGCCGCTTGTCGGCAACTCGATCTACCGCCACAAGACCGTCCGCTGCCTCCGCAACCACGACCATGTCTGGTTGTGAGTCGATCAACATACGCAGGCCCGCACGTAATATCGCATGGTCGTCAGCGATGAGAACTCGAATCTTGTTTACCTTCGGCATAGTTTTGTTTGTTACATGTTTTCCGCGCGTAAGCTGGTCAGAGGCAGTGATGCTGTGATTTGGGTACCCTGTCGCAGCTGCGACGCTATCTCCAATGAGCCGCCCAGCATCGACGCTCTCTGGCGCATGCCTTCGATGCCGAGATGATCGGAAGGGTTGCGCAGGAGATTTTTCATCTCAAAACCCACCCCATCGTCGTGGATGGTCAGATGCAGGTTTGGTTCCTTCCACAGGAAGACAATTGTTACATTCTTGGCTTTCGAATACCGCGCTATGTTGGTCAAGGCCTCTTGTACAATCCGGTAAACCCCGAGCTCACCCTCTCTCTGCGGTTTCTGAATGCCAGGTGTACCAAAATGGAATTCGGTATGAATTTTGTGGGCCGATGAAAAGTCATCTATCAGACGCTTCAGAGCTTCGTGCAACCCGAGATCTTCAAGAATTCCCGAATGAAGCCCTCTGGCCATCCGTCCGAGTTCGGTGATGGTGTCAGAGGTGATCTTGCGAAGGCGTTTGGTTTGCTGTTTGACCAGAGTGAGACGTTGCGCATCATTGATCGCACGAAGCCCAACCAGCAACGATGTCATCAGCTGACCGGCTTCATCGTGAAGTTCCCGCGCAATGCGCCGCCTTTCTTCTTCCTGTGCTTGCAAAAGTCTTTGCAGGAGCAGTCGACGAACCTCTTCCTGCCGTTGGGCAGACTCTCGCCTCAACTTCTCAGTAATGTCTTGCACAATAGCCAGGCGAGCAGTTTTATCGGAGATTTGCAGTGGTGCCCAAAGAATCTCAACGTCGAGTCGCTGGCCATCCTTTTTCTTATGCTTTTGGACGATTGTTGACTGTGGTTGAGCAGAAACGGCGGCTGTATTAATACCCTCGTCGTTCGTCGCCGGATACAGCAGATCCCGCGGTGTGAGATTTATGAATTCCGATCGAGCGTAGCCGTACATCTGAACGGCTGCTTCGTTTACCGCCAGGATCGCGTCCGTGGCACCGTCCAATACCCAGCAGGCGAGAGGGTTCGCTTCGAAGAAGAGCCGATACTGTTGTTCCGACTGCCAGAGCGTCTCTTCAGCCCTGCGAACCCGCAATAGAGCGCGCACGGTGGCAAGCAGTTCCTCGGGTTCCACCGGTTGAACGAGATAAGCATCGGCTCCGCCTTCGAGGCCAGTGACCTTCGCTTTGGTGGAGACCATCGACGCAGACAGGTGAACCACGGGGACACGTGAGTTCGATTCATCGGCGCGTATCTTGCGGCATACATCGAATCCACTCATGTCCGGAAGATTTACATCGAGGATGACGAGGTCAGGCCGCTTGGCGACCATTGCCAATGCATGGCGCCCGGTGCCTGCTTCCATAACCTCGAAACCAGCGTGGCGGAGGACCCGGGATGTGGCGTACCGCTGCGCGTCACTGTCGTCGACATTGAGAATCGTGCTCACGGAATCGGTTTGCATCAGAATAAATCCGCAATCCTGGACGGCGGCTTCGTGCATTTCTTCATTATGCCTTGTTAAAAGCGGATGTCCTGTCGGGGATTTCCCTATTCGGCCGGATACAAAGCGGAAAATCCCTGCTTCCGGAGCGTCGCAGAGTTTTGCGACAGTATCACTTCGTGACCAACCTACTTGGCATTCAGGAGCCTTTGATGCAGGATTCGATCAGAACACAAATGAAGCAACTTTGTGAGTCTATCGCCTCCGAGCAAGACCCTGTGCGATTCATGGAACTCGTCACTCGTCTTAATGAGCTGTTGCCATACGATGAAGCGAACAACCCCAGCCCGTTTAGTGTGCCTCCCGAGCCCGCCCTCTAGATGCGAGACGACCATTGTCGCCGTAGTGCGGAGTCGAGGCGGGATCAAACATTCAACTGCGGTTCCCATCCCTTTTCGTATTCTCGAGTCCATGATTTCATCGCTTCCTGGTCGTTTTCTATTTGGCCATTCTGCGTGTTTAGACGCAAGTTTCGTCCTGTTTTCCATGCGATGTTCGAGAGCTGAAGGATGGTGACGCTGATGTTCCCATCTGCGATCGGTGCATGAAGTTTCTCGCCATGTATGGCGGCAATAAAGTTGGCAAAATGAGCGTCTGTCATCGAATCGCGACCTTGAAGATCGGCGGATGACGTCGCGCCCCCTGTTCGAAATTCTCCTGTCTTGTTGCCCTTCAGGTCATAAAGGTCATATCCGTCCCGGTCAACGAGGACCGTTCCCGTCGTCCCCAGAATCGCAGCACCGCGATCGCGACCGTAAGACTTCATCCCCTGACAACTGTGCCCATCCCACGAAATCATCTTGTCGTCATACTCGAAATTAGTGGAAAGCGTGTCGTAAAACTGCCAATCGTCTTTGAACTGATAACGACCGCCTGCCGCCGTCACAATCTTGGGATAGTCCACCTGCAACGCCCAGCGACAAACGTCGACCTCGTGAGTGCCGTTATTCAGCGTTTCTCCGGTCCCGTAGATTTCGAACCAATGCCAGTTGTAGGGGTGGAGGTTGTCCTTATAGGGACGGCGGGGCGCCGGACCTTGCCACAGATCCCAATTGAGCTGAGGTGGCACCGGACTCTCTTTGCCGACTCCAATAGACTTCCTCGTGTTGCAATACCAGGCCTTGCCCAGGTATGCCCGGCCAATCAGCCCATCGTGAATTTTGCCGATGATTTCGATCGTATGCGGAGATGACCGTTGTTGCGTGCCCATCTGCACAACCTTGCCGTACTTACGCTGAGCCTCAACGAGCAGGACGCCTTCTGCGGGATTGTGGCTGCATGGCTTTTCTACGTACACATGCTTGCCTGCGCGCAGTCCTGCAATCGCCATCGGTGCGTGCCAATGATCGGGAGTGGCGATTGAAATCGCGTCCACGCTCTTTACCTCCAGAATCTCTCGAAAATCCGTAAGCGGCGAAACCGGTTCACCCATTTCGTGTTGAGCCGTATCCGCAAACTTGCTCAAGATATTTTTGTCGACATCACACACATGGGAAATGCGAGCCGTATCCTTGTTCGCCTTAAGCGACGCCAAATGCGCGTATCCGCGTCCGTTTAGTCCGATGACGGCGAAGTTAAGCCGATCGTTTGCTCCCAGGATTCGACCGTAGCTCTTCGCAGTAGTTGCCACAAGCAAACCAGTGGCTCCCAATGCCAGATTGTCGAGAAACTCACGTCGTGTTCGCATAAACATTGTCCTCAGAATAAGCGTATGCGGAATTAATCGATCTCGTTGCGTTTTGTCAGCAGCGTATATCCGCTTTCGACAATGCTGTCTTCAGGCCATCCATGCTGATTCGCGAAGATTGCTCTGGCGTGCCGCCGCCTCGCCAGTGCGTTTCAAGACTCAGACCGAAATGAAACCCATCGCTCTTCAATGCGCGAAGTTGCCCGGTCCAATTCACCATGCCGCCGCCAACAGGGGCCCATTCATATTTATGATCCGGTTTCCGCACAACGTCCTTGCAGTGGCAGTGACCAATCCGCGTTTTGGGCAGCATCGCATAGCCCACATCGTATGAAGTTCCGTCCAGCGCCGCCGCGTTACCCGGATCCCAATTCAGCATGAAGTTTTCGTTGGAGATTGCCTGTAGGATCGCAGCGGACTCGGCACCGGTCGCGGTGTTACAGGACATCTCATTTTCGAGCAAGAGGATCAGATGATCTTTTGCACATCGCTGTGCCGCCTGTTTGAGTTTGGCATTGATTGCATCACGATAGGGCTTCGGATCATCGAGTCGCCAAAAGTCGAAGCAACGGATTCTGCCGGTCTGGAACTTTTTTGCGAGCGAAATGCATCTTTCCAGGAGTTGATCTTGTGCGTTCGCATCGACGTTGGCGTGAAATTGATCCCTGGTTTCGCTTAAAGGTGATTTCGGCGCCCCAGGCCAGTCCGTCTTAAAAAGCGGGCTGGCGATGTCAGTCACTTGCAGCTTGTTCTCGGCCAGAATCTTCTTGGTATCGTCGATCTGTTTTTCGGAAAGCTCCGTAACATTGTTGTCCCACATGGACCGCAATTCGATCCATTGCAGGCCGAAGTCTTTCGATGCGATCTGGCAAGCCTTTTCGAAGTCCTGGGTGATTTCGTCGTTGATAACGGCGAGCCGGAACGGGCATGTCGAGTTCGACGCTTCTGACTGCGAACCGTCGGCCGATGTCCGTTGTTTTTTCAGAGAAGAACTTAAAGCTGCATTCACTGCAACCGTGCTAGAGGTGATGAGCCAGTCGCGTCGAGTCAGCAAGGTGTGCTCCTTTATTTCTTTTTAAGCATACCGGAGCCCAATGATTACAGGGCAACCAAGGCTTGATCCCCTCATGCGAGTGGAACCGAACAACTTTGTCAAGCGGGTAAAAAGCGTATCTGATTTTCTAGCCTTAGAAGAAGATTCGCGCATCATAGACGTGTCTGCGAGGCGAACAGAATGCAAGCCGGTCTACAGGAAGAGGTAGCCAAAGATGCGCGTGTGTTGCGTACGAGAAGTTCTGCAAACTGGTTATTGATCGCGGTCGCCGTTATTGCGATCGTGCTCCTCGGGGCCGTGCTCGCATCGGTGTATGCGTGGCCCTTCACCGAAGCAAACATGATCAAGCAGCTTGAAGACGCGACTTCAAGCCATGTAGAGATCGGCGCATTCTATCGCACGTACTTCCCACATCCCGGATGCATTGCCGACAGGGTAATCTTCAAACGGGGAAGCCATCCTGAAAAGCGGGCAGTGATGCGGGTCGAACGCATTACCATCGTCGGCAGTTTCCTGGGGTTGATCACAAAACATCTAACGCTCATCGAGTTGAGGGGAGCCCACGCCACGTTCCCGCCTTACGGCACAGGCGAGAACTGGAAGCCGACCGAATCCAAGATCGTAGTCGATAGGCTGGTTGCGAACGACGCTCGGCTTGAATTCTTGTCCCGCGGCCGGAACGGCAAACCCACACAATTTCCGGTCCATGGCTTCGTTGCCCAACATCTCGCTTCCGGGGACGCGATGAAGTTCGAAGTGCGACTAACGAATCCGGTTCCGCCCGGGGAGATCACAGCCAAAGGATCTTTCGGGCCGTGGAAGACGGACCACTTGGAAACCACACCTCTGTCTGGGGACTATGGTTTAGCGCAAGCTGATCTTGGAGTTTTCCGTGGAATCGCTGGGATCTTGTCGTCAAGCGGCAAATTCGAAGGGACCTTGGAGAGCATCACCGTGGAGGGGTCAACGACAATCCCCAATTTCAAAGTTCGTGGCAGCACTCATCAGGAAGACTTAAAAACCAAATTCAAAGGGGAGGTAGATCCTGCCAATGGAGACGTTACCCTCCACGCGACTTCCGCCCAGTTGCGCCAGACCACTGTTATGAGCCAAGGCACAATTGCAGAACGTCCTGATGCGGATGGAAAACGGACTGCCCTCGAGTTCGCGGTTCACAGCGGCAGAATCCAGGACGTCTTGCTTCTGTTCGTTTCGGACAAGAGGTCTCCTTTAACTGGATCTGTAAGCTTGAAAGCAGACGCTGTCGTTCCTCCCGGCGATCAACCGTTCTTGAAAAAGCTAAGAATGAAAGGAGATTTTGGAATCGACGACGCCCTTTTCTCCAACGGAGGAACTCAGAACAGTGTCGGAAAACTGAGCGCCAGCGCCAGAGGCAAGGTCAATGAAGAGGAAGACCCCGAACGGGTCGTATCCAACTTGCAAGGACAGGTGACGGTACAAAATGGAGTCGCCGATTTTTCGAAGCTCTCGTTTCGAGTGCCGGGCGCTTTTGCAAAACTGCATGGAACCTTTGATCTGATTACCGAGAAAATCGATATGCATGGCATGTTGATTATGGAGGCAACGCTGCCGCGTGCGACTTCAGGCGTCAAGTCGTTCTTATTGAAGGCGATCGACCCGTTTCTGAAGAAGAACCGGCACGGCGGAGCGAAATTCCCGGTAAGTATCACTGGAACCTATCAAAAGCCGGAGTATAGGGCAGACCCGATCTGACGCCTTGCGCTCACCGATTATCGTATTTCTCACATGGTATACTTGAACCACTTTGGGGTTTAGTGTCGCCAACAGAACGCCGTCCCCATGCGGGTGCAAGGTAGGAATGATGCACCGTCTGCTAATTTTGGCGGCAGTTTGTTCGCTTACTCTAAGTTTGGCGACGCGCTTTTCAGTTTCTCTTCAAATCCACACTCACAGCGTAAAGTCGTTCGAGAGCCAGTCCTCCGAACCCAAGCGACAAAATCTGGATCGTCAAACAACCGGCTTTACGGAACCTTTTGTCACTTCGACTTTTTTTGAGCCCGTTGTGATCTCTCTGCATGTGCTGAGTGCCGAGAGTCTTTCTTCGAGCCACACGTTTTCTTTTGGCCTCTACAATCGACCACCTCCATCCTTTAGCTAACATCAATCCGTTTCTCCGTACTTATTGTTCTCTGTAGGGCGCCATCAGTCGGCGTTTTTCTAAGTCTACCGGGCTGCCAAGTTCAGGAAGATCGCACGAGGGCAATTGCGCTCGCGGAGGTTTACGTGACCGCCGAGAACCTCCGCGAACCGCACTTAGTGTTTGTGGCTCACGCGTGATTGCCGTGTGCGGGCCCGAGGCGTGGATTCTAAAACTAGCGTGCAGGCTACTGCCATGTCAGGCGGGTGTTGAGGCACTGATGCAAAAACTTCGAAATCCATACGTCAGAATCAAAACCAAAAATGCGCCAGAAAGAAGGCTACTTGCGATGGGGATAATTGTGATCATCGGAATTACATTGTCCTCGTGTTCAGGTGGAAACAGTTCGGCGGTAGAAGCCAACTCTGGCACTAATCTGACCGTAGGTGTCACGAAGGTGACGAAGAAGACTCTCGCCAGGCAGATAACTTTGTCCTCTGAACTTGTTCCTTTTCAGGAGATCGATGTCTACGCGAAGGAATCCGGGTATGTGCAAAAGCTGAACGTGGACTACGGAAGCCATGTAAAGCAAGGCGAGGTGATGGCGACGCTCGAGATTCCGGAACTTCTCGCGCAAATCAACGAGGACCAGGCCGAGGTCAAGAATGCGAGCAACCAGGTCAGTAGGGCGAATAACGAGCTGAAAAGTGATGAGGCGAAATACAACGCGCTTCATCTTCAGTACACGCGTCTAAACGGCGTATTCCAAACCCAGCCCGGAATTGTTGCGCAACAGGAGGTCGACGACGCACAAGGGAAGGATCTCGCGGCCGCCTCTCAAGTGGATGCGGGCAAGGCCGCGGTGGAAGGGGCACAAAGTGCGCTCGCCAGCGCCAAAGCCAAGCTTATCCGCGATCAAACGCTCTACGATTATTCGAAAATCGTAGCGCCGTTTTCTGGAGTCGTTACTCAGCGATACGCGAATCTCGGCGCTCTCGTTCAAGCCGGGACGACCTCAAGCACGCAAGCGATGCCGATTGTGCGCCTGTCGCAGGACGATCTCTTCCGCCTCGTGATACCTGTCCCGGAGTCCTACGTCCGTTACATCAAGGTTGGCGATCCGGTAAGCGTGCGCGTTCCTTCGCTCAACCGAAGTTTTCCGGGGAAGGTGACTCGGTTTTCTGTCGAGGTACGTCAAGACACCCGTACTATGCACACCGAAGTCGATGTCAAGAATCGCGACAAGGCACTTATGCCGGGTCTCTATGCTGAGGCAGATGTCTCACTTGAACATCGTGAAGAGATCCCCACAATTCCATTGCAGGCCATCAATCATGAGGGCGATAAAACCACTGTGCTCGTCGTGAATGCCAATAGCGAAATTGAAGATCGTCCGATCACTCTTGGTATTCAAACCGCTACCGATGCCGAGGTGCTCACCGGCTTGCATGAAGGCGAACAAGTTGTCGTAAGCGATCGCAGTGGGCTCAAGCCGGGTCAGAAGGTTCATGCGCAGAATGTTCAGATCATGCAGTACCAGGAAGGGAAGCAAGAATAGCGCGCCTCCATTACAGAGGCTGCAAAGCGAGACCAAATGTCTGGTTTTTCAATTCGCAATCCTTACTTCATCATCGTAGTTTGCCTGGTGCTGGTCGTCATTGGTGTAACCAGCCTTGTGCGCATGCCCGTTGACCTGTTCCCGTCGATCAACTTGCCGGAGGTGGTGGTCGCAACTTTCTACTCCGGCATGCCGCCCCAAGACATCGAAACGGATATCACCGATCCATTGGAGCGTTTCTTCACGCTCGCAAGCGGGATTGATCACATGGAGTCCCGTTCATTGCTGGGCGTTAGCATCATCCGTGTTTATTTCCAACCGGGAACCAATGCAGACGCGGATGTCACGCAACTCTCAAATCTGGCATTGGCCGATTTAAAGCGACTTCCCCCGGGCACATTGCCACCGGTGGTTTTGAAGTTCGACGCTTCCAGCCTTCCCGTTTGCCTCGTGACCTTAAAAGGCGAAGGTCTCACGCAAACGCAACTCCATGATATTGGCCAGTTCGCGATCCGAAATCAGGTCGCGGTCGTGAAGGGCGCCGAGATTCCTCCGCCGTTCGGAGGAAAGTATCGCCAGATCATGGTGTACGTCGATCCCTACAAGTTGGCGTCCCGACAGTTGAGCCCCATGGACGTCGTGGGAGCAGTAAATAACTTCAACCTGATTTTGCCTGCCGGCGATGTAAAGGTAGGCCCGTTCGACTACTACGTTTATTCGAACAGCCTGGTCAGCAACATGGACCAGTTGGGACAGATTCCGGTTAAAACGGAAGGGTCTTCGTGGGTTTCCATCAATGATGTAGGCGAAGCGCGCGATGCGAATCAAATTCAATACAACTTGGTTCGTGTTGATGGCCAGCGATCCGTGTATCTCCCCATCATGAAGCAGGGGGGCGACACCAACACCATCGAAGTCGTAAATGGCATTCGTGACATGGTTCATCACCTTTACGACATTCCGAAGCAGTTGCAGGCATCAGTGGTGTTCGATCAGTCAGCTTTTGTTAAGGAAGCTATCAAGACTCTACTTCATGAAGGCCTGATTGGTCTTCTGCTGACGAGTCTCATGATTTTGATCTTTCTGGGCAGTTTCCGCGCCACCACCGCCGTTTTTCTTTCGATTCCGTTATCAGCGTTGGCGACATTTGTGATCCTCAACCTGAGCGGAAGCACGATCAACACGATGATCCTCGGAGGACTCGCGCTCGCTTTTTCCCGCATCATCGACAACTCCGTTATCTCTCTTGAAAACATCTATCGGCATCTCGAAATGGGCGCCTCCCCGATTGTGGCTGCAGAGATCGGCGGCAAGGAAGTGAGCCTCGCTGTTCTTGCCGCGACGTTGACCACGGTCGTCGTATTTTTCCCGGTTACTTTTCTATACGGCGTAAGCAAGTTCCTTTTTACGGCACTTGCCCTGGCTGTGGTTATTTCCTTATTCGCATCGTATCTGGTGGCCATGACGGTCATCCCGCTGTTTTGTTCGCGGTTCTTGAAAGCCATTGCGCATGCAGAGATCCATGAGGGACACCTACCTGAATCGGAGCCGAACGTCGGGGAGCAGCGTAGTTTGTGGGTGCGATTTAATCTGAAGTTCAATCACAGCTTCAATCGGATGTTGGAATATTACGAGTATTGGGTGCGACGTGCATTGATTCGCCCCACTTTGACCGTTGTGGTGTTGCTTGGGGTTTTCGTCGCGAGCCTTGCGATTTACCCATTTATGGGCGTCGCTTTTTTTCCCCAAACCGACGCGGGTGAATTCACCATCAACTTCAAGGTTCCCACTGGCACACGAATTGAAGTCACCGAGCAATATGTCGCGAAAGTAGAGGATCTGATACGTCAAGTCATCGGTCCTCAAGACTTCAAGATGGTCGTCTCCAATATCGGAGTCGTGCCTGATTTTTCGTCGCTCTATACGACGAATGCGGGGCCTTACACGGCTACGATCCAGGTCGAGCTCAACAAATCGCATCGGCACTCCAGCTTCGCATATATGAATCGCGTGCAGGAAGAAATTTCGAAGCGCTATCCGGATGTCAGAACATTTCTATCAAGTGGATCGATGGTCGATGCCATCCTAAATATGGGTATGCCGGCGCCCATTGATATCCAGGTGAGTAGTTCGGATCTGCACCGAACTTACTCAATCGCCCAAGATCTGGCGGCGCGCATCCGGCAACTCCAGGGTGTCGGAGAGGTGTTCATACCGCAGGATCTGAACTACCCAGCGCTGCGTCTGGATGTGGATCGCATCAACGCTGCGAAACTCGGCCTTACACAAAAACAAATTGTTGACAACGTGATTACGGCGTTGAACTCGAACTCTATGATTGCACCGAACTACTGGGTGGATTACAAGACCGGCAACGACTATTTCCTGACGGTGCAGTATCCCGAGACAGGCAGAGGGGCCATTCATAATTTCGAAGATCTAACGAACATCCCGATTCGTGCACCAAGCCTGCGACAACCGACCATGCTGAATAACGTCGTTCAACTTCAGAATGTGCAGACCCCGACGGAAGTCGATCACTATCAGATTCAAAGGGTCACGGACGTCTACGTCACGCCCGCGGGTGAAGATCTCGGGAAGGTGGCCGATGCTGTACAAGGCGTTATCGGCAAGACCAAAATGCCTGAAAACGTGCGCGTGAATATGAGGGGAATGGTGCAGGGCATGCGCGAATCGTTCCGCAGCTTCGCTATAGGACTTTCTCTCTCTGTTGTGCTTCTTTATCTAATCCTGGTGGCGCAATTCCGATCATTTAAGGATCCATTCTTGATCATGCTGGCTGTCCCGATGGGATTTGTTGGCGTCTTGCTGCTACTTCCATTAACGGGAACAACACTGAACGTGATGTCGCTCATGGGCGTGTTGATGTTGGTGGGAATCTCAGCGTCGAACAGCATTTTGATCGTTGAGTTTGCTCATCGACTTGAGTTGGAAGGGATGTCGGTTGAGGAGGCAGCGATCACATCGTGCCGGGTCCGCTTGCGTCCGATTTTGATGACGTCGCTGGCCACTATTATCGGAATGGTGCCCATGGCGCTGAAGTTGGGTGCGGGGAGTGAGCAGTACGCACCGCTTGCTCGCGCAATTATTGGCGGCCTGACTTCGTCAGTGTTGCTTACGATCTTCATCGTTCCCGCCGCCTACCTGCTGGTTTACGGCAACCGCAGGTCGTCAACTACAGCAAACTCCTGACAAAGGCACATTGATGAAGAGAGCGAACTTAATTCTTCTAGGCCTTTCGGCCATCGTTTTTTCCAATATCCTTGCTGCGCAATCTGCCAATGAAGAAAATCTCTCTTCACTACCATTGGCACCAACGCCGCAGGTCAGCATGGCCCAGGTCTTACCCACGCCAGTCTCACAAAACACTCCTAAGGTTCCAATCGCTCCTCCGATTGGGACGGCTGGTCAAGGGTCTGCGCCAGCGTCACAGCCGGCAGCACCTGGTACCACAGTTCTGACCTTGAAAGATGCTGAGGCCCTTGCTGTCAGAAACAATCCTCAGATCACGGTGGCTCGCCTGCTCGCGTTGGCGCAGCAACAAGTCGCGCGCGAAGTACGGTCCAATCTGTGGCCGACGGCCACCGGCAACATCACGGGTGTCGACGCGCAATCCGGTTCCCGTATTACTGCCGGTGCGTTGAATAATCCGATCATTTACGAGCGCGCTGCGGCGGGAATGACGGTCACGCAATTAATCACAGATTTCGGGCGCACCACCAATCTCGTCGCCAGCGCGAATCTCGCAGCCAAGGCCGAGAGCGAAAATGCCCTGGCCAGTATTCAACAAATTCTTCTTGCCGTGAATCGGGCTTTCTTCAACGCGCTGCAGGCGCAAGCGGTTTTAAGCGTCGCCCAGCAAACGGTGGATGCGAGGCAGATCGTCGCTGATCAGATCGGGGCTCTTTACAAGAACAAGTTGAAATCGGAACTCGATTTCAGTTTCGCGAACGTGAACCTTGCTCAGGCGAAACTCCTCCTACTGGACGCTCAGAATAATCAGGAGGCCGCACAAGCGACACTCTCGATGGTCTTGGGATTTACGAATGTGCAGGCATTTCAACTTCGTGACGATAGCGGCGCCGTCGCTTCGCCTCCCGAAAAGGTCGATGATCTCATCGGGCAAGCACTTGTCTCGCGACCCGAGTTGCGATCGCTTCAGTTTCAATACGAGTCGGCAACTAAGTTTCAAAAGGCGGAGCGGGATCTGTTGTTTCCCTCCATCCGCGCAGCTGGCGCTGTCGGGTTTACGCCGGTCGGGAACGTGGCTGTAGCACCAAGTCCCAGCGCGTTTAACAACACGTATGGGGCGGTGGGCGCGAATATGGAGATTCCGATTTTCAACGGAGTTCAATATTTTGCTCGGTCCAAAGAAGCGAGTTTGCGTGCGCAGGCGACTAACGAACGCCTGCGGGATTTAAAGAACACGATATCTCGCGATGTGCGCACCAGTTGGTTAGGTGCAAATGCCGCTTATCAGAGACTCGGTGTGACGCAGCAGTTACTCGATCAAACGAAGCTGGCTCTTGATCTGGCGCAATCCCGGTACAAACTTGGACTCGGCTCGATTGTCGAAGTCAGCCAGGCACAATTACAGGAGACACAGGCTGAGATCAGCTACGCACAAGCCGGTTACGATTACCGCCTCAGCTTAGCGATCTTGTCGTATGAGACGACTGGAATTTAGAGCCGATGTAAAGCGGGCTATTCCAAATTCAAGTGCACACAGCGCCTTCACTTTCTGAATCGATGAGGCTCAAGCTCGGGCGTAAATTCTGCAAAAAACAGAACCGCCTCCGCGGACCGTCCACGGAGGCGGTGTTAGCCAAGTTGGGTTAAGGCAAGTAGTATCGGAACGAAGTCCAGAACATGTTGTCAATTGCGTGGGGCGAGATCGAGTTCGCCGTATTGTTGGTACCAGACCAACCATACCGCGAGAAGTAGGAATACTGGAGGCCCCAGCGAATCCCACCTTTCGGGCCCTGATAGAAGCGATGCCAGAACCCGAGCGTACCCTCGTAGATGACACGAGTGTCACCCGCGCACGTGCCACCGGCAGTTGGTGTGAGCTGGTTCGATGGCGGCGTTTCCGTGTTGCAACCCGTATTGTTTGCGAACGGCGACCCGTAACCGCCGATTCCATTCGTCTTGATCGTGGTGGCAGTCGTCCCAGGGATTGCAGGGCTTGTGGCCGTTCCGGGAATCGCAGGCGTTTTGACTACCGCGACACTGTCGTACCCAGTGTAGGCCGCACGAGACGCGTACTCAGCTCCGTAGTATGCGTAAATATCCAGTTTCTTGGTGGCGTGAAGTTCGAGACCGCCGAGTCCGTGGCCTCCGCGGATCAATGCTTCAGTGCCATTGGGCCGGAAGGTCAGGTCAGCCAATTGAGCAGAGCCGTAACGCCCGATTCCGTCTCCGTAAACGCCCTTCGCCCGAACATCGAGCTTCTTGGCGAACAGCGGAATAAGGAGGCTGCCGCCGCCGCCGCCGCCGGTGCGAGTGTCATTGAAAGCGCCCGCTGCACTGGGTGTGGTTGAAGCGCTGGCCCCGCATGAAATCGTGGTCGGCGTGGCCGGCGGGACAGTGTCATTCGCGTTCGTCCCGACGACACCGCAAGGATAAATCCGATTGCGGAAGGTGCTTACGATGCCGAACACTTCGTAGTGTCCCCATCCCGGATCGAGTGCCGCTTTGAGGATGAAGTCAGGAGTCTTGTTAATACTGTACCCAGTGGTATCCACAAAGTTGTAGAGGCCCCCACCGGAACCGGGAGCATCCAGGAAATTGTTTCCGACGGTCGTGACTGAGGCCGAACCCACGTTCGTTGTCGAAACGTTGGAGAAGCCTCGTCCACCGATGGTCGCCTGAGGCGCTTCAACCGAGAGTCCCAGAGCCAGCTTGCCACCAAAATCCTTCACGATGCGGAAACCATATTGTCGCGCCCAGGTAAAGCCGACGTTGTACTGCGGGTCGATCGTTTGAGGAAGAGCTTCCCCCCGATTCTGAATGCCCTTCCGGTTTTCAGTGGCCAAGGTCCACATTTGGCCGCCGGTGATGCTCCATCCGTTATCCCAGGCCACCTGGCCAAACAGTTGCCGTGCGCGCAAAACATAGCTGTTGCTTTGCCGGTTGTTGGAGGTAACGCCGGTTCCGAGCCAATCCGCCTCGTAGTAGCCGCTCATCTTTGCAGAGCCAACTTTGCCTTCCGCAAGCAGACTGATACGGCTCTGGCGGGCTGTGAAGTTGTTCTCGTTGACGTGGGCAAGATCGGCGCCGTTGTACGGAACACTGTTGAATGGGGTGTTGATGTCGGCACTAGTGGCCCGTTGACGCCACACGGTTTCAGCCGCTAGGAAGCCACCCGGAGTTAGAGTGATGCCCTTGTAGTGAATGGCAAGCGGGCTCTCGATGGCGTCCTTGATGCTCTTCTGCGTTTCCTGCAGCGAAAGGGCGGTGGTGCTTGCGTTTTGCTTCAGGTCGTTGACATCACCGCGCAGCTCGGTGACTGATTGCTCCTGCTTGCTCGCCTCGGCGCTTGCTGCATCCGCCCTGGATTGGGCTTGGGAAGCGGCTGCCTGGCTCTGATCCAGGCGCTGCTGTAGCTGTTGGACAGCCTGATCGCGAGTTTGCACCTGTTGCCTGAGTTCCTCAATCTGTTTCTGTTGCGCCTCGATCGCCTCCGACATCGTCTTCAACTGGCTGGAGACGCTCGGGGTAGAAGCCTTCGGTGCTTTTCGCGCCTTCGGCTTGGCGGCCGTCTCTTGAGCGGGTGCAATCATCGTACTGCCCACGAACGCAAGCAAAAGCACTTGGGCTAGGATTCGTCTCATTTCGCTTGATCTCCTTAAAACCGCTAATTCGACTAAGGTAGTGCGACAAAGCACAGAGGTCCCAATTGCTCGAAACGTAATGACACAACGCGACCGAGGCTCGGGAAAAACGGATGCTAGCGGGGCTCTGTTACAAATGTGTAAATGAGTGGTTAATATCGCATTAATTGGAATCGAGAATATCGTTCTCAACCGGCGGAGTCGCGCCGTTCAGAAGGAACCAATAGCGCCGATTGTGCGAGGCTTCTCTGGTGGGTGAGCGCACTCTCTCGCTCCTAATCGCACGAGTAGGCCACTCAAGAAATAGCCGAGAGTCTAGTCCTCTCAATGGAAACACACAAGCATCACAAACCCGTCGGATCGGATTGCCGCTTTGTTTCAAGCAAGCGGTGTTCGAGGCAGGCGACTAGAACGACCTGCATGATCAATTCCGCCTTGCAGGTATTTGAACAATGCACGATAATCCACAAACCGGGTTCGCCGGCGGCCAGCGTAGACGCTCCAATTACGATGCCGCACCATGGCGCTACCCGTTTCAGGGGCAGTCCGCGCGATACTTTCCTCCCTTTCGCGGGCATTGTTTTCAGGAATAACTTTTCGGAGGTCAAACGTAGTGGCCGTCGACGCAGCGGGTAGTTCGCGCGGTCGAGCGACTTCGCGGAAGAGATCCGGCGCTGCCGGGTCGGGGCTTCGGACGTTCGAGTCCGAAACCATCCCCTCGCCCGTTAACCGGACGGGCATCTCTCCGATTTCCTCACTCAATCGCTCGGCTGTGCAAGAGCTGATTGGTGCCAGCTTCCAGGCACTCGATCTCTTGAACATCGGACTCATCGTTTGCAACGCATCTGGCCAGATGTTATTTGCCAACCAGACCGCCGAATTGATTCTTCAGTCCCAAGACGGGTTGGAAATTGCCCATGGGGGAATTCTTCGAGCTACGAAGACTTCGGGGCCGCCGCTTCAGGATGTAATCCATCAAGTTGCAACCTCCGATGTGGGGACAAACGCAACGCGAGATTTAGCCGTAGCCGTAGGCCGCAGTTCGGGAAGGCGAGCCCTGACCCTGCTGCTCCGTGCAGTTGAGACGGCCGAGCCCCGGACAGGAGATGCGAACCAGGCGGCAGTTCTCATTATCGTGACCGACGCGGATGTGCCGGTGCCCACGAGAGAAGCGGAACTCCGTCGGCTCTACGGTCTCACTTCGACTGAGTCGCGTCTGGCGAAGCTGTTAATGGAAGGCAAAGATCTCGACGACTGTTGCGGAGAAATGGGAATCACTCGCGCCACCGTGAGAATGCACCGGCGTAATCTGTTTTCGAAAACCGGGGTGCGACGTCAGACCCAACTCATAACTCTGTTGTTCAAGAGTATTGGACTGGGTCCCCGGCCAAAGGAATAAATGCAATCATTCATGTAGACGTAGACAGGTTTTTGTTTGAAACATAGTTTTGCGTTAACTGGACCGCCCTCCCCATCAAGCTGCTGTTCATCACTAAAAATCAGCTCGCGCGAATCCGACGGTTCGATGTCTGCAACACACGGGCGCGAGATCGGAATCGGGGATGAGGCGCTCGGAATCAACCAAGAAACGTGAAGATTCTCACGGTCGCATCGATCCGCTAGCCGTCGATCCTCGCATCGCCCCGAAGCAACCAATCGACACAGGAACCTGCACTTCCACGGGCGTACCGCAAGACATACTCACACCCGGCGATCAGCAAGAATTAGGAGCCCCAGTGCAGGCCGCCATCTGGTCTGCCGCGATGAGTGCTTTCGATTGCATTGCCATTGGACTCGTAATCTGCGATTCAACCGGGGCGGTGCAGTTCTTGAATCGCACAGCCGACCGCATTGTTCGCGAGAGGGATGTTTTGCTGGTTACCGACTACGGTCAATTGGAAACCGTAGCAGGTGATGCGCCGTCTTTGAGTAGCCTCTTCCAGAACCATTCGCAGTTTGCCGATACTAATAAAGGAGAGCCGAGGGCGCTGGTGACCGCCATTCCTCGCTCGTCTGGCCAGCGTCCCCTTACACTTATTGTCCGTTTCGCCGAAGGACCAACACCCTCAACCGAACCGCCACACGTGTTAGTCCTCATGCTGGATGGAAATCATTGGGTTGAAGCGCGCGAATCGGATCTCTACCACCTTTTCGCCTTTACTCCTGCCGAGACTCGATTTGCTAACCAACTGATGTCCGGAAAGACGATCGCGGACGCATGTGCCACACTGAAAATATCCCACTCAACCGGATGTAGCCATCTGCGGAATATGTTCAAGAAAACCAAGGTCCACCGCCAGGGCGAGCTTGTCGCCCTGCTGCTAAGAAGCATCGGCATGCTTCGTTTTAGCGCCTCGAAGCCGCTTCTGGGTAAGGCCCTTTCCGTTGTTGACGCATTTTCTGGCCAAAATCAGGCCAAATTGACCGCCCTCATCCAAAGGGACGTAGACAGTATTTCGTAGCTCGCCTAATCTCGCAGGAGTTTCGTGGATCAGACTCCCTCCTGATCTGTAGAACTCCCC
>Ga0126381_100000824_pt1 | contig 33774 bp, 32 predicted proteins | sample PanSoiMetPlot_28_FD_96465 | JGI IMG/M metagenome (GOLD analysis project Ga0126381, IMG submission 96465) | Tropical forest soil microbial communities from Panama - MetaG Plot_28 | ecosystem: Environmental > Terrestrial > Soil > Tropical forest > Bulk soil | place: Panama | collected 2016-02-17 | reverse complement strand
TGAAATCGTCCCACCGCACACGCTTCATGGCGCCGCACATCAGCGCGCCAACCAGAATGAGCGCGGGCGCCGTCGCAAAAACCGGAATCGCCGCGATCAACGGCGCGCAGAACATTGCCAGAAGGAATAGTGCTGCGATTGCCAGATTTCCCAGACCGGTGCGAGCTCCGGCCGCAACGCCCGCTGCGCTCTCAATATAGCTGGTGACGGTGGATGTTCCCGTCAGCGCGCCGAAAATAGTGCCAAAGGCGTCGGCAAGCAAAGCGCGGCTGGCGCGCGGCAGTTTTCCTTCGCGTAGGAACCCGCCTTCCTGGCACACACCGACCAGAGTGCCCACGTTGTCGAACAAGTCGACGAAGAAAAAAACGAACACCAGCTCACCAAAACCAATTTTGCTGGCGGCAGCCAAATCCAGTTTCAACAACGTTCCGGAAGGATGCGGCCAGGAAAACAAGTGCGCAGGCCATTGGGCCAAACGCAAAGGAATTCCAGCCGCGGAAATCGCCAAGATGCCAATCAAAATCGCGCTGCCGACGCGGCGCGCCATCAACACGGCCATAAAAACCAGGCCGACAGCTGCAAGCAACACTTGGGGATCGGAAATCCTTCCCATGGCCACGAAGGTCGCTGGATTAGCCACAATAATCTTGGCGTTGCGTAACCCGATGAACGCGATAAAAAGTCCGATGCCTCCTGCGGTTCCATACTTGAGGCAATCAGGAATGCCATTGACGATTTGTTCGCGGATTTTGGTCAGCGTGAGGGCGAGAAAAAGCAGGCCCGACAAAAACACTACTCCCAGCGCGGTTTGCCATGGAACGCCGCGGCCCTGCACAATCGAATACGCGAAGTAGGCATTGAGTGACATGCCGGGGGCCAGGGCGATAGGGTAGTTGGCCCACAGGCCCATGATCAGCGTGGCCAGCGCCGAAGAAACGCAGGTGGCGAAGAGAACCCCATCCACCGGCATGCCAGCCTCGGACAGGATGCGCGGATTCACCACCACCACATAGGCCATGGTCATGAAGGTGGTGAGGCCCGCCAGCAACTCGCGCCGTAGTGTCGTCTGGTTTTCGTTCAGATGAAAAACGCGTTCCAGCAAGCTGCCTACTCCCGGACAAAAAGAGCGTCACTATAGGATGCGAAGCGGGCTTGGTCAATGGCCTGGCGGGTCGGAAATGTCGGAGCGTGAGGAGCCGCGTGGTGAATTGTCTTTCGGCAGTTGAAACTCAAGCTGTCCTTAACGAAGCGCGGATCCTGGCATATCCCGGCTTGATCACCGAATAGATGAAGTCGCACCGCTGGTCGTAGGGTAGGAAAGCACTTTTCATGGAGTTGATGGTGATTTTTTCAAAGTCATCCAGGGAAAGACCGAAGACCTCGGCGGCCGCCTGAAACTCTTTGCTCATGGTAGTGTCGCTCATCAAACGGTTATCGGTGTTCAGGGTGACGCGAAACCCTTCCTGAAACAGCATCTTGAAGGGATGCTCGGCCAGACTGGCGGCAGCGCCAGTATGCACATTGCTGAGCAGGCAGATCTCCAGCGGAATTCGCTTGTCTAGAACATACTGAGCCAGATTACCCAATTTCACCGCTTTGCCTTTCGCTGCTGCGATGTCGTCGATCAATCGCGTCCCGTGCCCGATGCGGTGTGCCCCACAATATTGAATGGCCTGCCAGATGGACTCTTTGCCGAAGCCTTCCCCCGCGTGAATGGTGATATTAAAATTTTGCCGCTGGATGTAATGAAATGCATCCACGTGCTTTTTCGGAGGATAGCCACCCTCCTCGCCGGCCAGGTCGAATCCGACCACTCCGCGTTCCCGAAAATCGACCGCCAGTTCAGCCATTTCCAGAGAAACATCCATGTTCCGCATGGCGCAGATGATCAATCCCGAAGTGATTGCAAACTCCCTGCGGCCCCGTTCTAGCCCTTTCAACACCGCCGATACTACCTGCTGGTGAGTCAATCCCCCCCGCGTATGAAAAATAGGCGCGAATCGCGTTTCAAAATAAACGACGCCATCCTCGCTCAAATCTTGCGCTTGTTCGAAGGCCACGCGCTCCAGCGCTTCCTCGGTTTGCATGACCGCGATGGTGTGCGCAAAGCCTTCCAGGTACTTTGGCAAGCTCCCCTGGTTCGCACCTTGATGGAACCACTGCGCCAGTTCTCGTGAATCCTGCGTCGGCAATCCGGCGTACTTTGCGCTGCGTGCCAGTTCCAGTACCGTTTGCGGACGCAGCACACCGTCCAGGTGCTCATGCAAAAGAACTTTGGGAAACCGCCTCAGCACGTCGCTGTCGAACTGCATGGTGCACACTTCTTTCTGTTTCATGCTAGCTCAGGCGCAGCCGCCGCCCATAGCAAATTCCGTTCCCGCAATTTTTGGCAGCGTTTCAATCCGCTCCTGGAATTGGCGGAAACGGAGCACTGCTGTAGTCTTGGCGGATGGCGGTGCAAGCTTATTTTTCGCGTCGCGTTGTTCTCCCGGGAAAAACGGGAGCGTTTGCCGTGCTGGTGGAAAAGGAACGAATTGTCGACGTCGTTTCGCCGCAGCAGATTCCTTCTTCGGTACCACTGACCGATTTCGGGGACCTCGCGATTTTGCCGGGCTTGGTCGATTCCCACATTCACATCAACGAGCCGGGTAGAACGGACTGGGAGGGATTTCGTACCGCTACCCAAGCCGCGGCGGCGGGTGGATACACCATGCTGGTGGACATGCCGCTCAACTGCGTGCCGTCCACGACGACCGTGGACGCTCTACAATCCAAACGGAACGCAGCACGGGAGCAATGTTATGTCGATTGGTCTCTCTGGGGCGGACTGGTTTCCGATAATAAAGAACACATTTCCGCTCTAGCGTCGGCCGCAGTGCCAGGTTTCAAATGCTTCTTGATACATCCGGGCATTGAAGAGTTCATGATGGTAGACGAAGCAGAACTGCGCGCAGCTCTTCCGTTAATAAAAGAGAGCGGCCTGCCTCTGCTTGTCCACGCGGAGTTAGCTGAACCTGTCGAAGCAATGACCCAGGCTTTGGCAAATGCGAATTGGCGCGTTTATGACACTTTCCTCAAGTCGCGGCCAGACGAAGCCGAGCTCGCCGCCATTGATCTCCTGGTGAGGCTATGCCAGGAAACCGGTTGCCGGATTCATATCGTTCACCTTTCGACCGCTCGAGCACTCGGCAGATTGCAGGATGCGAAGAGTCGCGGACTTCCCATGACCGTCGAAACTTGTCCGCACTATCTTCATCTGGCGGCGGAGGAAATCGCCGACGGAGCGACGCAATTCAAGTGCGCGCCCCCCATTCGTAATCGAGAAAATCGTGAAGCGCTTTGGCGGGGATTGCGCGACGGAGTGATTGACCTGATTGCCACGGATCACTCGCCATGCCTCCCGAAAATGAAGCACCTAGACGCAGGAGATTTTCGCGCCGCGTGGGGCGGAATCGCCGGCGTTTCACTCGCGCTGCCGGTTGTGTGGACCGAAGCCAAGCGCCGAGACTTCGGTCTCGTGGATCTAGTCGGCTGGATGGCGGAAGGCCCAGCGCGTCTGGCCGGCTGTCATGAACGGAAAGGGCAACTCGCCAAGGGTTTCGACGCGGACCTGGTGGTGTTTGATCCGGAGAGGCAATGGGATGTCCGTCAAGCACAACTTTTCCACCGGCATCCTATTTCTCCGTATCTGGGAGAGCGGCTCACCGGAAAAGTCTTGATGACATTTCTTCGAGGAAAATGTGTGTATAAGGACGGTGCTTTCCCGGAACAGGCGCATGGCCGCGAATGCGCCGGCAAGCCTGTCACCGTGGGGCACGATTAAGGATTGCGGAACCAGCACCATTCTGGTGCAGAATTGCCGCAACAGATGGAGCGCAAGTTGGATAGTTGGTCAGAACAACATATCGTCGGAACCTCCGTTCTTCGCAAGGAAGGCCGCGACAAAGTTACCGGCGCGGCGCACTACATTGACGACATGCGTCTGCCCGGCATGCTTTATGGCGCAACCGTGCGCAGCAAGACCGCGCGCGGAAGGATTACTGGAATTTCGTTTGACCCGGCAATGGATTGGAAACAATTCGTCGTTGCGACCGCCAAGGATATTCCCGGGCACAACTGCATTTCTCTGATTCTGGACGATCAACCGTGCCTCGCCGATGGCGCCATCAACCATCCGGAAGAGCCGATCGTTCTGCTTGCCCATCCTGACAAATATGTCCTTGCTCAAGCGGTCGAAGCGGTATCGATCGAAGTCAAGCCGCTTGCCGCCATCCATTCCATCGAAGAAAGTGAAAAGAAAGCTGAGATCATTTGGGGCGCGGATAACGTCTTCAAGAGCTTCCTGATTGAGAAAGGCGACATCGATCGAGTCTGGGCGCGGGCCGATTTCATCGTCGAAGGAGAATACTTCACCGGCGCGCAGGAACAGCTGTATATCGAGAACAACGGTGTCGTCGCGGTTTTCGACGCTGCAACCGGAATCACAGTATGGGGTTCTCTGCAATGCCCGTACTATGTGCACAAAGCCTTGATGAAACTGCTCGGCTTGCCGGAAGAAAGAGTCCGCGTGGTTCAGATGGAGACGGGCGGAGCGTTTGGCGGAAAAGAAGAATATCCGTCCATGATTGCGGGACACGCCGCAGTTCTCGCAATGAAGTCCGGGCGTCCGGTGAAAATTGTCTATGACCGGCTGGAAGATATGGTAGCAACCACCAAGCGTCATCCTTCCAGAACCCGCCATCGCACCGCGGTCAGCAAGGACGGGAAAATACTTGCTGGCGAAATTGATTTCACCATCGATGGCGGCGCCTACGCGACACTTTCTTCCGTAGTTCTTTCCCGTGGCACAATTCATGCCGGCGGACCGTACTTTTGGCCCAGCGTTCGGGTCCGTTCGAAAGCGATAGCCACGAACGCGCCTCCTCACGGCGCGTTCCGCGGATTTGGCGCGCCGCAAAGTTTATTCGCGATGGAGCGGCACATGGACCGCATCGCGAGAGTCGTTGGTATTTCTCCCGACGAAGTTCGCAGGCGGAATTTTCTGCGGCCAGGCCAAACAACAATTACCGAACAAGTGATACGTGAGCAAATTGATCTGCCCGCATTGCTGGAAAAGGCGCTGGCCGACGCCGGCTACTACGAAAAAAAGGAACGGTTTGCGCGAACAAATGCTACGGCATCGATTCGCAAAGGTATGGGAATTGGAACCATTCTGCACGGGGCAGGGTTTACCGGTTCCGGCGAACGTTACCTGAATTCGCTGGTAGGAATCGAAGCAACGGCCGATGGAAAGGTGCGCGTGCTCGTGTCCAGCACCGAATTCGGGCAGGGGACCAACACGGTACTTTGCCAGATCGCCGCAGAGACGCTGGGCATCCCCTATGAGCTTGTGAGCATCGCTCAGCCGGACACCACGGTGGTTCCCAACAGCGGGCCCACTGTGGCTTCGCGGACCGCCATGGTCATTGGAAATCTGGTAGGCTCCGCGGCCGTCGGCTTGTTGCAAACGCTTCGATCGGCGGGGCTGCCCGCCGAAAAATATACGGCGGAACAATTTACTGAAGCATGCAGCAAGCATGTAGCCCAAAATGGTGTTCTGCGTTCCTTGGCACGCTATCAGTCACCCGAGGGGATTTTCTGGGACGACCTGAAGTACAAAGGCGAAGCCTATGCGGCGTACGCTTGGGCGGCATACGTGGCCGAAGTTTCCGTGGACCTCACCACCTATTCGGCCAGGGTAGAGAACTTCGTTGCCGCGCAAGAAATCGGCCGGGTGTTGCATCCGCTTTTGGCCGAGGGACAGATTATCGGTGGTGTGGCACAGGGGATCGGCTTCGCGTTGTACGAAAAAGTTCTTTGGCAAAACGGGCGCATGGTGAACGGCCAGATGACCAACTACATCGTGCCTGCCGCTAGCGACCTGCCGCCTATACACGTGGTCTTCGAAGAGATCGGAAACCTCCACGGCGCATACGGCGCGAAAGGCATTGGCGAACTTCCGATGGATGCACCGGCCCCGGCAATTATCAACGCCTTGGTGAACGCTCTGGGCGTGGACTTCAATCGCATTCCCCTGTTGCCGGAAGATATCTTCGCGTCCCTTGCTTCCGATTCGAATTCGCAAGGCCTAGCGACTTCGGAAGTGTCCTCTTGAGTCTCCGTTGCACCCCGACGAAGCAGCAAATCACGCTAGCGGTGAACGGCGTTCGCCACACTATTTTGGTCTATCCCATGGCGAGGCTGGTGGATGTATTGCGCGAACAACTCGACTTGACTGGCACAAAAGAAGGTTGTGGGGAAGGCGAGTGCGGCTCGTGTTCTGTGCTTCTCGACGGCGTTCTTGTGAATAGCTGCTTGATTCCGGTGCTGCAAGCTAATCACGCAAATATTGTGACCATTGAAGGTTTGGCGCGCGACGAGCACTTGCATCCGCTGCAGCAGGCGTTTGTCGAATGCGGCGGGGCGCAATGCGGGATTTGCACTCCCGGCATGATCCTTGCCGCCGTGCAATTGCTCGAGAAAAATCCCCAGCCTACCCTAGAAGAAATCCGCGAGGGACTGTCTGGAAATCTTTGCCGCTGCACCGGCTACGTGCAGATTTTTGAGGCTGTGGCAAAAGCAGCCGAAAACAGGACTCGCAGGGAAGAGGCTAAAGGATGAGAGCCAATCCCGCCGAATACGAATTGCGGGCCCCGGACACACTTCAGGAAGTCATCGCGCTGCTTGGCAAAGAACCCGAGACGTGGTTGCCCATCGCCGGCGGAACCGACGTGATGGTTCAATACGCAGCCGGGAAACTGGCTGCCCGCAAATTGGTCAGCATCGGCGGACTTCGCGAATTGCGAAAAATTGAAACGACCCCAACGGAGATACGGATCGGAGCTGGATCGACCTACACCGACATTCGTAATCACCCGGTCATCGCGGAAGAATTGCCTTTGCTGGTGCGCGCAGCCGGCTGCACCGGCGGAATCGCCAATCAGAATCGCGGAACGTTGGGCGGGAATATTGCCAATGCTTCCCCGGCTGGTGATTCCCTCCCCGCGCTGCTGGCCTACGATGCGGAATTGCTGTTGGCATCAGCGCGGGGCGAAAGGCGGGTGCTCTATCGCAATTTTCACACTGACTACAAGAAGAGCTTGCTAGCGCCCGGCGAACTGATTCACACCGTCTGCATTTCCAGGAGCTTCGCGGGCTATTTCTCTTACGCAAGAAAGGTCGGCGCGCGCGATGCTCAGGCCATTTCGAAAGTGTTTCTGGCAGCGCTGGGGCGGATCGCGGCGGGAAAAATCACGGAAATTCGGCTCGCGGTGGGAAGCGTTGCGCCAATTCCCATTCGGCTCACGCAAACAGAAAATGCTCTCAAGAATCAGCTAGTCGATGGCTCGCTTGTGGAAAACTGCAGGAGAGCTTTAGCGCAGGAGATTCGCCCGATTGACGACATCCGCTCCACCGCCAAGTACCGAACGGCCGTCCTGGGCAACCTCATCGCCGAATTTGTGAACGGACTTGCCGCAGAAAGAGCTTCCTCTTGAGCCGCGTTCTTTCGCATTGGAATCTTCTGCCCTCGGACGCCGCGGCCGCAGAGATTCTTCCCTGTTGCGGGTCGCAGGCTTGGGCGGCGGGATTGGCTTCGCAACGTCCGTATCAGGATGTTGCCGCGCTGTGTGCCGCATCCGATAGAATCTGGCTTGGATTAAGCGCGACAGACTGGTCGGAGGCCTTTGCGAGCCATCCTCGAATCGGAACTGCCAGCAGTGTGGGGAAAACCTCGGCGCGGTCTCGGGAGTGGTCGGCTTGGGAACAGCGTGACGCCCTAAGGGCCGCCGATTCCGTCAAGCTGGCGTTGGCCGCAGCGAATCGCGAATATGAGAGCAAATTCCGGCGTATCTTCATCATTTGCGCCACGGGAAAGTCCGCGACGGAAATTCTGGAAAATCTCCGGCGCCGGCTCAACAATGAAACGTCGCTGGAGCTCCAGGAAGCCGCTGAACAGCAGCGGCAGATTACACAGCTTCGATTGAGAAAGTGGTTGGCGGAATGACGCGAATCTCGACTCATGTTCTCGATACAGCAACTGGCAGGCCCGCGGTAGGCGTGCCCGTCCGTCTGGAGCGCCTGGAACAATCTGGCGGCTGGCTAGCTCTGCATTCCACGCAAACGGACGGAGATGGCCGGTGCAGAGAACTGCTGCCCGCATCGGCCGCCTTGTCGGAAGGCTTCTATCATTTGGTCTTCGACACCCGAACTTACTACGCTAGCCAGCGCGTCACCGGTCTTTATCCTTCCGTAGAAGTGGCGTTTGAGGTGCGCGCGGGCGAATCGCATTTTCATATTCCGCTGCTGCTGAGCCCCAATGGGTACACAACGTATCGAGGAAGCTGATACGATGATTCACTTGGCTGAAAACCGCTACGGAAAATCGCGTGTGCGCTTGGTCCGAGTGAATCGGCAATCGCCTGTTCACGAGCTTCAGGAATGGAGTGTCGAAGTCTTACTGCAGGGTGATTTCTTGAGCTGTTTTGCCGAAGGGGACAACAGCAAAATTCTTCCAACCGACACCATGAAAAATACGGTCTATTCTCTAGCGCGCGATTCTTCCGCGGGGTGCATGGAAGACTTTTCCAAGGAACTGCTCGAATATTTGCTGGCTCGCAATCCGCAGGTTTCGGAAGCCGAGGTCAGCATCCATGAAAAGGCCTGGCAACACTTGACCACCGGCGGAACACCCCACCCTGGCACTTTCGTGCAAGCTGGAAGCGAGTTGCAAACCACACGCGCCGCGCGGAAGCGCGGAGAGAAATTCCGCGTCGAATCGGGAATCGAGGATCTTCTGATCGTGAAGACCACGGGATCGGCGTTCGAGGGCTACCTCAAGGATTCCCTGACCACCTTGCGAGAAACGAGCGACCGCCTGTTTGGCACTGCGCTGCGCGCTCGCTGGAATTACGTTTCCGCGGACTCACCGTTTGCTTCTCTCCGCGGCACAATTCGCGAATCGTTACTGGTCGCGTTCGCGGAACACCAAAGCAAGTCCGTTCAGCACACTCTTTACGCCATGGCGGAGAGCGCTCTGGCTGCGGCAACACAAATTTCAGAAATCACACTCACCATGCCCAACAAGCACTATCTCCTTGTCGATCTCACGCGTTTCGGCCAGGACAATCCCAATTACATTTTTGTTCCGACAGATGAGCCGCACGGCACCATTGAAGCGCGCATCTGCCGCAGGAGCGAATAGCCCGTGCCCCGCATGGTGGAGCATACTGCGCGCGCTCAACAAGTGATCTGGCGCTGCCAGACGCTTGCGCGTTTCACGGAAGACCCGCCGCGGATTCGCAGGACGTTCCTTTCGCCGCCGATGCGTGCTTGCCACCAGGAAATCGAGGGCTGGATGCGCCCGCTGGGAATGACCGTGCACATCGACGCCGTGGGAAATCTGCGAGGAATCTATCCCGCTACGAATGGCGCCACTTCACCGAAATTGCTGATCGGTTCGCACCTCGACACTGTTCCGGGTGCGGGCGCCTACGATGGCGTGCTCGGCGTAGTGGTTGCTGTTGCTCTGATCGAATCGCTAGAGAGACGGCGGCTACCTTTCGCCATCGAAGTGGTTGGTTTTTCTGAAGAAGAGGGTGTGCGCTTCGGAGTTCCGTTTATCGGCAGTCGCGCGCTTGTTGGAACCGTCAATGAAGAGTTGCTGAATCGTCGCGATTCCCAAGGCCTATCTGTTCGCGATGCAATTCGCGCTTATGACTTGAATCCAAACGACATCCCAGCAGTCGCGCTGAAAGAAGAGGCGTTTGGCTATCTAGAATTTCATATCGAGCAGGGCCCCGAGTTGGAGCACTTGGGTCTTGCGCTCGCTGCCGTCGAAGCCATCGCCGGACAAACGCGCATGGAACTTATTTTTCTCGGCCATGCCAACCATGCCGGCACCACGCCGATGGCGGTACGGCGCGACGCGCTGGTGGCCGCCGCGGAATGGGCTGTCGCCGTGGAGAGGCGGGCTCTGGAGACGCCCGGACTGGTCGCCACCGTGGGTGTGCTTGAGGCCAAGCCTGGTGCGGGTAACGTGATTGCCGGAGCATGTCGCGCGACATTGGATGTTCGCCACCCGTCGGACCAAGTTCGCGCCAAAAGTGTAGAAGCTCTGCTCGGCGCTGCGAAGGAAACCGCCGATCGTCGGGGCATTCAGCTGACGCCTTCCACGGAGCTGCTGCAAGCTGCAACGGCAATGGATTCCAGTCTTTTATCCTACGTCCAGGCTGCCCTGTCTCAAGCCGGCCTCACGCCTCACCGCATGGTCAGCGGAGCAGGCCACGACGCCATGATCCTGGCCCAAAAAGTGCCCTCGGCGATGATTTTCCTTCGCTCTCCCGGCGGAATTAGCCACAATCCACAGGAGTCAGTCTTATTGGAAGACGTCGCGAAAGCGCTCGAAGTCGGCCTGCATCTGCTGCATCAACTTGCCTCTTCACCTGAGTTTCACAAGAGGATCAACCGTGCATAATCTTGGACACACTCGCAGCGCTCACCATCGCAACCATCTTTTGCTAAGCCCGGATACTTTTGTGCGGACCATCTTGCCGGGAATGAAGAACGCGGCAGCCATCGTGCACATAGGCCCGGCTCTGGGTGCCGCGTTTACCCAATATACCGCCGAAATTGAAAGCGGCGGCGAACTCGGCGGCACGACCGCGCAAAGATTTCTCTATGTCATCGAAGGCTCGGTGAATTTAAAAACAGATGCTAAGGAGCACCAGCTCGCGCCAAAAGGTTTCGCTTACTTGCCGCAGGGCGAGCCGCATCGTATTTCTTCGCGCGAAAAGACCCGCGCAGTGGTCATCGAAAAACACTATGTGTCAGTTCCTTTCACCGATGTTCCCAAAATGGTTCTCGGTCACGAGGACAGCGTGGCGTCGGTGGCGCTTGGCGGCGACCCGTGGTTGCAGGTAAGAACTCTCTTGCCCGACCAAATGTCTTTTGACTTCGCTGTAAATACCATGACCTATCAGCCGGGTGCCGGACTTAGCATGGTTGAAATGCACATCATGGAACACGGCTTGTTAATGTTGGAAGGCGGAGGAATCTATCGCTTGGGCGACTCCTGGTATCCGGTCTCCGCGGGGGATTTTATCTGGATGGGCCCGTGGTGCCCGCAATGGTTTGGGGCCATCGGAAAAGCACCGGCGAAGTACATCATCTATAAGGACTGGAGCCGCCATCCTCTGGCGGGAACCCGGGCGTGAACCTGGCGATCGATCAGCGCCGCTTGCTCTCCGAAATCGAAGCCTTGGCTCGTATCTCGGAAGCGGATCCTCCCGCGGTGACTCGTATCGTTTTTTCTCCGAAAGATCTCGAGGCACGCGGCTGGTTACGAACGAAGTTTGAAGCAGCAGGTCTCGAGGTGCGCCAGGATGCCATTGGCAATACCTTTGCACGCTGGACTGGCGCCGACACCGCGGCACTCGCCGTGGCTACCGGTTCGCACATCGACGCCATTCCCAATGCCGGAAAATATGATGGAGTTGTCGGCGTGCTTGGCGGACTGGAAGCCATTCGTGCCCTGCAACAAAGCGGATTTCGCCCCACTCGTTCGATAGAGTTGATCGTCTTCACTTCGGAAGAACCGACGCGCTTCGGCATCGGGTGTCTGGGTAGCCGCATGCTTTCTGGAACGCTGACTCCGGCCGCAGCTCGTTTGTTGAAAGACCGAGCCGGGGTGCCCTTAGAGGACGTGCGCCGACAAGCAGGCATGCAGAGCGCCCTCGAATCAGTACCACTTCCCTCCGCCGCCTATAGCGCATTTGTTGAACTGCACATCGAACAAGGCCCGCTCCTCGAACGCGCCAAGGTACCTCTGGGCATCGTTGAAAACATCGCGGCGCCAGCAAGCTTGCAAATTTTCGTCCAGGGAGATGGCGGACATGCCGGTGCGGTTCTCATGCCCGATCGCCAAGATGCTCTTTGCGCCGCGGCGGAAGTTGTTTTGGCTGTGGAGCACGCCGCGCGTTTCAGCGGCTCTTCCGACACCGTAGCCACAGTGGGCATCTGCGATGTTTTCCCCGGCGCAATAAATAGCGTTCCGAGCCGCGTTCGCCTGACCCTGGATGCCCGTGATATTGATCTCGCGCGGCGGGATACTGTGCTGGCCGCCATAGAAAACCAAGCTCGTGCGATTTCAGAAAAAAGAAAAGTCTCGGTTCGATTTGAAGTCGTAAGTGCCGATGCGCCCGCTTCTTGTTCGTCACTGACCACAGATGCCTTGATGCAATCCTGTCGCAAACACGCCCTGCCCTTCCAAAAAATAGTGAGCCGCGCGTATCACGATTCCCTGTTCATGTCCCGCATCGCCCCCGCCGGCATGCTCTTCATTCCCTGCCGCCACGGCTACAGCCACCGCCCCGACGAATATGCCTCGCCGGAAGATATTGTTCGCGGAACGTTGGTGCTAGCTGAAACGCTGTCGTTTTTGTCCCGCTGAGGACAGCCAGGCGCCTAATACCGTCTTTTGTCGTTGAACGCCGCCCAAGCCTGAAATGGCGCACCGGCTTCCTTCGGCAGCATTTGCATGAACGGCACGCGCCGCTCAGCCAACGAGCGGCGAATCTCCTGGTAGATGAATGCGTCGTCAAAACCAGCGGCCGCCGCGTCGGCTGCGGTCGCCGCGTAAAAGATCCGCGCCGGACGCGCCCAATAGATTGCTCCCAGGCACATCGGACAGGGTTCACAGGTGGTGTAGAGATCGCATGCGGTCAACTGGAAATCATCGAGCGCGCGGCAAGCGGCACGAATCGCGACAATCTCCGCGTGCGCGGTGGGGTCATTCGTGGAGGTAACTTGATTTGCGCATTCAGCAATGATTTTGCCGTCCTTCACCACCAGCGCAGCGAACGGACCGCCGCGGCCCGATTGCACATTTTGAACCGCCAGAGCAATCGCCCGCCGCATGAAGTGTTCATTCATTCCTTGCGACCGGCTAGGATTGCTGCGCAAAGACTTCCGCCGTTTGCGCTGCGCCCACCGGAGACAGCAACGCATCCACGAGTGCTAATCCTTCTTCCACGATGTCCAACCCGTGGCGGAGTTCTTCTTCATTGATAATCAGCGGCGGGCAAACCCACAACATATTGAAGCGGCTGAACGCATAGAGATATTTGCTCTTCAAATGCCCAGCCAGTTTGGTCATTTCCGGGCTGCCACCGTTGAACGGCGCCAGCGGCTCGCGAGTAGCTTTGTCCTTCACGAATTCCAGCACGCTGAACAGCCCCTTATAACGCACGTCTCCGACGCACCGATATTTCTGCTTCATGGCTTCGAGCCGCGACGCGAGATAATGCCCTTGCCGCTCGACGTTTTCGAAAATCCTCTCTTCTTCGTAAAGGTCCAGATTAGCAACCGCTGCCGCGCAACACACCGGGTGACCACTGTAAGTCAGTCCGCCCCACAGCATATTGGTCTCGAAATATTGCGCGATGCGCCCCGAGACGATCACCGCGCCTAGCGGCAAGTAACCGCTGGTTAAGCCTTTGGCGCAGGTCACGATGTCCGGACGGATACCATAGTGCTGCGTGGCCAGCCATTTGCCGGTACGGCCGAACCCGCTCATCACTTCGTCGGTAATCAGCAGGATGTCGTATTTGTCGCACAGCGCGCGCATCTTCGGATAGTAATCGTCCGGTGGAACCAGCAGACCGTTTGAACCGGTGATGCCTTCGACCATAATTGCGGCAATATTGGAAGGCCCTTCCATCTGAATGACTTCTTCGATGTGCGAGACACACTCGCGATGGCAGGTTTCCACTTTTTGTCCGAAGGGGCAGCGGTAACAATAAGGATCGAAAACCCGTACGATTCCGGGAATGCCGGGTTCCACCGGCAATCGCCGCGGGTCGCCAGAAGCGGTCATCACACCCATGGTCGCGCCATGATAGGAACGGTAGCGGGTGATGATTTTCCTGCGTCCGGTGACCAGTTTGGCCATCTTCATGGCGTTTTCGTTGGCCTCGGAGCCGCCCAGCGTAAAAAACGTTTTGGCTAGACCGGTGACTTCAGAAAGCTTCTTCCCCAATTCCCCGCGCGGTTCTGTGGCAAAGCTCGGTCCGGCAAAGCAAAGCTCGTCCACTTGCTTCTTGATGGCTGCCAGCATTTTCGGATGCTGATGGCCTAAATTCAGATTGATGAGCTGCGAACTGAAATCCAGCCAGCGATGATCGTCGCCATCCCAAAACCACACGCCTTTGGCGCGAGTCATATGAAGGGGATTCGCAGTCGCCTGCACCGACCACGAAAACATCGTGTAGTCGCGATTGTCCTGCACTACCTTGCGTGAATGGGAGTCCATGAAGTGCGTGTCCTTCCTCGAATTTCTTTAGTGCGTCAAAATCCAGTTCATGGTCTTGGACGCCAGACGATCCAGCGCCGCAATCGACATTTCCAGATGCTCTTCCAGGGTGTCTTCGATCTTATTGTGACTGATTCCCCTGAGGGATTGCACGAACATCATTACCGTGGCAATCCCCGCGCGCGACACTTCAGCTGCATCGTGCAGCGGACCTGAGGGCATGCGATGCGCCGAACCCGAAGTCTCCCGGATAGCTTGCTCGCAAAGATCGAGCAGTTGCGGATGAAATGCGATAGGTTCGATACTCCACAGCCGCGACCAATTCACCGTGCAATTTTCTTCGGCAGCAAAGCGCTGGCTGGCCTCCTGCGCTTCGCGATACATTTGCGCAAGAACGGTCGCGTCCAGATCGCGCTGATCCAGCGTAGCCTCGCAGCGGCCGACCACCGCCGTAACAATTCCCGGAAATGTTCTCACGCTGCCCATCGTGCAAACCGCATCTGCGTGCTTTTTGGCGATAGCGCGAATTTCCAGCGCCAGTTTTGCCGCTGCCGCCAACGCGTCGCGACGCGCATTCATTGGCGTGGAACCAGAGTGCGCCTCCTGCCCGTGAAACGTGATGTTATGCCGTTCGACGCCTTTTGTGCCCAGCACCACTCCTAATGGCAATCCCATGCGCTCCAGCACCGGGCCTTGCTCGATGTGCAATTCCAGATATGCCGCAGCGTGTTTCCGCTCTTTCTCAGTCTCAGGGAATTTATCGATCTCCACGCCGCAGCGACGCAGCGCATCTTCCAGCTTCACTCCGTCGCGATCGGTGCGTCCGCGATCCGCTTCGATCGAAAGCGTGCCGGCAAACGCCGAAGATCCCAGCAAGCTGCGCCCGAAGCGCGCTCCTTCTTCATCCGCCCAATCCACCAGGCGCACGGTGACCGGAGGCCGCCCGTTGAACGCAGTGCTAATCCGACGCAAAACCTCGAGCCCGGCAAGTTCATCCAGCGCGCCATCGAGCCAACCGCCGTTGGGCACAGAATCCAGATGCCCGCCGATCAACAAGGATTTTTCCGACGCGCCACGCAGTGTGACCCAGCTGTTGCCCGCTGAATCTAAATGCTGCTCGGCGGGAAGCTCCTTCGTCTTCGACGCGAACCATTCACGCGCCTTCATCCAGGTATCCGTCCACGCTACGCGCTGCGCGCCATTTTCGTCGGCGGTCAACGCACGAAGCTCTTTCAGTTCAGCGACCGTTCGTTTGGGATTAAGGCTCATCAAATTTAGTTACAAATAGGCCGGTTCGCGCTTCAGCAGCTTGCCTCGGCCGCGTTCGCCGACGAACTTTCCGTCGCGCACTTGCACTTTTCCTCGCACAGTCACCACCGATGGCCGTCCCTCGATCTCCATTCCTTCAAAACCATTGTAATCATTGTTGGTAAGCTGGGAGTTCGCGGAAACGACGCCACGGTAGTTTGGATCATAAACCACTAAGTCTGCGTCGCTGCCGACAGCAACTGATCCCTTGCGCGGGAATAATCCGAACAATTTCGCCGCTCGTGTGCTCGCCGCGTCCACGAAGCGGTGTAGGTCCAGACGTCCGCGTTTTACTCCATAGGTGTACAAGAGATTGACGCGATCTTCGATTCCCGGTATTCCGTTGGGAATGCTAACAAAGGAGTCCTTGCCAAGTAGCTTCTGTTCGGCGTCAAACGGGCAATGGTCCGTGCCCACGGTGTCGATAGCGCCAGCCGCCAGTGCATTCCAAAGCGCGGCTTGATTGTGCCTGGCGCGCAACGGTGGCGACATCACGTGCTTCATGCCTTCCACTCCGGGCCTCTCGGCATAACTCTGATCCAAGAGAAAGTGTGGCAGCACGGATTCCACATAAATTCTCACGCCACGCGATTTGGCGTCCAGCGCCGCGCGCAGAGCTTTTTCGCATGAAAGATGCACCACGTAGCCGGTCGCCCCTGTGTTTTCCAAAAAGGTCGCAAACCGCCCCGTGCCCTCCATCTCCACCGATTCCGGTCGGCTCGGCTCATGCCATTCCGGACCAATCTTCCCTTCTGACAGCAACTTCTGCTGCAAACGCGCCACCAGCTCCGCGTTTTCACAATGCGCGGTGACGATTACACCCAGCCGCTTGGCCAACTCCAGCGTCTGGTACATTTCCCCGTCATCGACGCCAAAAAAATTCTTATACGCCAGGAAAATCTTGAACGATGCAGTTCCATCAGCAACAATTTCCCTCAACTGCGATTCCGTCTCTTTGACAAACTTGGTCACCGACATATGGAACGCATAATCGCACGCGCTCTTGCCCTGGGCTTTCGAGTTCCATAATTGGTAGCCCTGCAGCGCGTCATCGTTGCGATTCGGACAGCACATCTCGATATACGTGGTCGTCCCGCCCGCGAGCGCGGCGATGCTACCGGTCTCGTGCGTGTCTTTGGCGAAGGTCGCCATGAACGGCAAATAAATGTGCACGTGGGGATCAATGAATCCCGGAAAAACCAGCTTGCCGGTTGCATCAATCACTTCCGTGTCCGGTGGAACCTCCAGATTCTTGCCGATGCGCGTGATGGTTTCGCGTTCAGCATAGACATCCGCTTGCACGCGCGAACTCGCGTTGACCACTTCGCCATTTCGAATCAGCAATCCCATCAGTTGTCAGCATGACCGCAAGCGGTCGATCGCTTTCCTCTGCCTCAACCCCTAATGAATGTGAATGCCCATCTTTTCTCGGTACTTGCGCATCTCTTCCCAGTCCTCAGTCACCAGGCGCTGCGATTTGGAAAGTTGTCCCCAGGTAGTCGAAGGCTGTCCCGAAGGTTGTTCAATCATGCGAATGCAATCTTCCACCGGGCAAACGTTATAGCAAAGCCGGCAGCCCACACAATCTTCTTCGCGCACGCGCACGCTGGGCCGCATACTCACAGCTTCCTCTTTACCGTTCGCCTGAATTTCATAAGAGAGCGGCTGCACCACGCGGCCATCTTTGGCGATCAAATCAATACACTGGTGCGCCGTATCATTGCACGCGACGTAACACAAATTGCAGCGAATGCATTTCTCCTGATCGATGCGAGCCACAGCGCGAAACGACAAATCAAAATCGTTGAAGTCTGAAACGCGATGCAAACTCCGGCCGACCACATCAGGAACCGTCGCGAAGCCTTTCTCGTCCATCCAGTTGGACAATCCATCGCACAAATCCTCAATAATGCGAAAACCGAAGTGCATCACCGCCGTGCACACCTGCAGGCTGCTCGCGCCGAGCAATAGAAATTCCGCCGCGTCGCGCCACGTCGAAATCCCGCCCATGCCCGATATCGGCAGCTTCGATCCGCTCACCACGGAATCTCTGCCCAGCGCTGCCAGCATATTTAACGCGATGGGCTTGACGGCCGGTCCCGCGTAGCCGCCATGTCCGCCCTTTCCTCCGATGTTCGGCGTAATTTCCAGACTGTCGAGATCCACCCCGATGATGGAATTGATCGTATTGATCAGCGACAGTGCATTTGCGCCCGCTGCTGCCGCCGCCCGTGCCGGCATCACGATATCCGAAATATTCGGGGTGAGCTTCACGATCACTGGAATTTTCGCGACTTCCATCACCCAGCGCGTAATCTGTTCGCAGTACTCCGGCACCTGCCCCACCGCGCTGCCCATGCCCCGCTCACTCATGCCGTGCGGACACCCATAGTTCAACTCGATTCCGTCAGCTCCGCTATCTTGAATCTGGTGAATGATGTCGTGCCACGTTTCCGGCTTCGATTCCACCATCGCCGAGACAATTACCGCGCGATCCGGCCACGCTCGTTTCACTTCCGCAATCTCGCGCAGGTTCACCTCCAGCGGCCGGTCCGAAATCAGTTCCACGTTGTTGATCGCCAGCATCTTCTGCCCGCCGTAGTGCCATGCGCCATAGCGATTTGAGACATTCAGCACCGGCGCGCCAATGGTTTTCCACACCGCTCCGCCCCAGCCCGCTTCGAACGCGCGATGCACCTGCATTCCGGAATTGCTCGGTGGCGCCGATGCCAGCCAGAATGGATTCGGCGAGCGAATGCCCGCAAACTTGACGCTCAGATCAGCCACGCGCCACCAGCCTTTCATGAATCGCCCGTGCGGCTAGCTTGCCGTCCTGTGCCGCCATGACCGTCGAGGCCGCGCCACGGGCGCGAATGCAGTCTCCACCGGCATACACCCCCGGCAAATTCGTTTCAAACGCCGCGTTCACCTGAATAAAGCCCTTTTCTGTTTCCAACCTTAGCCGCGTCGCTAGCGAAGGCTTCTCTTGCCCGATCGCCTTTACCACTTGGTCTGCAGGGATGAAAAATTCCGACCCTTCGATCGGCAGCGGTGCGGGTCGCCCCGATGCATCCGCGCTTCCCAGCTGCATCCGCACGCATTGCAACGATTTCACAGTCCCGTTTTGCGCATCTACTCGTATGGGCTGCGTCAGAAACGAAAAACTCACACCCTCGCGCTTGATGAACTCGTACTCATGCGGATAGGCCGTCATCTCATTTTCGGTGCGCCGATAGACCATGGTGACCCGCAATGCCCCGAGCCTCTTGGCAATCGTCGCACAGTCAATGGCCGTGTTCCCCGCCCCGATCACCGCCACGTTCCGGCCCACCACCAGCTTGGACGCGTCCACCCGGCTGTGCTCAATGTATTGGAGCCCGTCCAAAATGTGCTCTTCGCCCGGAATTCCCAGCCCCGGCGTCGTGCCAAGCCCCACGCTCAGAAACACCGCGTCGAATCTAGTCTGCAAGTCGCCGAGCGGAAAGTCCTTTCCCAGTTCTTTTCCGGTCTCTATTTTCACGCCAAGCTTTTCGATCATGGCCACTTCGGCCAAGGCTACTTCCATCGGTTCGCGCAACCCGATAATTCCGTAGGTCGAAAGTCCGCCCGCCAACTCGCGCTTTTCGAACAGCGTCACGCCGTGACCCAATTTCCTAAGCTCGCCCGCGCAAGACAGCCCTGCTGGTCCTGCTCCAATGACCGCCACTCTCTTGCCAGTGGCCTTAGCACCCGCAAATGGCTCGGTTCCAGTTCCATACGCGAAATCCATCGCGTGGCGCTGTAGCCGTCCAATGGCGATTGGCTTGTGCTCCGCGCCGAGAACACAAGCGCCTTCGCAAAGTTCCTGCACCGGGCATACCCGCGCGCAGGTGGCTCCAATCAGATTAGACTCCAGAATCGTGCGCGCCGACCCACGCAAATTTCCCGTGGAGATCTTTTTGATGAACTTAGGAATATCGATGTGCGTGGGGCAAGCGTGCGTGCATGGTGCGTCGTAGCACATCAGGCAGCGGGCCGATTCCACCGCGGCTTGGTTCGCGCTCAATGGCGGCAGCAGTTCGCCCAGCGCCTCAGAGCGCACCGTTGCTGTCGGCGAATTTGTCAACGCGTGCTCCTCGCCGCCGAAAACGGCGACTACGTTCAAACAACCCCAATCTTGGAAGGTTAGTGTCGAATTGTGCCACATTCAATAGCGATCGCGCGAGAAGGCGATTACTTCGGCATGGGGACGCGCGGCCGCATCAGCAGGAAATACGCTCCGCCTGCAACAAAGAATCCAACAAACCACGCGTAGTCGTACAGCCAGCGCATTCCCGGCATCACCAGCCCAATCACCGCCACAAGCACTCCACTAACCAGCGCCACAATCGCTTGCGGATTGAACCCGCCGCGATATTCATAAGCTCCGCCGCGGACGTACAAATCCTCGACCACCAGTCTGCGCCGCCGCACCAAGTAATAATCGCAAATCATAATTCCCGCAATCGGCCCCAGCAGCGCCGAGCAGCCCACCAGCCAGCCAAAAATGTACGAACTGAAATCGCTCAGCAGTTTCCACGGCATCATCAAAATCCCCACCAAGCCGGTAATCAGCCCGCCCACTCGAAAGGAAATCAAGCTTGGACGCAAATTGGAAAAATCGTTCGAAGGCGATACCACATTGGCCGCAACATTTGTATTGAGTGTAGCCAGCAACAATGCCACCATCGCGATCAGCCCCACCACCGGCTGATTGAATCGTCCCAGCAGCACCACCGGATCCCAGATCGGTTCGCCAAAAATGATCGCCGATGCGGAGGTCACCGCCACACCGATAAACGAATACAGCGTCATTGCGGTTGGCAAGCCGAGCGCCTGTCCAGTCATCTGTGCGCGCTGCGATTTTGCGTAGCGTGTAAAGTCGGGAATGTTCAGAGCAACAGTGGACCAGAAACCGACCATGCCGGTAAGCGCGGGAACGAAAAAGCGCACGAACTCACCCGTGCTGTGAAACTTACTCTGCGCGCGCAGTACTGGTCCGAATCCGCCCGCCTTACGGGTAATCCAAAACAGTAACAACAAGCCCACCACCAGCATGAACGGCGCGCCAATCCCTTCCAGGAACTTGATGGTCTCAATCCCGCGCCAGATCACTGCCATGTTGATCGCCCAAAAAAGAAAGAAACAGACCCAATCGCAACCAGGCACATCCGCCGCACCCGGCCAAACGATCCGCAACATCGAATAGACGGCCTGTCCGCCTATCCACGCCTGAATACCGAACCACCCGCAGGCCACCAGTGCGCGCAATATCGCGGGAACGTTCGCTCCGCGTACACCGAATGACGCACGCACAAACACTGGAAACGGAATCCCGTATCGCGTTCCCGCATGTGCGTTTAACAACATGGGAATCAACACAATCAAATTGCCCAGGAAAATCGTCGCTACCGCCTGCCTCCAACTCATGCCGCCGGCAATCAATCCTGACGCCAGCATGTATGTGGGGATGCAAACACTCATCGCCACCCACAAGGAGGCGTAGTTATACGTGCTCCATGATCGCTTCTCTAGCGAAATGGGCGCCAAATCAGGATTGTAGAGAGACGCATCAACGCGCATAAGTGCCATCCACCGTTCGTTGACTCAGGATGAGACGGCAGCCTATAGCAACTATCGCCGAAATTCCAGCGTCTGCGAAGGGCTCTCGGATTCAGTCGGACGTTATAACTCCGAGAAGGATGAACCGATTTTGTTGTAGAAGCCGCGGAAAGTGGCGAAACTTAGCCCCATTTGGCCCCAATTCATTTGGTAGGCGCGGGTAGCGCCAAAGAGCTGACGTCTGGAGTTCTCACGTGCTCGGGACGGAATCCGACCCCGACCACCCGCGCAGGGATTCGCCGCAAAACTGGGAAATCTCGCAGCAAATTGAGCAGCCAGCCGACTTTCAGCGGTTGCGAACTACCCAGCACGTGCTTGATCACTTTGTTTTGCACAATGAGTTGAACGCGTTGGGTAGCGCGCGTGGGGAAATCCCGGCGCCGCTGGACAACCTGAACTTCGCTGCCGAACGAATTCTGCCGCAAGAGTTTGTCCCCGAGGAGATTTGCGGTGGCCACCGCATCTTGAATCGCGAGATTGATGCCCACGCCGCCAATCGGTGACATCGCGTGCGCAGCATCTCCGATGCACAAGAGGCCTGGCTTCGACCATTGCTCGAGACGATCGACTGCAACAGTCAGCAGGCTGACTTGCTTCCAATCGCGCAGCTCGGTGACGCGATCGCGTAGGAATGGTTCCAGGGAGACAATCTGTTCGCGGAACGACTCCAGCCCTTTCTGCCGGACTTCCTGTCCCTTGCCTTTGGGGATGACGAACGCGCATTGCCAATAATCCTCGCGGTTGAGCAAGACGAGCATCTTGCCCGCTACTATATGGCCGAACGTCTGCCCTCGGTCCGTAGGACGGCGGCTGATTCGCATCCATAAAACATCCATCGGCGCGCCAAGATCGATTGCTTTCAGACCGGCGCGTTCGCGAACGATCGAATGTCGGCCATCGGCACCAATCGTCAGCGGTGCGCGAACCTCCAGAGGGCCACTCTGGGTGTTTGCGCGAACGCCCGCAATGCATCCATTCTCTTCGATGAGATCGATTACTTCTGTCTGCATCATCAAATGAAATCCGGAATAGCGGCTGGCCTGTTCCTTAAGGAAATCGAGGAAGTCCCATTGCGGCATCAGTGCGACAAACTTGCAGTGAGTGGAAAGGTGCGTGAAGTCCCCAATGGGAACCGTCTCGTTCTCTATTTGACCTGAAAGTTCGCGTATCTCTTGATGAGGAAGTTTGAGGAAGGCGTCGAGAATATGCAGCTCATGCATCAGCTCGAGAGTGGAGGGATGAACCGTGTCTCCACGAAAATCGCGGAGAAAATCGCCATGCTTCTCCAGTACGACCACATCCACGCCCGCGCGGGCCAGAAGTAGGGCCAGCATCATACCGGCCGGGCCACCTCCGGCAATACAGCAGCGAGTGCGGATCGCCTCATCCATGCGAACCATTATGCCGCGAAGTGAAGGGCTCGTCTGCGGCAGGGAAACGAGAACTCTTGACTCAGACCGTCTGAAATTCCTGGCGCATAAAGATCAGCCCCGCCTGGCGGAAGTAATCGTCAGACTGAAAAGTGTGCACTGGCAAACTGTCTCAATCTTTAAGGGTTCACTCCAGTCGTGTACCAACAAAAATCCCAGACTGAACCCAGCCGGAGTGATTCTGGTAAGGTTTCACAGCCGCGCGCGCCACGCCAAACCCGCGACTGTGGTCGAGGCGGTGGCGAAGCTAGGCTCGCGGCTGAGAGATGCTTTTGCCGTCGTGGAACCAGGGCGAGTCCGCATAAGTGGTCGCCCGTAGGCTGACTGATGGAAAACTGTTTCAAACACAGGTGAATGGTTGTGCAAGGGCCGAGGAATTTCGTCATGGTTCGGCTCAGGCAATTCGCCTATGAAATCACGCGAGGCTTCCGACCAAAGATGTGCCCGCGGAGTTAGCTCTTATACTCAGCGTCTTTGCGCCAAGTATCGACAAGGTTTTCGCTCCCTCAAACGCCCCGAAGTTCTTGCTCACGAATGTTCAACTCTATTCGTATAAATGTAGGCTGGAATCCCGCCATTTCAGGAAAGGCGCTCTTGAGTCAACGCTGTTAGTGACCTGAGAAAATTGGTGGAAGTGAGGGGGCTCGAACCCCTGCTCCCCTGATTGCAAAGCAGGTCGGGCAAAACACTAAATGCTTTGTCTGGAATCGCATACACGGTAGATCAACAGGATCTCGCTCTCTTAAGTGTCCCGAAGTTGTCCCGAACCAGGCCCACCTATTCGTCCGCAACAGAGTTGTTGCAATCTTCGAGATTCCTATTGTATGGTGAATGTATGGCACGGATGATCTCGACGACGGTTCGCTTGAACGAGGATGATGTGCGCGCCCTGAAGCGTGCTAGGGCCGCGGGACACTCCGTCTCGGAACTGGTTCGAAAGGGCCTGCGCGTCGTGGCCTCGCGATACTACACGGGCCGCCGGCCACCGTCTACGTTGTTATTTGAGTCCACGGACAACAAGCTCGGAGACGAGTCCGAGCTGTTTCGGGATCTCAAAGATTGAGTAGCCCGGTCCTCGCCGACACGGGCGGACTCCTGAAGGCACTAGCCCGCACACCTGACAGCAGACCGAGCTTTCCCGAATACCAAACGATTCTGGCCACCGCAAGCGCTGTGATCGTGCCGGCGCTCGTGCTCGCTGAAGTGGACTACTTCCTTAGAGAAAATCGAGCCGTCATGCGCAAGCTAATCGCCGAGATCTTCGATCCAACGACCCGCTATGAGTACGAGCTACCATTGCCTTCCGATCTTGTTCGCGCCCTCGAGTTTGACGCCAAGTTCAAGGAGCTCAATCTCGGATTGGTCGACGGTACGGTTGCCGCCCTTACCGAGCGTCGCCGAGTATACCGAGTGCTAACCACAGACCGCCGCGATTTCGGCACGATTCGTGTCGGTCCGCGCTTCTTACGAGCGCTCGAGCTCGTGCCTTAGCGAATCAGTGCGGGCATTTGAGCGACCTGGGACATAGGTGATGGTTGGTGGACGTGAGGGGGCTCGAGCCCCTGCCCCCTGCTTGCAAAACAGGTCGGACAAAACACTAAATGTTTTGTCTGGTGTCGCATACACGAAAAACCGAAATCTCTGCTCTCTCAAATGTCGCGAAGTTGTCCCCGAACCAGGCAGCTTTACAAGCTACACGTTGCATTTGGCGGCTGAGGGTCGAAACCGGCCGTCTTGAAAAAAAATCGCCGTTGCGCTATCTAGAAATGCGCGTATCGCAAGGAGAAGGGAAGCAGATGAATCGAAGACACCTACTGCAAATCTTTGCGATGCTTGCGTTGGTTTGGAGCACGGTCTTATCGCATGCAAGGGCGGACGGGAAAACTCTCGGCAAGAAGGATCGCGAAATGTACCGCTCGATTGCGTATCGGATTGTCGACAAGCTTATCAGCTCAGAGGGGCACCATTATCCTGATTTGGTGAAGCTTTCGGCCAATACCAAGGGTGCACAGTCCGGTGTGTTCAGGGAAGAGTCAGAGGACAAATTGTGGATCGCCTACCACTACACCCACGGCATGTCTTGGATTCCTAACCCCAATCACAAGCCCTTCGAAAAGGGAGGGGCGAACGTGAAGTCGTTTGCTGATGATGGTGTCGAATTGAACCTGTACTTCTACGAGAGTGATTGGATGGGACAAGCTGCCATCTGGCCTTCGCAAATAGGGCAGATGAACATCGTGGTCTTTGTTGAGGGAAGCCAAGCTCCCCGCAGAGCATTCGGCGAAACCCTTCGTAGGGCCATCGAGCAGGAACAGCGGGCACTTAAAAGGAAATAACTCCCATCAGGTGACCATTATCACTTGGGCGGCGGAGCGTACGCATACCGCTGCAAAGCGTCGCGGTGTGGAAGAAGAAACAGCGTAAATGACTGAGAGAGAGGAGGTTAAGTTGGGTACAGCTTCGGGACATTTGAGAGAGCAGAAATTTCGCTGATTTCCTGTAAGCGACACCAGGCAAAGCATTTAGTGTTTTACCCCATACTCTTTGCAAGCAGGGGGCCGCCGGTAATCGATTCTCAGCGAGAGGTTCCTCGAAGTTCGGTTCGCACGCGGGACCAAAGAACGACAAGAGTTCGGCTGACCTGGCGCTAGTGGTTGCCAAAGCTCAAGCTCAGGCCGGAGCTGGTTCCGTAGTCGCTGCTAGAAAATTGGGGCGGCGGATGAGTATCCCAGTTGCCATAGAACGTGAAATTCCAGTCCAACTTGCCCCACAGCTTGACGTAGTAGGAAGTGTTCAGGTTGAAGTGCACTCGCCCAGGCTCAGAAACGGCCGGAAGAAGATTTGCGTTCAAAGTCAGCGTAGTCCTGTCAAACCTGAAAAGCCGTAAGCGTGTACCGATCAAAGCCGAAGTGACCTGTTGGGTACGGGCCGCCACCGCAGATTGCTGGTAATTGATCCGTTGCCAGGCAAAACCGCCATAGAGCGTGAAAGAAGTGCCCCCGGTATTCTTCATAATTCGCCCCACGCCTCCACCGAAGGTGCTCTGCAGTTGGATGCCCTGGACTGAGCTTTGCAAGAAGTTAGTAATTCCTGTGTAGTACAAGTTGTTCCAGCGCATGAGCCGCTGTGCTTGGAAGGCAGCTTCATTTCGCGTCGAAGTGCTTGCCCCGGCGTTAGAAGTAAAGCTAGAGCTGTACCCGGCTTCGGCAGACCAGCGCTCCCGCGGATAGTTGGCGTCAGAACTCAGATTGTATTGAGCGGCTTCATTGCCTTTTGAATAGGTAAAGCCTGTGCCGATGTGGCCGTTCAAGCGCTGCCAGAAATTACTGGAGGTTTCATTCATTTCGACGACTTGTTTTCTCTCGAGCGTAACCTTTCTTTCGGGTGTCTCCAGAATTTCAATTTGTGTAGGACGTCCGCCAGCTGCTTTCGGAGTGGAAAGCGCGCCCGTATAAACCGTTCCATCTTGCGTCTTGACAATGAACAATTGCTTGCTTTCGGTGTGATCGACCTTGGACCAGTCTACCGAAAGCGTGCCGAGGATATACGGAACACTAATGTAGAGTGTGTCGGAACGAAGCGCTTTGATTTCGCATGTGATGTGATCGCCATTTTTCATCACAACGACGTCTGTATTCTCCCGGGCCAAGAGCGGGGAAGCGGCAAGGAAGGCTACGCAAAGCAGGATTGGTCTAAAGTTCATGGGAGTCCCCTTACTAGCGGAGGGTAGAGTTCGCTGCAGAACGACGGACAGCTGATGGCCTTCGTTCCTTCTTTGATCTTTCACCCGCCTGCCTGGTCCGCGCCTTTGCTTGGCCGCGATCGGCTGTTCTGTGCGAACCTGAACCGTTTCACGCGCTCAAATATACGACTCTCTGCCCTAAGTCTGGATTCTTTACAGGTCAATACCAACCAGGTTGGCTAGCTAGTGGCTCGAGGTTCGTAGATTACTTAGCGAAAAAGACTTCCATCTAACTTTGGCTGACGGACTCCTCCATTGGGCGTTTTCTGGAGTGGATGCGCGACCTCGCCGCTCCGGACCGCTGCGATCTTACCTTAAACTAATTTTCGCGATTTCGCGGGCCGCTGACGCTAAAGGACGGTAGCAGTCGCAGGTACGGGTCGCTTTGTCGTGCGTACGAAATGGAAGTAAGGCTGCACAACTCCTGGGTAACGCGAGAGCGGTAACCGGATTCTAGGCGAATAGTGCCATGCCAAAAATGCCTGCTGAACATTGCCCGCCACGGAAACCCATAATCCAGAAAGCGTCGCCGTCTCGCCTTTTCCCAGGCTTTTGCATCCAGGCAGGTTGCGTCGTGTTAGTACAAGAACTGCGAAAGGGCGGCAGAAAGTGAAGCACGAAAATGACTAGTGTCTGCCTTCAGAGACCCCCACAAACGTTTTCTAGCGGAAGGCAGCCTCGCTGTGTACACGGCTTTACAGTACATGCGAACAGCGCACCGCAGTGTCTAGTTTGCTCCAGTCTGGGATTACAGATGCGGGAGTATGTTCGGCGGCGTACACTTCCCTCAACCTCGCGGGTACTCGACTGCCGACGGGCAAATAAATTGGAGCGGGTCAGTGGAGCATAAGCCTTTTTCTTTTGCAGCACATCATTGGTGCAGAGCAGAGACGTTGCTCCCAGAGAACGGCAGGAGGGGAAGTAAATGAATTCATTCAACCCAAGCTATTTCATCCACGCGGCGAATGTCCTGCTGCTGGTGGCTTACAGCGTTCGCGATATTCTGTGGCTGCGGTTGTTCGCGGTCGCTTCCGCGCTGATTGCGATCCCTTATTTCGCCCTTCAGCCGAGGCCGCTGTGGGAACCTCTTGCATGGACTGTCGTCTTTGCGTCCATCAATGGCTTCCAATCGTGGCGTCTTTTCATGGAGCGACGTCCCGTCAAATTGACACCTGAGGAGGAGGATGTTCGCCAACTTGCTTTCGAGGATTTGCCGCCTCGAAAAGTCCTGCAGGTCTTAAGCATCGGATCCTGGACCACCATGGAGAAAGGTTCGCCACTGATACAGGAAGGCAAATCTGCTGAAGCGATCTCGTTACTTGTCCGGGGGAAAGTGCAGGTGACCAGGAACGGGAGGCTTCTCGGTGATCTGGTACCCGGCAACCTCGTGGGTTCGGCACTTCTCATGACAGGCGCCGCCCCGGCTGACGTGGACGCGGTGGCAGTCGAACCAGTCCGAGCCATGCGTTGGGAGGTTGTCACGTTAAACCGCTATCTCGCCGCCAATCCCGAAACGCGGATCATAATGCAACGGCACCTCGCCCGTGACCTGGCCGGAAAATTGGTTAAATTGGACTCTAATCTCTGAGTATCAAAAGCTGAACTCAGTGGAGTCCAAAGACAATTTGAGATGGAGTGCGACTGGGTGCTATCGTCTTGAATCCTCGCGGCAGTACAGGCGATTCCCCTTCTCCGGCCTCAGCTACCAGTTGCTATTCCTTTTGAACAAGGGTGGGCACAAAACTGGGTGCAGTCCAGAGAGACAAGAAACAAGCACCTTCGACCGCGCCGAAAGAGGCAGCTAACTCAATAGAGACAAAAGAGAAAGTTGGTGGACGTGACCGGGATCGAACCGGTGACCCCCTGCTTGCAAATTGCAGATCAGCAAGATTTCCGCTCTCTTAGATGTCCCGAAGTGTCCCGAATTTTCTCAAATGATATTCGATACAAGCAAGGAACGGCACGATGCTTCGCATCGCGCGAGCTTGGACTGCCGGCTAGGTGGAGAATATACCCCCGAAAAAACCGGCAGCCCGGGACACCACGGAGAGACTGGTTCTATTACCATAGGAAATCCGGGCGTCGCGGGACCACCAACTTCTCTGTCTGAGACCACTTTTCGACGCTACGTTTCGCTTGACATGTGTAACACATGTATTCATGCCCGGAGCATGTCACGAATGATTCAAGTTCGGAATGTTCCCGACAGCTTACATCGTACACTGAAGGCGAAAGCAGCCATGGCAGGCATGTCGCTGTCAGATTACCTCCTAGCGGAAATTCGCTCGCTCGCCGACCGACCCACCATTACTGAACTACGTGAACGCTTGCGTCAGCGCGCCAGAGTTACAGCGCCCCTCTCCGCTGCCGATGCGGTACGGCGTGAGCGAGAAGCGCGTTGATTATTCTGGACGCGTCCGCGGCCATCGAATGGCTTCTCCGAACTCCAGCCGGCATTCGAATTGACAAACGTATTTTTTCACCTTCTGAGTCGCTCCACGCACCTCATCTTCTCGACGTCGAGGTGGGCCAGGTGCTACGTCGTTATGTCCGCGATAAGACGATCACGGCTCAGCGCGGACAAGAAGCGTTGCATGATCTTGGCGACCTACCGCTAAATCGTTATCCCCATGATTTCTTGCTTTCGCGAGTCTGGGACCTGCGTGCGAATCTTACTGCTTACGACGCAGCCTACGTCGCGCTTGCAGAGCTACTTGATGCTCCACTCCTAACAGGTGATGGCGGGATCGCCTCTGCGCCAGGCCACCATGCCACAGTAGAGCTAATCTAATCCCAGCGATCGATCGACTTTAGCATCGAAAACCCGAAGGCTTCTAACCCAGTGAATTGAGGATGAACTTGGTGGACGTGACCGGGATCGAACCGGCGACCCCCTGCTTGCAAAGCAGGTCCAAATGCTCCAAAACCTGAGCAGACCTTCTACCAATACTAACCCTGTCGGAGGTTTCGTTCCTCTCTCGCGATTTGACGGCGTTGCGGCCGCCTACCAAATCCAATTGCTGATTCTGCTGATTGTGGCTCGGGTCCGGACCGGCTTGACCCCCACTGACTCCCGTTTTAGCGCGGCATTAGACTTCTAAGGTGAGCTGGCTACTTGGGCTACTCGAGGCCGAACTTAAATGACAATTCACCCAAGGTCCGACATCTGTTTTTTGATTTTAATCTGATTCAAATATTCGGCGTGCGCTTTGACAAACCATGGCCGACTTGCCACCGCGGATTCCATTTCTTGACAGAGAGAGCACAGCACCGTGCGTATGCGGAAGTAAGATAGCCTTCCAATTAGAACACTCTTGCCTTTTTGCTTTATCGCGCTCACACCTGCCGGCATTTTTCCCGTTCCCGGCCACCCACACTGTGAACAGCGCGAGGGTATCTCTAGGGACACGGTCTGTTTCTCGAGGCTAACGTGAACCTCGTTCATGTGTCCCTTATGTCATAGCTGGGCAGATGCCTGAATAGAGCAGTGGTTGGAATTCTATTTCCATTGGTACCGCGATTTTCTGGGCCTTTAGGTTGGGACAGGATGGTACTCGTGATGGGGAATGTCTACCCGCTCGGTCCAGCTGTGTTACTCAATTTATACTTTTAACTTTTGACAGCAGCGGCGGGATCGAACATGATTCCCTATTTTTAAGTCCCGCGATTTGAAGGCGTTCCAACCGCCCACCAAATCCAACTGCTTCTGCTGATTCAACGATTCAACAAAATGTTCAGACAGACTGCGTCGCAAAACGACTGAGGGCCTTACCGTCAGCACTGCAAGCATTAGTGTCGCGGTAGGGACGATCATCGCTGACCGCCCCCTGCACAGATCCGTACTAGCGCGTCTACGCATACGGCTCTTGCGAAGGATGAATGGCGTAGAAGCGTGCATCGGGATAAGCATGCAGAACGCGGGTGGGGGAATCCACCGGCTCAAGATTGGGGTAAGACGTTCCCACCGCATCTGTGCGCGCTGGCTGCGGCGGACCAGAACACTCTGCCATAGGCCTGCACACGCGAAGTTTGAAGATGCGCAACTGCATCGTGTTTCCGGGGACTGCGTGGTATTGGTAATAACCCAGCACAATCTTCCGGAGCCATGCACCGACCTCGGTCAAGCGATCACGCATCCGGCGGTGAAGCTCAGACTTGATGGCTTTGAGTTTCGCAACCATTCGCTTCTTTGCCGACGCCAGTTACGCCATCGCATAGAAACACAGCGAAAAACCGCGGAACAAAACTGGTAGTACCGCCGTCCGAAAAATCTTAAGTTATTCACTGCACAGCCATCGCTCATTCTTCGTCCTGTAACAGTCACGAAATAGTGTGGCCGCTCGTGCTGGTGGAACCAGGATCTGCGTCGAAAAAAGGAGAATTCGTTGAGAAAAAGTATCGCAGTACTTGCGCTGGGCGCTGCCCTGCTCGGCACAGCGCTAACGGCACGCGCCGGCGATGATGAACTGAAGGGCCGCAAGACCAAGCATGTCTTGTTGATCAGTATCGATGGCATGCACGCAGTTGACTATGAAACTTGCGTGGCATCGAAGAATTGTCCACATCTGGCCGCTCTCGGCAAGACTGGAGTGCACTACACACGGACGACCACATCCAGGCCGTCCGACTCCTTTCCGGGCCTAATGGCCATCGTGAGCGGCGGGAGCCCTCGCACGGTAGGCGCATTTTACGACGTGGCTTACGACCGCGTCCTGGCGTCGCCGAAGATCGCTACGGGGAACGGGCTGCCAGGCGGAACCTGCAATGTGAACCAAATTAACGGAACGCAGACCGAATACGAAGAGGGCAACGAAATTGACCAAAGCCAAATCAACGGCGGGTTTCCCGGATACTCATTAATCGACGGCGGCGTCAAATCCATCAATCCCGACCGGCTGATTCGCGATCCGTTCAATAACTGCAAACCCGTTTATTCCTGGAATTTCGTCCGCACCAACACTATTTTCGGCGTGATCCACGCCGCTGGCGGTTACACTGCGTGGACCGACAAGCACGCTGGCTACGCCTCAGTCTCGGGACCGAATCCAACGCCCGACCTGCACCCAGAGGTGCCCGCCAACGTGGATGATTACTATTCGCCGGAAGTCAACTCGCTCCAGATTGTTCTGCCGGGGCTGATCACAGCCAATGGTTTCGATTGCGGCAAGCTGGTTCCGAACGGCGATGACTGGACCACAGGTTTCGACGCCATCAAGTGCAACGACCAACTGAAGGTCAACGCGGTACTGAACCAGATTCACGGCAGGACGCACCTCGGAACCAGCAAGGCTCCTGTCCCGGTAATTTTCGGCATGAACTTCCAGGCGGTCAGCGTTGGACAGAAGCTGATTAACCCTAAATCAGCGGACAGAACCGACGCGAACACGGGCGGTTATGAGGATGCCGCCGGCACCCCGAGACCACTCATGGTGGCCGAGATCCAATTTGTGGATGCGGCAATCGGGCAGATGATCGACGCGCTCAAGCACGACGGTCTTTTCGATTCAACCACCATTATCATCACCGCAAAACACGGGCAGTCGCCGATCGACCCGAACCGCTTCTTCCCCATTCCGGGCCACTCTGGCAACAACGGCACGCCGCCGTCTGGCTTCGTCGGAAACTTTCTCCCAGCGGTTTACAACGACCCGGCTAACGGCCTCGGCCTCGCCGAAGACGACATTTCCCAGATCTGGCTCGCGGATCCAAGCACCACCGCGGACGCGGTCACGGTTCTTGAGAATAACGCGGCGGCGTTCGGAGGGGGCCAGATCTACTCTGGCGGCATATTGAACACTATCTTCAACCCGCCTGGCGTGCCGAATAACCCCGGCCCTTGCTGCAAGCTCCGCGAAGGTGGCGACCCGCGTACTCCCGACATCGTCGTGATTCCAAACGTCGGTGTGGTCTATACCGGAAACCTGAAGAAGCAAGCCGAACATGGCGGGTTCGCACATGACGATACCAACGTGATGATACTGGTATCGAACCCGCACATGCATGCCAAGACCATCGATAGCTTCGTGGAAACCGCTCAAGTCGCTCCCACGATCCTGAAGATCCTCGGACTGGATCCGGACACCCTCGATGCCGTTAGGCTGGAAGGCACGCCTGTGCTGCCCGCCATCTTCACCCACGGCGACGACCACGAGCAGGACTAACTTGTAGCCGCGATTTTATGCCGCGGAATGCGGAGTGCCACACTCCATGTTTGCATGTGGAGGCTCCTACGATCGAACTCCAAAAGGGCGGCCCGACAATCGAGCCGCCTTTTTGTTTAGGTTCGCTTCTTACCGCGGATAGACCAGACGTGGCTCGCTAACTTGTTTTACCTTGAGATAAACCATTACGGACCACACCATCAAGGAGTATGCCGACGAAATCTGGGTCTGAAATCGATTAAGATCTGAAACCTAGTTGACAGTTTTTGGGAGAAGCCAGTCGACGAGTGGTCTTCGCATCCCGACCGAAATGACGGAAGTTCAAAACGGATAGGATTGGTCGGGACAACTGGATTGGGACATCTCCCTATTCTATTTTTCACCGTAACTGAGAACCTATCCATGTGAGACACGTTGAGGATCGACTTCTTTGTCCACTCCACGGGGCGACCGTAGGTCTGGCCTCTCGTTCCTGGCAATTGATGTACGAGCCATAGTCGGCGAACAGAAGGTGGTTGTCGCGGCCGCTGCCAAGGAGAGCCTCGAAAATGCCTCGAAACAGGTCAGGATCCTCGGGGCGCACAACTCATCTTCCACTACTCAATCGAGCGCTCACCGGAATGATGCAGCCCTGTGCCTGGCCGGCGATTCAAAAAATGCTCACGGGCAGATAAGTAGTCGCGCCTGCCCTTTTCAAAAAGGGTGACATGTCATAACGCTATTCATGAGAACGATTGAGGGTAGGGCTAGACTCCTCAAGAAAAAGAGACTTGAGCATAATCTGTGTCGACTGCGGCAGGCAGGTTGTAGGCACCGAGCAGCGCAACTTGGTCATGCGCGCTTGACGCGCTTGCGGTGTTTTGACCAGCGGCCAAGGCGGTATTCACTGCTTTGCTCGGTGAGGTTGTCGCGGACCTTGACCCTCACTTCGCCATTCGCGTTACAGGTGTACTCTTCTTCCACCCAACAATCTTGCGCGGGCGCGGTACGGCTGACTGGCTGGTCCGCAAGGTTATCTGTGTGGCCGCGCAATTGGGGATCAAATGCCACACGAATCTCATCCCAGTTGCTGATCTCACCTTTGGGCTGATTGTTGATGCCCAACTGAGCGCACTCGAGGTAACGAAAGTGGCCAATGTTATGGGC
>Ga0126381_100000823_pt1 | contig 33796 bp, 40 predicted proteins | sample PanSoiMetPlot_28_FD_96465 | JGI IMG/M metagenome (GOLD analysis project Ga0126381, IMG submission 96465) | Tropical forest soil microbial communities from Panama - MetaG Plot_28 | ecosystem: Environmental > Terrestrial > Soil > Tropical forest > Bulk soil | place: Panama | collected 2016-02-17 | reverse complement strand
TTCTTCAAAGACCGCACCCTCATGACCAATGCGGGTTGCTGGATCCGGGGCCGCGACCACGAGCGCAGCGCCTTCGCCCACATGATCCTGCGCACGAACGTGCTTATGGATCATAACGCGAGGTAGCGTAACGCTGAACAGCGTTACGGATCCCCTATAGGGCCGAGCCGTAACGCCTCATGTCTATATCCGCGCGCCTATACGCGCGTACGCGCGAGCTGGTGGCAAGAACACATGGCCCTTTACGCGAGACCGAAGATCAGCTAGAGTCGGGCCGTGCCGCTGCCCCCAGATAAGCGAGAGCTTCCCGTCGAGGATCTGTGGTGCCGTGACCCGGAATGGGAAGTCCTGGAGCGCAGCCCCGCCGATGTAGGTGAGGGCCGGCAGTTTTGGTGGGATCCTGTTCACGGCTGGGTCAAGCACGAGGGGCCGATTATCCAGGTGACTGTCCCGCCGAACTACCATAGACCCTACTGATGGCGTACAAGAGCCTGAAGCGGAAGCAGAGTCAGGCCAGCAAGAAGAAGCAAGCCCGTGACGCTCGGCTTCCGAGCATCTGCGGCGCTGTCAAGCGCGACAAGAGCGAGTGCAAGCGCCAGGCCGGATGGGGAACGGCGCATCCGGGGATCGGGCGCTGCAAGACTCACGCCGGGAACGTTCCAGCCGTCCGCAAGAACGCGATTGTCCAGGAGGCGACCAACTTCATGGGCGCTCCGAAGGACATCAACCCGTTCGACGCGATCATCTGGTGCATCCGGATTACTGCGGGCGAAGTCGAATGGCTGACGACCAAGATCGCGGAAGTCAACGAGACCGACTGGATCGAGGACACGCAGTTCGGGAAGCAAATGAACGTCCTGCAGCGTACCAGAGCCGACGCGCAAGACCGCTTAGTACGTTACAGCAGGGATGCGATCCAGCTCGGTCTTGCTGAGCGGGCTGTCAAGCTCGCGGAGAACTTCGGCCAGCTGATTGCGCGTCTCATCGAGAACATCGGCATCGAGCTAGTGCTCACTCCCGCCCAGAAGGAGAAGTGGCCGATCATCGTGCGCCGTCAGCTGATCCTGATGCAAGGCGGCGCTCCAGACGTCATCGAAGGGGAGATCGTTGAAGACGAAGCGGCGTGACCCGACCTTTGACTTCACCGCCGACATGCTGCCGGCGGGCACGGTCGATGCCACGCTTCGCTATCTGTTCCCTGAGCCCGCGCCCTACCTGGACACTCCAGGTCAGTGGATCCGCGACGTGCTCAAGGAGGAGATCTGGAGCAAGCAGGAAGAGATCTGCGAGTCTGTCATTGCAAACCGATATACTGCCGTCAAGGCATGCCATGGCCCCGGCAAGTCGTTCATCGCGGCGAGAATCGGCTGCTGGTGGCTCAACGTACATAAGCTAGGCGACGCATTCCTCGTCACGACCGCCCCGAGCTGGCCGCAGGTTCAGGCGATTCTCTGGCGAGAGATTCGGCGGGCCTGGCGCATCGGACGACTACCGGGCCGCATTACCCTCGAATGTCAATGGTACATGGGCGAGGGGAGAAGCGACGAAGAGTTGATCGCGATGGGACGCAAGCCCGCCGATTACAACGAGCAAGCTTTTCAGGGGTTGCATGCTCGATACATCCTCATCGTGATCGATGAGGCCTGCGGCGTTCCGGAGACTCTGTGGACTGCGGTAATGACGCTCATGACGAACGAGAACGCCCGCGTGCTCGCCATCGGCAACCCGGACGATCCCGGCTCTCACTTCGCGCAGGTCTGCAAGCCTGGCTCCGGATGGAACGTAATCTCCATCCCCGCGTTCGACAGTCCGAACTTCACCGGCGAGCCGGTCTCGGACTCGATGGCGGAGAACCTTGTGACCCCGATGTGGGTCGAAGATCGCAGGCGAGATTGGGGCGAAGGCTCCCCGTTGTGGCAGGCCAAAGTGCTTGCCGAGTTCCCCGACGTCAGCGATGAGTACCTGATCTCGCCTGCGATGATCCAGAAGGGGATCGACACCGACCTGCCAGGGATCGCCAAGGGACGGTACGGGTTTGACGTATCTCGTATGGGTACAGATCAAACGGTCATCTACCGGAATCGCGGAGGCGTGATCCGCTTCGTCGATGCTTGGGGAATGACCGACACGATGAAGACGGTCGGGAAAGCAAAGTTGCATCTCGACAATCATCACCAAACGAACCGTCCGCCGATAGTAGTAGACATTGTCGGCCTCGGAGCTGGTGTCTACGACCGGCTCAAGGAGATGGGCTATCCGGCTGTCGGTTTCTCGGGCGCGGAGCGCGCGTGGCGTCCCGACAAGTTCCGCAACCGGCGTGCGGAAGTCTACTGGACGTTCCGGAACGACCTGGAGATGGGGAACATCGACCTCGATCCGGACGACCTCAAGTTGCAGGAGCAGCTACAGAACATCAAGTGGTGGGTCGATAGCTCGGGGAAGATCCAGATAGAGTCGAAGGAGGACATGAAGGAGCGCGGGGTGAAGTCACCCGACCGCGCAGACGCATGCGTCTATTCGACTGTACATTCCGGCCCGCTCGTCGTACAGCCGGTGGCAGCCGGCAGTATCGCGAGCGATCTACTCACAATGGAGATGTGATGGCCGAGTGGTGGCAGAAAGCGTACCCTGGCGGCCCAATGGTGGCCGTCAAGGGGTTCCCGCGACCGCTGTATCCTCCCGACGCCGCAAGTCAGGGTAAGAAGCCGAGCGTTGACGGCCCTGACGTCGAAGCGTACAAGCGGACAGTCTCGCGGGCTGGCCGCTGGAAGTGGCAGGCGTTCGATCAGGAGTTCAGTAACGCCTTCAGTCACGGCAAGTCCGGCAATGTCCCCGACACCGGCATTGCCGGGATCCAGCGGCAGCAGAAGATGGAGCCGGATACCGGCTGGGTCGGAGAGAAGACGTTCAACACTCTGCGGAGTATCAAGATCCCGACGGGCTTGCCTCATGCCGGGGAGATGGCGATGGATGCACGAGCCGTCGAACTCATCAACGCGGCATTCGACAAGTTCAAGGGTAAGGAGCCTGCGCCGCCTCCAGCCCAACCCGTTGCGTCGGCGGCGCAGGCTCGTCTCTCTCAGGCGATCAAGGAAATCGGTACCAAGGAATCGCCTCCCAACTCAAACCAGTGCAAGTACACCGAGTGGTATAACATGATCGGCCCCTGGTGCGCGATGTTCTGCACCTGGTCTGACCAGACCGGCGGGAAGCCGACCAAGAGCTTCGTCAAAGGCAACTACTACGCATACGTGCCGTATATCGTGTCCGACGCACGTATGGGGTATCGCGGTCTCTCCATCACTTCGGATCCTCAGCCCGGTGACTTGGTATGTTTCGACTGGGACTGGGATGGAGAGTTCGATCACGTTGGCTTGTTCGAGAAGTGGACGACCAAGCCGAACTTCTACGCCATCGAAGGGAACACGAGTAACAGCAACAACTCCAACGGTGGCGAGGTCATGCGGCGAACGAGGAACGTCAATAACCAGCAGACTGTCTTCGTACGGGTGAAGGAGTGAACATGACATTCACAAAGCTGGAGATCGCGACAACCGCCATCGCGGTCATCTTCCTGGTCTATTTGATCCATACCTGGTAAATGGCTCGCCCGAAGACCAAGACGAATACTGGCGCTGCGCCGCCGATCAACGAGATCGGCTCGGTGCTCGATGGGGCATTCTCGCCTGCCGGGATGGCGCCATGGATCACCTGGGTGGACACCGAAGAGACGGTGCCGCAGCTCCGCTGGCCGATGTCCGTCCGTACTTACCAGAACATGCGGAACGACTCGCAGATCGCGGCGTTGTACGACGCGACCCTTCTCGCGATCCTCAAGATGGAATGGGTGATCGACCCGAACGGCGCAGACGAAGCGATGGTCAACAAGCTCTCGACCGACTACAACATTCCGATCCTCGGTCAGTCTACGGACGAAATCAAGCGCGGCAGGCTCAAGAACCGCTTCAGCTTTCGCAATCACGTCCGACTCGCGTTCAAGGCCGGCATCTATGGGAGCTACTACTTCGAACAAGTCGGATACATTGGTGATGGGCGTAACGGTCGGCCTGGTGACGGCCTTTGGCACCTGCGTAAGCTTGCGGAGCGCCCGCCCATCACCATTCAAGAGTACCGGGTAGCTGACGACGGCGGGCTGATCTCGATTGTCCAGAACGTCGTCCAGCCGACTGCATCCTCTTGGAACAACCCGATGCCGGAAATCCCGATTGACCGGCTCGTCGGGTACGTGTGGGACAAGGAGGGAGCCAACTGGCACGGTCGTTCCTGGTTCCGCGAGTGCTACAAGAACTGGTTGATCAAGGATCGCCTGCTGCGGATCGACGCGATCAATCACGAGCGCGCGGGAGGCGTGCCTTACATCGAGGCCCATCCTGGCGCAACCAATGACGAGATCGACCAGCTCAATCGGATGGCTCAGAGATTCCGTGTAGGCGACACGGCGGGCGGCGCAGTTCCGTCCGGGGCCAAGTTCAATATCGCCAGGGGTCTACAAAGCTCGGTCATCGATTCGGTAAACTACCACGACGAGGCGATGGCCCGTAAGTTCATGCTGATGGTCATGCAGCTTGGACAGACGCGAACGGGGTCAAGGGCGCTCGGCACGACGTTCGTGGACTTCTGGGCGAGTGGGATGGAAGCTATCGCCTGGTGGTTCGCGGACACGTTCAACGAACACGTTGTCGAGGATGACATCGACTGGAACTTTGGGGAGGATGTCGAGCAGGTTCCACGGCTCGCATTCGATTTCGACCCGGAGTTGATCATTGCCGATCTCGTCCAACTGATCTCGACCGGAGCGATCATCGTTGACGACGAACTGGAAGCGGCGATCCGCAAAGAGATGCATCTGCCGGAGGCGCAGCATCCGCGTCCGGTACCGGCACCGCTTCCTCCTTCGGCTGGCGTACAAGAGATGCCGCCGCCGCCGAAGGATCCGAACCAGCCAGATCCAAACAAGGTTCTGGAGATCCAAAAGGAAAAGGCCAAGAACCCGCCGCCAGCCGCGCTGCCGCCGGGCCAACAGCCGTCAAGGTCTGCACCCAAGCCCAAGCCGAGTTCAGGGGTGCGGAAGTGACGGCGACGGTCACCCGCAAGAGGTTTGCTCCCTCCCGGTCATGGCCGTCGCCGTCTACTACAAGGAGGTAAGCATGGCAAAGGGCAAGGCGAAGGGACGCACACAGAACCCGAAGTTCAAGGGTTCGCCGGCAGCTCAGGTCGGATCGAGTTCCAGCTCCGGCATGAACGTCGGCGGTCAGACGGACAAGACCGTCCGGAGCAATGTGGCGACACAGGGCGCGATGCTTCACAAGCAGCTGAAGAAGAACAAGAGCGCCGGACTGAAGCCGCCTGGGAGGTAGCATGCCCGCGAAGTCACAGAAGCAGCGTGCTTGGGCCTTCGCAGTCAAGGGCCCAGCGTGGGCTAAGAAGCACCACTTCGACAACAAGGGCAAGCTTCCGAAGACGGCCCCAAAGAAGAAGGGGAAGAAGTGATGGCATCCAAAGGTCACCCCGGCTTCAAGGCGGTGCAGTCGAAGATCGCCAAGAAACAGGGGATCAGTAAGGAACGGGCCGGAGCCATCCTCGCCAAGAGCACACGCAACGCGAGTGCGAAGGCCAAGAAGGCGAACCCCCGGCTCAAGAACGTGCCCGCGAAGAAGAAGGGCAAGTGATGAGATGGCTCAGAGCAATCAAGGCTTCTTCGACGGAGCACATCGGTACTCCGTACACGGGTGACGACGGCCTCTGGAGGCTGGACAATGTACCCATTTGCTCTACGGGGATCGAATACAAGCTCAGCACCGGCCCTCATACGTTCACCGAGTCGGAGCTGGCTTCCGCAGTTCAGGCTGCCAGCGGGCAGGACATCGCTATCAACTCTCCTCGGATCAAGCTTGGACATCACTCCCAGGCGAATGAACTCTTCCTGGGGGAAGACGAGCCGGCATTCGGGCGAGTGGAAGGGATGAGACTGAGTGACAACCAGCAGACCATCATCGGGAACTACGTCGGAACACCAGAGTGGCTCGCCAAGGTCTTGCCCGTGGCTTACCCCAGCCGCTCAGTTGACGCAGTGCTCGGCGTCGAAACTGCGACCGGCAAGAAGTACGACATGGTCATCACCGACGTTTCACTCCTCGGGATCGCCTGGCCGGGATGCTCAGTCTTGGAAGACCTCCCGCTCTGGTACGGATCGGAGCAGCCCGAAGGCGTCGTGATCAACGCGGCAGTCGATGTCAAGAAGATCCGTACCAGGTACTACGACGGGCCTGGCAAGGACAACATCTTCTCCTGGATCCGTGGAGAGCGGGTCGAGGAGAATGGATTCACCCTCATCGTTGACGACGGCGGCGGCGACATCAGCCGCGTGTCGGTATCAATCAACGGCGATGAGGTCGAGTTCGGCGAGCCTGTTCCGGTTATCGAACAGTTTGCCGACAAGGCGGTTGCGGCGCAGGCCGCGCTCGCCGGGATGAAGGTGGCGGATCCCGCCATGGTCATCTACGCTTCACGAGAGGACACGAAAGGAGAGACGATGGACGAGGAGCTTCGCCAGAGCCTCGCCAAGCGCCTCGGTCTGGCCGACGATGCCACGGAGGAACAGATCAAGGTCGAGTTGGCAAAGCCTGTGGGCGAGGATCCGCCCGGTGAGCCGGATCCTGGTGATCCGCCGACACCTGGAGATCCCGACCCCGGTGAGCCCGCCCCGACGGGTGAGCCGGCAATCAGCGCGACTGTCACTCTGGATCGCGCGACGTACGACCAGCTCAAGCGCGGCGCGAGCCTCGCAGAGAGCCACGAGACCGAGCGCATCACCGCTCGTGTCTCGGAGACCGTCGAGGCGGCGGTGGCCGATGGCCGGATCCCGCCTGCTCGCCGCGAGCACTGGACGAAGGCGCTCACGGCGGACTTCGACGGGAACAAGGCCGTCATCGACGGTCTGGAGAAGGGTCTCGTGCCCCTCGATGCGCGCGGCTCTGGTGGGCCGGGTGGCGAGGGCGAAGGGACAGGCGGGGATCAGGCGGGCGGTCTGCCCGAGGAGTGGTTCCCCGAGATCAAGACCATCCGGGCGCAGGCGAACACGGCCTCGCGCGTCATCAACGCCAAGGAGGGTTAGGCCGTGGCCAACGACCTAATCGCTTACAAGCGACCAGGCGAAGACGTCACCGGCATGGCCACCGCCGCGATCACGGGCAAGCGTTGCGTCCAGATCTCGGCGGCCAAGCCGGTAGGAGAGAAGGCAGAAGGCGTCGTCCTGACCGCGACCGCCACTGGTGGTGGCGGAACCTACCGCGTCGCGCATCCCTCGGCTGCAGGCGCAAACGGCGGTGCCGGCAAGATGGTATTCGGCGTCGCAAAGTACGACCAGCCGACGATCAACAAGCTCGTGGGCATCGCTCGCGCGGGGATCGTTCCGATCACCGCTTCGGCGGCGATCACGGCTGGGCAGGCTGTCCAGGTCGCAGCGGACGGTACCGTGGTGCCATTCTCCACCGGCATCGTGATCGGAACCGCGTGCGACGACTGTGCGAACGGGGCTGACTGCGAAGTCGCCCTGCTCACGACATAAGAGGGGAGGGATAATGAAAAGCAGAGTCACGTTGGCCGAGCCCATCCAGTGGGTCGCCGGACAGCCGGGGATCACTCGGGCACGCGAGGCCATCGAGGCCCAGACGTATCCCAACCCTGTCGCTCACCCGCTCGGCCCTCCGACGGTGAGCGGTACGACGATCACGATGGACATTGCTCTGAACAGTCCGACGCGGATCACCCGAACGCTGATGGATCTCACGCTTCAGCGGTTCTTCGCAGACCGGGTGTTCACTTCGTCGGGCGGCGTCAGCGGCGGTGCCGTCGTGTACGACGACCTCCAGGCCAACGATCTGTACTCGGATCGCGACATCCAGCGCGTTCAGCCCGGTGACGAGTTCCCGCTCGTGACCAGCTCCCGCAGGGTGCCGAAGGTCGCAGAGGTCGAGAAGTGGGGCGGCAAGTTCTTCGTGACGGTCGAAGCTCGCGACCGCAACGATGTGTCCGTCTTCACTCGGAACGTCCGGATGCTCGCGAACACCATCGTCCGGAAGATCAACCAGCGGGCCGTCGAGGTCTTGGAGGCTGCAGTCCAGACCTCACCGAACCGGCTCGTGACCGGAGTCAACTGGAGCACCGTCGTCACGGCGGGCGCTTCGGCGTCGAACTCCAACCTGTGGCCTGGCTACGACTTCAGCCGGGCTCAGGCGCAAGCCGAGACCGAGGAGCTGGGGATCGTGTACGACCTGTGGATCCTGAATCCGCAGGAGTACCTCCAGCTGGCTCGGATCTACGGGCCGGATCTCGATGCGCTGCTCGGATCGCTCAACCTGTCGATCTTCGTGACCAACAGGATGCCGGCGGGCAACGCCTACGTCGTACAGTCCGGTCAGAGCGGCCAGATGCGAACGGAGCAGCCGCTGAACACGACGCAGTGGTACGAGCAGGAGACGGAGCGGTATTGGACGCAGAGCAGCGTTCGCCCGCTGATGTTCTGCGATAACCGCTTCGCCATCCTGAAGTTCACCAACCTCGCCGGGTAAGGAGGGGACAATGGCAGAGCTACACGGAGTTGACCCCACCGCCGCCGAGACGGAGGGGTATGAATCCCCGGAGGAGTACGCAGATCAGGGCGACGACCGCGTTGTCCGCGCGCTGCGCTTTCTCTACACAGTCCAGACCGAGGATCCCGCCGGTATGAAGGTCGTGGAGCCTCGCGAGGCGTTGTCCGGTGAAACGGTCACCCTCGACCAGATCGGCCTCATCGCCCAGATGAAGGGCGAGAAGGCGCACTCGTTCTACACGACTGAGGAGCGCGAGCGCATCGAGGCAGGCGCAAACCCTGACATGCCGCTCTCGCCCGGTGAAGGCGGCGACGTCAGCTCGTTGGGTGAGTACGAGCTGGCAGAGTACATCAAGGAGAACAACCTGACGGTCAACGAAACCGTCGGGTTGGCGGGAACCGACAAGGATCTCGCGCACCGGCTGCTTCAAGCCGAGAACATCGCCACCGACGGCGAGCCTCGGAAGGGCGTCGAGGCGGGCCTGACCGCGATCATCGAGGGTTGATATGGCCAAGGAAGAGTACAAGGCTCTGACGTACGTGAACCTCCCATTCCTCGATGGGAATGGGAGGTCGTACGCCCCAGGGCAATCAATCCCCCGCTCGGACTTCGACGAGTCGGTGGAACTGGCGGCGGCGGCAATGCCAGAGAACGAGAACATCACGTCCGCTCAGGACATGATCGACCATATGGTCGAGTGGGGGTCGATCAGCGATGACGCAGATGCACCGCTTCATCCTGCGCACATCCCTGTCGATCCGGGACAGCCGACCGTGTACAGCCTCGCTCAGCAGGCCAAGCAGCTCGTCGCGCAGTACGAAGCGGAGGGCAAGGAAGTGCCGCAAGAGCTGGCGGTGTTCGCGGAGGCCATCCAGAACATCCAGACCGACGATGCAGCGTCCGGGGGTGATGCCAGTGCGTAACGGAACCACCCACTGGATCTGCGAGAAGTGGAGCGAGGAGGCTTGCGAGTTCACCCGCAAGAAGCTCTGGCTTCCGAAGGGCGTGGATGTTGGCTCGCTCCTGCTCCGTCAGGTGATCGGCGAAGCGGAGGAGGTCAAGGAGATCGCCGGCAACCTTCTGCTCAACGAAGGGATCCAGCGCCTCCAAGACATGACCATGATCGCGACCGTCTTGACGAACCAGACGGCGACGAACCCGTGGTCGAACGCGAACGCCTTCACCGGCGTCGGTGACAGCAATACCGCAGAGGCGGCGACGCAGACAGAGCTTCAGGCTGCGACCAACCGCTTCTACAAGGCCATGAACGCGACGTACCCGTCACGCTCCAACCAGACGGTCTCGTTCCAGTCCGACTTCGCGGGCACCGAGGCCAACTACACCTGGGCCGAGTGGACAATCGCCGCAGGTGCGACAACCGCGTCCGGTGCGGGGTTCACGACCGGCACGACGAACCTCCAACGGAAGGTCGCCGCGCTCGGGACGAAGGCATCGGGGACATGGACGCTTACAGCACAGGTCACGTTCTCGTAAAGGGTGGGGGATTGCCAACGCCGCAGGCGATCCCCCGCTTCACCTGATGCCGGGATCTACGGCCAACTATCAGATCCCGTATCCGCTCGGAACGGAGAAGCCGACCATCGCTTCCGACATGGCGGCGATAGCCGCTCGCGTCGATCAGATCGTCAATGGCGTACCTATCGGAGCTTCGCTGACCTGGGGCTATGGCGCAGCTCAAATCCCGACCTGGGCCCTGCTTCAATACGGCCAGGCGGTCTCGCGTACGACCTATCCGAAGCTCCATACGCTCGCGAATCAGGCGAGCTACCCTCATGGGTCAGGAGACGGCTCGACTACGTTCAATATAGCCGACAAGCGCGGACGGGTGAGCGCGGGGAAAGACGACATGGGAGGTACGGCAGCCGGCAGGATCACCGCCGCGCTCTCGGGCGCTGCTGGGACGGTTCTGGGCGCAGTAGTCGGATCTGAAGGCATTACACTCGCGACGGCTGGAATGCCATCACATAACCATGGCGGCTCGACCGGGAACATCTCTGCCGATCATTCGCACGCTGCCTGGTCAGCTGGTCGAGATACCGCGCACAACCACGCTGATAACGGACACTACCACAATCCGGGGATCTCGGCGACGACGCAGGATGGTTGGATTGGTGACGATCCCTCCGGCTACTACTCGGGCGGCAATGGAGCGCCGATTGGCCCGCACTACGGCGGCAACTGGTACAACTCCAACTGGGGGTACATCAGCTGTAGCGGCGAGACCTATGATCACGGTCACCATACCGATACCGGCGGCATTGATACGAACCACACCCACGGGATCTACGCTGAGGGCGGCGGCGGGGCTCATCTCAATACACAGCCTACGATCATCGTTCAGAAGATCGTGAGGGCGATCTAGTGCTCACCACTCCTAAATACGCGCTCCGCTATCCGCAAGGATCGGATCAGCCCAACGTCCATACCGACATCAAGAACCTCGCGCTCGATATGGATGCTTACATAATGGGGATCCCGATTGGTCTAACGATTGATTGGGATTATGGAGCGGCGTCGATACCTTCCTGGGCGTTGCTCCAATATGGACAGGCGATCTCGCGGACGACGTATCCGGCTCTTCACAACCTCGCCAACCTGGCCGGTTATCCTCACGGCAGCGGCGACGGCTCGACGACATTCAATCTTGGAGATAAGCGCGGGCGTGCTGGTGCCGGGAAGGATGATATGGGCGGCACGGCGGCTGGACGCATTACCGCAGCGATCTCCGGGGCAGCCGGTACTACGCTCGGAGCGGTTGTCGGCGCTGAGGGAGTCACCCTATCGACGGGACAGATGCCGTCTCACTCTCACGGCGGTGCGACCGGAACTGTCTCGACCGATCACGCTCACAGCGGCGACTCGGGTGGACGGAACCAGGATCACCAGCACGGAGACTACGGACATCTCCATCAGCCGTACCAGCGAGTGATGTCGCAGGATGGATGGATCGGGCCGGGAAGCTCCTGGTACGCGGGCGCGGGCGGCGATCCTTGGAGCAGCCACTCCGGAGGAGGGTGGCAGACTTCGGGTGGATGGTTCTTCTCCAACACCGGAACAGCGGCTCCGCAATGGGTGTCCGCGAACCACGGGCATCAGACGAGCTTCGGAACCGTCAGCGCCTGGCACACACAGAGCATCTCGGCGGTCGGCGGCGGAACGGCGCATTTGAATACTCAGCCGACTATCATAGTCAACAAACTCGTGAGGGCGCTCTGATGGGTGCCACTTCGGTCTACGCGCTCCGCTACCCAGAGCCGACCAATACCTCGGCGGTCGCTCAGGATCTTCAGAACCTAGCGCAAGACGTAGATAACTTCATCATGGCGATGCCGATAGGTATGTCGTTTGAATGGGACTACGGTGCGGCTCAGATCCCGTCTTGGACGCTTCTGCAGTACGGTCAAGCGGTGAGTCGTTCACTGTACCCGGCGCTCGCTGCTCTCGCAAGCGCGGCGAGCTATCCACACGGAAGCGGGGATGGCTCGACGACGTTCAACATCGCGGACAAACGCGGTTGCGTCAGCGCCGGGAAGGATGATATGGGAGGCACCGCTGCGGGCCGTCTCACCGCTGCGTTCTCCGGGAACGGGGCTCAGCTCGGCGCGGTCATCGGAGCGGAGGGCGTGACTCTTTCGACCGGACAGATTCCCTCGCATTCTCACTCTGGCGCTACTGCCAACCCGTCCGCGAACCACGCGCATAGCGGACACTCGGGCGGAATCACGCAGAACCACTACCATAACGATAACGGACATAGTCACAATCCGGCGGGAAGCTGTAGCTTCGCGGAAGGATGGATGGGCACCGGCAACAACGATTTCTCCGACGGCGGCGCTGACCACTACGGATCTCACTATGGCTACCAGTGGCTCTGGAGCAATACCGCCTATGCGAACCTCGCGACCGAGAACTACGATCACGCTCACTACACCGGAACGGGAGGCGTCAGCGCTAATGAGACGCACGCGATCTCGTTGGAAGGAGGCGGTGCGGCTCACCAGAATACTCAACCGACCATAATCGTCAACCAGATTGTGAGGGCTATCTGATGGCAATAGGCGACACCAAAGGGGATTACACGGACGTTCCGCCGTTGATCCCGCAGCTCCAGCTCAAGGATCATCCCCGGAAGATCGTACGGCGGATGCGCCGCAAGGATGAGCGGCTGATGAATGATCACATCCGGAAGCAGATGCAGGAGCATCACGAGAAGCACATCGAAGAACTGAAGCAACGTCATAAGGAAGTGATGGACAACCTGCCAGAGCCAATCGTGTACGAGCTAGAGCAGAACGATACCGGCGGGTTGCTTTGGCTTCCGGACGGGATGGGGGTCATCATCCAGGACAACTACTTCTGCCGGACGACCGATCCGGTCACCGGAATGGAGCGGATCTTCGGTCTGTCTCCTGCTGAAGTGGAAGGCTACTACGAGGATCACCAGGATGAGATTACACCCGGTTGAACGGCTCCGGCAAATCTGGACGCCCGAGCGCGAGATCGATGAGCTGTTCACCGATCTCTCTCCTGGCAGCGCGCTCGACTCGGTGATCCGTGACTACTTCTCTCGCATTGTAGACCGCGAGGGAACGATCACGCTCGACTTGACCGACCCAGTTCCCGACTTCCAGATCCGTTGGGAGGTAGTTCATACACCGCCGCCGAACGCGCGCCGCACAGTGACAATATGGAAGGTACCGAGTGAAAGAAACGGCAGATCCTGACGTCTTCATCGAGGAGCAGCGCGAGGGCTACATACGTTATCGCCGCACCGATGGAGCCGTCTGGGAGGTTAGGGGAATCTGTGATGGACGCGGAGATTGTTACGCTGGCGCTGCTGAGCCAGCGCCAGTGGGTCTTGATGTACCTGTCGGCCCTGCTCCTTTTATTGGTTGCTGCCCGCTTGAGATAACTCTCCTGGTGGACTGGTATGCCCACTAGTGTTTGGTTCTTCCACGACGCAGCTTCCGGAGTCAGCGGAACGCTTCCAGGCGCAGCGACGCAATCGACTACAGCGCCTGGCGTAACGGCGACCGGCGCGAGCACGAACAGGTTGATGAACGGAACAAAGGGCACCCTACAGGTTGCTCCTACGCTGACCTCGCTTGCATCCACTTCTCGTCAGAACAACTGGTTCCGTCGGTTCATCAGTCCGGCTCTTCAGGCGCAGACGATCCCCGCAGGAACAACAAGTCTCTGGAATGTATGGGCAGGAGGTCAGGCCAGCAACTCTGCTGGAGGCTGGTCGGTAAGCAGAGGTTGTATCTACGTTTGGCGTCCTAGCACGGGCGCTCTTGTCGGCAAGATCATAGACGCTCCGGCGACCGGCGGCGTTGGCACCGTCGGCACGTCGGAGATAATCACTGCTGCCGGGGCGTTCAACGGAACAGCTGATGTAGTCTGCCAGGATGGCGACGTCATAGTATGCGAGCTTTGGGGCGGCGGTACACAATCGATGGCGACCGCGTATACGTGGACGATAGGCTACGACGGAACAGTGGACACAGGCGGAAGTGGCGGTGGTGGTACAGGGAACGCTATCGCGTCGGCAGCATCTTGTATGAACTCTCCGCCGCTCATCCTGCTTGGCGAGGGAACGCCGGTCTCCGGAACGGATGCAAATGTCGGCTCTGCCAACGAGACGGCATATGTCGAGGTCAGCGACTTCCCGCAGAATGCTGTCATCGATAACTTCAACCGGGCCGATGGGATCTTGACTTCTCCTTGGGTGGGTATGACAATCCCCACTCAGACGTATCTGACTCCCTACGTTTCTAGCAACCAGGCTTCGACCGGGCCACCTGGGAACGGCTGCGGCGCATATCGAAGCGATCAATCGTTCGGCGATTGTGAGGCTTACATCGATCTTCCGAATCCGGCGGAAACTCAATATCACGATGTGTGGCTAAGATTCACTGGCGGAACGGATATCAACGCGCAGAACGGCTATTATCTACGGCATGACAGCGTAGGTAACAAACTGATGTTGCAAAAGGTAAGTGGTGGTGGTTCGTCTACTGTCGGCCAGCAGGCTAACTGTACGCTCTCACCTGGAGATTCAATTGGCGCGAGGGTACTTGGTACGACCTTCTCGATTTATTACAAGCCGCTTGGGGCAGCCAAATGGAGGATTCTCGGAACCGGAGTTGACGCGACGTATCAGAATGCTGGCTCGACTGGATTCTTCTCGCCCGGACATCCTGCGGTCTTCGACAACTTTGGTGGCGGGTCTATTGTAACTGCGAAGTCAGACGTAGACGCGACGGGAATCAACGAGGTCGAGACTACTACCGTCAACCAGAAGTTCAGCGATGCGGACAATACCGGGATCAACGAGGTCGAAGTCGCAACATTGCTCTACGCTCCGGCGGGCGTAGATGCGAACGGAGCTACGACCGAATCAGCCGCTCCCAAGAGTTTGACATCCGATGTAGACGCGAATGGAACAACGACCGAGAGCGCAACTTCGACGCCGGCAACTCAGGTCTCGGCGTCGGACACGAACGGAACAGTCACCGAGTCCTCGTCAGCCGTTAGCTTCCCGCAGACAGGCTTGCAGCTCCACTTCGATGCCTCCGCGCTTGCGCTCGCGAATGGTGCTGCTGTCAGTCCCTGGCCGAACTTGGCGCAGCCGGGGATTCCAGGTAACATGGTTGGTTCTCCAGCGCCGACGTTCCAAACGGGACAGATCAATGATGGCAAGGGAGTCGTTAGGTTCCGAGCTGGTCAGGGCATGCTGCGGGCTACGGCAATCGGTGTCTCGACTCCATTCACGCTTGCTTACGTCGCTCATTACATCGGAGCGAACGCGACTCAACAGAGGATCGTCAGCACTGATTATCCGCCCAACAACTTTCTGATTGGGTTCTGGGGGCCATCCGGTGGGCCGGGTTACTTCGACACCGTGTACGACGGAGGGTGGGCATCAGGTGAGCCGAGCACAGTAGCGACACTCGCCTGGAAACTCTACTCTGCTGACCAAAGCGGAGTCAACGTTCCGACACGTCTCTTCTCCGATGGAACACTCGTTAGGTCAGGCGGCTCGGGATCTCAGAACTTCGGCGGTACGTTCCATCTCTCCGGTCAGGATCCTACAGCGGCGACCGAATCGAGCGATTGCGAAGTTGCTGAAGTTTTCCTCTACAACCGTCAGCTCTCCGACGCGGAGCGCCAGCAACTTGAGAACTACCTTCGCAATAAGTGGTTCAAGAACGCTCCTGCAGCGCTCGATACAAATGGAACGGTCAGCGAGTCGGCTACGCTCGTCATCCGGGATACGGACAGCAACGGGGCCACAACCGAGACCGGAAGCTACGGAGTCAACGTTGTCGTCTATGAGCCTGATTTCGTCGGCACGTACAATATGCTGCAGAGCCTCTACTCGCCATACACTACGATCCCAGCGAGCTTCGGGACGTATGATGCGATTGGCGGAGCGCCGCTGCCGCTTCCGGTTCTCACCGAGGTCGCGAGCTACCAGGTCAATGTTCCGGTCTCGGATTCGAACGGGCCAACATCCGAATCCGCCGCATTCTTCTACGCTCCCGCGAGCGCCGACGCCGGAACAGCTAGTGAGGCCGCTTCTCCTGTTGTAAGAGCGACTGTCACGGATTCGAACGCCTCGACTACGGAAACCGCCGTGCTAGTCAGCGTACCGGCTGTCACGGACGCGAACGGGACTACGACCGAAACGGCATCCGTAACTCGGGTCATTCTGACGGACACGGACAACGCTGGGTTCACCGCAGCTCAGTCGGTCGTCTCTAAGCTTGCTGATACAGATGTCGGCTCGGCGTCGGATACTGCAAGTATCTTCCAAGCCCTGGTTCCGGTCTCGGCTTCAGACACGAATGGGACGACGACCGAAACGCAATCGTTCACATATGCTCTCTCCGCGAGCGATACGAATAGCTCGCTGACGGAGACAGCATCCTTCCTGCCGTCGTATGTCGGGGTCGATTCCGGTACAAGCTCGGAATCTGCGACGGTGCCGAAGGCTCTGATTTCCGCATTCGAAACTACACCATCTTCAATCGAAGCAGCTACCACCGGCGTTCCGGTCTACAACGGAGACACCGGCTCAGCGTCTGATTCCGCTTCGGTTGTCACCAAGATAACGGCGAGCGACTCAGGGTCAGCAACCGAGACAGGGATCGGTTCGCTCACGAGTTCGTTCACCGTGACCGATCAGAATACTGCGACCACCGAGTCAGCGGCTCTTGCCGAGGCGACGAGTGACTCAGGGACGGGCACCGATACAGCAACCGTCAAGTTCCTAGTCACCGTGACAGATTCTGGTTCGCTCACGAGCGAGAGTCAATCGCTCGCGACGTTGAACCAGAAGACAGACGCCGACTACGGTGGCACCCCCATTGAGGTCGCGATCCTCGCTGCCCAACAAACCCCCGGCGGGGATCAGGCCTCTGCCACCGAGTCGGCGTCTGCAAGTATATATATCGCGGGCGCGGACGTAGGCGCGGGTATAGATGTTAGTGCCGCTCCTGTTGCGAAAATCTCTGTATCCGACTCCGGAACCGGATCGGACACCATCTTCACCGGTGGCCGAGTCTCGGTCACCGACTCCGGGACAGCCTCGGAGCTGGCCGCGCTCGCCTTTAGCTCGCTCGACACGGCGACCGGCTTTGCGTCCGAAATCCTCGCCGCTCGACTCACGGACGCGGATTATGGATACGCTGGCGAAAACTATGACCGCTACCCGCCGCTTACGCTCTTCCCTGAAATCCCGGCGGGGGTTATACTCTCGATGGCAATGGGCGAGATCGTGAACGCATCCTCCGTCGGGACATACCGCAGACTCACGAACGTGAGGGGCAGAGCCACTACGTCGGCCAGAGGGAGGATCCTCAAATGAGCACTCCAGCAACGACCTTCGTGGTGTCGTTCACAGACTACCAGCCGGTGCCTCGCTTCGACAACATCGCTTGGACGACGGTGATGATCGAAGAGGGCACAAGTGAGGACGGCCCGTGGAACCTGATCGACACCCAGAACCTCATGCCTGTCGATCTCGACCCGTCCAACCCGATGTCTCGCTCGTTCACGACGGGCAAGGCGACCATCGAGCACGGCTGGTACCGCATCCTGTTCGGCGATATGAACAACAACATCGTCGAGACTGTGCCGATGTTCAACGGCGAGCCTATCGAGTGGACGCCAACGCTTCAAGATGTCGGTCACGTCGTGCTCTCCCGAACTCGGGATGACGCGGGGAACATTCTGGGTACTTTCACCGACAAGACGCAGCCGACCGACGATCAATGCCGTGTGCTGATCGAAAAGGCGATTGACGACATTATCCCTCTGATCGGCACTGACATCCCCGAGGAGCTGATCGGTGAGGCCCAAAACATAGCATCCATTCGAACGGCGATGTACATCGAGCTGACGTACTACGCGAACGAGGTCGCTACAAATCGTTCTGTGTATCCGGAGCTGAAGGCTCTGTTCGATGAGAAGGTGGCCGCGCTGGCGAAAGCTATCACGGCTGTCGAGGCGGGCGGGGACATCACCGACGCGACCGCAGGGGCCGGTGGTGAACCCGCCTACGCCTATCCTCCCGATGATGGCATGTATTGGAGGCCGTTCTGATGGCGCAAGGGCCAATCGGGATGCATGTGTTCGGAATCGAAGAGGTCGATGGTATGCTCTACGCCGGGATGCAGGCAGCCGGTAACATGAAGCCCGCTCTGGAACTCGTCGCCGAAGGCATGATGGAATCTATCGACTTGAACTTCCAGGCTCAGGGTCGGCGCGGCGGCGGCTCTTGGAAGAAGCTGAGTCAGTACACCGTTGATCGTAAGGTGCGCGAGGGCGAGCTACCGCTCATCCTAATCGCCACTAGCGCGCTCCGAGACTCGATGACGATGCGTCGCGACCCGAATATGGATCTGAAGGTCACCCGCTCCGAGGTCAGGCTGGGCTCTCGCCTCGACTACGCGAATGTTCAGGACAAGGGTGGCGGCCCGAGTCATCTGGCAGCGCGTCCGTTCGCGAGCTTCACAGAAGGGGATCTCCGTGAATGGACGAGGATCTGCGAGCAGTACCTGATCGACCGGATGAAAGTGGGGAGGGCATAATGCCTTATCCGACTGATGACGTATATCTGTCGATCTTCGACGGCAGCCTTCTCACTCGCGCCGTCATGAACACCCTCAGAATGTGGTACCCGAGATACATCAGAGAGATCGAGTTCCAGCGTGGAGACCTGGAGATTGGGAGGATTCCACCGCCAGTCACGTATGCGGAACGATGGACGTTCGATTCGTACCCGGACGACAAGATGCCGGCTGTGATAGTCGTCTCCCCTGGGATGATGGATCAGCCTCGGCGCGATGGCGACGGCACCGTTAGCGGTTGGTGGGCTATCGGTGTCGGAGTCATCGCCGCCGCCGCGACTGAGGACAACTCGGAGCGCCTGGCCAAGATTTACGGCGCGGCTGCTCGTTCGATCCTCAGTCAGAAGGGCTGGTTGGACGAAACCTGGGAGTTCAACGGCTGCGAGATCCTAGCCGAGAACTATGAGGATGTTCCCGACATCGAACAGGCCCGCACGATGCGTTCCGCTCATATCATCGGACGGGTGCAAGTGATGAACATGTGGAACACCGGCGGTGGCCCCGCTGACCCGGATGATCCTTCCGATCCGCTCGCGATGCCGGGGTCTCAGTGGCCGCTCGCGAATGAGGTCACTATCGACGCAATCAACCGTATGGAGGAGGAGTGATGCCCCCAGCTGGGAAGAAGGCAGAAGACAAGGAAGAGACGCTCACCGCTCCCAGAGCGCCTGAGCAACGCAAGCCACCCGGAAACGGTGGTGGGACGGATCCGCCGCCCACCGGCGTGACGCAGTTCCGGTACATCGGCGATCATGCCCAGATCCTGGAGAACGGTCAGCCGCTCGGTCACGGTGACTACGTCACCATCCAGCCCGAGGACATGGTCGGGATCAACCAGATGCTCTGGGACGACGGCAACCTGATCGACGCGACCGGGATCGACATCAGCGGCGATCAGCCCCAAGCAGCCTCGCAAGAGGCTCCTGAAGCACCCGACATCAAGGAGAAGGAATGAGCACAGTCCTGATCCGGCCTGGTGTCAACGTCACCCTGCGGCCCAGCCCGCCGACCATCGGAGCACCGACCGATACCGGCGTCTGGTTCGTAGTGGGGACGACTGACGCAGGGCCGCTCACTCCGACGCTACTCCGGAGCATGGCGGACTATCTCGCGATCTTCGGTCAGCGCGTCAGCTACAGCGTCGTGTACGACGCACTCGATGTCTACTTTCGCGAGGGTGGAGGATCCGCGTACGTCAAGCGGGTGGTCGGCCCTGCGGCAGTGACGGCAAGCAAGAACCTGCTCGACGCGGGCGCGGCGATCTCGCTCGTGGCCTCCGCGCTCGGGCCGGGAGTCAGTGGTAACTCCATCTCAGTCGGCGTCCGCGCCGGTCAGGGCGTCGGCACCTTCGTGGTCTTCAACGTCGTTGGCGGCGTCGAAGTGGAGACCAGCCCGGATCTGTTGGACAACCCAACGGCGATTCTTTGGGCGCAGAACTCCTTGTACATCCGGCTCGCCGCTGGGCCGTCCGCGAATGACCCAGCTCCTGCCGCTGCCGCCGCGCTCGCGGGAGGGAACGACGACAGGGCGAACATCGTGGACGCAACCTGGCAAGCCGCGCTCGACGCGATCACGTCCGACTTCGGGCCTGGTCAGGTCTCGGCACCGGGCCGGACGAGCGACATCGGACACCAGCAGCTGGTCGATCACGCCGGCAAGCATCAGAGGGTCGCGATCCTCGATGCGCCGGACACTTCGACAGTCGCCACGCTGACGGCTTCCGCCAACGGCGCGAAGGTCGGATCTTCGTCCAAGTTCGCCGCGATGTTCTGGCCGTGGCTCGTTGTCCCCGGTATCGTCGCGGGTTCGACCCGCAGCGTGCCTCCCTCCGCTCTCATCGCCGGTCTCCTCGGTCGCAACGACGGAGCCGGGTTGGGGCCGGATCAGGCGGCGGCTGGTGACAACGGCGTCTCGCTGTTCGCGACCTCGCTCTCTCAGCCCGCCGTCACCGACTCCGTTCGGCAGACGCTGAACACGGCGGGGATCGACGTCATCCGGAACTTGTACGGGACGTTCCGCAACTACGGATGGCGGTCGCTCTCGGATCCGACCGCTGAGTCCGACTGGCTCAACTTCGGTTGTGGCAGGCTGTACATGAGCATCGCTGCGAACGCTCAGGCCATCGCGGAGAGCTTCATCTTCGACAAGCTCGACGGCGCTGGTCTTACGATCAACAGGTTCAACGGGGCGCTCACCGGCCTGCTCGCGGGCTACTACGACAACGGGGATCTCTACGGTGCATCGCCCGCCGATGCGTTCTTCGTGGACACCGGCCCGAAGGTGAACACCCCGACGACCATCGCCAACCACGAACTGCACGCCGTTCTGAACGTCCGGATGAGCGAGTTCGCCGAGATGATTCAGATCGAGGTCTACAAGAGGCCGATCACCGGCTAAGGAGGAACGATGAGTTACGACCCGAAGCAAGTCAGGGGGACTCGCCAAGACACCTTCACGGTGGGTCTCATGGTCGAGGATCCCGCCAACCCAGGTCAGTGGATCGACTGGGGGATCTGGGACACCAAGACCGGTGGCGACCTCGACTCCGAGGATCGCCTGTACTACCCTGGCGCGATGGGCCCGCCCTACTCGCTGGGCGGTCGGATCTCGCCGCAGCCGGTCACGCTGACACGGAACTACCGCATCCAGCGCGATCACTACCACATCCAGAAGCTCCTGGATGGGGTAGGAAAGGCGAACTGTCAAGTCCAGCAGTTCGCTATGGACAAGTACGGCCTCACGCACGCGCCCGCCATCCTCTGGACGGGAACGCTGAAGACGGTCGTGCCTCCCGAGCACAACTCCGAGTCGTCGTCGGATCCGGCGATGATCTCGGTGACTATCACCGTCGATTCGGCTCCCAAGGCCGTAGGAGCGCCTAGCTAGGAGACACCATGACAAATATCGAAGACGAAGCCCCTGCCGCCCCGCTCGCTCACGAGATCACGAGCGACGAGGCTCAAGGGCCGCAAACCCTCGCGGAACAACTCCGTCTCCGTCGTTCGGAGATCGCAGAGTCGCACGATGTGTACCTTCCCTTGATCGGCTATGAAGAGTACGGACTCCACGCGAAGCACCGTCTCATGGATCGGCAAGAAGTCGAGCGGCTAGGTCGGAAGATCACCGCCGAGACCAAGGATCGCGGCGAGCGCAACATGCGCATCCTCCTCGACATGATCATCCTCTCCACCAGCGGCTTCTTTCTCAAGGAAGACGACGGCGACGGCTACCGGCAGGTACTCGATGACCGGAACGGTGAAGCCCCTGTCATGACTTGGGGGATGTTGGCCAAGTACCTCGGCTGGCAGCCGGACGAAGTTGACGACAACGCTCGCATGGCGCTCTACTACTGCTTCGGCGGTAACGAGTTCATGGTCGGTCAGTACGGGATCCTCCTCAACCGCTGGATGAACAATACTGGCGTCAAAGTCGATGAGGAGTTCTTGGGGGAAGTTCTGTAAGGGTTCCTGATGAGATACAAGCCGCAGCCCAGATCGCTATTTCCGGACAAGACCCTTGGGTTTTCCTGGAGACCACCGACGCGGAGAAACGAGCTACGATGTCTGCCATCGCGAACGAAGTCCAAAAGCTCATGCTCCTACTCAACGACGATCTCGCTGCGAAGGTCATCAATAGGCTGGCGGAGGCGATAAAGTAGTGGCCTGGGGATCTGCTACATCTGCTACCATCCGGATCGCTCTCGCGGGACAGCGTACGGCAATCGCTGGACTCGCGGCGACCAAGGCTGAAGTCAATAGCCTGCGTCGGAGCGTAGCAGAGTACGGAGCTACGGCAGAAGTCTCGTCCAAGCGGTCGTGGCTTCTGAACCAGGCGCTGTTCACCTTGCGGCGCTACGCCTATATGGGAACCCTCGCTCTCACGGGCCTGATCGGACTCAGCCTGAAGTGGGGGACTAGCTTCAACGCAACGATGCAAAGTGCGACTCTGGCTCTGCAGCCGATGATGAAAGGTACCGGCGACGTTCAGAAGGAGCTGCAGATCCTGTTCAATATGGCCAAGTATAATCCGTTCACGTTCGGTGATATGACGACCGCGTTCCGGAGAATGTATATTGGCCTCCATCCTATCGGAATCCAGACCGCTGAGATCAATAGGACTCTGACGGATGTAGTCGATGCTCTGTCGGCTGCGGGATCTACGTCGCCCGGTCAGCTCAACCGAGTCGCCGTCGCGCTACAGCACCTTGCGTACTCGGGGCGGCTGACCGGCTTCGCAGTCAACCAGCTGATGCGAGACGGTCTGCCGATTGTCCCGGCTCTGAACAAGGAGCTGGGGATCACCGGTGAACAGCTACACAATATCTCGAAGCTCGGGATCCCGGCTGGTGTCGCGCTCGACGCACTCAACAAGTACATCGAGGAGACGCCCGGACTTGCCGGCGCAGCGGCGCGGCAAGCGAAGACGCTCGGTGGCGAGTTGGCCACCCTACACGACAACATCGCTCAGACGGTTGGTGCTCTGACTCACGGCTTGTTCACTCGGGCGACCGGCAGCGGAGGATTCCTGCAGAACATCAACAACATGTTCAACGGGATCCAGGCGATCATCCTCAAACAGAAGGGCAAGATCAGTATTGGGCAAGTATTCGGGCAGATGACGAAGGCGTGGCCGATGCTGAAGCCGATCCTTACGGACATCAAGCTCTTGGTCGGCGCGCTTACAGTCCTGTGGAACGTGATCCGGTACGGAGTCTTGCCGACGCTGTACCTCTTCGCCACAACCTTGGCGTTCTTTTACCCGATCCTGCACCCCATGCTTGAGGTTCTGAAGTTCCTGACGAAGCAGATGTGGCTCATGGTGCCTGTCCTGACGATCCTCACCGCGCTCTACATCTTGGATAGATACGCGATGTGGAGAGCCGTTCTCGTCAAGAAGGAACTGAAGGACATGACCTACCTGGAAGCGTTCTGGACGAGGCAGACCGTCGCTTCCAAGAAGCTGTACGTCTACTGGACACTCGCATCTGCGAGGGCTACTCGGCTCTGGGGTATCTTCATGGGACGGATCTGGGTACAGCAAGGAGCCGGGGCATTCAAGTCTCTGACGGGTCTAGAGAAGGCGGTGCGAACTCTCGGCATCACGATCCGCACCGTACTGATCCCCGCGCTCGCGGACTTCGGCGCGGCGTCAATCGCGTTCCTGGCGACACCGGCGGGATGGGTGCTCCTGATCGTCGCAGCCGTCATCCTACTCGTCGCCGGTCTCGTGATCCTCTACTTCAAGTGGAAGTGGTTCCACAATCTCGTGAACACTACCTTCCACTGGATCTGGGAGCACTGGAAGTTGATGGCGCTCGTTCTCGCGTTCCTGATGCCGCCGCTCGCGATCTTGCTCGTTACCGCTCGACTCCTGTACGATCACTGGAAGACGGTAGACAAGTTCCTGACGAAGTTCTGGAGAGGTACACTGCTGCCGATCTACAAATGGCTATCGGGAATCTGGAAGACTCTCGTGAGCACACTCAAGGTCGGCTGGGAAGCCATCCTGCTCGTCGTCAATACGATCACCGGCGTCTTCAAGGGAATGATCAAATGGATCGACAAGGTGATTGCCAAGATCAAGAGTATGCTCGGCTGGTGGAAGAAGATCCCGTTTGCGACCGACATCGTTGGAGCCGCGAAGGGAATCTGGGGAGCCATCAGCGGATTCGCTATGCAACCGGGTATGCTCACTCCCGCAGACGCAGCTTCGCCAGCCGGTGGCGGCGCGCTCGGGACTCCCGGATCAAACATCAGTCCGTTCTATCCGTCGGTCGCGGCGCAAAGCGCGACGAAACATCAGATTACAAACCACGTTCACGTCCACATCGACGGGAAGCAGGTAGCGACCAGCGTGGCGAAGTCGAACAATAAGCATAAGGCGAGGAAATGAGAATCCCTGAGAGATACTTCTACACGTTCCGGTCGAGCAAGGGATCGGTCGTCAAGGTGATGCGCGGATCCGACTCGGCTTCAATCGTCGGCGGCGAGGGCGGATGGAACATGATCGCGCGTCCGCGCCGGACGAGTCTGACGCAGTGGGGCGGTCGTGAGCCGTACCAGATGGACGTGCCGATCCTGTTCGACGGCTGGCGGACTCAGAGAAGCGTCGAGCGAGACATTCGCGTCTTCCAAGAGATGGCGCGAGGCTACGACTTCAGCCCGCCGCCTACGGTCAAGATCGACGGAGCGGTTCCGGTCAACGGAGCTACCTGGGTGATCATGAGCATCGACTGGGGCAGCGAGGTCTACTGGTCGCAGAGCGGGAAGTCTGCGGACGCCAAAGGCAACTACTTCCGCTATCGGCAAGATGCCGTCGTTCACCTTCTCCAGTACGAAGAGGAGGAGCGGCTCAAGGTAGTCATCACGAACTCGCTCCCGAACCACTACACCACTCAGCAGAAGAACGAGACACTCAAGGGAATCGCGAAGGCGATGTATGGTAACGGGAACCGCTGGAAGGAGATCGCGCAGGCCAACCCGAAGATCCGCGACCCGAATCATATTCCCGCTCACACTCAGCTGAGGATCCCGTAATGGCGCCAAAGAAGAAACAGCTCACCGCCGTCAAGAAGCTGGAGCTTTCGAAGCTCAATCCAAACGAGATCCAGCGCGAGATGATGGGCAAGGATCTCGACCTTGAGAAGCTCGTCGTCTACCTCAAGAGTCAGATTCTCTTCGACGCCGTTGACCGCGTAGTCGATGTCACCGTCAACCGGGCCATCGATGAGGCGAGTACGGTCGATGTCGTCCTGAACGACTACGACCGCTCCATTATTCGCAGCTGGGCGATCAACGCGAAGCTCGACATCAATATCGACGGCCTCTGGTTCCGTCTCGTCTCCTGCTCGCGAACCGCCGGTGACGATAACCTGACGCTGACGTTTGAGCAGCGCGAGATCGCCCTGCTGCGCTCATATCCGAAGCCGGACACGAACACCTACACCAAAGCGAACGCGCGCCACTGGGTCAAGTGGGCGAGCCGCGACAAGGGTACGACGCGAGCTGAGTTCATTCTCAACCTGATTCGCGAGGTCAAAGAGGTAGACATCCCGGTCGTGATCCCGCATCTACACCAGACTCAGCCGATAGTCAAGAACACCGACCTGGCCACTCCCTGGACGACCGGCGATAATGTCGCCTCATCGAGCGGGATCGACCCGAACTACAACAAGAACAAAGCGTCGCAAACGTACCTCGGAGTTCAGGCTCAGGTACCGGGTCACAAGAAGATCACCGCTCCTCGTCCGCAACCGCTCAAGGTGAAGACGGCGCGAGCTACGCCGGAGCAGATCAGGAATGCGAACACGATCCTGACGGTGGGAGTTCAGAAGGGCGCTCGGCGCAAGGTGCTCGTCGCGTCGATCATGGTAGCCATTGATGAGTCTACCATCCATAACCTCGCGGGCGGCGACCGGGACAGCGTCGGAGTCTTCCAGCAACGAGACAGCTGGGGCAGCTATGACGACCGTCACGACGTTGCGACTTCGGCTGGCATGTTCTTCGACGCGTGTATGAAGGTAGACGCCGCTCAGCCCGGTCAGAGCTTCAACGATCTCTGCCAGAACACGCAGCACTCGGGAACTCCGCTCGCGTATGGTCAATACCGTTGGGAGGCCGAAGCGTTCTGCAATGCCTTCGGGATTCCACCAGGCGGCGAGGGAGACGCGATAACGGGCGGATCGGCTGGAAGCGATCCTACAACAGAAGGAAGCGCCGCTACCGCCAACTCAATGGGGCAGACGTGGACGAATCCCGGTACTGACGGCACGTACTACTTCTATCGCGGCATCCCGCCGACTCGCAACAAGGGCTGGTGGAAGCGTGAGGATAACTGGACGTGTATCAAGCGGCTCGCTGACGAGGTTGGCTGGCGCGCGTTCTTCATCGGTGGCGTCTTCTACTTCCTGACCGACGACGATCTGTTCAAGACGCAGCCGATAGCAACGGTCACCGAGGAGACTCCCGGCGTGATGGGGATTGGCTTCGACTACGATGTGGGACGGAAAGGCGCGACCGTAGACCTGCCTTGCCAGGTCGGGTTGTGGAGCGCGCCTCCGGGCTCAGTCATCGTGATAGAGGAACTAGGGCCGCTCGATGGTAGGTGGCTCGTAAACACGTACTCGCGTAGTCTGTTCGATGACAACGCCGACATCGCTCTCACGAAGCCGCAACCGAAGCTCCGCGAGCCAACTGCGAACAACGTCTCGATCCCGACGTGGAGCCAGCCGCAGACACCGGCGGCTCCGAACGTCAACGGGCCGCACCCGAATGTCCTGCAGCAGATCATCCCGAAGCGGTACCTGACGAGCATCGGTGGTCTCCATCCGACCGAAGGGCTGCCGGACTACGAAGCGATGGACTGGATGGCTCCATCCGGCTCGCCGGTCGTGGCTCCGGAGGCTGGCAAGGTTCACCGCTTCTCCGGGTACAACCCAGAGCTTCCGCCGCCGCTCGGGATCCACGGGCCGTATGGTCTCTCGCTCTATATGCTGGGCGAGTCCGGTACCGACTACTACATGACCCATCTCGGCGCGTACCACTGCTCGGTAGGCGACAAGGTGTTCGCCGGTCAGCTACTAGCTCAGGTCGGAGACTACGCTCAATGGGGTGGTGCCGATCACTGCCACTGTGGTCTCCATAACGGAACAGTTACGAACGACATGTTGCGTCACGCGCTGCCTCCCGCCGACCCGACTCCGGACGCAAAGGTATGAGCGACATCTCTATGGATACGGCACCGCCCGATGTAGCACTCGGGCAGATCTACAAGGGAGTGATCGCCATCCCGCCGATCAACTTCACCGCTAAGATCGGCGTGATCATGCCGGACATTCATCCGGATCTCGTCTTCCACTGTAAGTGGCAGTCCCGCGACAACATGAGCTTCCCGCAGGTCGAAGACGACGTGCTCATCGTCTGGGACAACGAGAACGAGCCGTGGGTGATTACTTGGTGGCCGGCTGTGCGCAACCCGATGATCTACACCGGCAACTACGCGGATGGTGCTCCCGCCGACGCGGTGCAGGACGACATTTGGATCGCCTACAACGTCAACTCGACTTGCAAGCGGCTCGCGTTTCAGTACGACGCGAGTGCGAACAAGTGGCAGCCAATCTCGCTCGTTCCGAATCCGCCGGTGAATGGCAAGTGGGTTTTTGGGCAGGGAGGCGCGGCAATCTGGAAACAGATTGATCAAGTCGATCTACCTGATAACTTGAATGTAAAGAATGCCGCGTATGCAACAGATTTGAATAACTGTACGGCTAACGGTTGGTATTCGTTTCAACCATCAACCGCTAACTCACCTGGCGGTTACGGATATTGTCAAACGATGGTTCTTTCGGGTGGAGTCAACTACAAGCAGCTCGCGTACGGGTATAACTCAAACCAGAGATGGACTCGACGATTACAGGATAATGGAGGCTGGGGTGCTTGGTATGCCGTCTCTGATGTCTGGTGGGGGCCACAATGGTCTTGGGATACTGGACGAGTAAATCTCAACAACTATTGGTACACCGACTACACCCACAACCTCGGGAACACCTGGGGACGAAATCCTGATATCGTTTCAGGATGGCTACAAGATACCTACTACGGGTTCAATATGCAGTGGATGGTTACGCACAACTCGATCAACCAGGTGCGCGTATTCGCCGCATGTATCGGAAATACCAATGGAGTCGGGGCAGGACAGGCAACTGTGTTCGTTCGATTCGGTTACATCCCATAAGGAGAGAGAGTGTTTGTACAGGTAGCGATAAACATTCAACCGGACGACGATTGGGAGTTCAGTCCGGATGAAGCAGCGGAAGCGATCCTCACCGCTCTCAACGGCAATGCTGAAAAGGACATAGTGCAGGTAAACGTCAATGGAACAGGAAGGGCTGGAGTCGTGCCGCCGCCGCCGTCGATGACTCCTATCAATGGCGGTTGACGTCCCTCATTTCGATCTCCCGTTCCAGCTCAGCAAGAACGGAGCTACCATCGTGGAGCAGGACTCCATCGAAGACATCGTCAACTGCGTCACGGCTATCGCTGTCACTCCGGTCGGCTGGCGGAGTGAGATGCCGACGTTCGGGATCCCCGACATCGCTCTGCGCCGGTTCCCGATTGGCTCGGAGGATATCAACAACTGGATCTCCAACCAGGAGCCTCGCGCCGCGCTCGTAGTCGAGGAGCGTCAGGACAGAGTAGATCAACTGGTCGATTACATCAACATCGGAGTCTCGATTGTAACGAAGGGAGGTAGCTAGTGAGCCAAGGATACATCGAGTACCCGATTGACTCTGACCCGATGGATCTGCTGGACGAGGCGTACACGTCGATCAAGAGCCATGTTCCTCAGTGGGTCGAGAATCCGGGCAATCTCGATACCTGGATCCTTCAGATTGTCGCGTCGGAAGCGTCGGGCCTGTACACCCTCGCGCAAGATGTTCCCGATACGATCTTCAAGTGGTACGGCGCTACGCTGATCGGGCTACCGCCGCTCGACGCAACTCCGTCGCTCGTCGGCTCCACCTGGACAATGCAAGACAACGTCGGCTACCTCATCCCCGCCGGCACGCAGGTCGCGATCCGAGACACCGTTGGTGTCGATCATGCCTTCTCTACTCTTCAGGACATCGCTGTTCCGGCGGGTCAGACGGCGACGGCGGCGGGCGCGGTCACGCTTCAGTCGGTCGATGTTGGAGCGGATACAGCCGGTCTCGGCGGCGCAGGTCAATCCGTCGCTCTGATCGACACGCTCTCGTTCGTCACTACGGTCACTCTGGTCGGGGCTACTGCCGGCGGTCAAGATGCCGAGCTATCGAGTCAGTACAACTACCGGCTCGCGCGCAAACTGCAGCGGCTGTCGCAGCGTCCGGTGCTTGCCTCAGACTTTGCGCTGGCTTCGCTCGACGTTACCGGCGTCTTTCGCGCCGTCGCGCTCGACGGCTTCAATCCCGCCGACAACTCGTTCAACAACCAGCGAATGATCGGCATCGCGGCGGTCGATCAGAACGGTACGCCGATCACTGGGACGGTCAAGACGAACCTCGACGCCTACCTCCAGTCGCTGCGCGAAGTCAACTTCATCGTGACTGTCTTCGATCCGACGGTGACGCAGATCGACGTCACTTTCAACGTCAAATGTCTCGTCGGCTACACCGCTCCGACGGTACAGGCGAATGCGGTCGCCGCTGTCATGGACTACCTCAACCCCGCGAACTGGGGCCAGGATCCGTCCGTCACTGACGCGACGGCGGCGGCTCAGACCTGGGTAGAGACCAACGTGGTCTACTACAACAAGATGCTAAACGTACTTGGTCAAGCGCAGGGCGTAGACCGGGTGCTCTCGATGACGATGGGCATCCACGGAGGGTCGATGGGTACGGTTGACGTCAACCTACCGGGTCACGCTTGTCTGACGAATCCGAATACGATCAACGGAACGGCGACGCCATGAGTAGCTACGGCTGGCCGGTCGAAGACGTCACCCAAAGGTTGTACGACAATCTGCAGCCGCTCGCGGGCGCAGACGCTCGGCTCGGGTGGCCGCTGCTCGCGTTCATCGACGCGCTCGGCGGGCTGTTCCAGAAGGGTGCGGATCTCGTACAAGACGGGCCGGACGGCGAACCGGGCTGGTCGATCATCCTCGACATCAACCGCTGTCCCGACGAGGGACTGCCTTGGCTTGGCCAGCTGATCGGGATGCACTTCTATCAAGGAGTCACCGCCGATCAGATGCGGCAGCAGATCCGCGATCACCTCAGCTGGCAGCGCGGTACGGCTGCGTCGATCATCGCTGCCATCCGTCTCTTTCTGACTGGGACTCAGACGGTACAGATCAATGAGCGGGACACCAGTCCGTATCATTTCCTCGCTACCATCTGGGCCGCAGAAGCTCCGAGCGATACTAGCCCCACTTCGGCGCTCGTGAGATACGTGAACCAGTTCGCGAAGCCAGCCGGGATCCAGTGGACTCTGACGGTCAACCCAGGAACGCCGCCTGGGACGACCTACGCTGCGATCTACAATCATCCGTACACCTACGGTCAGATCTTCACCAACTTCCAGACGTACGGCGACATCCACTAGGAGGGCTATGCAAACTACAACCAGACGGGGGATCCAATACCCCAGCGCGGATCGGAGCGACCGCGCCGACATCGCCCTTCACATCGGCAACGTCGCGACCGCTCTCGATGTAGACGTTCTGTTCAACCAGGGGACTGACGCGGCTCGCGCGGCGGCTCCGCATCAGACCGGCGGCGGTCGGTACTGGTGGACGACCGATACGCACATCATGTGGTACGACGACGGCACTACCTGGTACACGGTCGGCTCGATTGCGGCTGGCGCGATCACGTCGGCTCTGATCCAGGACGGGACGATTGTCGATGCGGACTGTTCCGCCGCGATGGCGCTCGCGATCAGTAAGCTCGCTGGATTCCCGAACGATGCGACCAAGACCCTGATGGGGAACGGGGCCTGGGCGGTTCCGGTCATGGCCGGTGTCAACCAGAAGACGGCGAACTATACGCTCACGCTCGCTGACAATAACGCTCTGGTCGAGATGAACCTAGCGGGCGCGAACACCGTCACCGTTCCGCCCGACAGCACCGCGAGCTTCCCGGTCGGATCCGAGGTCACCGTTGCTCAATATGGCGCGGGGCAGACGCAGCTCGTGGCCGGGGCTGGCGTGACGCTCCGTGGCTACAATAACAACTTCCGGCTCGCCGGTCAGAACGCGGTCGCCGCCGTGATCAAGCGCGCCGCCAACGACTGGTACGCGGCGGGGAACCTGGTGCCATGACCTCACCCGCTGTCCTCTGCGTTGATCGCGTTCTACCGACGGTTGCCGTCACCAGCCCAGGTGCCGGTAACGTCTCCGGGACAATCACCCTCGCTGCAACCGCCGCCGACAACGACGCTATCAAGCAGGTTCAGTTCCGCGTCGATGGTACGGTTCTCGGGACGGTATCGAGTGCGCCGTTCCAGATGAACTGGGATACGCACGGGGCGGTGAATGGTGCGCATACGATCTACGCTGTGGCAACGGATCGAGTAGGCAATCAGCAAACTGCGTCGGTAGCTATCAACATCACGAACGTACCGGCGATGAACTTCTACAGCCCCGGCAACGGAGCTACGGTCACGAACGTCATGACCCTCGCGGCATCTATCACGCAGTACGGCACCGGCGTGAGTACCTACTTCTACATCGACGGTTCGAACATCTACGGACAGGGCGGCGGATCCGGGACGTACTCGGTCAACTACGATACTCATAACCTCGGCGTCGGCTGGCATACGATCACGTGCATCGCCGTAGACTACCAGAACAACCAGACTCGGATCGACTACAGCGTGTACGTCAACAACCAGCCGCCCGGAGCCGGGGTCACGGTTCTCGGAGATCATTGCGAGTGGAACGGCGATGAAGGGTACTACGACAGCTACCGTCACAGCCCGCCCGCGTACGATGACTCGTCACACGGTAACTGGATTTGGAGCCAGACCGGAGCGAAGTACACACCGGTCTATCTCCCAGGCAATCCCAACCCGACGTACTACCAGATGCGCGTCTGGTTCCAACTCGGTCGCGTCGAGGGAGGATCAGACGGTAACGTCTGTCACTTCGATGTACAGATCGGAGGGGTCGTGGGATGGACAAATATCTGGAACAATGGCCCGTCGTATACAAACCTCGGGCCACTCTGGAACGTGGGTGGTGGCAACGACTGCTACGCTCACTGGTACGCAGACAACCCGGATTGGAACACCTGCTTCTGTATGGGGATCGGGTTCTACTACGACTTTGTCCCGAGGTACGCATCATGACGACTGAAGAACAGTTCAAGGAGATCCTGGACAAGCTCGAAAGCCTCCTGTCGATCTTAGGTAGAATCGCCCGAGCCATCGAGAAGGAGATCGAGTTGAGTACCCAGGAAGATGATCGTAGCGGAACTTAGTGGTGACAAACTCGCAGCCGTCGCAGCATTTCTATCGGGCATCGGTAGCGTCCTCACCGGGTGGCTGGCGCTCCGGTATGAAGCCAAGCGTAGCGACCGCAATTGTCAGGAGCGGATCGACGCCTTCATGAAGGGAATGGAGCAGAGAGAGACGTTCCTTCAATCTGACAAGGGGGTGCTGAAGGATGAGTAGATGGAGAACGTGGCTGCTGCTCGGCGCGAGCGGCGTACTCGCGGCAGCCACCGGGTACTTTGCATCGGGTGTACTGGGATCGGCGTTCCAGGCCCCGACACAGACGGTGACGATTGACATCCCGACCGGCACCGGAGCTACGGGGCCAGCTGGGCCTGCCGGCCCGCCAGGGCCGAAGGGCGATCCCGGCAACCCCGGAGCTGAGAGCTGTCCGACCGGCTCGACGTTCAAGGCCGTCACCTTCAATACTCCCGGCGGACATACGACTATCTGGACGTGTGTCGCAGGATGAGCACCAACGAGCTGATCGCCCTCTGTGTAGGCTTGATGTTTCTACTCGCCTGCTTCGTCGTGTTTGGAGCGTTCTCGGATCGTCGGCATAGCCGAGCGATGCTAACGACTCTGATCAGAGCTGCGTACAACCGGGGTCAGGAAGACACCGCCGTGATCCCGGTACCCGAGGGATGGCCTGAGCCTGGCGAGTCTAGTCCCTCATCGCGTAAGTGATCCAGCGGATCTCGTTCTCCAAGTAGACCACCGCTGATCTCCCCCACCGAGTCTCTTCGTTCAGAATCGCCCAAGTGGCGAGGAGCGGAAGCTCGGTCATGACCTGAGTCATATGCTCCATGATAAACTCGTCCCACTCCAGCTGGATTCCCTCGCGCTGGATCTCGGCAGTGACCTGGATCTTCGGCTCGCGCTTGCTCCAAGAGCTGAACGACTGACGCAGCGCGTGATCAACCCTCCGCGCTCGCCTCTTGTCAATCGCGAGTTCCTTGTCGGTCGCCTCGCCGCCGAGACGCCGTGGAATCGACCCTACGACGCCTACGACGGTCAAGGCGGTCTGGATTCGCTCGACTTCCCTTGAAACGAGCGA
>Ga0126381_100000822_pt1 | contig 33807 bp, 33 predicted proteins | sample PanSoiMetPlot_28_FD_96465 | JGI IMG/M metagenome (GOLD analysis project Ga0126381, IMG submission 96465) | Tropical forest soil microbial communities from Panama - MetaG Plot_28 | ecosystem: Environmental > Terrestrial > Soil > Tropical forest > Bulk soil | place: Panama | collected 2016-02-17 | reverse complement strand
CACCGCGCCGATTTCCACTGATTCGCTATGTGTCTCCATTATTTGTTCTCCGCCAAAATTTGCTGCAACTCCGCGGGCATTTCGGAGACCGGGCGCTCTTCGCGATGCATTTCACAGTTACGCTGCACGATGACGTTGTTCTTTTTGCCCCAGATATCGTCTGAATTCGGATAGTCGATGCGGCTGTGAGCGCCGCGGCTTTCGCGGCGTGCCAGCGCGCTGCGCGTGACGGCTTCAGAAATCAGCAGCATGGAGCGCAGGTCGCGCGTGAGGTGCCAGCCGGGATTGAACATGCGCGAACCGTCAGCGCGCACGCGCTGCAATCGAGACTTCAACTTTTCGAGTTCGCCGAGCGCTTTTTGTAAGTCTTCTTCGGTTCGGAAAATTCCCACGAAGGATTGCATCGTTTCCTGCAGATCGCGATGAATTTCGTAAGGGAATTCGCCGTCAGTGCGTTCGAAGGGGGCAAGCATTTCCCGCTCCGCGTCCTGCAGTTGCGCGGCCTCGAGCGCGCCCTGCGAAACGGACTTGGCGTAATCGGCTGCTGCTGTGCCTGCACGCTTTCCGAAAACCACTAAATCGGACAAGGAATTCCCGCCCAGGCGGTTGGCGCCATGCAACCCAGCTGCGGCTTCGCCGGCCGCGAAGAGTCCGCCGATTGTGGATTGGCCCGTTTCAGCGTCCACGCGAATGCCACCCATCATGTAATGACATGTTGGTCCGACTTCCATCGGCCCAGTGGTAATGTCCACATCGGCCAGTTCCTTGAACTGGTGATACATACTGGGCAGTTTTTTCTTCACGTATTCGGCGGGCTGGTGCGAAATATTGAGATACGCGCCGCCGTGTTCGGAGCCGCGGCCTTCCTTCACTTCGGTATAGATGGCGCGAGCCACAACATCGCGGGTGGAAAGTTCCATGCGCTTGGGGTCATATTTTTCCATGAAGCGCTCGCCGTTTCTGTTGCGGAGAATGCCACCTTCGCCGCGTACAGCTTCGGTGACCAGAAGTCCTTGCACGCCGGGAGGCCAGACCATTCCGGTGGGATGAAATTGCACAAACTCCATGTCGAGAAGTTCTGCGCCTGCTTCGTAAGCGAGCGCCATGCCGTCGGCCGTGTATTCCCAGGAGTTAGAGGTGATTTTCCAAGCCTTGCCGATTCCGCCGGTGGCGATAACGATGGATTTTGCCTTGAAGGCGACGAAGCGGCCTTGTTCACGCCAGTAGCCGAAGGCTCCAGCGATGCGATTGCCGTCCTTAAGCAGCCGCGTTATGGTGCACTCCATGTACACGTCGATGCCCTGCTGGACGCCGCGATCCTGCAGCGTGCGAATCAGTTCGAGGCCAGTGCGGTCGCCGACGTGACAGAGCCGTTTGAAGGTGTGACCGCCGAACGCGCGTTGCAGGATCTGGCCGTCGTCGGTGCGATCAAAGAGCGCGCCCCACTGTTCGAGTTCGCGGACGCGTTCTGGTGCTTCTTGCGCGTGGAGTTGCGCCATGCGCCAGTTGTTCAGGAATTTTCCGCCGCGCATGGTGTCGCGGAAATGGGTGCGCCAGTCGTCGGATTTGTCCACGTTGCCCATGGCGGCGGCGATTCCGCCTTCCGCCATCACCGTGTGCGCTTTGCCTAGCAATGATTTGCACACCAGCCCGACGCGAGCGCCCTGCGCCAACGCTTCGATTGCTGCGCGCAGCCCAGCGCCGCCCGCACCGATGATCAAGACATCATGTTCGTGAGTCTCGTAGGGAGGGGTCACAAGATTCTCAGGTCCGTGAAAGTATGTGCGGCCAACATGCGAATGTAAAAGTCGGTAAAACCTACTGAAATCAGGCTGGACCAGGCAAGGAGCATGTGCCGCTCGTTCAGCTTTGTGAGCCAGCTCCAGGCCGTATGGCGTGGTGGTCCAAATGCTGAGCAGGAGAAACAGTCCAGCTTGCCGCCGGCCAGGTGGCGCAACGAGTGACACGAAAATGTGTACAGCGTAAGCAGGGTGACATTCGCGAGCATAATCAGCGAACCGACCCCCATCCCGAACTCTTGCGTCCGCAACCGTCCGATGAAGAAAAACGCCTGGTAAGCGTCATGCCACAGAAAAACGAGAAACAGGATCGCCAGATATAGAAAATAGCGATGAATGTTTTGCAGGATAAACGGGAACGATGTCTCGCCCTGGTAGTCTCGCTTGCCGCTTTCGCCGACAGCGCAGGCAGGGGGATCCAGAAAAAACGCGCGGTAGTAGGCCTTACGATAGTAGTAACAGGTGGCGCGAAAACCCAGTGGGCCCGCAAGAATCAGAAGCGCGGGAGAAAACTTCCACCAATGATGCCCGGGGTCAATCAGCGGGGAGTAGAACGGAGAAAGATACGGACCCCACTCAAAGAACCTACCTTCAAAAGCGCGCAAGGTGGCATAGACCCCAAATCCGCCCAACAAAATGACCACCGGAAGAATTTCCAACCACCACAAATCGCGACGCTGCGTCTCGCCGAACTGCGCGAGTTTGGTTTGCACCGAAGGAGAGCCCATTTTGTCGCCCAAATCCTCTGGCGCTAAGCCTAATCAGTAATTAAATTTTTGCAAGTCGGAAGTTTCTCGGATGTTGCAGAGCGCCCGAGATGGATTTGTTGCGCCTGGTGATATACTTGCGCCCCTATTGTGGCCCTATTGAGGAAAGAGGCAGTCCTTCCGGCCTCGCTCGACATGGACAAGTATGACCTCATGGTGATCGGATCCGGGCCTGCAGGCCAACGCGCCGCCATCCAGGCGACAAAATTCGGTAAGCGCGCGGCGCTGGTTGAGAAAATGGAAGTGATCGGCGGCGCCGCGATCAACACCGGAACCATTCCAAGCAAGACCATGCGCGAAGCCGTGCTGCACCTATCCGGCTTCTACTATCAGAGCATTTACGGCGTAAATTATCGCGTGAAGGAACAGATCACCATGTCCGATCTTTCTTTTCGCGCTCAGCACGTCATCAAGACCGAAATTGACGTAACGCGCGCGCAGCTTTCGCGTAATGGAATTGAAGTCCTGAACGGACTAGCCAGCTTTACCGGTCCGAATAGCCTTCGCATTACCGGCGCGCGCGGGCAGTCCGACTACGAAGCGGAGCACATTGTTATCGCCACCGGTACCAAGCCGGCTATTTCGCCGCTGGTTCCGTTTAACAACCGCAACATCATCAACAGCGACCAGATCTTGCAAATGCCGGAAATTCCCAAGACCATGATCGTGGTCGGTGGCGGCGTGATCGGTGTCGAATACACCTGCATGTTCGCGACGTTGGGGGTCCGTGTGACGTTGATCGAAAAGCGTCCGCGGCTGCTGGAATTTGCCGATTCCGAAATGGTGGAAGCGTTGTGCTATCACTTGCGCGATCGCCGCGTGACGCTTCGTTTGAATGAAGAGGTGGAAAGCGTCGAAGAGACGCCGGACAACGGCGTAGTGGCAAACCTCAAGAGCAAAAAGAAGGTGGCCGGCGAAGCGCTGCTTTACGCGGTCGGGCGGCAAGGCAATGTCGACGAATTAAATCTTCTCTCGGCTGGCCTCGAGGCCGATTCCCGCGGACGTATTTCGGTGGATGCCGACTATCGCACCAAGCAGCCACACATTTTCGCCGTGGGCGACGTAATTGGATTTCCGAGCCTGGGTTCGGTTTCGATGGAACAAGGGCGCATCGCCGCCGCCAAAGCATTTGGTATCCCGATTCACTCGGACCCGGCTAATTATCCCTACGGGATTTACACCATTCCCGAAATTTCTTTTATCGGCAAAACGGAAGAACAGCTCACCGATGAGGGCGTTGCGTATGAAGTCGGGATCGCTTACTTCCGCGAAATTGCGCGCGGACAGATTCGCGGCGACACCACCGGGCGCTTGAAACTGATTTTCCGTCCGGATACTAAGGAAATTCTTGGGGTGCATATTATCGGCGAAGGCGCGTCGGAACTGCTGCATATCGGTCAAGCCGTATTTGCGCTGAAGGGCACTGTTCAGTATTTCGTGGACACCGTTTTCAACTATCCGACGCTTGCAGAGTGCTACAAGACCGCTGCGTTCAACGGATTGAACAAGCTATCAAAGATGTAGATGGGCGGAAAAATATGGGCAGAAGCGCAGGAGTATTAGTCGCAGAGCACGTCGCCGCCGGGTTGGTGGAAAACAACCAGGTTGCCGGAGGGGTGAAAGTGTTTCCAGAGGCCGGCGATTCGAGCGACGCTCTGCTTTCCATGCCCGCTGATAATATCGCTGCAAAAATCGCCGAGTTGGTGATGTCTCTGGCGGCAGGCAGCTCACTGGCTGCGGTAGGTGTCGGCTTCCCTGGAATCATTCGGGAAGGCGTGGTTGAAGAATCGCCAAATCTGCAGCAAATCAAAGGCTTCCGCCTGCGCGAAGCTTTACAAAGTGCGTTCGAGGCGAACGGCGCAAAGATTCCGGTACGCGTTTGCAATGACGCTGACGCCACGGCGGCCGGTATCGCGGCGACGCGCGGAGTGATGGGCAAACTCAGCCGCGTGTGGACACTTGGGAACGGAGTTGGCTTCGGTCGTTATCCGTGGAGCCCTGGCGCATGGGAAGGCGGCCACTCGGTGGTAACGCTTGATCCGAAGGAAAATTTCTGTGGTTGCGGCGGACGCGGTCACCTGGAAGGACTTCTGGGCTACCGGTCGATGCGGCTGCGTTTTCTTGATCTGGAGCCTGAGGAAGTTTTTGACAATGCAAAGAGTGGCGATCCGCGCTGCTTGGAATTTGTCAGCCGGGCCCATCGCGCGCTGGCTGCGGCCACCTCAACCAGCATTCACATGGAAGGTCCGGGCACGTTTTATCTCACGGGGCCGAACGTAAACTGGATCGACGTGGGTACGCTGGACCGCCTGGTTCACGATATGGTGAAAATGAGCCCACTGCAGGGCAGCCGATTTGAAGTGATTCCCACCAACGACGATCTGGGCATTATCGGAGCGGCGGTGAATGCTGCCGCTTCCGCCGCCGTTTGAAAGGCAGTGCAGGAGGGGCAAGTCCTTCCGTCCAGCGAATCGCGAACATTTCGATCGCGCACAACGTGGATATGAAACTTGAGGCTAATGGCTCGCGTCAGTTGCCAATTTCGTCTCGAGTTGCGAGACAATCCGCCAGCCGCGCGGAGTATTCACATAGACCCGCAAAACGCGGAACTGGTTGTAAAACTTTTTTCCGTTGGCGTGTCCTGCTTCCGATCGCAGGCTCAAGACGTAGGCCGCATCGCGAAACATTCTGACTTGCGCGTCGCTGCACACCACCGAGTCAAATTCCAACGGCAAAGTTTGCACTTCGCGGATGATTCCCAGCTTGGTCACCGTTTCGCCGTAACGGGAAATTCCGTGAAAATCATCGGAATAAGCGGCCTTGAAAAACGTCACATTGTGCAACTTGATGGCCCGGGCGTTTTCCAGCTCTAGGTTCACCAGCTCCTGCCGCTGCATTTCGGGATTTGGGGGCGGCTCTTCTGCCGGGTCCTGCGCGTGGGCCCCTCCGCAAAGGAGCAGCAACGTGACTATCGCTAATGCGGATTTGTGCACCGAAAACTCCTCAATCAATGATTCCATGAGCAAACCTGGCTCTGGGTTCAGTATAGTGCTTGCGTTGTAGGCCGTTAGAAATCTAAAGTAGCCCTGCGCTTAATTCGGCATCCAGACTCGGACTACGAATTTCACAATCTTCCCATCCGGAGGTTTCTATGGCTTCTTCCAGCCCCGCAGTAGCACACCTTTCTTCCCGCCGTGATTTTCTGGGCCGTAGCTCGCAGTGGAGCGCACTGATCGCTGCGTATCGTTTGCTTCCGTTGCCAGTGCTCGCCGAATCATTGATCGCCGATTCGCGGATTTCGCAGATACCCATTGTCGATAAGGGCTTCGCATCGGTCCGGAAAATCGGAAATGGACTGTACGCCACGATTTCCGACACCTCGAAGGGGCTGCAAACCATGTGCAACGGCGGATTCCTGGTAGGCAAGGATGCTGCGCTGCTCATCGAGGGCTTCGCAAGCCCCGCAGGCGCGGCTTTCCAACATGAAACGCTGCGCACCATCAGCCAGGGCCCGATTATGGGCGCGCTCGACACCCACTACCATTTCGATCACTGCATGGGCAACGCATTCTACGGAGCCAACGGAATCCCCCTGTGGGCACATGTTGCCGTCGCGAAGAGAATTGCAGAAAATTACGTGGCCATGCAGGGTGTAGATAAAACGGCGTTTCTCGCTCCTCTAGAAGCTAGTACCAAGAATGCGAAAACCGACGCAGCCCGCAAGCATGCTACGGAGTATGCCGCCGCGCTGGGAAACATTTTCGGCGCGGTGAATTCCACCGTTATTGCGTTTCCAAACCGTCCTCTCGACCCTGCCAAGCTCCCGGTGAAACTCGACCTAGGCGGACTCACCGCGGTTGTCGAAACGCATCCTGGGCATTCGGGGACGGACGTCTTGGTGCGGGTCCCCGAGCAAAACGTGGTGTACACCGGCGATCTGCTGTTCAATCACATGTATCCCGTGGCGTTCGATGAACAGGCCACGGTTTCCGGCTGGCGATCAACTCTTAAGACATTTCTGTCCTGGGATAAGGAGACTGTTTTCGTTCCCGGCCACGGCCAGATCGGCGGGCCGGGAGGCGTGCAATTGTCGCTGGATCTTTTTGACGATATCGCGGCGCAAGCCGAAAAAATGTACAAGTCCGGCGTGCCAGCCGAAGACGCCGCAGATCAGTACGTGGTTCCCGATAAGTTCAAGGATGTAGCCATTTTCGCCTGGAGCTTCTCGATCGGGCCGACCATCACCAAGCTCTACAAAGAGTGGGGCGCGAAGTAAGAACCAGCGACCAGAACACCGCCGCCATGGACCAGTTAGCGCGATACCGAGGTTCCCTGCTGGGTCTAGCGACTGGAGACGCGCTCGGAACCACGCTTGAATTTAGCGCGCCAGGGTCGTTCGAGAAAATCGATGACATGATCGGCGGTGGTCCTTTCCTCCTGCAAGCGGGGCAATGGACCGACGACACGTCCATGGCTCTGTGTCTGGCGGAAAGTCTGATTGAATCACATGGCTTCGATCCCGTCGATCAAATGCAACGGTACACGCGTTGGGCTACCAAAGGTCATCTCAGTAGCAATGGGCGGGTGTTCGACATCGGAAATACCGTGCGAGCTGCGCTGCGTCAATTCGCGTTTACCGGCAATCCTTACTCCGGGCCCACGCACGAATTTTCTGCGGGCAACGGCTCGCTAATGCGGCTTGCTGCAGTTCCGTGTTCTACGCATCGAGCCCTGAGGACGCGTTGACCCTATCGGGTGAGAATTCCCGGACGACCCATGGCGCGAGAGCTGCAATTGACGCATGCCGGTATATGGGGGGCCTTATCACCGGAGCGGTAAACGGCGCGAATAAAGAAGAATTGCTTTCAGAGCAGTATTCGCCCAGGCCGAACTACTTTCATGAGAATCCGCTGATGGGAGAAATCAAACAGATCGCCGCGGGTTCCTTCAAGCGCCGCGAGCCGCCGCGAATTGCCGGGAGTGGCCATGTTGTCAGAAGTCTGGAGGCCGCGCTTTGGGCGTTTCATCGAAGCGACAATTTCCGCGACGGCTGTTTGCTGGCCGTCAATCTTGGCGACGACGCGGACACCACTGGTGCCATCTACGGTCAGCTCGCTGGCGCATTCTATGGAGTCGACGCTATTCCTAGGTCCTGGCAGCTGAAATTGGCACATCGGGAGCTGATAGAGAATTTCGCGGACCGCCTCTTGGGAGCTTCGCAGAGGCGCGCCATCGAAACAACTAGGGCTTAGCCGGGACTGCTACGATCAGCGAAAAACGCCGTTAAGACTCCGCGGCGCACCAAGGGCGGAGCCGCCTGCGGATACCGACGCGGACCGCAGGATGAGGGCTTATTTGCTGGTGGGCTGCGAGGATGAAGCCAGCGGAGCCCGCAGCGGTGCGTTCGGGTCGCGCTGCGAAATGGCCAGCGCCGTTTCGCGCATTTCTTCGTGGATTAAGCTGTTGGTCGCAAGGACTACCGGGCCGCCAAGCTGGTAAGGCTGGCCATGAAAATCTGAAACCGCTCCGCCGGCTTCCTGGATCAGCAGCACACCGGCTCCGGTGTCCCACGGCTTTAGTCCGAATTCCCAAAAGCCGTCAAATCTTCCGCAAGCGACGCAGGCAAGGTCAAGAGCCGCGGAGCCGTCGCGCCGCACTCCGTGCGACCGCAAGGTGAATTCGTAATAGTAGTGAATGTTCTGATTGGAGCGCCGCTTGTGTACCGGAAAGCCCGTACAGAGCAGGCTGGTGGAAAGCGTGGCCACTCTGGAAACGAATATTTCTTTGCCGTTCAACGTGGCGCCGTCGCCGCGAGCAGCCGCAAAGAGTTCGTCGTGAATGGGATTGTAAACAACGCCCGCTACGACTGTTTCGTTCTGCGAAAGAGCAATGGAAACCGCGAAGCAGGGATACTTGTGCGCGAAGTTTGTGGTGCCGTCGAGGGGATCAACGTGCCAGCGAAATTCGGGGCTGCGCAGGTGGCCGGTTCCTTCTTCGGCGGCGATACTATGCTCCGGAAAATATTTCGATAGGCGTGTGACGATGGCCTGTTCGCTGCGGCGATCGGCCTGGGTAACCAGGTCCACGTCGCCTTTGTAGGCAATGTCCGGAGGCAGCGCGTACTCCTCGCGCAAAATTTTCCCAGCTTCGAGAGCCGTTTCGATCGCCACTTCCAGAAAATGTTTAGCATTGCTTTTTGCAGAGCCGGCCGTCATACGTTTCTAGTGTAACGGGTTTGCGGCGGTCGAGCGAACGGGCGGCCTAGAAATTGCGCCGCGTATTACTGGGACCCTGTGTAATACGATTTGCGGTGGCGGACAGAGTACACAGGTGATGCGGTTGGCGGGGGAGCGGATTGGCCAGCGGCAGATGATTGCGAACCGGCGGGTACCGGTGTCACATTCACTTCGATGCGTCGATACGTGTCGGCCGGGCCGCGGGGATCGGGATAATAGGCAAGGCGATATTGGGTGCGTAACTCGCGATTAATCTGATCGAAGATGGAGTCCAGCTGCGCGGAAGAATCGGGATAGAAGACTGCTCCTCCAGTGGTGTCGGTGATGGTTTCCAGCGCGTGCTCGCCAGCGGTGTTGCGGCCGCTTTCATTCTTCATGGTGCGAATCAGAACAGTGTACAGAAGCGTGTTGGTGCGAACGGCTTCCTTGCGTGCAGAATCGAAGTCAGCCCGGCTGGTGGTTTCGCCTCCATCGGTAATGAGGATGATCACACGCCGCCGATCGGATCCCTGGCGGGAAAGCGCGCGCGAACCGAGCAGGACGGCATCATAGATGGAGGTGCCCGCACCCACCGGAATCTTGTGCACCACCTCTTGCAGGTGGGCCACATTGTCGGAGAACGCCGCAAGTTGGGTGATGTTTTCATCGACCGAATACACCGCCAGCCGGTCATTCTTGCGCAGCACCTGCTGAATGAAATGCGTTGCCGCTTCCCGCTGCGCCGGCATGCTGAGCTGCGCGCTCAGGCTGGCGTCGATCATTAAAGCCAGGTCCAGCGGCTGCTGGGTCTCTTTTTCAAAAACCGCGATGGTCTGCGGATTGTCCTCGTCCAAGATTTGAAAGGCCTCGACCGGCAAGTCAGGCGCCGGGCGATTGTGCTCATCCAGCACACTGACCAGTACATTCACCAGGTTGACGCTGACTTTGATCTTCGCGCGGTCCTGTTCAGGATCGGAAGCGGCCGGTTCCACAATCGGCGGCGAATTAGCGGCGGGTTTGGACTTCTGCGCCCAGGGCGGGCGGTGGGGATTGGGATCCTGCAAGGACTGTGGATGGGCGAAAAGAACAGAGGCCAGGGCAGTGCAAACGATGACGATACCGGCAAGACGCAGGGAGGTCGGCGAAGGCGGGCGGGATAGAACAGTTGGCATTGATTCAGTTGGATGCAGGTTTTGCAGCGGGAGTCTGCTCTGGGGCGGGAGGCAGCTCGCCATCGGCCCACACCGCGCCATCGGCAAAAAACTCCTTCTTCCAGATGGGCACGGTCTTTTTCAACGTGTCGATAGCATGGCGACAGGCGTCAAAGGCGGCTGCGCGGTGCGCCGAACTGACGGCAATAAACACGCTGGTCTCGCCAATCTCCAGCCGACCAAGGCGATGAACGATAGCCACCCGGTTGATCGCATAATGCGAGTGAAGATCATGCGCGATTTCCCGCATTTTGGACAGGGCCATGGACTCGTAGGCTTCGTATTCAAGGTGGAGAGTCGCCCGGCCGTGCGAGTGATTGCGGACGCAGCCGTCAAAGGTGGCCACGGCGCCATCTTCATTGGCGCGGATTTCCCGGGCGAGGGCGGCGTTGGGAATTACGTCGCGCGTGAGTTCGATCCGGTCGTTTGCATACGTATTGGCCATGCAGATTTAGCCGCCGCTGACTGGCGGCAGAAACCCGATTTCGTCACCAGCATGCAGTGGTGTGTCCCACGCTGCGAATTCGCGATTGCGCGCGGCGACCAGCGAAGAGCGGAATTTGCGAAGCTCCGGCCGCGACAGGGCGCAGTGTGCAAAAAGGTCTTCTATGCGGGCGCCGTCGCGGAGTTCTACCGACTCTTCCGGGGCGCCTGAAAGTTCTTTCAATCGTCCGAAATAGAGAACCTTGACCAGCATAATCATTCATCATCATTTTACCTGAATTGCGGCCGCTCGTGGCGCAGCGCTTGACCGGCTGTGGCGGATTACGTAGCGTCAAAGGGCAACTACCAGGAGCAGTGATGAAAATATTGGTGACCGGTGCAACCGGTTTGGTGGGCACGGCGCTAGTCGCGGCTCTGGCGCGCGACGGGCACATGGTGTGCCGGCTGGTGCGTCCCGTGACCAAGACCGGCGGCGGATCGCCGGGAGCCTTCGACGTCGCCTGGAACCCAGAGACCGGAGAACTCGGCGGCGCGGCCGTAGGCGCGGAGGCGGTCGTCAACCTGGGCGGCGCTTCGATTGCCGGAGGACGATGGACCGATGCGCGCAAGAAGCTCCTCCGCAGCAGTCGCGTCGATAACACTCGCGCCCTAGTGACGGCTCTTGGAAAAATGAATGCCAAACCGGACGTACTGATCTGCGCTTCGGCAATTGGAGTTTACGGGAATCGTGGCGATGAAGTTCTGAGCGAAGAAAGCGCGACGGGAGCCGATTTCCTGGCCGGTATCTCGAAAGACTGGGAAGCGGAAGCTTTACGGGCAGAGGAACTTCGCACCCGTGTGGTGCTGGCGCGATTCGGAGTTGTGCTGGACAAGAATGGTGGTGCCCTTAGGAAAATGCTGGTGCCGATCAAGTTTGGTGTAGGCGGCCGGATCGGTAATGGCAATCAGTGGATGTCGTGGATCGCACTGCAGGATGCAGTCTTAGCCTTGCAATTCACTCTAAGGAATCGTAACTTGCGCGGCGCAGTAAACATCGTTGCGCCAGAACCGGTAACCAATTCCGAGTTCACGAAAACGCTGGCCCACACCTTGCATCGCCCCGCGTTCTTGCCGGCCCCAGGGTTCGCGCTGCGGTTGGCCATGGGCGAAATGGCCGACGCGCTGCTTTTAAGTAGTCAGCGCGTCGTACCGGAAAAATTGCGTCGAGCCGGATTCAACTTCAAGCACCCAACATTGCGACCGGCCCTGCGCGACATGCTCGTTGCTGGGTAGAACGGGATGGCGCTATTTTGCGACGTTCAGCGTCACGCTCACGTGATACACGTGTCCGTTCAACGGATCGGTCGAGACAATGCTTTCCAAAGTTTGGCCGTCCTTTAGTACTGGATTCATGTCCGCCCTGAATTGACGGACGACAGGATTACTGCTTCCCGACGGAGTATCCGGCGAGATGGAACTTCGCTCCAGGGTCATCTGAAGCTTGTACCGCCCGTCATCTTGCAGATGCGCCGAGCAGTCTACGTTAGTACCGATGTCAATGTATGTAAATTGATCCTTGCCGGTGGAGATAGGGATTCGCGCTCCGTTGCGAATCTGCGACCCGGGACGCGCCCGGCGCTCATCAGCGTTTACGGTGAAAGTATAGGGCAAGCTGGAAACTTTCTTTTCGCCGTCATATTCGGCGAATACCACTTGCACGCGCAGAGGCGTAAGCGCGGGCATATGCTCATCCGTCGTCTGCCCTCCCGAGCCCTTTTGACTCTCTTGCGCTGTTGCCGTCAGCGTCAGAACCGCCAGCAAAGTCATGACCATGCCGATCTTGTTTTTCATTAGACGACTCCTGTTTTGTAATGCGCGAAAGACATCCAAGAACCTATTTGTCCTCGCCGCTGTCGAGAGGTTCGATGGTCAACTGCCGCAGGTCCATCTCCGCGATTTCCAGTGATTCGATATTGAGGTTCGGGTCGCTGTGGATGGAGGCGCGCGCGGAATTTTCGAGCGCTCTTGTCCGTAGCCGAGCGGCATACTGTGTCAGCGCGGCTTGCTCTTCGGGCGATATGAGTACTTCCAACTGGGGACGCAGCGCGGCGCGATGGCCTCCCGCTCTTTCTGGTCTTGGCGACAGAGGCATGGCCAGCGTCGAAGGGACGGAAGCTGCAAGCGTCTCCCGGCTGGCGCCGGCCGGGACCGTCAGCGCACCCCCCGGTTCCGCTGTTATCGACATATCAGTCCTTGCACGCCAAGGGAACGAACCCGAAAACGTAGCTACGCCGACTGCCAGAAGAATCGTCGCGAACACCGCAACAAGTGCGCGCCATGTTGCGCTATGTGGACTCACCGCCATTTGAGCGCGAAGGCGCGGCAAGAGAGACGCCGGGACATCCACGTTGGCTTCAGAACGCATCGCGGAATCGATGGTCGCAAAAAGATTCTGCTCTTCGGCGAAGGCTGCGGCACATTCGTTACAGCCAGCGAGATGCAAACGCACCTCACCCAGCAACGGCCCGCCGGTTGCGGCGGCTTCGCTTAACACCTTCCGGTAGGATTCGCAAAACATCGCAGTTTCTCCGCGAGAGTTTTTCTTGCAAAAAAGAGCCGTGACTTGACCGTGCCCACAGGAATGGCCAGCAATGCGGAAACTTCATCCAGCGAATGGCCTTCCATCGCCGCAAGCAGCATCACCAGCCGCTGCGTTTCCGGTAGTTCATCGAGCGCACGATGGAACTGCCGTTGAAATTCCGCATGGCCGTCTTGGTGTGCAGTATTGCGTGAATTTTCGAACACCCATTGCGCCTCGCGCTGCTGCCGCCGCTTTGCTGCACGCAAACTATCCAGGGCAATTCGAAAACTAATCCGCACCAGCCAAGCGCGAAACCTGGTGCGATCGCGTAGCCGCCCAAGGCGGCGATGCGCACGCAACAAGGCCTCCTGCGCAACGTCTTCCGCATCGGCATCGTTACGCAGTACTCCTCGCGCCACACGAAATGCCAGCGGCGCATTTTCCGCCAGCAACGACTCCCACTCGCGCTGCGCCACTGCGACTGCTTCCGCATGCGCGTCATTTCCGCGCTCGGCATCAGCGTCGGACTCTGCTCCGGGATGGGTCAGGATCCACTCCTGCACGGTTTGGCTCAGGCGAGCGGTGTCGGCTCGGCCCTCCTTGTACACAAGCAAGACGCCGCGGGTGGAAGTTCGGTTCATCGAGGCTCTAAGGAGTAATGCCGCAAAAGACCGGTGAAGTAAAGACGCGCCGGCTCACAAGGACTCGTCCAGAAGCCGGTTCTGGCCAAGGTTTTTCAGATTGGGAATTTGCAAGTGATACGGCCCCAACGACTGCGCCTTTCGCGCGCCTCCGTTTTCACGTACGGATGTCGAGTCATTTGAAACAACAGCGAGTACGTCCGGGTCCGCAGGGGTCCGCGGCCAAGCTGAAATCACAAGCGGTAATTTTCATACCGGATGCAGAACCAGTGCCAGCCAGCCGCCGCCGAAGAGCAAACCGGGACCGAGCGATGCCACGAAAATGGGACCGCGCGCCGGATTCGCCGACGAACTTGCCGACACCAGCGCCGTATGCAATGCGGCAGCGCATGTGGTCGAACCGAGATTCCCGCGAACATCCGCGATTAGCGGAAAACGTTCCAGCGCCACGCCCGCTTTCCGCGCCAGCAGCGCAATCAACCGCGGGTTGGGCTGATGCGTGGCAAACGCGGCGACCTCCCCACGTACGATTCCGCTGCGGCTTTCCAGTTCCCGAATGCATTGATCAAGCCGGGCGGTAGCGGCACGCGAAAGTGCGTCTCCATCGAACACCACTTTCAAGCGATCGTCACGTTCGGCGGAAACCTGAATGGCGGATTGCAACCGGTTCGCGCAGCCAAAAAAGAAATCACGCAAGGAATAGTAGCGTTCGCGCGAGTCCGCCGGTTCGCTCTGGATCAGAAACGCCGACGCTCCATCACCGAAAAGTCCTCCAAACTCGCCCGCCACGCGTCTCGGCGTAAGGGTTTTTGAATGGACATCCGCTGTCACCACCAACACTCTGCCAGCCTGCCTCGATTCCACAAACGATTTGGCGATTGCCAGCGCGTGCAAAAAACCCAGGCAAGCACCGCCGACATCCAGCGCGCCGCACGAGTCGCGGGCTGCGATGGCAAGATGTAACTGTGCGGCGAGCGACGGGAAGGCATGATGCGTTTCGCTGGCGGCAATGATCCAGTCGAGTTCTTCCGCCGAAACATTTGCTGCACGGAGCGTTTCGGTCGCAGCTTTTGCGGCAAGTGTTACTTCGGATTCGCCGTGGTCCGCATAGGCCAGCGACACAATTCCGGCGCGATCCTGCAATTTGCCTGCCGGCATTCCAAACGCGGCGTCAATTTCCTCCGATGGAATGGTTCTGGAACCGAAAGCGACGCGGGAAAATCGCAACAGAGCAGAAGTGGGCCATGTAGGCATAAGAAAGTCGCTCCGTTTGGGTCTCAACATTGTGAGCGATGAAACAAAACACAGCAAGGGCGTGCCGGTAAATTTTCTGGCTCCGTTTTTGCAGCACCGGCGGCTTTTCGCAACATGGAAGCGGATCGCAAACTATCGACGACTACCGTGTGGTAGTTTGAGAAGTCCATGCGAAACGGCGCACAACGGTCAAAATTCTCTTTACGCAAAGGATGGCGGCACTCTGCGAGGGGCCTGGCGCTGCTTGTTCTGGGCGCAATTGCAACTCCCGCAAACCCCCAGCGCGAACGCGGGGAATTGCAGATTGAAGTCCGGGATCCCCAGGACCGCCCCGTCGCCGCGGCCGGAGAACTCGTCAGCGAATCCAATCAGCTCAGGAAAGAATTCCCGGTCGGACCAGACGGAAAATACTTGGCTGCGGAACTCCCATTCGGCGTTTACCGGCTGACCATCACTGCAGAGGGCTTTGCCGCGTGGAGCGGCCTGGTCGAAGTTCGCAGCGCGGTGCCCGTACGCGTCGCCGTCGGTTTGGGCGTGGCGCCGGTGAACATGAAAGTCGAAGTCACCGACGCCGCCACGCTGCTTGATCCATCGGAAAATGGAATCGTCTTTTCCTTGAGCGGCGCGAGCCTCCGAGAGCACGCGTCCGGGCAGGCCGGGCGCAGCCTGAGCGACGCCGTAAATGACCAACCCGGCTGGCTCTATGAAGCAAACGGAACACTGCACCCGCGCGGTTCCGAATATCAGGTGCAGTACGTGCTGGACGGAATGCCGCTGACGCAGAACCGTTCGCCGGCCTTTGCGCCGCCGCTGGATGCCGGCGACATGGAATCAATGCGCTTGATGACTGCCGGTTACGCGGCGGAATATGGACGCAAACTCGGCGGAGTAATTGAATTGATGACCGAGAAAAACCCGCCTACCGGTTGGCACGGAAGATTCGAAACGGGCGGCGGTAGTTTTGACTCATTGAACGGCGCGGCAGAAATCGGATACTCGGAGGGCAAGAATCATTTCGAGATCAGCGGCCAGGGATTCCACACGGACCGTTACCTCGATCCTCCGGTGCTCGACAATTTCTCCAATTGGGGAAACGGAAATGGGTTTTCCGCCGCTTACCAGCTGGATTTATCGGAGCGCGATCGTTTGCGCCTTACTTTCACGCGCAGCGAAACGCGCTACACCGTGCCCAACGAAAGAATCCAGCAAGCGGCGGGCCAGCGGCAGGACGCGAAAAACATCGAAACCAGCGGGCAGCTCTACTACCAGCACACCAGTCAGAGCAACCTGCTGTGGACGTTTTCCGCCAGCATTCGTGATGCCAGTGCCATGCTGCGCTCGAATGATTTGGCGACTCCGGTGATCGTGGCGCAAGATCGTGGTTACCGTGAGGGATACGCCCGTGCCGACGTCGCCGGGCATACCGGTCATCATGATTGGAAAGCCGGCGTTGATGCGCTGTTCACGCCAGTCAACGAATCGCTGGCGTACCAGATCAGCGATCTCTCACAGTTCGACCCGGGCACCGCGCCGCAATTCCATTTTGCTGGGCGCAAGTGGGACACCGAGCCCGCTTTCTACGTGCAGGATAATTTGCACCATGGCAGCTGGAACCTCAGCGCAGGAATCCGGTTCGACCACTACGGGTTCGTGGTCAGCGAATCGGCGTGGAGTCCGCGAGTCGGTGTGTCGCGTTATTTCGACCGCTGGAAAATGCTGCTGCACGCATCTTACGATCGGGTTTTTCAGACCCCGGCAATGGAAAATCTTCTGCTGGCGAGCTCCGCGGAAGTGGATTCGCTGAGTCCCGAAGTGCTGCGCCTGCCGGTGCGGCCCTCGCGCGGAAATTATTTTGAAGGTGGCGTCAGCCAAGCGCTCTTCGGAAATTTGCGGCTCGATGCCAGCGTCTTTCGCCGCAATTTTCACAGTTTTGCCGATGATGACGTACTGCTCGATACGGGAATCAGCTTTCCGATCGCTTTCGATCGGGCCCGTATCCTTGGGGAAGAAGTGCGCCTGGCGGTTACCGAGTGGGGCAGATTTTCGGGCTTTTTGAGCTATTCAAATCAGTCGGCAATCGCGCAGGGGCCTGTCACCGGAGGATTATTTCTCGGCAGTGACAGCGAAGGAGTATTGACCGACAACAGCAAGTTCGCGGTGACGCAGGATCAGCGAAACACCGCGCGTGCCCGCCTACGCGTGCAAGTCATCAAGCGATTGTGGGCGGCCGTCAGCGCGGACTATGGCAGCGGACTTCCGGTCGAATTGGATAACACGAACAGCGATCTGAATTTTCTGTTGGCGCAATACGGCCCGGAAGTTCTTTCACGCGTGAACCTCGATCGCGGACGGGTTCGGCCAAATTTTTCATTAGGTGCGGCGGCAGGAATGCAGCTTTATCGCAAAGAGAACCGTAGTCTGAATGTCCAAGTCGAGGCCAGCAATCTGACCGACCGGGTGAACGTGCTGAATTTCGCCGGACTATTCTCTGGAACGGCAGTAGCGGCTCCCCGCAGCGCCAGCGCGCATCTTCGCTTCAATTTTTGAAAATCTAGAAACTAAGTAGCTAGCGCCGGCGCATCTTGCCCAGTAACCGGAGAATTTCCAGGTACAGCCAGATCAAGGTCACCATGAGGCCGAACGCGCCGTACCACTCCATGTACCGTGGCGCGCCCATGGCCGCGCCGCGTTCGATCATGTCGAAATCCAAGATCAGATTCAGCGCAGCGATTATCACCACCAATACGCTGATTCCAATGCCTAGTGGTGTGCTGGCGTAAAGAAACGACATCCCGCCCCAACCAAAAACCCTCATCAACATGTTCGCCGCGTACACCAGGGCGATAGCGCCGGTGGCGCACACGATTCCCAGCACAAAACCACGCGTGGCGCGAATGATTCCCGTTTTGTACGCGAGCAGCAGAACAAAAAGCACGCCGAACGTGAGCGCGACGGATTGCACGGCAATTCCCGGATAGGACCTTTCAAAAATCGCGGAGATTCCGCCGAGCACCAAGCCTTCAAATAAGGCGTAAATTGGCGCGCTGAGCGGGGACCACTCTTTCTTGAACACGGTGACCAGGCAGGTAATCAGACCACCAATCAAGCCCCCTATCATCCACGGAAAGGCGGCTTCGGGCTGTTCGGAGTGCGCCAGTCCCCAGGTCCACGCGGCGGTAGCAACCACGCACAAAAGTAGAATGCCGGTCTTATTGACAGTTCCCTGTACTGTCATCGTGTCGCCAGTTGAAATCTGGCCGGTAAAGGCCTGGTCCTTCAGAACGGGATTTGAAGATCGAAAAATATTAGCCATAGTGGAGTTTCTCCAGATCAAAGACTCTCCGCCTGAAGTTCTCGGCGTCGAAGAAGTATGGTACCGCTAACGGGAATCGAACCCGTATTTTAGCCTTGAAAGGGCTACGTGCTAACCGTTGCACCATAGCGGCATGGAGGAAAAAACGTACCATCTTAGAATACGGGATTTTCGCGGAGTGGACAAGCCGTGCGCGAAGGTTAGTATTAATAGACGCAGCCATTTGATGTTTGCGCTGTTGCAGCGACACGTTCTTGACGGAAATCGACCGGGACCGTACTGTCTCTGATTGTTGACCGGGGGCTATCGTGATTTGCAGGGTAGTTGCGCATCGCTGCGCCGAACTGGTTTGCCTGCTCGCAGCGCTCCCTGGATCACTGCCCGTTCCAGCGGACGCCCAGCAGTCAGAACCGCCTACCGCCGCCACCACCGCCATCGTCAAGTCGGATTCCGCGACCGTTTTCTCTGAAATGGATGCTTCGAGCGAGCGGACTGCGGGCCTCAAAAAAGGCGATTCGGTTTACGTGGACTTACGCATGGATCAGGGTGGCAGGAGCTGGTGCGGAGTTCGCCCATCGCAGCAGTCCAATCGAATTGGTTTTGTGGACTGCAAGCTTCTGCAGCGCGTAGGAAATGTGGCTCCGCTGGCTACATCGGGCAATGGAGCTTCAACTTCATCATCCTCGCGCGGAACGGCAGCGGAAATTCCGTTGCTCCGTCCTGCGGCGCCCAGCGCCAAAGGATTTGCAGTCATCAAAGAGCAGGTGATTAAGGAAGGCGTCATCGATTCCGGCTACATCGCAACCCTCGAAGCGCAAGCGTCCAGCAGCAACCCGGGCGCCGTGACACGCGCCGCTCTAGCGCATCTTGTAGCAGGAGAATTCGAACTATCGCAGCACGAACCGGATAAGGCCTCAGAGCAGTTCCAGGCCATGCAGTCTTTTTCCGGACAACAGCGCGATCTTGTTGTGGCTAGCCTGGAAGGACAAGCATATGCGCTATTGCTGAAGAGCGAATACAGTTCGGCGCTGGAGCTCTCTGAAAAAGCCAGAAAACTTTCGCCGCAATCCGCCCAGTTGGCGTCGCTGTCCGGCTGGGCGCATTACCGCTTGAACCAGCTCGATAGGGCGATCGCGGATCTGCAGATGGCCCAGAAGCTGAAGCCGAGCGCCAACGTTGCCACGCTTCTGGAGCAAGCGAAGCGCGACAAAGATGCCGAAGGAGATTTTGGCGAAGGCGAGTCCCGGCACTTTATGCTGCGTTATCACGAAGGCGCAAGCCGCCAGCTAGCCGCGGAACTGATTCGCGTTCTCGAAGAACATTTCCAGGTTCTGGCAGGCGGACTTCACTACACACCCGCGGAACCGATCACGGTCATCGTCTATACGCGAGAAGCATTTCGCGATGTGACGGGCGTTCCAGACTGGGCGGGCGCTTTGAACGATGGGCGAATTCGTGTGCCCGTACAGGGTCTGGAAACGGTTCCGGAAGCGCTGTCTCGAAGCCTCAAACACGAACTGACGCACAGTTTTCTGTATCAGAAGACGCAAGGCCGCTGCCCCACCTGGCTGCAGGAAGGCGTCGCACAATGGATGGCAGGACGGCGAGTTGGATCTGACGCGGCGCAAGTACTAGCGATGTTACAGAACGGTCAGGGAAAACCGCTTCGAGCTCTAGAGGGAAACTGGATGAAGTTTTCCAGGGCGGAATCCTGGTTTTCCTACCAATGGTCGCTCGCTGTGGTGGAAGCGATTGAAGCCGATTCGGGAAGCGATGGACTGGATCGCTTGCTGGACGCGGAGCGCGGGGAGCCTTCCGGAGAGAGCGCGCTGCTGCAGGGCCTGCGAACCAATTATTCCAGCCTGGATGAATCGGTAGTGGCCTACCTGCGCAGAACGTACTTGCAGTAGTGCCGGCCGCCGCCGTTTAGGAGCGCGTGCGGTCCTGCCACTCATCATGCCAAGCAGCCTGAATGGCTTCGAGCTTTCCCTCGTTGGACCTCGCCGGATCGCCGGAAAACCCGGGCAGTTCAACGATCCATTTGTGCATGTCCGTGAAGCGGACACTGTAGGGGTCAAGATCCGGAAATTTGTCGGTCAGCGCAATAGCGATGTCTTCGAAATTATCCCAGTCGAGTGTCGGGGGCATATTGGCTCCTCAGAAAGTGTAATCGCGCGATTCTTTCCTCGAAAACGGACTAGTGATCAGCTTCCTTGGCGTAATTCTTATTCCAGTCCGGAATCTCCACCACAATGTCGGTTGTGCCGTCGGGAACCGTCTGGCAACCGAGGCGCGATTTTGGTGTGATGCCCGGAGCCTCGTCGAGTTCATCGAGTTCGGCGTCAGTCGCTTCGTTGCAGGACTCCAGGCCTTCTTTGACCATCACATGGCAGGTGGAGCAGGCGCAAACTCCGCCACAGGCATGGTCCAGTCCAGCTTTGAGCGCTTCGGAAAAATCCAGAATACTTCCCGGCAATCCGTTGTGACCATATGGAATTTTTTCCGGATCGACCTCGAGCGTTTTGCCGCTCGGCAAAAATGTCACTTTGAATTTTTTCGTTGCCGGCTTGTACTTTACTTCTTCAATATAGGGGTTGCTGCCACCCATTTCACTTCCCTCCCAACAATTCTTTATATTGCGGGCCTCAGAAATCCGCGAGTTTCTTTCCTTGCAGCACCGTATTCACTGCGCTGTTCATCATCAGCTCCGCAAGATGATTGGTTGCTTGGTTCAATTCGTCAATCCTTTTCCGTATCTGGCGATAATCGCTGCCGGCGACGGACTCGCGCAAGGCGCCGATGGCTGCGTCGATTTTAGCCCGCTCTTCGCCGGACAGAACTCCTGACTGCGGATTCGCGAGAGCCTTCGCGGTTGCGGCTAGGATCGTTTCCGCTTCGGTGCGCGCTTCAATAGCCTGGCGTTCGGCGAAATCCTGCTCCGCATATTCGATGGATTCTTCCAGCATGCGCTCAATTTCGGAATCGCTGATGCCGTAGCTGGGCTGCACTTCGATGGAATGTTGTTCGCCAGTGCGAACATCTTTTGCACCCACTTGCAGTATGCCATTGGCATCGATCAGGAATTTCACCTCGATGCGCGGCAATCCAGCAGGAGCGGGCGGAACTTTTAGCGTGAAGCGGGCGAGCGAGCGGCAGTCCTTGGCGAGTTCGCGTTCACCCTGCAGCACATGAATGTCAATGCCGGTCTGGTTGTCCACGCCGGTGGTGTACATTTCCTGCGCGCTGGCGGGAATCGTGGAGTTGCGGGAAATGATTTTCGCAACAGCTCCGCCGTAGGTTTCAATTCCTAGAGAAAGCGGCGTGACGTCGAGAAGCAGTGTGTCGCTGACGCCGTGTTCCAGAATATTGGCTTGAACCGCTGCGCCAAGCGCGACGACTTCATCCGGATTCAACTCGGTATGCGGAAGGCGTCCAAAAAAATCCTGCACGGCGCGCCGGATCAGCGGCGTGCGCGTGGTGCCTCCGACCAAAACTACCTCGTCAATCTCCGCAGGTTTGCGTTTTGCGTCTGCCAACGCCAGTTTCACAGGAACCATGGTGCGGTCAACGATCGGCCGGATAAGCGCATGCAAAGCGCCACGTGTGAATTCCTCGGTAAACACTTCTCCATTGGGCAGTGGAAACGTCAATGTCGAGGAGTCTTTTTCCGAGAGTTCGTGCTTGACCGCAATCAGCGCTTTGCGGAGTTCCTGCGCCAGTTCGCCGTGCGGCGAAAAATCAATTTCATCGCTCTGCAGTATTTTTTCGTGCACGAACGCCTGTAGAAGATTGTCGATGTCGTCGCCGCCTAGATGGGTGTCCCCATTGGTCGAGAGAACCTGGTAGATGTCCCCTTGGTCGGTCGAAATCAATTTCAAGATGGAGATATCGAACGTGCCTCCACCGAGGTCATACACGGCAACCAGACCGCGCTGTTTTTCGTGCAGACCATAAGCCAGCGCTGCGGCGGTAGGTTCGTTGACCAGGCGGAGCACTTCGAGTCCGGCGATTTTTCCGGCGTCTTTGGTAGCCTGGCGCTGCGCATCGTTGAAATACGCGGGAACCGTGATAACAGCGCGATCCACCGTTTCTCCGAAAAATGCTTCCGCCCAGTTCTTCAGCTCACGCAAGATAAACGCCGAGATTTCCGGAGGAGTAAAAACTTTTTCGCCCAGCCGAACGCGAATGACATTGCCGCTCGAAGGGTCCAGACGGAACGGAAAAAGCTTTAGTTCGTCCTGAATATCCTTTACGCCGCGGCCCATCAGACGTTTGACCGAATAGATGGTCCGCTCGGGCTGCGTGAGTAGGCGGCGGCGCGCCGGCTCTCCGACGATAATGTTTCCATCGGGATCGAGGCTGACGACGGAAGGACAGAGAGTTGAGGCATGCGGGCCGAGAATACACTTCGGCTGTTTCGTCTGTGGATCGAGATACGCGACGAGGCTGTTGGTGGTGCCGAGATCGATTCCAACAATGCGTCCCATGTTAGTGTCCGGTGACCGGCGACCAGGTTCCGGTGAATACTTTGCCGCGCATTACGAATCCAGCTCCTTGAAGACGTTAGCGACCAGATTGCGAATATAGGAACGGCGATTCAGCAATTCGTTCATGCGCGAAAATAGCTTTTTACGCGCTTCCGTTCCGGCTTTGCCGTCCACCGCGGCATCCCAATCTTTGGCAACGCATTGCAGCTGCGTGTCAACTTCGTCCAGCTTTTCCTTAAGGCCATTTTCCGCTGACTGCAGCCTGGTTTTCAGCTCGCCTAGATTTTCGCCGGATTGTCTGGCTTCGCGCAATTCATCGAGCGATTCGTTCAGCTCAAAAACTTCTTCCAGAAGTTCCGGGGGCGCCTGCTGTTTTTTCTCACCTTCCTTCCGCTGGCCCTCGATTTCGAGCAGATATTCTAGACGGGCCACCGGATCGCGTAAAACGCGATAGGCGTCATTCAATTCCGAGCTGCGCTTCAGGGAGAGCTCGCGTTCTTCTTCCGAAGCGTTTACGAAGTTGTCCGGATGCAGTTTCCAGCTGAGTTGCAGAAATTTTTGTTCGAGCGTAACCGTTTCTATCCACAACTTCCTGGGAAGACCAAATACCTCGAAATAATCGCTGTCCGCGGGAGGCGGAACCAGCGGAATATTGACCGCGTTCGGAGTGGAACTCATCAGCTTGGTTGCATCCTTTTCCGTCCCATCTCTTCCGGATTCAAAACGGAAGGTGCAAATTCTTGCACATTTCGTGGCGCGGAATCTGCTCGACTTTGTCCCCCGCAAATTGAAAAGGCTGGCGACGTAGCCAGCCGGGTAAATCCTGCGGAAATCGGCGCTTCGCACAGCCGCTCCGGTCATTCCCGTCAGCGGCCACAGCCCATTGCGGTTCGGCAAGCACAGCCGGGTTGTGCGCTACGCAAGAACTAAGCGGTGAACGAGCTGCCGCAGCCGCAACTGCGAGCTGCGTTGGGATTTACGAATACAAATCCCTGGCGCATCAGCGTCTCTTCGTAGTCCAGGGTGGTGCCGCTCAAGTACAAAAGGCTTTTGGGATCAACGAAAACGCGCGCACCGAATTCTTCAAAGACCTTGTCGCGGTCGCGCGCCTGGCTGTCGAGACGCATAGCGTAGGACAGACCAGAGCAGCCGCCGCCCTGCACTCCAACGCGCAGTCCGCCCTGCTCCATGGCCACGCCCTCCTTGGCGAGCAGGGCCAGAATCTTTTTCGCCGCGCGCTCGGAGACGTGAATCTTTGCAACCGCCGGATTTGCGACTTCAGTGGTCATAGAAGCCTTAGGCATCGCCAAAATGGCCACCTAAAGATGGTAGCCACGACCCGCCGGTTAGTGGGCGGACTTCTCGGAAGCAGGCACGGCGATGCCTTTCTTGTTCTTCCAGTTGCCGATGGCAGCCTTGATGGCGTCTTCCGCCAGCACCGAGCAGTGGATTTTCACCGGAGGAAGCGAAAGTTCGCGGACGATGTCGGTGTTCTTGATCGACAGCGCCTCATCGACCGTCTTGCCCTTTACCCACTCGGTGGCAAGAGAGGAACTGGCAATCGCGGAGCCGCAACCAAAGGTCTTGAAGCGGGCCTCTTCGATAACCTGAGTCTCCGGATTGATGCGCATCTGCAGCTTCATGACGTCGCCGCATTCCGGCGCGCCCACGAGCCCGGTCCCGACGTTGGGATCTTCCTTGGGAAGGCTCCCGACGTTGCGGGGATTGTTGTAGTGATCTACAACCTTGTCACTGTAAGCCATGAATCCTCCTGACTATAAAACCATGGGCACGACCTTCGCTGCTCAGGGTAAACATGCCGTACCCTCTACGTAGCGCCCGCCTCGGAAGCCGGCGCCAAATCGCAATTAGTTGCTCCGCGCGAGATTGCCGATGCTGACGAAGCCGGCAGTGCGCAGAACTTTTTCCGAAATCGACACGTTGGGTACCCAAGCAGAGCGCCCCGCGGTTAACTGCCGCAGCACGTCCTTTATGTAATCCGCTCCTACGCCGAGCACTTTCAGAAAGGTACGGACTTCCTGAAGCTGCTGAAACGTACGCTCGCCTGCGGGCCTGGCGTCGTCACCTTCCCCGTAAGGCACAAACGCGACGCGGAACGCCGCTCCGGTGCCGCCGATCGACCGGTGTACCCGAATTGTTCCTTCGCTTACTGTGGTTGCCATCGCTTCTCCTACCCTTTTCTGCAATTTAGCTGTCTTCTCTCCATTAGATGCATGACTGGGCTAGGCGGTCTGCCAGTTCATCTTGGAAATATCGATGCCCTCTTTAGCCATCTCGTATAGAGGTGAAAGTTCACGAAGCTTAGTGACGACCTGGACCATCTTTTCCGTCACGTAATCAACTTCCTCTTCGGTGTTAAAGCGGCCGAGGCCGAAGCGGATTGAGGTGTGCGCCAGGTCTTCGCCAACTCCTAGAGCCTTAAGGACATAGCTGGGTTCGAGGGTGGCCGATGTACAGGCCGAACCGCTTGATACGGCGATGTCGTTGATGCCCATCAGCAGCGACTCACCTTCGACATAGGCAAAGCTCATGTTCAGATTGTTGGGCAGGCGGTGCTCCATCGAGCCATTGATAAACACCTCGTCCAATTTTGATTCGAGGCCGGCTTTCAGGCGGTCGCGGAGTTTGCGCAACCGGACGGACTCTTCCGCCATTTCCTTTTGTGCGATTTCGCAGGCTGCGCCCAGTCCAACGATGCCGGGCACGTTTAAGGTGCCGGAGCGCATGCCGCGTTCGTGGCCGCCGCCATCAATGATCGCGGAAAGTTGCACACGAGGGTTGCGGCGGCGAACGTATAGCGCGCCGACACCCTTGGGGCCGTAAATCTTGTGGGCGCTAATGGCCAGCAAGTCGATATTGTCCTTCTGCACGTCCACTGGAATCTTTCCAACCGCTTGCACTCCGTCCACCGCGAAAAAGATTCCGTGCTCTTTAGCAAGCTTGCCGATTTCCTGAATCGGATTGATGATGCCAATTTCGTTGTTGGCATACATGATGGTGATGAGTATCGTCTTCGGGGTAATGGCTTTGCGAACATCTTCGGGATCGACCCGGCCATCGCGCTGCACCGGCAGATAGGTGACTTCCAAGCCGTCTTTTTCCAGGCGCTTGCAAGTGTCAAGCACTGCCTTGTGCTCGATGGCCTGGGTGATGATGTGATTGCCCTTTTCGCGGTACATCTCCGCGACACCTTTGATCATCAGGTTGTCGCTTTCGGTAGCGCCGCTGGTGAAAATGATTTCTTTCGACGTGGCGCCAATCAGCGAGGCAACCTGCGCGCGGGCATTCTCCACGGCTTCTTCGCCAGCCCAGCCGAAGGGATGGTTACGGCTGGCGGCATTGCCAAATTTTTCCGTGAAATAAGGCAGCATTGCCTGGACGACGCGTGGATCCACCTGGGTGGTAGCGTGATTATCGAAGTAAATTGGCAGCTTTACAGCCATGTTCCATCTCCTGTTGCAAAACTCTAAGCCCGCAAAGCGACCAGCACCGCGTCGTGCGGTTCGTCACACATCTGCGAAATGGTGACGGTATTTAAGACTTGCATAACGCTCTCGTTGACGCGGCGCAAAGGCTCGCGCACTGAACACTTAGATGAAGCATCGCAATTCCCGTGACTTGTAACGCACGAAGTAATCAGCACCGGGCCATCGATGGCGGTAATCACTTCCAAGGCCGTGATCTGATCCGGATCTTTGGCTAACTGATAGCCGCCCGTTGAACCATGCTTTGCGGCGACCAGCGCATGACGCGCCAGCTTTTGCAAAACCTTCGCCATCAGCGTGGTCGAAATGCCGTATTCTTCGGCAATTTCGCTGGCGCTGCAGGCATGCTGTTCATTGCGGTGCATCGCCAGGTGCTTGACCGCGATTAGGCCATAGTCTGATTTTTTAGAGAGTTTAAACATCTAAATTACAGCACGCCTTTCGAAAATGCCCGGTCACAGGGCATATACGACTGTTTCAGTCGGAATTGAGTCTATGCCAAGGGAAGCGGAAAGTCAATCCGAATTCGAGTCCAAAGCATCAATAGAACCCAATTATAATCAGCCACTTAGAGGCGGACAGCGAACGGCTGGCGGAGATCCCATCACTCACGGCATGGTGGCAAAACCTGGCGGCTACGACAGGCAGACAAGAACGGAAGCGAGCAGCGATGTGCTACTCTGCGACGGTTGCTCAAATGATTTTTGAGGGAAAACAAAACTCGAGATGAAACGCGCCAGGAGAATTCGCCGCGCTCGTTTGGCACTCGGAATCGTTGCGCTGACGGCGGGGTTGTCTTTCGGCACCGCTACTTCCTTTGGAGGCCAGGAACCAGCGGTTCGCCCCCCGGCGGAAACCGCGAAAAAGGGGACCAGACAAACCCCTGCTGTGAAACCGACCGCATGGAAGACGTACGTGCTGGTGGGCGCGGGAGATATCGCCGGATGCTTGTCGCTTGCGGGGGCCGAGGCGACGGCGAAGCTGATCGAGCAGATCCCGGGCACGGTGTTTGCGGCAGGAGATTTGGCCTATGACCGCGGGACTACCGAAGAGTTCAGCAAGTGTTATGACACGACGTGGGGAAAGTTCAAAAGGCGGACGCGGCCGGTTCCGGGAAACCATGAATACGCAACGGCAGGCGGATTACCATATTTCGCTTATTGGAACGGACGCGCGGGCCCGCAAGGAAAAGGGTATTACAGCTACGACCTGGGAAATTGGCACGTTGTGGCGCTGAATACGAATTGCGACGCGCCCGGAGTGGGCGGATGTGCCGCCGGATCGGAGCAGGAGCAATGGTTGCACCAAGACCTGGATGCGCACGCCAAGTCCTGCATCGTGGCGTATGGACATCATGCCCTTTACAGCAGCGGGATATTGAAACGGCATGCGATACACCCGGAGTTACGCGATCTGTGGCGGGACTTGTATGCGGCACATGCGGACTTGATGCTGGCGGGACATGAACATTCCTACGAACGATTCGCTCCGCAGGACCCGGACGGACATTTGGATGTGGAGAATGGGATGCGCGAAATTGTCGTGGGAACTGGCGGGCGGAGCCATGACCCGCTTGGGCTGGCGCTGCCAAACAGCGAAGAACGCAACGCAGATACATTTGGAGTCCTGAAGTTGACGCTGACCGCGGCGAAGTACACATGGGAATTTATTCCCGTGAACGGCGAAGAGGGATATCACGATTCTGGCGAGGGGAGGTGTCACAACGCCGCAGGAAATGGGCACTAACGGTGCCGCGACGACGGAAAGCGAAGAGAGATTTCTCGCTTCGCTCGGAATAACACCTTGGCTGATTACGGTTTCGTGCTGGCACAGGTGTTCGGTTGCGAGGCAGCGGCCACAAGTTTCTGAATCGCCGGAGCCGGCATCAGCAACAACTGCGCTTTGCCTTTACTGGCCGATGCGATCGTAGCGGTGGCTTGCGCCTTTTCGTCATCGGACAGCGGCGTGCCCTTCTTGAGGGCATCCAAGGCGTACAGGCCGAGCCCCGCCAGTGCACTCAAATCCTGCGAACTGGGCGAGACCTCTTTCACGAACGATGATTTCTGCGCTAGCGATTGCAAGGCCGCGTCATTTTCCCGCCATTTGGTCAGCCACCTGCGCAGACGGGCCGCGGTGTTTTCGTCCCGGCAACTTCCACCGAGAAAGGTGTTCACCGCATCTGCAAAGTGACGAGCGACGTCACTTTCCGGCGGCACCGCGTCAACCATGCGATTCAGAGGCGTTGTCGTGATTGCGGTATACGAGGTTGATTCGCCGCGCGTGTAATCCTTGACCGGCTCCAGCACGCCGGCGAGGGTCTTTAGAGCCGTAAACTCTTCCGCCGTTGCCAGCCCCGCAAGCCGCTCCAACATCGTTCGAGGTTGGCTGCGGTGCGTAAGCCCAACCCACTCCAGTCTTTGGCTGATCACGTCCAAGCGCGCATACATGGAATCTAGGTCCGTGACCGACTGTGGCGACCAGTAACGTTCCGCAATCGCGGCGGTTCGCGGCCAAATGCGTGAATCAATATTTTCTCCGTTTACATATTCCGACCACATGGTCGCTTCGCCGCCCAGAACAAGCTGCTTTTGCTCGGGTGTCAAATCCGCGGCGGCTCCGCCCAGCGGATCGACCGCATAGTGCCGCGCCGCGCTCCACATCAAATCAATGTAATAACCGTTGGAAAGAATTCCCCGATAACCCTGCTTCGCCGCCGCGGCCAGCGCCTGCGGCCCGCGCCAAGACTGAATCACAATATCCTTCGGCGCACCCGGAACAAAAATCTCATCCCAACCGACAGCAGCCTTCTTGTATTTGTTCACGAGCTTTTGCAAGCGCTGGCTGAAGTAACTTTGCAGCTCCTCGTTGGACTTATAGTTGTGCGCTTTTTTGAATTCCTGAATTTTCGGGTTCGCATCCCACGCTTTTCCATTTACTTCATCTCCGCCAATGTGGAAATAGTGGTCAGGAAAGAGCTTGGCCATTTCTCCGACAAATTTGTCCAGGAATTTATAGGTTTTCTCGTTCGTGGGATCCATCGCTGGATCCAGTACACCCCATTCTTCGTCGATCTTAAACGGCCCCGGCGTGCTGGCTATTTCGGGATAGCCGACAAACCACGAACTGCTGTGACCGGGCATGTCGAATTCCGGCACGACGCGAATACCCCGGTCGCGCGCATACGAAATCAAATCGCGAATTTCATTTTGAGTGTAGTATTCACCGCCCGAACCCAAAGTGTGCAGCTTCGGCAGTTTCTTGCTCTCCGCACGAAATCCCTGATTATCTGAAATATGCCAATGGAAGACATTCATCTTCACTGCTTCCATTCCGTCCAGGTTTCTCTTGAGAACATCGAGCGGCGTAAAGTGACGACTCGAATCAATCAGCAGACCCCGCCATGGGAAACGCGGCTGGTCCTGAATAGATACAGCAGGAGCCGCGAAACCGTTGGGTGTGACTTCAACGAGTTGCAGAAATGTTTGCAGGCCGCGAAGAACCCCGAGCGAATTTGCGGCGTTGAGTTTTGCTCCGGCGGGCGTGACCTCGAGGGTATAGGATTCCTCTTCGCCCAATTCCTGAATTTCCTTGCTGGCGTGATCGGTGTGAACGACCAGCGTGGCTTTCGCAGCATCCTGAATCCGCTTGGCGCGGAGTAATCCTGTTTGACGCTGCAACTGGGTAAGAAAGCGGTCGGCGGCGCTATCGAGTCTGGACTCGCTGTGACCGGTAAAAGCGACTGTAAAGTTAGCGTCCACGGGAAGCGCGCCGCTACCGAGTTTCACGCTGGCCGGCTGCGGCATCAGGTTGAGCGACGATGGGGTTTGCGCTGTGCAGTAGGGAACGGCAAGGAGCGATAGAAAAAGAAGCGATGTCGAGACCACGATGGCGCACGGTGCAAAACTCAGGGCAGCAAACTTCATGGGGAAGAAAGACCTCCGTAGGAGTGAGAGTCCTCCGCAAAGTGCTATGTAGCAGCGGAAGGGCGATAGTGGCATACTCGCGCCGGAATGCGAAGCGCAAAATTGCCGGCCTGCATCATGCAGCCGAGGCAGTTGCTGAGCAAGCGAGGCTTGGCGGAGTTTTGTGAGGTCCGCTTTTGCCCGGCTGCGATACACTATGGAAGAATTCTTCCTTGATGAAAACGTCCATCGCCATCTATCCGGGGTCGTTTGACCCGGTGACCAACGGCCACCTCGACTTGATCGAGCGCGGCGAGAAGATGTTTGACCGTCTGATTGTCGCGGTGTTGCAGAATGCGGAAAAAACTCCGCTGTTTTCGGTGAAAGAACGCGTGGAAATGCTGCGCGAAGTAACCAAGCAGTGGAGCAGCGTGGAGATTGATGTGTTCGACGGACTGTTGGTCGATTACGCGCGAAAAAAGGGTGCTGGTGTGATTCTGCGCGGCATTCGCGCGGTGAGCGACTACGAGTATGAATTGCAGATGGCGCTGATGAACCGCAAGTTGGAGCCGCGGCTGGAGACGGTTTTCATGCTGCCGGGTGTTTCCTATAGCTATCTGAGTTCCAAGCTGGTGCGCGAAATTGCGCAGCTTGGCGCACCGCTGACGGGATTGGTGCCGGCAATTGTCGAGGAGCGGATGAAGGCGAAAATTATTTAGCGATGGATCGGCAGAGGACAGCCGACGGTAAAGAGGAGACCAAGTGAAGCTGACTGATCGAATCAACCGCATACAAGTATCGCCGACCGCGGCGGTGATCACCGCGGCGGATCAACTGAAAGCGAAGGGTGTGGACATCGCGGACTTCGGACCAGGCGAGCCGGATTTCGCGACGCCGGACCACATCAAGCAGGCTGCGATAAAGGCTATTCACGACGACAAAACCAAGTACACGCCGACGGGCGGAATCATGCCCTTGCGCGAGGCAATTAGCGCCTGGCACAAACGCGAGCTGAAATCGAACTATGATCCGAAGGAGTGCGTGGTCAGCGTTGGCGGAAAACATTCGATTTTCAATGTCACCAGTGTACTGGTTCAGGCCGGTGAGGAAGTTCTGATTCCCGCGCCGTACTGGGTAAGCTTTCCAGACATCGTCAAATACGCGGGTGCCACACCGGTTTATGTGCAGACCAGTGTGGAAGACGGATTTGCGGTGCGCGCGGCGGCGATCGAGAAGGCCATCACGCCGAAAACGCGCTTGCTGATCCTGAATTCGCCGAGCAATCCGTCAGGAGGAGTGACTCCACCGGACGAATACGAAAAGATTCTGGCGGTTTGCAAGAGACACAATGTCTGGCTGATGGGTGATGAATGCTACTCGCACTTCACCTACGACCCTAACAAGCCATTCTCGATTGCCAGCGCTGCCGGTTCGAAGGACAACGTCATCATTATTGGATCGGTGTCCAAGACATTCGCGATGACCGGCTGGCGCATCGGATACACGCTGGCGCCGGCGGAACTGATTCAGGCGCTGGTGAAGCTACAGAGCCAGTCCACTTCCAATCCGACTTCCATCGCGCAGTATGCCGCGCTGGCCGCAATGACCGGTGCGATGGATACGGTGCCAGTGATGTTGGCGGAGTACGCCAAGCGCCGCAAGCGCATCGTCGACGGGCTGAACGCAATTCCCGGCGTAAAATGCCAGCAGCCGGGAGGCGCGTTCTACGCGTTTCCGGACGTTTCTGCGCACCTAAGCGGCCCACATGCGATTGCAAAAGATACTACTGAGCTTGCGGCTCTGTTGCTCGAAAAGGCGCGGGTTGCATTGGTAGGCGGAGACGCCTTTGGCGCGCCGGGATACTTGCGACTTTCCTACGCGACGTCGCTCGAACGGATCGAGGAAGGTTTGCGCCGCCTGGATAAGTTCTTTACGCGAGCGGAAGCCGCGGCATAATTCGTGAAACCGACTCCGTTTCGTATCGAACCCACATTCCATCCCAGAATCTGGGGTGAGCGCTCTCTTGCGCCCATCTATCCCAACAAAACGAATCTGCCGGCGCCCATTGGCGAAGCGTGGCTCACGGAAACGCGCTGCATAGTGGAGGATGGGCCGTTCGCGACAAAGACGCTGGGACAGGCCTGGCAAGAAATGGCACCGGACTGGCGCGGTTGCCGCTGCGAGGAGATGCAGGATTTCCCGCTGCTGGTTAAATTCATTTTCCCGGCCAATAAGCTTTCCGTTCAGGTGCATCCAAACGATGAATACGCGAAAAAGCATGAAGCGGCAGCAGGCGGATGCGGAAAAACGGAGATGTGGCACATCGTGTCCGCGAAGCCAGGAGCCGAACTGCTGCTTGGATTGAAGCACGGCACCAGCAAGAAAGAGTTCTCGGCCGCATTGGGATCTCGAGCCGTGGAAAATCTTTTCCAAGCGCACCCTGTGGAAGACAACGCTACGTTTTTTGTGCCCGCAGGCGTTCCGCATTCCATCGGGGGCGGAATGATTGTGTGTGAGGTGCAGCAGTATTGCGATCTGACCTACCGAGTGTACGACTACGGCCGGGTGGATGCCCAAGGCAAACCGCGGCAGCTTCATATCGATAAGGCATTGGACGTGATCGATTTCAGCGAGCGCCGAATGGATCGCGTGCGCCCTCTGCAGTGGGCGTCGCAAAAAATGACCGTCTCCCTGCTGGCGGCGTGCAAGTATTTTGCGACGGAAAAATGGCGTGTCGGGGAATTGTTCACCGCGCGGCCAAAAACCGATGCTTTCAATATTTTGGTATTCCTCTCGGGCCAAGGTGAGATTCGCTGGGACGGCGGCAGAGCCTGGTACAAGCGGGGAGAATGCTGGTTCATGCCCGCTGCGCTGAACAGCTATGAGTTACTTCCCGGCGAAGAAAGCACCCTGATTCGCACCTTTGTTCCTGATCTGAACGAGCTGCGCCGGAACCTGCGAGTGCTTGGCATCAGCGACACTAAGGTTTCTGATTTGATTTTCGAGTAGTTGGCCATGGCGAGAGAAAAACTTCCCGTTCATGCAGTCATTCTGGCCGGTGGGCGCGGAACGAGGTTCTGGCCGCGTAGCCGGACGAGCAATCCCAAACAACTCCTGAACATCATCGGCAAGGGTACGATGCTGGAGCAGACGGTGGCGCGACTGCGGCGATTGGTGCCGCCGAACCGCATCTGGACGGTCACCAACGTGGAGCAGTACGTTGCGGTGCGCAAGCAAGTACCGAAAGATTCGCGCAAGCGAGTGCTGGCGGAACCGCTGGGCCGCAACACCGCAGCGGCGATTGCTCTGGCTGCATTTCACATATGGCACGCCGCAAAGAGCGATGCGATGATGGCGGTGCTGCCAGCGGATCACTACATAGCAAAGCCGCGCGAGTATCAGAAAATTGTTGCCACCGCCCTAACTGTGGCTCGCGAGCCTGGACGGATGGTGGTGCTAGGGATTCCCCCCACTCGACCGGAGACGGGCTTCGGGTACATTGAACGGATGGAAGCAACGATCGGGGCAAACCAAGCACTGGTGTATCCAGTGCGTCGATTTACCGAGAAGCCGCCGCTGGAAACGGCCAGGCAGTATTTGTCTACCGGCAACTACCTGTGGAATGCGGGAATGTTTTTCTGGCGGGTCGCGACGTTTCTGGAGCAACTGCGGAAACATTTGCCACAGACGTACGGCCATCTGGAGGCT